>JAABUT010002159.1_pt1 | contig 19839 bp, 20 predicted proteins | sample 5559281 | NCBI WGS metagenome assembly JAABUT01 (sample SAMN10711880, study PRJNA513359) | rock metagenome | isolation source: Antarctica rocks | place: Antarctica: Victoria Land, Ricker Hills nord | collected 2016-01-04
TTTCGCCGCTGCGCGACCAGGACCGATCGCACGCTCGGCCGCGCGCCGCCGCGCAGCACGGGAGCAGACACGTTCGTCTCCCACGAGACAGGGTTCGGGGGTTCGGGGTGCAGGGGCTCGGGGGTTCGGGACTCAGGGACGCAGCGAGCCGACCGGAGCGACCGGCAGGCCGGTGGTGTGGCAGACCCAGAACGGGTCCGGCCCGAGGTCGGGCTCGACGAACAGCGGGTGCCTGCCGACCTCCGGGCAGGACGGCTCGCTGCAGGTTGGCCACAGGGGATTGCGCAGGTGCACGGCCTCCTGCACGTCCTGGGCGAGCAGGCACAGCACGAGGGGTGCCCCGTCGGGCCACTGCTCCAGCCACCAGCGGCGGTGCTCGACCGCGGGTGGCACCAGGTCGGCGTACGCCGGACCGAGGTCGCGCTCGACGGCGGAGCGAGCGTCCGCCAGGCTCATTGCGCCCCCGTGGCGCGCAGTGTGACCTGGACGACCGCAACGGGATCGACGTCAGGCATGTGCGGCAGCGACTGCTGCCCGGAACTCATCGGCGAAGGCGCCCTCCCGGACGAGTTCGCCGCCTATCACCCGGTCAGGATAGCGCCGCTGCTATGCCTGGGCGAGGTCGTCTATCCCTCGGCGAGGACGTCGTCGGCGTCGACGATCGTGTACGGGTAGCCCTGCTCGGCCAGGAACCGCTGTCGGTGGGCCGCGTAGTCCTGGTCGACGGTGTCCCGACTGATCACGGTGTAGAAGTGCGCGCTGCGCCCGTCGGCCTTGGGCCGCAGGACCCGCCCGAGCCGCTGCGCCTCCTCCTGGCGTGAGCCGAAGGTCCCCGACACCTGGATGGCGATCGCGGCCTCGGGCAGGTCGATGGAGAAGTTGGCGACCTTGCTGACGACCAGTCCGGGGATCTCGCGGCGTCGGAACAGGTCGTAGAGTCGCTCGCGTTCGGCGTTCTTGGTCGAGCCCTGGATGATCGGCATGGAAAGAGCGGCGCCGAGCTCCTCGAGCTGGTCGAGGTAGGCGCCGATGACGAGCACCTGATCGCCGCCGTGCCGCTCGACCAGCTTCTTGATCACCGCGACCTTGGTGTGGGCGGTCGCCCCGATCTTGTACCGCTCCTCGGGCTCGGCGGTGGCGTAGGTCAGCCGCTCGGCCTCGGTCATGGTGACCCGCACCTCGGTGCAGTCGGCGGGCGCGATGTAGCCCTGCGCCTCGATGTCCTTCCACGGGGCGTCGTACCGCTTGGGGCCGATCAGGCTGAAGACGTCGCCCTCGCGTCCGTCCTCGCGGACCAGGGTGGCGGTCAGGCCCAGGCGCCGGCGGGACTGCAGATCCGCGGTCATCCGGAAGACCGGCGCAGGCAGCAGGTGCACCTCGTCGTACACGACCAGGCCCCAGTCGCGCGCGCCGAACAGCTCGAGGTGGGCGTACTCGCCCTTGCGCTTGGTCGTCATGATCTGGTAAGTCGCGATCGTGACCGGCTTGATCTCCTTCTTCTCCCCGGAGTACTCGCCGATCTCGTCCTCGGTCAGCGAGGTCCGCTTCAGCAGCTCGGACTTCCACTGCCGGCCGCTGACGGTGTTGGTCACCAGGATCAGCGTGGTGGCTCCGGCGCGCGCCATCGCGGCCGCACCCACGATCGTCTTACCGGCGCCGCACGGCAGCACGACGACGCCCGAACCGCCGTGCCAGAAGCCGTCCACGGCCAGCTGCTGGTAGTCGCGCAGGTGCCAGCCGTCCTCCTTCATCGCGATCGCATGGGCCTCGCCCTCGACGTAGCCGGCGAGGTCCTCCGCCGGCCAGCCGACCTTGAGCAGCGCCTGCTTCAGCCGGCCGCGCTCGGAGGCGAAGGCGATGACCGTCTCGGGGTCCAGGCGCTCGCCGAGCAGCGGCGCGACCTTCTTGGTGCGCACGACCTCCTCGAGCACGGCCCGGTCGGTGGTCCGGAGCACCAGTCCGTGCACCGGGTCGTTCTCCAGCCGCAGCCGGCCGTACCGGTCCATCGTGTCCGCGACGTCGACGAGCAGCGCGTGCGGTACGGCGTACCGGCTGAAGCGAACGAGCGCGTCGACGACCTGCTCGGCGTCGTGTCCGGCCGCGCGCGCGTTCCACAGCCCGAGCGGCGTCAGCCGGTAGGTGTGCACGTGCTCGGGGGAGCGCTCGAGCTCGGCGAACGGTGCGATCGCCTGCCGGCACTCCGCGGACAGCGGATGGTCGATCTCCAGCAGAAGTGTCTTGTCGCTCTGGACGATCAGGGGTCCATCGGTCATCGTGCGGTCTCCTTCATGCCTGGCCGAACAGCCATCGGGTCACGCACCTTCCGCGTCCAGCGCCGCGACACCGGTGATCCGGTGGAGGGAGAACGTGCGGTCCTCCTGGCGCAGGTGGTCGTACGCCCGGACGTAGCCGCCCTCGACCGAGCGGGGCTCGACCACGCGGCTGGTCGAACGGCCTTGCGCATCGACGTACCCCAGCCACACCTGCACGCCGGAGCGGGTGGAGTCCTGCAGGAACGCGAGCGTGTCCGCGGTCGTGCTGCGCGTCGTGGTGACCGGCGCCCGGCGCTGCGCCCGCGCAGCTAGATCGCCTGCGCGCAAAGCGGTCACGGCCAACCGGGCCTGCTCGTCGGGCAGGTGCGGCGGCTCGCCGTGCCGTCCTGGCCGCTGACGGGCCGGGGTGCGCCGGGCCTCGCGTCGCGACACCAGCACGGCGCCGTCGGCCGCCTCGGCAGCCGGCGCGTGACCGAGCGAGCGCAGCAGCTCCAGGACCTGGCCGACCGGCAGGGCACTGGTCAGGACGGTCGGTGCGAGCCGCCTCAGCCGCAGGGGCTCGGCCCTCTTGGTGGCGAGCACCTCGGTGAGCAGCGCCTCGTCGTCGCAGCGCAGGTAGGACGCCGACGCGCCGATCCGCAACCGTCCGTGCCGGCGGGCGACGTCGTCGACCAGGTAGGTCAGCGACTGCGGTACGGGAGTCCGGGAGCGGGTCCGGAACAGCTCCTGCAGGTCGTTGGCGCTGCGCCCCAGGTCCAGCGCCCGTCGCACGGTCGCCTCGGTCACCCGGTAGACGGTGGCGCCACCGGTTGACTCCACGTTGGCCACGACGGCCAGCTCGCGGGCCAGGCCGCGCTCGAGCGGCCCTGGAGCCACAACGGTCAGGTCCGGCTGAACCAGCACGTGGTCCAGGGGCTCGGGCAGCAGCTTGGCCAGCTGCCGGGCGGCGGCGCGGTCCTCCCCGTTCAGCAGCAGGCGGGTGTAGGACGCCGGGCCGCCGCGGCCGGTCAGCCCGACCGCCTCGGCCTCCTCGAGCACCCAACCGCTGAGCAGGTCACGCAGCCGGCCACCGCGCCGCGGCGCCCGCCAGGTCAGGACCTCGCCGACCGTTTCGCGGGAGGGGGCGCGGCCGGGGGGCACCTCGAGCAGCAGGCCCAGCACCCGACGCCGGTCACCCGGGGCGCCCGGCCGCTCGACCTCCGGCGCCAGCGCGGCGAGGGCCTTGTCGCGGTCGTCGCGCTGGCCGATGAGGGCGGGCAGCCGTGTCATGTGCAGCCAGGCCCGGGCCAGCTGCAGCCAGCGGTCCTCGGCGGGTGCCGCGAGCCAGGCGTCGTACGCCGGGGTGGGCGCCCAGTCCGGCTCGACCCCGGGACTCTGGTCGAGCAAGCCGGCTGCGTAACCGATCTCGATCAGCAGCGCGGCAACCTGCTCGGTGACGTCGAGGTCCTTCGCGGTGCGCTTGAGCTCGCGCACCCCCACCCCGCCGGAGCGCAGGACCGACGGGGGGAACTCGGCCCAGGACTCGAGCAGGGCCTCGACCCGCCCGACGAGCTCGGCGGCGGCGAGCGCGGCAGCAGCGTCCACCTGACCGGCGCCCGGCTCGACGGACAGCAGGTCCGGGCCCGTCGGGCGCAGGACGCCGAGCGGGGTCGCGCCGCGCAGGGCCAGACCGACCTCGCGGGGAAGCTCGACGGTGCCCGCGTCGACCGCGACGAGCAGGCCGTGGGCGAGCAGCCAGCGCACCGGGGTGTCCGCCTGATCGGCGGCGACCGGCCGGAGCGCGTCGCGCACCTGCCCGTACGGCGGACCGGCCGCGAGCGAGGCGAGCACCTGCTGCTCCTGCGGGCCGGCCTGCTCCAGCAGCCGCCGGAGCTGCACCGGGTCGCCGAGCACGCCCAGCACCCCGTCCAGCCCCTCGGCCCCGAGCGCCTGTGCGATCGGGGCGAGCTGGCGGTCGGTGTGTCGGGCGAAGCAGACGCCCGCGGGCCGCCCCAGGCCGGCCGGTCCGTTGCCGGTGACCTCGCGGACGGCGCCGACCACGTGCAGCGCGTTGTCCTCGCCCCAGACCAGGGCGAGGTCCTGCAGCCGCTCCAGCCCGCCGCGTACCTGCTCCCGGGTCGCCGCGCCCCCGACGAGCTGCCCCACCCCGTCGCCTGAGGTGGGTCCGTCGTCGAGGCACAGCGCGTCGAGCAGGGCCAGCACGAAGGCGTCGAGCTGCTCCAGAGCCCGCAGGACCGACAGGCGCACGGCGGCCCGGGCGGCGAGCACACCGAGGTCGGGAGGGACCGGGACGGCGAGGTCCGGGCGGCCCTGCAGCAGCCCCGCGAGGCGCTTGTCCGGCCACGCGCGCAGGCTGTCCGCGAGGCTGCGCGGCGCGGTCCGGTCCATCACGACAAGGCTAGTCCTCGCCCGCGCCGGTTGCCGGGCCGCGAGCAGGGCACGGCGGGGCCATGAGCCATCCCGATGACCTGACGACGGACGAGGGCGTGGACGAGGGATCAGCGGCGTCCTCCGGCGAGGGCGACGCGGGCCCGGACCCCGAGGCGCAGGACGTGGTCGGCGCGCCGGCGCACGGGGAGCCGACGAGCGAGGCCGATGCGGCGCCCCCCGTCGACGACGGCCCGGACGACCCGCGCGGCCCTGGCCAGCAGCTGGCGGCAGGCGAGGGCTGACCCAGGAGGCCGCCGTACGGTGACCCGTGTGGACCTCGCCGTGGGCTTCGACCTGGACATGACGCTGGTCGACTCGCGCCCCTGCGTCGTCGCGGTCGCCGAGGTCCTGGCCCGGGAGGAGGGCGTGCCGATCGACGGCGCGGTGTGGGCCGGCCGCCTCGGACCGCCGCTCGAGCAGGAGCTCGCCTGCTGGGTCGCGCCGGACCGGGTGGGGCCGGTCGCCTGGCGCTACCGGGCGCTGATGGCCGAGATCGGGCTGCCGCACTCGCTCGCGCTTCCCGGTGCCCGGGCGGCGGTCCGGGCCGTGCGGGACAGTGGCACCCGCGTCGTCGTCGTGACCGCCAAGCAGGAGTCGCTGGCCCGCGCCACGCTCGCGCACCTCGGCATCGAGGTCGACGACGTCGTCGGCTGGGTGTGGGGTGTGGACAAGGGCACGGCGCTGCGGGAGCACGGCGCCGGCGTGTATGTCGGTGACCACCCGCTCGACGTACAGGGGGCCAGGGCGGCCGGGGCGGTCAGCGTCGGCGTGCGCACCGGCGGCAGCGAACCGGTCGGCGCGGACGTGCTCCTCAAGGACCTGACCGGCTTTCCCGCCTGGTGGGACGAGCACCTGCTGGACCTGCGGCTGGCCGCGCTGGAGCAGCGGCTGCGGGAGCTCGGCAGCGTCCTTGTGGCCTTCTCCGGCGGCGCCGACAGTGCGCTGCTGCTGGCCGCAGCTGTCCGCGCTCTCGGCCCGGCACAGGTCGTGGCCGCGACCGCGGTCAGCGCCTCGCTGGCCGCCGCGGAGCGGGAGCCGGCCGCCGCCTTCGTCAGGTCCCTCGGGGTCCGGCACGTCACGCCGCCGACCGATGAGCTGGCCCGCGAGGGCTACGCGGCGAACGGCACCGACCGCTGCTTCCACTGCAAGGCGACGCTGCTGGACACGCTGCGCCCGCTGGCCCACGCGCTCGGGCTCGCCCACGTCGCCACCGGCACGAACGCCGACGACGCCCTCGCCGGTTTCCGGCCGGGGATCCGCGCGGCAGCCGAACGGGCGGCCGTGACACCGCTGCTCGATGCCGGGCTGAGCAAGGCCCAGGTACGCCAGGCGTCGCGCCGCTGGGGGCTGCCCACCGCGGACAAGCCGGCCCTGGCGTGCCTGGCCAGCCGGCTCGCGTACGGCGTGCAGGTCACCCCCCACGGCCTCGCCCGGGTCGACCGGACCGAGAGCGCCCTGCGCGCGCAGCTCGGTGACGTCCTGGACGTCCGCGTGCGTGACCTCGGTGGGGACCGGGCCCGGGTCGAGCTCGACCCCGAGGCCCTCGCCCGATGGAACGAGGCCGCCCACTCCGTCGTACGACGGGAGGGGTTCGTCGAGGTCGCCGTGCAGGAGTTCCGCAGCGGGTCGATGAACGACCTAGGCCTGGTGTGACCGAGCGCTTCGGAGCAGGCCGAGCAGCGCCAGGCCCAGACCTAGCGGCAGCAGCAGGGCCAGCAGGTCCAGCGAGGCCGGGGCGCTGCGCCGCGCGCCGGTGAGGAACGGTACGAGGATCGCCAGCACTGCGAGCACGCCGAGGGCGAAGACGACCGCACCGACGCGGACGAGCAGGTCTCCGGGTCGTCGCCGGCGGGCGGCGGCATGGCGTGCGGGCACGGCGCCCAGCGTAGGAGACGGCTAGCCTGGTCGACGGTCGTCCACGAGCGGAGGAGGTCGAGATGCCCACCGGCAAGGTCAAGTTCTACGACAGGGACAAGGGCTTCGGCTTCGTCGCGCGCGACGACGGCGGGGACGTGTTCGTCCCGAAGGCCGCGCTGCCGGCGGGCGTCGAGGAACTCAAGGCCGGCACCCGGCTGGAGTTCGGGGTCGCGGCGGGCAAGCGGGGGGAGCAGGCGCTGTCGGTGCGCGTTCTGGACGCCCCCCCGACCCTGGCCGCAGCGCGCCGCCCGGTCGAGGAGCTGCAGGGCATGGTCGAGGACCTCATGAAGCTGCTGGAGCTCAGGGTGGCGCCGACCCTACGTCGCGGCCGTCAGGTCGAGCCCGAGACCGGCAAGCGCGTCGCGCAGATCCTGCGGGCGATCGCCACCGAGCTCGAGGCCTGAGCCCTACTTCTGGACGAGCTGGAAGCGCCAGAGACCGGTCACGGTCGCGTTGTCCGAGGCGTGGTCGAGCGAGCGGACCTCGAGGTTGATGATGCCCGGGGTGGGGCGGCCGGTGAAGTTGGCGTCGAGCGTCAGGTAGTGCGTGTCCTGCACGTTCGAGCGCTGCTTGCGGTCGGCGTCGATGAGCAGCCAGCCGTGGGCCCGCAGGGTCTTGTCGACATCCACGCCGACCTGCGCCCCCTGCTTGACCCGCAGCACCTGCCCCCGCGCCGGGTGGGTGGAGCAGTCCATCTTGGCCACCGTCTGGCCGTCCCGGCAGTAGACCGAGGACTCGGTCCGCACGGTGTGGCCGCCGCTCACCAGCGTGACCCCCGGGGTCGGCTTCTGGCACCCGCTCAGGGTGGCGACGGCGACCAGCGCCGACGCGCACAGGACGACGGGACGAGCGTTCATCGCAGGGCTCCGGGCGTGGGGGAACAGGCGTGGTGGACTGGGGCTATGGCAGGAGTGCGTCGCAGGCTGCGCGACATCACCACGAGGGTATCGGGCGCCATCGTCGGACCCCGGGACGACGCAGCCGCAGCCCCGGTAAGCGACACTGGTCCTGCGGGCAACGATCCTGCAGGCAACGATCCTGCACCCACACCTGGCAAGGAGCGCGACGTGAGCACCCCCACCGCTGTCGAGGTCGGCCCGGACGCGCTGTCGGCCGCGGCCGTCGAGCTCGCCCGAGCTGTGGCCGTGGAAGCCGGCGGCACCGCCGTCGGCGCGCACCAGGGCGCGGAGGCCGACGGCCCGCTCGTGGTCACGCACTCCTTCGCGAGCACCGACCCGGCGTACGTCGGATGGCGCTGGGCGGTCACCGTCACCCGCGCCGACGGCACCGACGAGGTGACCGTCGACGAGGTCGTCCTGCTGCCCGGCAGCGGCGCGCTGGTGGCCCCCGCCTGGGTTCCGTGGAGCGACCGGGTCCAGCCCGGTGACCTCGCGCCCGGCGACCTGCTGCCACCGGGCGCCGACGACCTGCGCATCGTCCCGGCGTACAGCGAGACCGAGGCCGAGCTGGCGTCGGTCGCCTTCTGGGAGCTCGGGCTCGGGCGTCCGCGCGTGCTGTCCGTCGAGGGTCGGCTCGAGGCGGCCGACCGCTGGTACGACGGCGACGGCGGCCCCTCCGCGCCACGGGCGCGCCAGGCCCCCGGCCGCTGCGCTGACTGCGCCTTCCAGGTCGGCCTGAGCGGCGCCCTGCGCCCCGCTTTCGGTGTCTGCGCCAACGGGCAGGCGCCCGACGACGGCAGGGTCGTGTCCCTGGACCACGGCTGCGGTGCGCACAGCGAGCAGCCGGTGGAGACCGCGTCGGTCGCCGGGCCCGGGATGGTGGTCGAGGACGAGGAGTTCGAGCTGGTGCCGGTCGTCGTCGCGGCCGATGCCCCGGGGCCAGAGGTCCCCGGCGGCGACGCCTACCCGGGGGACGCCTATGCAGGTGATGTTGCGGCCGAGACCCCCGACGGGCACGCCAGCTGAGCGGTCCGGACGCCTTTGGGACCGCCGCCCTGCGGGCTGCTGTCCTGGCGGCCTGGTCGGCCTCGCCCGCGCGCTTCCGCGAGGACGCCAACGCCGAGGACGACCTGGCGCTCGGCGGCTACCGCGACCGGCTCGTCGTCGAGCTGGCGCAGAACGCCAGCGACGCAGGTACGTCCGGCACCCTCCGCCTGTCCTACGACGCCGGCGTGCTCTCGGCCGCCAACACCGGTACGCCGCTGACCGCCGAGGGCGTGGTGGCGCTGTCCACCCTGCGCGCCTCGGCCAAGCGCTGCGGCCGGACGGTCGGGCGTTTCGGCGTCGGCTTCGCTGCCGTCTCAGCCGTCGCTGACGACGTGGTCGTCTGCTCGAGCTCGGGCTCGGTCCGCTTCTCCCGCGCCCTGACCGCGCAGGCCGTTGCCGCCGTGCCGAACCTGGCCGTCGAGCTGGCGTCCCGGGGCGGCCGGGTCCCCCTGCTGCGCCTGCCGTTCGCCTCCGACGACGTACCGGCAGCCGGCTTCGACACCGAGGTCCGCGTCGTCGTCCGGCCGTCCTCGGACGCCCAGGTGCGGGCCGCCCTGACAGCGGCCGACCCCACCCTGCTGCTGGTGCTTCCCGGCCTTTCGGTGCTCCAGGTCGGCGACCGGCTGCTGCGTGCGGAGCCCGAGGGCCCGGACGTCGTCCTCGACGGCCTGCTCTGGCGGGTCGTCCGGGCGGCGGGTGAGCTCGACCCCGCACTGCTTGCTGACCGGCCGGTCGAGGAGCAGACCCAGACGTCCTGGGCGCTGACCTGGGCCGTGCCCGTGACGGCCGACGGGGTGCCGCTGCCGCTGCCGGCCGGGATCGACGCCGTCGTACGCGCGCCCACCCCCACTGACGACCCGCTGTCGGTGCCTGCGGTGCTCGCTGCCTCACTCCCGCTCGGTCCGGACCGGCGGCGGGTGGCTCCCGGCGCGCTGCGGGACGCGGTCCTGAACCATGCCGCGACCGCGTTGACCGCTCTGGTGGCCGACCTCGCCGAGGACCCGGCCCGGCTCACCTTCGTCCCCGGGCCGCTCGGGGCCGGTGAGGTCGACGCGGCGCTGTGCTCGGCGGTGCTCCGCGCCCTGTCGGGCGCCTCGATCCTGCCGGGTGGCCTGCGGGCCGCCGACGCCGTCGTGCTGGACGGCGCGTCAACGGCGCTGGTCGAGCTGCTGCGGGACCTGCTCCCGGGGTTGCTGCCGAGCCCGTGGTCGGCCAGCCGTTGGCGGACGGCCCTGCAGAGCCTCGGCGTACGCCGGCTCGACCTGGCCGGGCTCACCGAGATCCTGGCCGGCCTGTCCCGGCCACCGGCTTGGTGGCGAAGCCTCTACGACGCGCTGCCGCCCGACGCCGACCAGCTCGGCGCCCTGCCCGTGCCGCTGTCCGGTGGTCGGCTCGCGCCCGGGCCTCGCGGGCTCGTCCTGTCCGACCTGCCGGTCGACCTCTCGGTGCTCGGCCTGGCCGTCGTCGATCCCGAGGCGGCCCACCCGCTGCTGCTGCGGCTGGGGGCGGTTGCGGGCGAGCCGCGCGCGCTGGTCGAGGACGCCCGGGTCCGGGCCGCGGTGGAGAACGCGCTGGACCTGCTCGACGACGGTGCGGACGTCCACGAGCTCGTCCAGGCAGTGCTCGACCTCGTGGGGGCGGCCGACCTGCGCCCCGGCGAACTGCCCTGGCTGGCGAGCCTGCCGCTGCCCGACACCGGAGGCGAGTTGCGCCCCGCCGGGGAGCTGCTCCTGCCGGACGGGCCGCTGGCCGCGGTCGTCGACACCTCCGCCGGGTTCGGCATTGTCGCCTCCGGGACCGCGCCCGACGACGTACTTGCCGCGGTCGGCGTACTGCGCGGCTTCGCGGTCGTCGGGGTGGCGGACGCGGTGGACGTGGACCGGCTCGAGGACTGGCTGGACACGCTCGAGCCCGGCGAGGAGCCCGGCCTCGTCGTGCGCGACCTCGACCTCGTCCGGGCCGACGCGTGGCCACAGGCGCTGCAGCTGCTCGGTCCTGACCTCACCCCGTACGCCGTGTGGTGGCTCGCGCGCCATCGCGTGCTGGACGGGCAGCGCCCCCTGGACCTGCGGCTGCCCGAGTCGGACCCGCTGCTGGTAGGGGTCCTCGACGTCACCCGCTCACCGCTGGCGGCTCGGCTCGGCGCGCGCAGGTCGTTGTCGCAGCTCGACCCGGACGAGCTGCTGGACCGCCTTGCCGACCCGTCCCGGGTGCTCGACCGGGACCAGGTGCGCGCGCTGCACGCGTGGCTCGCGCGCTCCGACGCCTCCCCGCCCGATGCCGTACGCGCCGTGCTCGCCGCCGCACTCGCTCCCGGGGGCAGGTTGCCGGCGGGGGACGCGGGGCTCGGCGGGGACGGCAGGCTCGCCGTCGTGCCGGCGGGGGATGCGGTCGTCGTGGACCGGCCCGACCTGCTCGCTCGCGTCCCGCCGTACGCGGTGGTGCCCGTGCCGCTGGCCGACGCCGTTGCGCTGGCCGAGGTACTGGATCTCGCGCTGGCCTCCGAGGTCGTGCCCGAGGTGTCGCCGCCGGACGGCCGCGGCCGGCCGTGGCGCGAGGTGTGCGGCCTGGACGCGCCGGGGCTCGTGGTCGTCCACGATGCCTTGATGGCCCCGTCAGCCGGCGGCGAGCAGGTCCCGGTGAGCTGGGTGGCGGTGGGCGACGTCGACCACGTCGTCGGCCTGTCCGGTACGGCCCGAGCCCTGGCCTGGCGACGCGGCGACTGGCCGGCCCGGCACGCCCTGCTCGCCCGGTTGCGCGGCGAGGCCGAGCCCGCGGAGTCCGACCTCGATCCCGCGTGACCACGCCGGCTGAGGGATCCAGGCCTCGCGTGGGTGTCGGCAAGCCAGCACGAGTCGTTGAACAGGAGGGGACTGTGGTGCCTGCGTCGCCCCGCCCTGGTCTACGCGCCGACGCCGGTTGGAACGTGGTGCTGCTGGTCGCGATCGGCGTGCAGGCAGCGGCGTTGACCGCCTGGCCTCGGGTCGTCACGGTCGACGGACCGGCCCATCTGGCAGGCGCCGCAGCGTTGCTGCACTCCGGCGACCCCTCGCAGGCGCTGTACCAGGTGACACTGTTCCCGTTACCCAACGTACTGGGCACCTTGCTGCTGGCGGCGCTGCTCGCGGTGCTCGGGCCAGACGGCGCAGAGCGGGCGCTCGTGCTCGCCTACGCGGCTGGGTTGCCGCTGGCGATGCGCTACGCCCTGCGTGGGGTCGAGCCCAGAGCCGGGTGGTTGGCTGTGGCAGCGGTCCCCTTCGTCGGCGGCTACCTCTACTCCTACGGCTTCTATGACTTCTGCCTGGCGTTGATCGGCATGCTCCTGGTGGCCGGGCTCGCCATGCGCCAGCGCTCGGGCTGGTCACCGGCCTCGACGGCCGGCCTCGCGATGCTGCTGCTGCTGACCTGGGCCGCGCATCTGCTGCCCCTGGTGGTCGCGGGTCTGCTGCTTGGTGTCTTGGCGCTTGGCCGGGTCCAGCTGGCGCGTCGTCATGGCCTGCGGGCAGCGCTGGTGGACCACCTCCTGCCACCGGTACTGGCCGTGCTGCCCGTGCTGGCCTTGACGGTCGCCTTCACGTTGTCCTCGGCGGCCCGACGGGGCGCGCCGGTACGCAACTCCTCGACAGGCTCGCTGCTGTTAGGGCTTGTCGACCTCGGCCGCCCGCTGGTGGTGTGGACGACGGGCGAGTACGTCGGCAGCGCGCTGGTAGCCCTGGGGCTCCTGGCCTTCACCTGGCTGGGACGTCGGGAGCGCGTGCGCTGCCCGGAGCGTTCCGCTCTGGCCGTGACCGGTGTACTGATGGCCGTCTGGTACCTGGCTTCCCCTGACCGGTACGGGCCGGCGTACGGCTTCCTGAACGACCGGTTGTCACTGTTCCCGCCGCTGCTGCTGGTGCTCTGGGCGGCGTTCCCCGCCCCCTCCTACCGGGCTGGACGGGTCGCCCTCGCGGTCCTGCTCCTGGGCGCGTCCACCTTGGTCGGGCTGCGACTTCCCACCGAGGCTCGCTACCAGCGAGACGTCGCGGAGGTGCTGTCAGTCGCGCCGCAGGTACCGCGCGGTACCACCCTGGTCGCGCTGCGGCTGTGGCGGGACGCCCCGGTAGGCCCGGACGCCCGCAACCGCGGGCGGGACCCCCTGAGCCATGAGGCAGGCCGGATCGCGGTGCTCAGAAACGGGCTGGACGTGGGCGACTACCAGGCGGTCACCAACTACTTCCCTTCGCGGTTCCGGGCCGGTACGGACCCGCGCCGGGCCATCGACCCCGACCTGCAGGGCCTGGAACTCGTGCCTCCGCGAGTCGATCTCACCCACGGTCCGCAGATCGTGCTGCTGATCGGACGCGCCCGGGTCACGCCATCGGTGCTGGCCCGGCCCGAGGCGGCGCGGCTGATCGGTCAGCTCAACGCGTCCTATCGGCTCGTGGCCACCTCGAAGCGCAGCCAGCTCGTCGAGGTGTGGACGAGCCGCCGCATCGAGCGCGTGCGGCGCTAGCGTCGGCCGTCATGGGGACTGCGGTCACCGCTCGCGCGTGATCGCGTTCCTGCGGCGGCGGCAGTAGGCGACCCCGAGGACACCGAGAACTGCGCCGTAGGCGCACATCTCCAGCCACCACGTGTGGATGCGGGCGCCGCCGAGGCGGGCGACGCCGAGGACGACCAGGGCGACCAGCCACAGCAGCGCGCCGACGGCGACGAGGCGTACGTCGTCGGTCTCGAGCGGCTCCGGATCGGGGCGGCGGTCGGCGGCCATGCACCCACGCTAGCCCCGGAACACGCCGGCAGAACACGCCGGCGCCGGAACGTCACGGCAACACGCCTCTGGCACCCTGTCGCGCATGACGACCCTGGAGAACGCGCCCAGCCGCCCCGCCACGGGAGCGCTCGACCGCTACTTCCGGCTCAGCGAGCGTGGTTCGACGGTGCAACGGGAGGTCCGGGGCGGCTTCGCAACGTTCTTCACGATGGCCTACATCGTCGTGCTGAACCCGATCATCCTGGGCAGCGCCAAGGACATGCACGGGCACGTGCTGTCGGTTGCGCAGCTGACGACCTCCACGGCCCTGGTCGCGGCGGTCATGACCGCACTCATGGGCATCGTCGGCAACCTGCCGCTGGCCATCGCCACCGGACTGGGCCTGAACTCCCTCGTCGCCTTCACCCTCGCGCCGACCATGACCTGGCCGGACGCGATGGGCCTGGTCGTGATCGAGGGTTTGGGCATCGTGCTGCTGGTCCTCACCGGGCTGCGGCAGACGATCCTGGACGCGATCCCGTTCGCCCTCAAGCAGGCGATCAGCGTCGGCATCGGGCTGTTCATCGCCTTCATCGGCCTGGTCGACGCCGGCTTCGTGAGCCGTACGGCGGTGCCACCGGTGCCCGTGCAGCTCGGCTCGACCGGGCGGCTGGACGGCTGGCCCGTCGTGGTCTTCGCCTTCGGTCTGCTGCTGACCCTGGTCCTGTTGGTCCGCAAGGTACGCGGCGCGATCCTGATCTCGATCATCGCCTCGACCGTCCTGGCGGTGATCGTGAACTCGCTGTTCACCGTCAAGATGTGGGGCCTGAACACCCCGAAGGTGCCGAGCAGCATCGTCGGCAAGCCCGACTTCGGACTGCTGGGGCACTTCTCGCTCGGCGGCGGCTTCGTGCACGCCGGTGCGGTGACCGCCGTGATCTTCGTGTTCACCCTGATCCTGTCGGACTTCTTCGACGCCATGGGCACGATCATCGGGATCAGCAACGAGGCCGGGCTCCTCGACGAGCAGGGGCGGCTGCCCAGCATCGGCAAGGTGCTGCTGGTCGACGGTGTCGCGGCTGTGGCGGGCGGCGCCGCCTCGGCGTCGTCCAACACCTGTTTCATCGAGTCGGCCTCCGGGGTGGGCGAGGGGGCCCGCACCGGGCTGGCGAACCTGGTGACCGCCGCGATGTTCGTCGTCGCGCTGTTCCTCACGCCGTTGACGACCATCGTGCCGTCGGAGGCCGCAACCCCGGCCCTGGTCGCGGTGGGCTTCCTGCTGCTCACCCAGGTCAAGAACATCCCGTGGGACGACTGGGAGATTGCCATCCCGGCGTTCCTCACCATCATCCTCATGCCGTTCACCTACTCGATCACCAACGGCATCGGCGCCGGGTTCATCGCCTACGTCGTCATCAAGCTCGCCAAGGGCAAGGGCGGCGACGTCGGTGTACTGCTCTCGATCATCGCCGTGCTGTTCGCCGTCTACTTCGCCATCGACCCGATCCAGCGGGCCCTGGCCTGAGGCACAAGCACCCCCCGATTGTCGTTAGCAAGGGCAATGACCTATGCTAACGACATGCCGACATCAGCGGACCGCACCTCCCGCGACACGGCGCTCGCCAGCGACCTGCGCCTGTCGGTCATGCGGCTGGCCCGCCGGCTGCGGGCCGAGCGCACGGACTCGTCCATGTCGATCAGCCAGCTCGCCGCCCTCGCCACCCTGGACCGGCACGGGCCGCTGACCCCCGGTGAGCTGGCCGCGCACGAGCGGGTGCAGCCGCCGTCCATGACGCGGATCGTGGCCTCGCTCGAGGCGGCCGAGCTGCTCACCCGTACCGGGCACCCGAGCGACCGGCGGCAGGTGCTGCTGGCGCCCAGCCAGGCCGGGAAGGACCTGCTGCGCGAGGACCGGCGGCGGCGCGACGCCTGGCTCGCCCAGCGGCTGCGCGACCTCGGCGCCGACGACCTCGCCATCTTGCGGCAGGCCGCCGCCGTGCTCGAGCGGCTGGCCGAGGCATGAGCGCAGGCACCTTCCGCTCCCTGCGGGTCCGCAACTACCGGCTGTTCGCTGCCGGCCAGGTCGTCTCACTGTCCGGCACCTGGGCGCAGCGCGTCGCGCAGGACTGGCTCGTCCTTGAACTCTCCCCGAGCCCCGCCCTGGCGCTCGGCATCACCACCGGCCTGCAGTTCCTGCCCGTCCTGCTGTTCGGTCTGTACGGCGGCGTGCTCGCCGACCGCTACGACAAGCGGCGGATGCTCATCGGTGCGCAGATCGCCATGGGCGTGCTCGCCCTCGTGCTGGGCCTGCTGGACCTGACCCACGTGGTGGTGCTGTGGCACGTCTACGTGCTGGCGTTCCTGCTCGGGCTCGCCAGCGTGGTGGACACCCCCGTGCGGCAGGCCTTCGTCTCGGAGATCGTCGGGGCGCAGGAGATGCCGAACGCCGTCAGCCTGAACAGCGCGACGTTCAACTCGGCCAGGATCGTCGGCCCGGCCCTGGCCGGCGTGGCCATCAACCTCGTCGGCACGTCCGCCGTCTTCCTTGCCAACGCGGTGAGCTACGTCGCTGTGATCGCCGCGCTCGCGGCGATGCGCCCGGCCGAGCTGTTCCCTAGCACCCGGCTCGCCCGGCAGGCCGGTCAGCTGCGCGAGGGCCTGGCGTACGTCCGGGCCCGTCCGGACCTGCTCGTCCCGATCGTGCTCGTGTTCATGGTCGGGACCTTCGGGCTGAACTTCCAGATCACGCTCGCCCTCATTGCCAAGCAGACCTTCCACGCGGGCGCCGGCTCGTTCGGGCTGCTCACCAGCGCGCTCGCGGTCGGCTCGCTCGTCGGCGCCCTGCTCAGCGCGCACCGCGAAGGACCCCCGACGCACCGGGTGCTGTTCACTGCCGCGCTGGCCTTCGGCCTGCTCGAGGTCGCGGTCGGCTTCGCCCCGTCCTACCCGGTGACCGCACTGCTGCTGCTGCCGACCGGAGCGGCGGTGCTGACCCTCACCACGACCGCGAACTCGCTGGTGCAGCTGGGCTGCACGCCGCAGGTCCGCGGCCGGGTGATGGCGCTGTACATCCTGGTGTTCCTGGGCGGTACGCCGGTGGGCGCGCCTGTGGTCGGGGCCGTTGCCGAGGCCTACGGCCCACGGTCGAGCCTGTGGGTCGGCGGCCTCGTGTGCGCGGTGTCAGCGGTCGCCGCGGCCCTGTGGCTGCGGCGCGCCAGGCGGCTGGTCGTGCCGGAGCTCCTACCGCAGGACAGCCTCAGCTACCAGGCGTAGGCCTCCGGCGCAGGTCCGCCCGGTCCCGGGAAGATCTCGTCCAGCCGGGCCAGCGCGGCCTCGTCGAGCTCGAGCTCGACGGCGCGCAGTGAGCCGGACAACTGCTGCAAGGTCCGCGGTCCGATGATCGGTGCAGTCACCACGCTCTGGTGCAGGAGCCACGCAAGGCCGACGTCTGCCGGGTCTTCACCGAGCTCGGAGCAGAAGGCCTCGTACGCCGTGACGGCCTCGAGGTTGTCGGCCAGCACCTTCTGGGTCCGCTCGTCGACCGAGCGGCCCTCCTTGGCCTTGCGCAGGATCCCGCCGAGCACCCCCTGCTGCAGCGGGGACCAGGGGATGAGCCCGAGGCCGTACTGCTCGCAGGCCGGGACGACCTCGAGCTCGACCGTACGCGCCATCAGGTTGTACAGGCTCTGCTCGCTGGACAGCCCGAAGCAGTGCCGTCGGGCGGCCTGCTCGTTGGCCTGCGCGATGCCCCAGCCCGGGAAGTTGCTGCTCCCGACGTAGAGGATCTTGCCCTGCTGCTTGAGGACGTCGAAGGCCTCCCACAGCTCATCCCACGGCGCACCCCGGTCTATGTGGTGCATCTGGTAGACGTCGAGGTAGTCGGTCTGCAGGCGCTTCAGGGAGGCGTCGCACTGCTGGCGGATCGCCAGCGCGGACAGCTTGGTCTGGTTGGGCCAGTCGCCCATCCCGCCGTACAGCTTGGTGGCCAGCACGGTCTTCTCGCGGCGGCCGCCGCCTTGGGCGAACCAGTTGCCGATGATCTGCTCGGTCCAGCCCTCGCCGGTCTTCCAGCCGTAGACGTTGGCGGTGTCGAAGAAATTGATGCCTGCCTCATGCGCGGCATCCATGACGGCGTGGCTGTCCGGCTCGCTGGTCTGCGGTCCGAAGTTCATCGTGCCGAGGCACAGGCGGGAGACGGTCAGGCCGGAGCGGCCGAGGTGGGTGTAGTCCATGACTGTTCTCTATCCCGTTGTCAGCGCGCGCACCACTTCGTCGTACGCCGTCAAGGCCAGCGCGCGCATCTCGTCGTCGGTCCGGTCCTGGATCGGGTGCGCGACGAGCACGTGAGCGGCGGGGAAGCCCAGCGCCTCGGACTGGGCCCTGGCGGCCGAGGCGAACTCCGAGGAGGCCAGGAACAGCCCGAACAGACCGCGGCCCTCGAGGTCGGCGATGTCGTGCACACTGCACGACGTGCATGAGCCTCAATCGGCGAGGGCCTCGATGACGACCTCGCAATGGGTGGCGATCTCGTGCCGCAGGTCGACCGGCGCCGGCTTGGCGAACGTCGGCTTGCGGTAGCGCCGGGTCTGTACGCCGTCGCCCTGGAGCAGCTGCTCGAGCCGGTCGAGGAAGACCTCCCCGCGGGGCTTGGAGATGTCCAGCAGGCCGACGGTGAGCCCCTTCAGCGAGGCGGGTCGCGGGTTGACCTGCCGGGCTGCGGGCGAGCGCTCGGCGGTGGGGTCCAGCAGGACGTTCATCGGATCTCCTTCGTGACGGGCTCGGAACCGGACTGGCCGCTGGCCCAGCCGCCGATCACGGCGGAGAACATCCCCGCCGTGCCCCCGGCGTGCACGACCAGCAGGCCGCCGGGGCGGAACTTCGGCAGCGGGGTGAGGTCGAGGCCGGGCGGCATGCCTTCGTCGATGCCGTCTGCGCCGCGGCGCAGGTCCTCGGCGGAGAGCTCGAGCAGCGGCTCGAGCTCGGCCATCAGCCGGGCCCGGTCCCAGCCGGCGTCGCGCAGCACCCGTCCGTGCTCGGGGCAGACGACGAGCATCGCGTCGAAGGTCAGCGCCAGCTTGGGGTGCGCGACCGCCCGCAGCGCGAGGGCGAAGGTGCGCACCAGCGACTCCGGCGTACGGGAGAGCTGGTCGACGACGGGGCTCACGCCGGCGCCCGCGAACAGGGTCACCGCGCTGGAACCAGGCGCCGCGCCCCGGCTGACGTGCAGCGGCTCGAACGGCGAGCCGTCCTCGGCCTCGGCGAAGCAGAAGGTGTACTTGCCCGGGTTGCCCAGCGCAGCCCGGTCGACCTCACCCGGGCGGCCGCCACCGACGTTGCGGATCACCAGCTGCAGTGCGCGGCCGATCGTGGCGTTGGCCCGGTTGCCCTGACCGAGGGCGTTGCCGCCGCTGTTCATCCCGACCGCGCGGGCGACCGGTCCGTTGACCACGACGACCGGCGAGGAGAAGTAGGTCGTGGCGAGCAGGCCGTGGGCGTTGAACGCGTCCGTGCAGGCAGCCTCGACCGCGGTCAGCACAACCGGCAGGTGCTCGGGCAGGCACCCGGCCAGGACCGCGTTGACCGCGACCTTCTCGACCGAGCACTCCACCAGGTCGGGTGGCACGACCGCCACGACCTCAGCCGGGTCGCGGGTCGTGCCGGTGAGCATCCGCAGCACCCGTGCCTCGGTAGGCGGTACCACGGGCAGCCCGTCGGTCCACCCCCTGGCGTACGCCGCCTCGACGTCGTCCTCGAGCTCGGCCAGCTCGACCTGCCGCGAGCTGAGCACCCGGCCGCCGTACCGGCGGTCCAGCTCCTGCTCGACGCCCCACTCGACGCTCCTGGAACCGCAGCCGGGCTTGTGCTCGGGCAGCTCGGGTCCCAGGCCGGCCACCCCGGTCATCGCCTCCCAGGTCGGCCGGAGCCAGCCCTCGGTGCGCTGCACCTCGACGCCGTCCTCGACCTGGACGAGCGTCGGGACCGTGTGGACCTGCAGGCGCCAGCTCAGCTCGAGCGAGGTGTCGTCGAGCCGGGTCACGCGCTCCGGCCAGTCCGGGTCGTCCTGGGTGACGACGGTCAGCGTGGTCGCCGCGGCGAGCTGCTCGAGCACCGGGACGACGGCCACGCACGTCGGGCAGTCGCGCTTGACCACCGCGATGAGCCCGTCCGGGAGCTGCATGCGTTCCACGCTAGCGTGCTTCGGGGCTTACCGGTTCGGTCGCCGGAGGCGCACGCTGGCTGTCCGGGTCGACGCCGAGCAGGTCGTCGATCCGGTCGCGCAGCCGTTGCTGAGCGTTGGGGTCGTGCACGTCCCCGAGCAGCTCGGCCAGGGTACGCAGCGCCAGCACGTTCACGTCGAAGTCGTGTTCGGCCTTGATGCGGTCCCGTTCAGCAGTCCGGTTCTGGCTCAGCAGGATCAGCGGCGCGGCGTACGCGGCCTGGGTCGAGAACAGCAGGTTCAGCAGGATGAACGGGTAGGGGTCGAACTCCTTGCTGTGCAGGTAGTGCACAGCGGCGTAGCCGTTGTAGCCCAGCCAGATGA
>JAABUT010002160.1_pt1 | contig 19827 bp, 18 predicted proteins | sample 5559281 | NCBI WGS metagenome assembly JAABUT01 (sample SAMN10711880, study PRJNA513359) | rock metagenome | isolation source: Antarctica rocks | place: Antarctica: Victoria Land, Ricker Hills nord | collected 2016-01-04
CAGAGCCGGATCCCTCGCGATCATGGCTACAGGTGTAGCCCAATATCACGAATCATGCACGCACCCCACCGGGGGTGGCGCGGCCGCCCGACCTGCAACTATTCGTCGATTAGCCGGTTAAGAGGCAATCGCCGGCCGTGCCGACCGAGGCGGCGATCCCGGCCTGGGCCAGGCGCTCGGTGTAGCGAATCGAGGTGTATTGCTCCACGGTCGGTATGTGCCACAACGGAACTCAGGTCCGAACCCGTGCGTTGACGGGTCCACACCGCCTGCTCCAAGGCGTCCAGGACCAGCTGGGTGGACATGCTGGTCCCCGCGCGCCAGCCCAGGATCCGGCGTGCGAAGGCGTCGACGACGAAGGCGACGTACACCCACCCCGACCAAGTCGAGACGTAGACATCCCGCCACCCACAGGGTGTCCGGGGCCGCCGGGGTGAAGACCCGACCCACAAGATCCCTGCAGCGCGACCTCACCAGTGGCGTGGGTCAGCACCGTCTTGGCCCTCGTGCCGGTGCGGACATTGGCCGAATCCCGGGCACCGGGTGCCCGGTTCTTCTCATGCCCCAGATGCTCAGGCATCTCCTCGTTCAACGCCGTCTCCAGCACCGACTTGGTGAACTGCTTGAGCAATCCGTCGGGCCCCGTCAGGGACAACCCCTGCTCCTTGGCCAAACGGACCAGCTCCCGGGCTGCGATCTCCTCAGCTGAGGGCTCGGGCCTCTTCTTCGCGGTCATGTCGTTCAGTGTCGTCATCATCACGGCACCTTCCCCGCTGACACTCGTCAGCGCGTTGGGCCGGAAACACTCTTAAATCCACAGTCCCACGCTCTGGGGTTTAGGCGGCGGCTTGCTTGGGAATCGCTGGGGTGAGGAAGTGAGTCGGGTCGCTGTCGATGCTGGTGCTGCTGTGTAGCCAGCGGGTGAATCCTTCGGGGTCGCGGTGGGCGAGCTCGTCGAGGAGCGCGGATCGGGTTTCGGTCAGGTAAAGCCACTGGGAGGGGGACACGGTGTGCTGGAGGGCGGCGAGGCTGGTGCGCCACCGCCAGCACAGCTCGGCGGTACTCAGCGAGTGGCAAGACGGCAGCGGAGCCGGCTGCGGGGGTCCAGCGGTTTGGGGGTCGGCTTGTGCCGCGGGGGCTCGGCGTCTGGGCAGGTGCCGGAGCGCCGGGGGCGAACATGCGATGAGCAGTATTGCTCCGAGCAGTGCCGGGAGGCCGAAGAGGGCGAGGAGTCCGGTCGCGGCGAGCGCACCCAGAGTGGTGAGCGTGCCGGTGGTGAGCAGGGCGGTGAGGGGGGGCGCTGCGCCGCGGGTCCGGAAATGGAGCCAGGCGGTGACTGTGGGTCCCACGATCGCGGCGCACCCGAGGACTCCGAGCAGAACCCCGGCGGGCAGGACCAGGACGGCGTGGGCGGTGCCGAGCAGGGTGAGCGTGCACACCACGCGGCGCCACAGGACGCGGTAAATACCCATCTGAGAAGGATCTTTCTGCGGGGACTGCCGCTTCGGGGGTGGGTAGTAGCTCGACGATAAGTCCGCCACGTCGCCGACGGGGCAGCCGGGTCGTGAGGCTAGGGACTTTGGGTGCCGGCGAGTTGCTGGATGAGGTGGAGACCTTCGGGGGTGCCGGGCCAGTGGCGGCCCACGGCGTCGGGGCCGGCGCGGCGGGTGACCGAGCGCAGGACGAGGGCGACGACGATGGCGACGTCGAGGTAGCCCACGACGGGGATGAAGTCGGGGATGAGGTCGATGGGGGAGGCGAGGTAAACCAGCAGCAGGACGAGGCGGACACGGACGCCGGTGGGCACGGTCTTGTCGGTGGCCAGGCGGCGGAGCATCCGCAGCAGTGTCCATTCGGGGGTGCAGGGACTCGACGAGGTGCTGCGATCACGGCCGCACAGCGGGGTTGAGGAAACGCTGAGAATCCGGTGTTCCCGGCTACGGCCGGCGGGGAACCTGTTCGGCCGCGCTGGTGGCTTCGGAGCGGGCCAGGGCGATGACTGCCCCGCCGAGGACCAGCAACAGCAGCACCAAACCCGCACCGGCGGGCAGACCGTGCCGGATTTGCTCGTCGTAGACGATGACCCCGATGGCGATGCTGAGCAACGGGTCCACCGTCGCGATCGCCGGCAGGCTCGCCGACAACGCGCCTGCTTGGAACGCCACCTGCTTCAGCAGCAACCCGCCCGCCCCCGCCACCAGCACCGCGTACAGCTGCCAACTGGTGAGCAGCGGGACGGGCCCCTGCAGTGCGATCGACGTGAGCGCTTTGAGCAGGGCAGCCGTGGCCGCGTAGATCGTCCCCACCGCAATGCCCAGCAGCGCTGCAGCGCGGCCGCCGTGGCGCTGGCGGCGCCCGAGCTGCACGCACACCGCCGCCAGCACCAGCCCGGTGACTGCGGCCGCGATCGCCGGGGTGCGATCCGGCCCGTCCGTCGGTGTGATCTGGTTGCTTGTGTGCGCCAGCACCAGAAACCCCGCCAGCGCCAGCGACACCACCACCGCCCAACCGAGTTCGCGGCGGCTGACGTGCCCACCTGACCGGCTGCGCAACAGCAAGGCGAACAGCAACCCGCTGATCAGCAACGGCTGTACCACCCCCAACGCGCCGAGGTGCAGCGCGATCACCTGCAGGCTGAGCCCTACCACGTCGGCACCGATACCGCCCAGCCACAACGAGTGAGCCAAAGTGGCCCGGACGAAACGGCCCAGCGAACGGGCGCCGAGATCCTGCGCGTCGGGGACCTGCCCGGCGCTGGCGTGCTTCAACGACGAGGACACGGAGAACGCCAGCGCCGAGGCCAGCGTGACCGCGACCACCACCCACGTAGGTGTCACCGCACCCACCGCCTTCCGCCCACTGTGGGTGCAGCCCCTTCAGAGGGCACGGGCGGGCTTGAACCAACGAAGCATCGCGGTGGGTTCGGTTCGCTCACGGGACCTCCCGCTGCTGCTCGTGGGCGTGCATGCGGATGCCCACACCAGAAATCCCGTTGTGGCCACCGCGGGACCACCAGCGCAGTGGTGCGACCCACCCTTCTTGGGACATGTTGGCAGGAGTTGCCGCTCGGGGCTCCAGCCGTGGGCACCTCAGGCGTCGCGGCGTCGCAGGGTGATGGCGGCGGCGGCCAAGGCGACCGCGGCGTAGGCGCAGAACACTGCGAACCCGGCCCACGGGGACAACGCGGTCGGGTCCTGGCGCACGGTGAGCAGGGCCTGCCCGGCGCTGCTCGGTAGGTACTTGTCCACGGCGGTCGAGAAGCTCTTCGGGAGGAAATGCACGATGATCGGCAGCACGAACAGCAAACCGAACAGGGCCGCGATGCCGCCGGCGGTGCTGCGCACCAACGCGCCCAGGCCGAGCCCCAGGATGCCGACCACGGTGAGGTACAGCGCCGCCCCGACGACCGCCCGAGCCACCCCGGGGTCGCTGAAGGAGGCTTGGATGTGCTGGCTGGACAGGATGGCCTGGCCGACGAAGAAGGCGATCAGCACTGCGGGGATGGTCAGGACCAGGGTGGTCGCGGCGAACACCCCGGTCTTGGCCCAGAGCACCGGTAACCGGGTGGGGACGGCGGCGAAGGTGGCGCGCACCATGCCGGTCGCGTACTCACCGGTCATCAACAGCACCCCGAGGACCCCGATGGCCAGCTGGGCGAGGAAGATCCCGCTCAGGCTGGCTTCGGTGGGATCGAAGCTGGCCAGCTCGGCCGGGTCGGTGGGGGGCCAGTGCGCGGCCTGCACCGCGGAGACGACGATGGCGAGCCCGATGATGAACACCACCGCGGCCAGCAATGAGTACACAGTGGAACGCAGCGAGCGGAGCTTGGTCAGCTCGGAGGCGAACACCCGCAGCTGGGTGACGTGCTGATCGGCGATGTCGGTTTCAGCGGTGCTGGCTGCGGTGGTGGTGCTCATGAGCGGGCTCCCATACTGGTGTGCGCGCCGGCGGTGGTGGTGTATTCGACGGTGTCGCGGGTGAGGTCCATGAAGGCATCTTCCAGCGACGCCTGCTGCGGGGCGAGTTCGAGCAGGTAAATGCCGGCCGGCCCGGCGGCGAGCCCGATCTGGTCGCTGCTCAGTCCCACCGCCTCCAGCACACCGTCAGCCCCAGTACGCACCGCGACGTCGGGTCCGGTGAGCAGGGCGGACAGGCGCTCGGGTTCGGTGGCACGGACCCGGACGATGTTGCCTGACGCCTTGGCGATGAAGGAATCCACACTCTCGTCGGCGATGATCTTGCCGCGGCCGATGACGATGAGGTGCTGCGCGGTGACGGCCATCTCGCTCATCAGGTGCGAGGAGATGAACACGGTCCGGCCTTGGGCGGCGAGGTCTTTGAGCAGGTCACGGATCCAGCGAATGCCCTCGGGATCCAGTCCGTTGACCGGTTCGTCGAGGATGACCGTGGCCGGGTCGCCGAGCAGGGCGCTCGCGATGCCCAGGCGTTGGCCCATCCCCAGGGAAAAGCCGCCGGCTCGTTTGCGGGCCACCCCGGTGAGCCCGACCATCTCGATGACCTCCTCCACCCGGGAGCGGGGGATGCCCGAGGTCTGGGCCAGGGCGCGGAGATGATGGTAGGCGGTGCGTCCGGTGTGCACGGAGCGGGCCTCCAGCAGGGCGCCCACCTCGTGCAGCGGGGCCCGGTGGGCCGCGTATGGCTTGCCGTTGACGGTGACGCTGCCCGCGGTGGGTGCATCCAGTCCGATGATCATCCGCATGGTCGTGGACTTCCCCGCGCCGTTGGGGCCGAGGAATCCGGTGACGATGCCGGGGCGCACGGTGAAGCTCACATCATCGACCGCGGTCTTGTCCCCGTAGGTCTTGCTCAGGTTTTGTGCCTCGATCATCGGCAATCCTCTGTTCGCTGCGGTGGGTGCGGCGTCAGTGTTGTCTCAGCCGAGCCGGCCCGCTCCCACGGTGAGGTAAAAGGGTCTCGTTGGTAGGCAAACCACAGCACGGTCGGACGGCCGGGCATCGTCGGCAGCAGTTCCTCAGCGGGCGTTCAGCGCTTCTGGTGCACGATGGTGGCAGTCGGGCCAAGGGACAGGAGCTGGACGGCGATGGACACGAGAGCGGACCGGCGTGCGCGAGGGAGCGCCCCATACGACGAGGGCGACGCTCCAGCATTAGATGGGCTGGTGGGTGCGGCGCTCGCGATGAGCGCAGCGGCGCTGGTGCTCGCCGCGCTGGCGCACACCACGGAGCTGACTCTGGGCACCACGACCCGAGCCGTAGCGATCACCGTGGCCATCGTGCTCGGCGCGGTGGCGGGGTGGGTGGGTCATCGGCTGCGTCACCACGGGGTGCCCGCGGACCGCTTGCGCCCCCGCTCGGTGCGCTGACCTTGGTGACGACCGGCCGGCGCCCGGACCGGGCCGCAACTTCCGGTGACCGCGGACCTGTCCGGCGCCCGCTGCGTCGGCGACGGTGGTGGGTACGGCGCGTGCTGGCGGCGGTTCTCGGCGTGGTGGTCTTGTTGCTGGCAGGCATGGGTGTGTTGTGGGCGATCACCCCGTCGGTGGGGGACGCCGAGGCCCGCATCGCCGCCCGGCTCGCCGCCCATGGTGCGACCGACCCGCATGCGCTGCCGGTGCCCGACCCGGGCGGTGTGGCCGTGATCGCGACCGAGGACACCGGCTTCCGGGACAACCCGGGCATCGCCCCAGCCGGTGTCGCCCGCTTCGCCCTCAGCCCGATCATCGGCGACCAGGGCAGTGCCACTCTTGAGCAGCAGCTCGCGAAGGTCCTCTACACGCCGGAGCGCCAGGACTTCACCGCCCGCGTCGAGGACGCCACCCTCGCGCTGAAGCTCGACGCCCACTACAGCAAGGACCAGGTGCTGGAGATGTACCTGTCCGCCGTGTACTTCGGGCACGGGTTCTACGCCCTGCCTGTCGCCGCCCGCGGTTACTTCGCCACCGCGCCGGCGGACCTGAGCTGGGCGCAGGCCAGCCTGCTCGCCGGGCTCGTGCAGGCGCCGTCGGCCTACGACCCATATGCCCATCTGGAGCTGGCGAAACGACGTCAGCGGCACGTGCTGGACCAGCTGGTGGCCACCGGGTCTCTGTCGGCGAGCCAAGCCGACGCCGCCTTCGCCGCACCGCTGGGCTTGAACGCACAATGACCCCCCGCCGACCACTCATGACCGTTTCCGTGCTGGCGGCGGTACTGCTCGGGATGTCGTCCTGCAGCTCCGCGGCACCGGTCCCCGTCCCGGCGACCGCGTTGCCCCCGCGGCCCGCGGTCGCGGGGGGCCTGCGTCCCAGCAAGGTGCTCGTGGTGGTGGAGGAGAACCAAACCGCCGGCACGGCGCGGCGGCAGATGCCATACCTGGCCGCGCTCGGCGACGCCTACGGCCAGACCACCGATTACCGGGCGGTGGCCCACGCCTCGCTGCCCAACTACCTGGCCATTGCCGCGGGCTCGACGTTCGGGGTCACCGACGACGCCTCCCCCGCCAGTCACCGGATCCCCGGGGCCAGCGTCTTCGACGGTGCCATCGCCGCCGGTCGCAGCGCCAAGACCTACGCGGAGGCCATGCCCACACCGTGCGCCCAGCAGCCGGCCGGGCGCTACGCCGTCAAGCACAACGCATGGGCCTACTTCGCCGACCCCGCCCCGCACGGCAACTGCCAACGCTTCGACGTTCCGGCCGGCACCCCCACCAGCGGGTCACTGCGCAGCGACATCGACGCCGGGCCCTGCCCACGGTCGGTGCGCTCATTCCGGACCTGTGCCACGACGGTCACGACTGTTCGCTAGGTACAGCGGATGACTGGCTGCGCCAATGGCTGCCGGTGGTGATGTCCGGGCCCGATTACCGGGCCGGCAACCTCGCCATCGTGGTGACCTTCGACGAGGACGACAACTCCGGTCCCAACACCGTGCTCGCCACCGTGATCGCACCGAACGTCGTGCACGTGCGCAGCTCCGCGGCACTCACGCACTACTCGCTGAGCGGCTACCTTGCGGAGCTGGCAGCAACGCCCCCACTGGGGGCCGCCGGATCCGCACCGTCGCTGCGTGCGGCGTTCGGGATCTGAGCGGCAGGCCAGAAGCCGTGGCCGCCGCCACCCCAGGCTCAGGCTCCGCCAACGGCCGGTGTCTGGGACCTGCGTCCCCGCAGCCCCCGCCGAAGCTCCAGCGCCACCGGAATGAGGGAGACGACGATGATCACCGCGATGATCGGCAGCAGGTAGGTGTCGATGCCGGGGATCCGGTTGCCCAGCACGTAACCCGCCGCCGTCACCCCCAGCGACCACACCAGGCCACCGATGACCTGCCACAGTGCGAAGGTGCGGGTGGGCACGCCGATGGTCCCGACCAGGGGGTTTACCACAGTGCGCACCAAGGGGATGAAGCGTGCCAGCACAATGGCCTTGCCGGTGCCGTACCGCTCAAGGGTGATGCGGGTTCGCACCACAGCCGACTGCAGCCGCGGCCGGTCCGGTCGGTCCAGCAATGCCGGTCCAGCACGGCGACCGATGAGGAAACCGACCTGCGCCCCGAGCAAGGCCCCGGCCGCCGCGGCCAGCAACACGACCGGCAACGAAAGATGCACCGCCGCGGTCACCGGGGTCGCCGACAGCAATCCGGCGGTGAATAGTAGCGAGTCGCCGGGCAGGAAGAAGCCGATCAAGAGCCCGGTTTCGGCGAAGAGGATGAGAAAGACGCCCGCCGCCCCGAAAGCGGCCAGCAGGCTGTGCGGATCGAGAACATTCATCACGCTGCTACCTTCCTGTTCTCGCTCAGTCCGGCAGCAACCCGTCGCCCGCACCGACGAACAGCGCGGCCGCAAACAACAGGACTCCCAGCAGCACGAGCACCGCGACGAGCACCCGGTGGCGGGATACCACGGCGCGTGTGGCGGCGCGCATCGGGGCGGTGACGGCGAGGAGGTGCCCCAGGGCCTGTAGCAGCCGGGCCAGCAACCCAGCCGAGTGGACGTCGCTAGTGGGGGGCTGCCCGATCGGCAGGTCCGCGGTGATCGGTCCCAGCTCGTAGCGGAACCGGGCGGCGTAGACCGCGGTGAGCCGCTCCTCGGCCTCGCTCATGGTGAGCATTCCCAGGGCCATCGCCTCGTGCACGGTCTGCGCGACGTGGTCCCGGTCGGCGTCCGAGGCCCGCCACACGGCGGCTTGGGGGTGGTGGGGGGCGTGTACGCGCGGTGTCGAACCGTCAGTGGCTGCGGAGGTCATGGTGTGTCCTCTCGGGAGGGTCCTGGCCGCACCGCACGGTGCGGTCAGGTTCAGATGCACCATCGCAATCGGCGGTGCCTGCCGGTCAGCATGCCGAGCTCGCGCTGAGAGCTCGCTGAGAAGGCTCCGGGCTGCCACGGGATCACAACCCGGCATGCACTGAACGGGATCGGCTACGCCGCGACTGACCTACGATGAGGAGTGCCCGGAACCCGTCGACGCCAGTTGGTGACCGCTGTCATCGGCGCACTGACGGTCGCCGGAGTGGTCGTGCTGGTCGGTGCTGCTGTCAGCAGCGCGGGCGGCGCGCGCTCGCCGGTGGAGGGTGAGTCGACGCGTCTGGTCGTCATCGGTGACTCGCTGAGCACCGGTATCGACACCCCGGGAAACCCGTGGACCCGCGAGGCGCAAGCGCTCTTTGCCACCCGCGGTCTGGAGGTGCAGATCACCAATGCCTCGGAGAACGGCGCCGGGTACGCCGCCTCGGGCGACAACGGCCACGTCTTCCTCGACCTCGTCAACCGCGTGGTCTCCGCCCGCTCGCAGATCGTCCTCCTCTTCGGTTCCGACAATGATGTCGGCCAACCCGGCGTTGCCCCGGCGATGTCACAGACTTTGCAACGGGTCACGGCCCTCGCGCCGCGTGCGAAGCTGATCGTGGTGGGTTCCGCCGTCGGTGCCGGCCGACCCGGGCGAGCAGCTGACCGGTGTCCGCGATGCGCTCGCGTCCGCTGCCGCGCACGTTGGTGGGGGGTTTGTCGACCCGCTCACGCTGGGGTGGTTTCAGGGCGATGCCAGTCGGTTTGTCGCGCCCGACGGCGAGCATCCCAATGCTGACGGTGAGCAATACCCGGCACAGCAGATGACGGACGTTGTGGCGCCGCTGATCACGCGCCGAACCTGAGTATCTGCACGGGCTGCTCGCCGCCTTCCTGGTTGTCTTCAGCAAGTTTTCAGCGTCCGGCCCGCACAGTGAATGTGTGGTGATGAGTCGATTTCCCGTCCGCGTCTGGCACTGCGTGTCGTCGGGAGGTGATGTCGCATGACGACCGTGACGGAGGGTCAACATCGGAGAGATCCGGCGGCGGCCACCGCACCGTCGCCGAGTGGGGCGCCGCCGCCTCGGCCGGGTTCGGGTCGGCGGCGTCGGCTGTTGGGCCGGGTGTGGTTGGTGTTGGTGGTGGTGGAACTGGTGTTCCTCGGGACGGTCGGCACCTCGGTGGCCTCGGCGTTGACCGCGCCCGGTACGCAGAGCACCACCGCGCGGGTCGCGGAGTGGGCACGGAACAACGGGATGAGCCCGTTGGTCACCTGGGCAGAGCAGCTGATGTATCAGCCCCCGACGGTGGGGGGCGCTCCGGCGGCGAATTCGCCGCTGCGCCAGCTGGGCCCGCCGCCGGCGCCGCCCGCGGGCCCCACGCTGACCGCCGGTCCTACGCTGCCCGCCGCGATCAACACCCCCGCCCAACCTTCGTTGCCAGGGGAAGGGCAGTGGAAGGTGACCGCCACCGTGCACGGTTCCCCCGCAATGGCCCAGACGTTTTTGCGTCCTGATGCCACCCATACCTCCTACACCGCGGCGGCGACCTGGTTCGATCCGCACCTGGTGCGCGCCCAGCTGCATCCCGGGGCATCGCAGCCCGGGGGCACCGGGTGGAAGGTGCCCTCGTTCATCCCGCCGAGCGATCGGGCCGGGCTGCTCGCGGCATTCAACTCGGGATTCAAGCTGGCCGATGCGCGCGGCGGGTTTTACGAGGGTAGGCGTTACGCGAAACCGTTGGTGGCTGGTGCCGCGTCGATGGTGTTCTACACCGACGGCACCATGACCGTCGGGCAGTGGGGCCGCGGTGTCACGATGAGCCCGAAGGTGGCGGCGGTCCGGCAGAACTTGACGTTGCTGGTGGATCACGCTCAGGTGGTTCCCGGCATCAATGCCGACACGCAGCAGACGTGGGGTTCGACGATCGGCTCCAAGAAGTACGTGTGGCGCTCCGGGATCGGGGTGACCGCATCCGGTGCCCTCGTCTCGGTCATCGGGCCCCGGTTGTCCGCGCACACCCTGGCGAGCCTGTTGCAGCGCGCCGGGAGTGTGCGGGCCATGCAGCTGGACATCAACCCGGACTGGACCTCGTTTATCAACTACCACGCCACCGCCGACCCGGCCCACCCCCAAGCGGTGAATCTGCTGCCCGCGATGAAGCGCTCACCCAAGCGGTACAACACCGCCTCGGCCCGCGACTTCGTCACCCTGCACGCCCGCGGCGCTGCGCAGCCGAGGAGCTAGGGTCACCTGGTGGCCCGGCTGCTCGTCGTCGAGGACGATGTCACGATCGGCCGCGCCCTGCACGCCGCTCTCGCGGCCCACAGCTACACCGTGCACTGGGCGCGGACCGGCGCCGAAGCGGTACAGACCGCATCCGAGGGGATTTTCGATCTCGCCCTGATCGACCTCGGGCTGCCCGACATCGACGGCATCGAGGTGTGTCGGCGGGTGCGGTCGGCTCAGCCCAACTGTGTCCTGGTCATCCTCACCGCACGCGACGAGGAGATCGAGGTCGTCGTGGGGCTGGAGGCCGGTGCCGACGACTACCTCACGAAGCCGTTTCGCCTCGCCGAGCTACTCGCCCGGATCCGCGCGCACCTGCGACGCGGCGCGGCCGCGACCGGTGCCAGCACGGTGCTCCGGGTCGGGGGCCTGGAGGTGGACACGGCGGCCCGGCGCGCACGCCTGGACGGTACGGAGCTTGTGTTGCGCGCCAAGGAGTTCGACCTCATCGCCCGGCTGGCCGCCGAGCCGGGGACGGCGATCAGCCGGGAAGCGTTGATGGCCGACGTGTGGGACGAGAACTGGTTTGGATCGACCAAGACCCTCGATGTGCATGTTTCTGCGCTCCGTCGCAAGCTGGCTGCGGCCGCGCAGGAATGCGATGGCCGGGCGCCGGAGATCGTCACGCTGCGCGGCCGGGGCTACCGCCTCGAACGCGGCTGACCTACAGCACTGCGCGAGCTGTGGGAGGGGGTCACAGCTCGCGCAGCACACTGATCGCCGGCCGCCGGGCGATGTGGGCGGCCGCCGCGCTCACCGCGGCCACCGCACCGATCGTGATGACGCCGACCGCACTGAGGTAGAGCCAGGGGATGGCGATCGCCGAGGGGGGCGGGTCGAACACACCGGTAAGCACCTTGACGAGCATTTCCGCGAGGATCCAGCCCAGCAACGCGCCAACGCTCACCCCGAGGACTGTGAGCACCGCGGCTTCGCTGAAGATCATCCGACGTAGGTGACGAGGCTTGGCGCCGAGGGCGCTCACGATCGCGAAGGTGCGCCGACGCTCGGACAACCCGAGTGCGAACACCAGCCCACCGGCCGCCGCGGCGAGCACCAGGGCAAAGGACAGCTCGACACGGGTGAGTCCGGCCAGATCCACGGCGGTCAGGCTGGAACCCACGCTCTTGCGGACGCTGCTGATGTCAGTGACGGTCGCCGAGGTACCCAGCAGGGTCTGGATCTGCTGCGCCACGGCCGCGCTGTGCTGACCACCGGTGTTGACCAGGAACGCGCCGACGGTGTTGCTGCCGGTCTGCTGCGCGACGTAGGAGGAGTTCGCGACGAAGAAGCTGTCCTTCGGTGCGGTGGGAAACTCGCTCACCACCCCGACGTAGTGGAAGGTCACTGCCCGCGGCTGGTGGGTGTGGGCGTCGAGCAGCCGCAGGGTCACCGGATCACCCACCTGCAGCTGATAGTCCTTCACCGTCTCCGCGGAGACCAGGATGGAGTCGGGTTGGGCGGCCAGGGTGTGCATCAGCCCAGCCGCGGTGCCCCCCTGGAAGTAGGTGTCCTGCAGGGCGGTCGCGGTGGTAATCGTGCTCGGGCGCACGCCGTAGAGGTCTTGCAGGTCGGTGCCGATGTAGGCGAAGCGATGCTGGATCGGTTCCACCGCTTGCACCCCGGGGACGGCCGCCAGCTTCTGCGCAGTCGCGGGAGGCACGTTCACACCTGGCGCCGGGGTGACGGTGACGTCCGCACCGTTGGTGAGCTGAGCGTCAGCTTCAGCCTGCTGGCGGTAGGTGGCGTTGAACGTCGCGGTCGAGGCGGCGAAGGCCAGTGCTAGGGCGAGCAGCACGATGGCCCGGACGAGCGGGCGGCGTTGCCGGGCCATGCTCGAGGCGATGCTGCCCGACAGCGCCCCGTTCGCCGGGTGCAGCACGCGGGCGATGAGGTGGCGTCCCCTCCCGAGGAGCAGGTCGGCGAGACGCCAGACCAACAGGCCTGCTCCGAGCCACACCAGCGCCGGACCGGCGAACGCCCAGTAGGACACCGAGATCGTCGGGACCCCCTCGGGGGCGAAGACGAGCTGGTAGCCGTTGCGGCTGGTGGCGGAGAACACCAGGCCCGCGATGATCAGCAGGACCGCGTCGAGTCCGTACCTGGCCCACCGCGGGTAGTGCAGGGCGCCGACCGTGGCCCGTCCGGCGGCCACAGTGGACTCGCGAAGGTCACGCCGTGCGGGGACGAGCACGGCGGCGGCGGCGATGGCCAGCCCGATGGCGGCGGCTACGGCGGCCCAGCCGATCGCGGTGGCCGTGGTGGTACCGAATCGGGGCGTCCCGAAGGCCAGCTGGCCCACCAGGGCGGCGGCGCCGAGGCCGAGGACCGCTCCGCCGACGCCGATGAGCGCAGCTTCCACCGCGGCCAGGCGGATCAGCTGACGTGTCGAGGCGCCGCGGGCGCGCAGCAGTGACTGCTCTCCGCGGCGACGGGTCGCGCCAGCGGCGGCGATGGTTGCGGTGAGCAGCGCAGCCAGGATCGCTCCGGGCAGTCCCAGGAACAGGAACAGGACCTGGGCGTACGCCGCGTCCTGGCGGGCCGCCCCGAGGGCGGCACCGAGGTTGTCGCCCACCACCGCGCCGCCGGCACTGCGGGCTTCGAGGTTGTGCGCGGCGGCGGTGACGACGGTGTATGCCGCGGCGGGGTCTTGCGGCAGCCTGTGGTCGCGGAGCACCTGAATCTGCGTGCTCACCTGGTCGGGGCGAGCCGCCGCAAGGGAGTCGAAGACGCTGTGCCACTGCGGCTGGGGGAGCAGGACCACATTGTCCGGTGGCGCGGTGCGCTGGGCGCCAACAGGGGCGCCGACCTTCTGGAAGAGCGAGTCGGCCTGGGGAAGGTCGACGACGCCGGCGACGGTGACCTGCGCGGGGGGCGCTCCGGCGCGACCGATGGTGATGACATCACCGGGTGCGGCGTGCAGGTTCGCCGCGGTCTGCTGGGCCAGCAACACGCCACCGGCGGCGCCGGCGAGGGGGCGGATCTCGGTGGGGAACAGGGCCTGGTAGTCGGCGGGAATTCCGAGGACCACGCCGGGCCCGGTGGACTGGGTGCTGCCGCCGGTCTTGGCGGTAAGCCCGGTGGTCTGGGCGAAGTTGACGGTGGCGGTCGCTTGTACCCCGGGGCCGGCTTTCGCGATCTGGCTGATGGTGGTCGGATCGGTGCCCGGTGTGACCTGGACCTGCCAGTCGACGGCGACGCCGCGCACGGCCCGATCGGTCATGGTGGCCTTGGAGTGGGCGAGGAACGATCCGAGCGAGGCGAGCAGCGCCACAGCCACCGCCACTCCGACGGCGGCTGCCAGCAGTCGCACCGGGCGTCGCCGCAGGAGGCCACCGAGCCAGGTCCCCGTCATCGCTGCGCGCCCGTCATGGTGGCGGCGCTGAGCGTGCCATCCCGCATGGCCCACCGCGTGGGGAGGCGTTGGGCGATCAGCGGGTCGTGGGTGGACACGACCAGCGCCGCGCCGAGTTCGGTGGTGGCGTGCAGCAACACGTCGATGACGAGTGCGGCCGCCTCGTGGTCGAGCTGTCCGGTCGGTTCGTCCGCGAGAATCAGCGCGGGGTGGGCAGCCAGCGCGCGGGCGACCGCGACGCGTTGGGCCTGTCCCCCCGACAGTTGATCCGGCAGCTTGCGGGCAAGGTCACCGATCGCGAGCAGATCGAGGGCGGCCACGGCCCGGGCTGTGGCCTCGTCCTCGGCGGTGTCGGCCAACAGCAGCGGCAACGCGACGTTCTCGACGACGTCGAGTGCGGGGAGCAGGCTCGGACCCTGGAACACCACCCCGATGCGCCCCGGTACGGCGAGCGGGTGACCACCGAGCCCGGGCCAGGACACGGTGCCCGCGGTGGGCATTTCCAGCCCGGCCATCAGGTGCAGCAACGTCGACTTGCCTGACCCGGACGGACCGGTGAGCGCGACGCGAGTGCCGGGCGCCACGGTCGCACTGACGCCATGCACGGCGACGACGGCAGCTGTTCCGCTACCGAAGGTGCACGCCACCTCCTGACACACGACCATCGGGGCTTCCTCCTGTGCTGCCGCCGTACTCATCCGGTGATCCTTCCGTCGGACATCGTGACGACCCGATCGGCCGACGCGGCCACGGCTGGGCTGTGGCTGGCAACGAGGATCGCGACTCCGCTGCCGGCCCGTTCGCGCAGCAGGTCGAGCACGTCGGCCTCGGTGGCAAGGTCCAGCTCACCGGTCGGCTCATCGGCCAGCAGCACTGCCGGGTCGTTGGCCAGCGCGACGGCCAGTCCCGCGCGGGCCAGCTCGCCCCCGGACAATTGGCTGGGGTAAGCGCCCGCGCGGGCACGCAAGCCGAGGGTGCCCAACAAGGCGTCGATCGTGGGGCGTTGTGTCGGTGTGGTGAGGCTCTGCGCGAGCCGGACGTTCTGCGTGACGGTCAGATGCTGCAGCAGGTTGGCGCTTTGAAACAGCAATCCGATGTGCTGTGCGCGCAAGCGTGCGCGCACAGCCTCGGGCTGGTGGCTCAGCCGCGCTCCGGCGACGCGGACGGTGCCGCCGTCGGGTTCGTCGATCCCGGCCAAGCACGCCAGCAGCGTGGATTTTCCCGAGCCGGAGGGCCCGACGACCGCGATGAGCTCACCGGCCATCATCTGCAAGGAGACTCCCTGCAGCGCCAAGGTTTCCTCGTCGCCCGCGCGGAAGAAGCGATACAAGGAATGCGCGTCCAACGCGGCAGCGGAGTCGTTTGCGTCCGGCTGTGCCCGGTCGGGGGCGTCGACGGGGGTGCTCATCCTTGCCAGCCGAAGGAGTCGGTGACCTTGCGCCACGGGTCCACGTTGTCTGAGCCGGCGGGTGCAGACAACGTCAGCACTGCGAGGGTGCCGTTTTTCCAGAACTCGTACCGCTCAACCGCTTCGACGGCGACTTTTCCGGTGACCGGGTTCGGCGCCGAGAGGGCTTCGTAGGTGATCAGGACCGCCTGCCCTGCCGTGCGCGCGACGGTGGACACCTTGCCGGGCTTGTACCCCTGGGCGCTGGACTGGATCGCCGGCACTGTGCTGGTTTGCGCGGAGCTGACGGTCGGAGCGCTGGGGCGCGGCATCGTCGCCACGCGGATGCTGTTGTACTTGTCGGTGAAGGTCACCTCTGTACCTGACCCGGTGCGCGCCCACCCCGACGGGACTTGCACGGTGTAGGTCTTGTCCGGCGGGGTGTAGGCGACAAACGCTTGCGTGTCCGGGATGTCACCGGCGGGGTTGGTCTCGATGGCATTCGGGTTCTGGGTGCCGCTTGCTCCTGGCGCAGGGGCTGATGATGGAGATGTGCCGCTGCTGCACGCGCTGAGCAGGGCGAGCGCGGTCAGGCAAGCGGCGCTTATCCGGACCGTGCGCTGCAGTTTCGTCATGATTGCGACCGTAGGCATGCCCGCGATAGCGGAGGGTTCGGTAAGGGTTAACGGAGGGCAAGAAGTTCAGCGAGGACGGGAGCGGACGCGATGCGACGACGGATCGTCGGGTTGACGGTGCTCGCCGCCGTGCTCAGCACAGCGCTGTTCGGCATTCCACTGGCCGTCGCCGCCGCGCGGTACTTCGTCGCCGACGAGCACACCGAGCTCGAGCACATCGCCGACACCGTGGCCCTGGCTGCCTCCGGCGACCTCATGCGCTCGCGCGACCGTGCGGCTACGAGCGCGCTGGAGGCTGACACCCAGGTGAGCGTCTACGACAGCAGCGGTCTGCGCCTCACTGGAACGGGGCCTGCGACGCCGGGACCCCTGCTCGCCCGGGCCACCCAGGGCACCGCCACATCCGGGACGATCAACGGGCGCTTCGCCGTCGCGGTACCGGTATCCGACGGCGACACCGTCGTCGGGGCCGTACTCGTCACGGCCGGACACGCGCAGGTGTACCGACGGATCGGGGAGGCATGGTTGGCGATGTGCGCGCTGGCCGCTGCCGCCGTGGCCGCCGCCTGGCTGCTCGCCCGCCGACAGGCACGACGCCTCACAGGTCCGTTGGACGCGTTGACCCTCGCCGCCGAACGTCTGGGAGCCGGCGACTTCAGCGTCCGCACCCACCCGGCGGGTATCGCCGAGATCGACTCCGTGAACGCCTCGCTGAACCGCACCGCCGACCGGCTCGGCGCCCTTGTCGAGCGCGAACGCACCTTTACCGCGGACGTCTCCCACCAGCTCCGCACGCCACTGACCGGCCTACGTCTGGGACTCGAAGCCGCACTGGACGACCCGGCAGCCGACCCAGGCCCCGCGATGCGGGACGCCCTCGTCGCCGCCGACCGCCTCCAGGCCACCATCACCGACCTGCTCACCCTGGCCAGGGACATCCCGCGCGCCCCGACCGCGCTCGATCTCGACCCGCTCCTGCAGCAGATTCGTGAGCGTTGGAACGGTGTCCTGGCCGCCGAGGGTCGCCCCTTGCGGATCGTGCAGCACCCACCACTACCACCCAGCCCACTGTCTGCGCCGACTGCGTTGCACACCGTGGACGTGCTGATCGACAACGCACGTCGGCACGGGCACGGCGCCGTCACGATCACCGTCCGCGACGCGGGCGACGTGCTTGCCATCGACGTCGCCAACGAGGGCCCACCCATCACCCGCGATGCACAGGCGCTCTTCGTCCGCCGCTCCGATGACGCCGCCGGGACCGGCATAGGACTCGCCCTCGCCCGCAGTCTCGCCGAATCCGAAGGCGCCCGGGTGACCCTCACCGACCCACGGCAGCCGACGTTCACCCTGTTCACCCCGCGACGAATCGGCTCACCAGATGTCCTGGCGTGAATCGGTCACGCGTTCAGGAAAGTCACAGGAAACTCCCGGCACACTCCCAGGGTGCACCGCATGCTCGAGGCCTCCCTGATCAGCGGGCCGTTGTGGTGGGCACTGATGGTGCTGGGGCCTGCGGTCCTGCTTTGGCTCGCCTGGGGCCGCGGCCGGAATTGGTGGTTGCGCAGGGTGCCCCTCGCCGCGGTGGGTGGAGTGTCGGCTGCGGTGCTGGTGGTGCTGGTCGTCGACGTTGCCTGGCATCCCTTCCCCGGTTCGCTGCCCACGGTCGTCGTGGTGTGGGCTGGGCTCGTCGCCGCGGGAATTCTTTTGGCCCTGCTCCGCCCGCTTCCGGCGCACCGCAAGGCGCTGGCCTTACTCGTGGCCGTCGGGGTAACCGGCAGCGGAGCGGCTGAGGTCAATGCGCACTTCGGTGCCTACCCCACGGTGCGCGCCGCGATGGGACTGCCGTTGCCCAACCAGATAAAGTTTGCGCAGATTCCCGCCGCCCAGCCGAGACCGATCCACGCCATGGCCGGCGCGACGCTGGCTGCACAGTGGTCACCGCCCACGGGAATGCCGCGGGCCGGCACCGTGACGACCGCGGCGATTCCCGGCACGGTTTCGCACTTCGCCGCAAGGGGATGCGTGGATCTACCTGCCACCGGCCTACCTCGCCACCCCGCGTGCGCTACTTCCCGTTCTGGTGCTGCTTCCCGGCCAACCGGGTGCACCGCAGGACTGGTTTCACGGTGGTCACCTGGCTACCACGATGGACGCCTTCGCTGCGGCGCACGGCGGTCTCGCCCCGGTGGTGGTAGTAGCGGATCCCCTGGGTAGCGAGTTCGCGAACCCGCTGTGCGTGGATTCCCCGCTCGGCAACACCCAGACCTATCTCAGCGTGGACGTCCCCGCGTGGATTCGCGCCAACCTGCAGGTCGACCCGAACCCGCAGCACTGGGCGGTGGGGGGCTTATCCTTCGGCGGCACGTGTTCACTGCAGCTGGCACTGAACACACCGCAGGTCTACCCGACGTTTCTGGACATCTCCGGCCAGGACGAACCGACCCTGGGTGATCGCGCCAGCACCCTGAACACGGCCTTCGGCGGCGATCGCGCCGCGTTCGCTCGGGTCAACCCGCTCGACATTCTGGAACACCGGCGCTTTCCCGCGACGGCGGGAACCATTGTCGCCGGCCGGGACGACGCCGAGTACGGCCCGGCCGCCCAGCGGGTCCGCACCGCCGTAACGACGGCCGGGATCAGCGTGCAGTACTTCGCGCTGCCCGGCGGGCACACCTGGCAGGTGTGGGCCACCGGCCTGGAAGATTCGCTGCCTTTTCTGGCGCACCGCACGGGACTCACCGCGCCGTGAGCACGACCAACGTGACCCGTCCGCCGCCGCCTTCGCCGATGACCGGCCCCGCGGGGAGAATGGTCAGCTCAGCGCGACGACTCCTTGGCCTCGCCCGTAGCGCCCCGGTGACGGTCGGTTTCGTCGTGACACTCTGGGCGCTCGGCGCGGCCACCGGCAGCCTGCTGCGCGGTCCCTCCGCGCCGCTGCGCCGCAGCATCGGGGCGAGCGTTCCCGCGATGCTGTCGGGGCGGGTCTACACCCTGCTGACCACGGCGTTGTGGGCACACGGGCTCATCGGCTACCTGCTGATGAGCGCGGGGGCCTTGGCCGTGGGCGGCGCCATCGAACGCAGACACGGGCCCGCACGATTACTGGGCGTCGCCGTGCTCACCCAGACGCTCGGGACGGCCGCCGGGCTCGGCGGCATCGCCCTGCTCGCCCGCGCGGGCGGTACCTGGAGCAACGAGTTGGCGGTCGGCACCACGGTCGGTTCGACGCCGCTGATCCTCGGTGCGTGGGCGGCCTTCAGCGCATCCTCGAGTGTGCTGTGGCGCCGGCGGATCCGACTGGGTCTGCTCGTGGTCCTGCTAACCACGATGCTCTACGGCGGCTTGCTCTCCGACGTGCTGCGGCTCGCCGCCGCCCTGTTGGGCCTGGCAGTGGGCGCCGTGCTGCTGCGCCGCCGCCACCCCCCGCTGATGGTGCACTCCAGCCGCCGGGAGAGCCGGGTGCTGGTCGCGTTGCTGGTGGCCGCCACCGCCGGTGGGGCGTTGTTGGCGAGCGTGTCGCCCACCGCCGTGGGCCCCTTCGCCGTCCTTCGCTACCTGTTCGCCTCGCCCTCGCTGGACCCCGCCCGGCTGCAGGAGCTGTGCGCGGACCAGACCAGCGCCGAGATGTGTGCCGATCTGCGGACCCAGCTGCGCTTCGACGGCCTCGGACCCTCGCTGCTGGCGGTGCTGCCCGCCGTGCTGGTGCTGGTGCTGGCCGACGGGTTGCGGCGGGGGCGCCGATTCGCGTGGTGGGCGGCGGTGGGGTTGCACGTCCTGCTCAGCGGCTTCGGGCTGTTGTTGGCGGTGGCGGCAGTCCGCGGACCCGCACGCGACACCGCGGTGCTGGTAGTGGGCGGCAATCGCGGCGTCGTGGGGGTGGTGCTCCCGCTCGTGCAACCGCTGGTGGTGCTCGTGGTGCTG
>JAABUT010002161.1_pt1 | contig 19809 bp, 19 predicted proteins | sample 5559281 | NCBI WGS metagenome assembly JAABUT01 (sample SAMN10711880, study PRJNA513359) | rock metagenome | isolation source: Antarctica rocks | place: Antarctica: Victoria Land, Ricker Hills nord | collected 2016-01-04
GAACTTCGGCCCGCCCCGCCGCAAGCCGCCGTGGTGGCGCAAGATCTGACGGCACAGCTCCGCCCCGGGCCGCTTTCGCCCGAGGCGGAGCTATGCGCGCTTCATCGCCAACCTGGCCTCGCTCCAGGTGACCGCCCCGCCAAGCCCCTCGGCCCGCTTGCAAACCCGCCGGATTGCGGTAGAGCAACCGCGAGCATTCTGCACCGAAGGACACCAGGTGGCCGCGACCCCGACGACGAACGAGGCCCCGCTGATCGAGATCATCGGTCTGACCAAGCGCTTCGGCAGCTTCACCGCCGTCGACGACGTGTCCTTCACCGTCCGCCGCGGCGAGGTGCTCGGCTTCCTCGGCCCCAACGGCGCCGGCAAGTCCACCACCATGCGCATGCTCGCCAGCTTCATGACCCCCACCGCCGGCACCGCCCGCATCATGGGCCATGACGTGCAGACGAACTCGGTCGCCGCCCGCAAAGCCCTCGGCTTCCTGCCAGAGGGCGCGCCCACGTATCCCGAAATGACCGTGCGCGCCTTCCTGGAGTTCGCCGGCCGCATCCGCGGCTTCTCCGGCGCCGAACTCGCCCGCCGGGTCGACGCCGCCATCGGCCTGACCGCGCTCGAAGGCGTCCGCCTGCAACCCGTGGAAACCCTGTCCAAAGGCTTCAAGCGCCGCGTCGGCCTGGCCCAGGCGCTGCTGCACGACCCCGAGGTGCTGGTGCTGGACGAACCCACCGACGGCCTGGACCCGAACCAGAAGCACGGGGTCCGCGAACTCATCGCCCGCATGGCGCCGCGCAAGGCCATCGTCATCTCCACCCACATCCTGGAGGAGGTCGGCGCCGTCTGCACCCGCGCCATCGTCATCGGCCAGGGCCGCATCCTGGCCGACGCCACGCCGGCCGAACTCGCCGCCATGCACCCGTCCGGCCGGCTCGACGACGTGTTCCGCGAGCTGACCACAAAAAAGCAAGCCGCCTGATGGGCCGCGCCCTGATCGTCGCCCGCCGCGAGCTGGGCGGCTATTTCGCCACCCCCGTCGCCGTGGTGTTCATCGTCATCTTCCTCGCCCTGCAAGGTGCCCTCACCTTCAACCTCGGCAACTTCTTCGAGCGCAACCAGGCCGACCTCGCGCCGTTCTTCAACTTCATCCCGTGGGTGTTCCTGCTGCTGGTCCCCGCCATCACCATGCGCCTGTGGGCCGAGGAACGCCGCCTCGGCACCATCGAGCTGCTTCTCACCCTGCCGATCACCCAATGGCAGGCGGTATTGGGAAAATTCCTCGCCGCCTGGGCGTTCTGCGCCATCGCGCTGCTGCTGACCTTCCCCTTCGTCATCACCGTGAACTACCTCGGCCGGCCGGACAACGGCGTCATCGCCACCGGCTATTTGGGCGCGCTGCTGGTCGCTGGGTCGTTCCTGTCGGTGGGCGCCGCGCTGTCGGCGGCCACGAAAAACCAGGTGATCGCCTTCGTGCTGGCGGTGGCCGTGTGCTTCCTGTTCGCCGTGTCGTCCTACCCGCTGGTCACCGACTTCCTGTCGCGCAACACGCCGGTGCTGGCCGAGGTCGCGCGCCGCGTGTCGGTCACCGAGCGCTTCAACGCCTTCACCCGCGGCGTCGTCGCCCTGCGCGACCTGGTGTTCTTCGCCAGCTTCATCGGCTTCTGGCTGTTCGTGAACACCGTCATCGTCGACCACCGCAAGGCTGATTGAGCACCATGGCCAACATCTCGGCACGGCGGCTGTGGTCGTCCGTCATCGGCGTGGTCGCGGTCGGCGCGATCCTGATCGGCATCAACGTATTCGCCGAGTTCCGGCTGGCGTCCGCGCGCCTCGACCTCAGCCAGCAACGGCTCTACACGCTGTCGGCCGGCACTCAGAGAATAATTGCCGGGCTGACCGACCCGATCACCCTGCGGCTGTACTACTCCCGCACCCTGGGCAGCCGCATCCCGGCATTCGGCAACTACTCCGACCGGGTGCGCGAGATGCTGCGGGAATACGTCTCCGCCTCGAACGGCAAGCTCAAGCTCGAAATCTACGACCCCGAGCCGTTCAGCGACACCGGGGACCGCGCCATGGCCTATGGGCTCCAGGGCGTGCCGATCGACCAGTCCGGCGAGCAGGTGTATTTCGGCCTCGCCGCCAGCAACCTGCTCGACGACGAGCGCACCGTCGGCTTCTTCCAGCCCGACCGCGAACGCTTCCTGGAATTCGACCTGACCCGGCTGGTGTACGAGCTGTCCAGCCCGAAGCGCCCGGTGATCGGCGTCATGTCGTCCCTCCCCATCGACGGCGACCCGCGGGCGATGATGACCCGCCAGCCCGGCGCCGGCGCGCCCTGGGTGTCCGCCGTGCAGCTGCGCCAGGCCTTCACCGTCAAGAACGTGCAGCTCGACGCGCAGGTCATCGACCCCGACATCGGCGTGCTGCTGGTGGCGCACGCGCAGAACCTGTCCGATGCCACGCAATACGCCATCGACCAGTTCGTCATGCGCGGCGGCCGTTTGTTCCTGATGGTCGACCCGCACAGCGAAGCGGAGCAGGCCGCCCCCAACCAGACCGGCCAGCCGCCGGCGGACACCTCCAGCGACCTCGCCCGGCTGCTGTCGGCATGGGGGGTGAACTACGACCCGAAGCAGGTGATCGGCGACCTGAAGGGCGCGTGGCGGGTGCGCGCCGCCCCCGGCGACCGCGTGCAGGCGGTGGATTTTGTGCCCTGGTTCAACATCCGCACCGGGCTGAACACCGGCGACCCGGCCACCGCCGACCTCCAGCAGGTGACGGTCGCATCGTCGGGATACATCAGCAAGAAGGACGACGCCGCGATCGAGTTCACGCCCTTGCTGACCAGCTCGGACCAGTCCGGCCCGGTGCCGCTCGACCAGCTGAAGAACTACCCCGACCCGGGCCGCATCCTAGCCGCCTTCAAGCCGGAGGGCGGCCCCCGGGTGATCGCCGCCCGGGTGCGCGGCGTCCTGAAGTCCGCCTTCGCCGGCCCGCCTGACCTGCCGGCCGGCGCCACCCGTCCCGCCGATTTCCCGGCCTACAAGGCCGCCACCGACGGGCCCGCCAACCTGGTGGTGATGGCGGACAGCGACGTTCTGGCCGACCGCTACTGGGTGCGGCTGCAGGATTTCTTCGGCCAGCAGGAAGCCACCCCCTTCAGCGACAACGGCGCCTTCGTCGCCAACCTGGTCGGCACCCTGGCCGGCGGCGACGCGCTGATCGGGCTGCGCTCGCGCGGTTCGTCGGTGCGCCCGTTCGACCTGGTCGAGGGCATGCAGCGCGACGCCGAGACCCGTTTTCGCGCCACCGAGAAGCAGCTCCAGGCGCGTCTGGACGAAACCACGAAGAAGCTGGTCGAGCTGCGCACCGGTCGGGGCGCCGCCGGCGGGGCCAACGCCGTGATATCCGAAACGCAGCGCTCCGCCATCGACGACCTGCGGCGCGAAGCCACCGGCACCCGCGGCCAGCTCCGCAACGTCCAGCTTGAGCTGCGGCGCGACATCGCCGCCCTGGAAACCCGGCTGCGGCTGTTCGACATCCTGCTGGTGCCGGCGGTGCTGGCCGTTCTGGCGGTGGTGCTGGGCATCGCCCGCCGGTCCCGCCGCGCGAGGGCACGCGCATGACGCCGCGCCGGACGGCCGTGCTGGCGCTGCTCGGCGCGGCGGCGCTGGCGGCAGGCTGGCAATTCGGGCCATCGGCGCAGGACGACCGCCGCGCGACGGTGGCGCCCGGCAGCCTGGTGTTTCCCGGCCTGAGCACGAAGCTGCAGAACGCCGCGCGGATCGAGGTCACCAACCAGGGCCGCACCCTCGCGCTGGCCAAGGCCGACGGGCGCTGGGGCATCGAGGGCCGCGGCCTGTATCCGGTGCAGCAGGACAAGCTGCGCGAGGTGCTGACCGGCCTGACCGAGCTGCGCATCACGGAGGCCCGCACCTCCGACCCGGCCCAGTATTCCCGCCTGGGCGTGGACGATCCGTCCGCACCCGCCACCACCGCCAACCTCCTCCGCGTGCTGGACGCCGGCGGCCAGGCGATGGCGGAGCTGATCGTCGGCCACCGCCGCGTGCGCACCCAGGGCAACCTGCCGGAGTCCATCTACATCCGCCGCCCCGGCGAGGCGCAGTCCTGGCTTGCCGAGGGCCGCCTGCCCGTCGACGCCGACCCGCAGCTGTGGTTCGACCGCGACATCACCAACATCGCCAAAGACCGCATCGCCGTCGTGACCGCAACGCGCGGCGACACCACGCTGAGCTTCGGGCGCGACGGCGACAAGCCGGTGCTGACAGCCCCCGCCGAGCACCCGAAGCTGGACGACTACCGGGTCGAGGAGGTGTTCCGCAGCCTGGAAAACCTCACCCTGTCCGACGTAAAGCCGGCAGCCGACCTGACCGCCGAGGTGCTGGGCCGTGCCGTGCTGACCACGACGGACGGCGTCGCGATCACCGTGGATGTGTTCAAGGGCGAAAAAGACATCTGGGTGAAGCTGAACGCCGCCGGCACCGGCGATGCCGCCAAGCCCGCAGCCGAGATTCAGGCCCGCGTCGGCCGCTGGGCCTACCAGGTCGGCGCCTGGAAGGAGAAGGCGTTCATCCCCACGCTAGACGACCTGAAGGCCGAGGAACCCGAGAAGAAGCCGACCGAGTGAGCCGGGAATACCCGCCCCGCCCAATCGTCGGCATCGGCGTCTGCGTGCTGCGGCCGGGCGCGGTGCTGCTGGTCCGCCGCGGCAAGGCGCCCTCCATCGGCGCCTGGAGCCTGCCCGGCGGCGCCCAGGAACTCGGCGAAACCGCCGAGGCCGCCGCCCGCCGCGAGCTGACCGAAGAGGCGGGCATCACCGTCGGGCCGCTGCTGCTGGCCGCCAACGTCGACAGCATCCACCGCGACCCGGACGGGCGCATCCGCTACCACTACACCATCATCGACTTCGCGGCCCTTTGGCAGGGCGACCCGATCCGGCCGGGCGACGACGTGACGCACGCCGAATGGGCCGCCTTCGACCGTCTGGCCGACTTCGATCTATGGAGCGAGGCGCACCGGGTGATCGGCATTGCCCGAACATTGCTGGGCTGCTAGCAGCCGGTCATGATCAAGTTCGTTGTCGTGCTGGCATTGATTGCCGCCGCCGCCTTCTTCGTGCCGCCGTTCCTGGAAGGCACGCCCGACGTGTGCGGCGCGTTCGAGCACCGGATCGGCACCCTGGTGCGGACCGAGGCCTCCAGGCTGCCGCCGGAGCTGGCCAACGAGCCGCGAATCGCGGCCATGCTGAACGCCCTGAAGAACACCGCCGCCGCCGCCAACGGGCTGATCGCCGAGACCTACATCCACGACAAGTTCGCCCGGCTGCCGCCGGTCGCCGGCTGTGCCGCAGCTTATAGGAATGTCACCTTCAACCCCGACCTGACGCAGTACGCCAGGGCCAGACTGCCGCTGTGAGGCGTCTTCCCGCATGTGGCCTGCTGGCGGTCGTCTTCGGATGTGGTCCCGGAAACCCTGTGGCCGCGCAGACGCCGCCCCGGCTTGCCTTCACCGAGGCAGCCTGCGACCTGCCGAACGTTGCTGCCACGGTGCGGCCGAGGCTGCGATGCGGCACCGTCAGCGTGCCTCGGAACTACGCCAACCCCGATGCCGAGACCTTCAGGCTGGCAGTCGTGGTCGTGCGCAGCGAGCGGCAGCCGGCGTTGCCCGATCCGCTGGTCTATATCAGCGGCGGGCCGGGCGCGCCCTTGACCATCCACAGCCATTACCAGGCCACCCACCCCTATGCGGCAGGCCGCGACCTCATCCTGGTCGATCAACGTGGAACCGGCCGGTCGGAGCCCAGCATCTGCCCGGATCACGACGTCGCCCTCGTCATCGGCATCGCCGAAGCCGCGGTTGGCAGCGAAGCCGAGTCGCGGGCAAGGCGGCGCGCAACCTTTGCGGCGTGCCACGTACAGGCGGCGGCCAAGGGCATCGACCTCCAGGATTTTGGCACGCCGGTCACGGTCGAGGATTTCGACCAGGTCAGGCGGGCGCTCGGGGTGGTGCGGTGGAACGTCTTCGGCGTGTCGTACGGCACCACCGTCGCGATGACGCTGATGGCGCGCCATCCCGACACGTTGCGCTCGGTCGTGCTCGACTCTGTTTATCCGCCCGACCCGATGTTGCCGCCGCGGTCGGTCAACGTCGCCGACGCGCGGGGCGCCTTCTTCGCGTTCTGCGACAGCGACGCGGCCTGCAAGACAATGTATCCGGATCTCGCCGGAACCTACGGGGAGACGATGGAGCGGCTGGACCGGTCGCCATCCGCCATGACCTTTCCGGCGGCGATGCGCGACTCCGGTCCCGGACGCCTGACAGCATCGCTGTTCGAACACGTGATCGGCCACCTGGTGTATTACCGGAACTTCTATCCGGGCCTGCCGCGCCTGATCGCAACGGTGCATGACGGCGACACGACCGGCCTCGCGTCGAGCCTGGCAACGCTGGTCGCCGCGGCCCGCGATCCCGACACCGGCTCGAACTTCGCGGCGAACACCGCGGTGGAGTGCCGCGACCGCCCGCGCTTCCGCCAGCCGCTTGCCGACGGCGCGGACACCTTCGACCGGACCTTGCCGTACGGCATCTGCGCCGGCTGGTCCGATCTGGGGGCGCCGCCGGTCGTGCCATCGGGAACCATGGTGCCGACACTGTTGCTGGCGGGGCAGTTCGACCCTAATGCCAGGCCGGCAGACGGCCGTCGGGTGGCCGGGATGATCGGACCCCACGCCCAGCTGATCGAGTTCCCCGGCATCGGCCACAGCGTCCGGGCGTTCAGCCCATGTGCCGCCAGGATCGTGGCCGATTTCGTCGACCGTCCGGAGGCATCATGCGCCCGCCATCCGCCACCGATCCTGTTCCTGCCGAAGAAGTAGACACCGGTCAGCCGAATCCCAGGAAGTTCGGCATCTCGCTGATCGGCCACGCCGCCATCAACTCCGCGATGTCCGGCACCGGCCGCGCGGTGCGGGCGTCGCCGGCCAGCATCGCCTCCAACGCCGCCGCCACCGACAGCACGTAGGCGTCGCCGCCGCGCGGACCGACGATCTGCAATCCGAACGGCATGCCCTTCCGGTCCAACCCGACCGGCAGGCTGACGGCGGGATGGCCGGCCAGGGTCACGCCGTAGGCCAGCGCCAGCCAGTGAAAATACGTGCGCGTCGGTCGGCCGTCGATCTCGGCCGGGTACAGCTCCGTCCAGGGCCGCGGGCTGATGGTGATGGTGGGGGTGATCAGCACGTCGTGGCGCCCGAAGAACGTCTGGAAGCGCCGGTACAACGCCGTCTGGAGCTCGTTGGCGCGGGCCACGTCCCCGGCGCTGTAGCGCATCGCCTCGATCACGTTGGCGGTCACGTTCGGCCCCAGGTCCTGCGGCCGGCTGCGGTAGCGGTCGAGCTGCGCGGTCAGGTAGCCGACCGAGCGCAGCACCTCGAACGCCTCGTCGGCGCCCGCGCAATCGGGCGTGGCGTTATCGGCGGACGCGAACACATGGCGGAACAGGCCGGTCTTTTCGGCGAACACCTCGGCGACGTGCCGCTCGGTGGGGGCGAAGCCGAGGTCCGGCGTCAGCGCCACTCGCAGCGATGCCAGATCGACCGGCGCCGGGCGGGCGAAAGTGGAAGGGTCGTGCACGCGGCGGCCGTGGATGGTGGTGGCCAACGGGTCGCGGCTGTCCTCGCCGACCATCGCGGCCAGCAGCAGGCAGGTGTCCGCCACGTTGCGCGCCATCGGGCCGTTGACGCCGAGGCCGGACCAGCCCTGGCCGCGGGTTTCGCTCGGCACCAGGCCAGGGCTGGGGCGGAAGCCGACGATGCCGCAGAACGCCGCCGGGTTGCGCAGGCTGCCGCCCATGTCGCTGCCGCTGCAGATCGGCACCTGCCCGGTCGCCAGCGCCACCGCCGAGCCGCCGGACGACCCGGCGGCGGATTTGGACGGGTCGAACGGGTTGCCGGTGACGCCGTAGACGGCGTTGCGGGTGTTGGCCCCCGCCCCCCATTCCGGCGTGTTGGTTTTTCCCATGATGATGGCACCGGCGGTGCGCAGGCCGGCCACCATCGCCTCGTCGGCGTCGGGCACATGGTCCCGGAAGATCGGGCTGCCCCAGGTGGTGCGCAGACCCTTCGTGACGTTCAGGTCCTTGATGCCGACCGGCAGGCCGTGCAGCAGGCCCAGCGCGTCGCCGCGCATCACCGCCGCCTCGGCCTGCTTGGCCGCCGCGCGGGCAGCCTCGAAGTCCCGCGCCACCATGGCGTTGACGGCGGGGTCAACCGCCTCGATGCGGGTGATGCAGCTTTCGACAAGCTCGACCGGCGACAACGCCTTGCGCCCGATCAGGGTGCGGGCGTCGACGGCGGTCAGCTCACAGGGTTCGGTCATGTCAGGCCGCGGCACTCGGCCGCGCCTTCATGCGGCCGAGGATGGCGTGGACGTTGGTCAGTTCGTCCGGCGTCGGCTGGCCGACCGCGGCGCCGAACTCCAGGAACGCCAGCAGCATGATGTCGGCCAGGCTGATCCTGCTGCCACACACGTATTCGTGGCCCTCCATCTGGCCGTTCAGCCAGACCAGGTTGCGCTGCGCGGTGGCCTTCAGCTTGTCGGCGGCCTCGGGGATGCAAAGCATCCGGTCCGCGAACATCTTCAGCCCGGCGGAGAAGCGGAAGCCGCTGCCGAGCGGCTCGAAGATGTTGAGGTCGAGGCGCCGCACCCACATGCGGGTCTGCGCGCGTTCCTCCGGCGTGGCGCCGATCAACGCCGGGGTCGGATGGATGTCCTCCAGGTATTCGCAGATCGCGGTGATTTCGGTGATGACCGTGCCGTCGTCCAGCCGCAGCGCCGGCGACTGCCCGGCCGGGTTCACCGCCAGGTAGTCGGCGCGCCGGTTCTCGCCGCCGCGTATGTCGACGGCGATCTTTGGAATGGTGACGTTCTTCTCGGCCATGAAGATCCGCGGCACCCGCGGATTTGGCCCGATCGAATCGTAGAACTGCATCCGTCGTCTCCCCTGTCGTCGTTGCTCAGTAGCCCAGCGCCAATCCGTCTTTGCGCGGATCGGACCCGCCGCACAGCACGCCGCGCGCCCGGTCGATCCAGATCGCCTGGCCGCCGCCGTGCGGACGCTCCACCGGCAGCATGTCGTGGCCGAGGTCGCGCAGCCCCTGCACGAGGGCGGCCGGAACGCCCGGTTCGGCCTCGATCTTGCCGCGGACCGGATAGATGCGCGGCAGGTCGATCGCCTCCTGGATGTCCAGTCCGTAGTCGAACATGTTGGTCAGCAGCCAGGAATGCCCGGTCGGCTGGTAGTGCCCGCCCATGACGCCGTACGGCATCACCGCCTCGCCGCCCTTGGTGACCATGCCGGGGATGATGGTGTGCATCGGGCGCTTGTTGGGCGCGATGCAGTTGGGATGGCCGCGCTGCACGCGAAAGCCGAAGCCGCGGTTCTGCAGCATGACGCCGGCGCCTTCCGCCAGGATGCCCGAGCCGAAGCCCTCGAACAGCGAGTTGATGAAGCTGCAGGCGTTGCCGTCGCGGTCCACCACGGTGAGATACACGGTGTCGCGATGCAGCGGCAGCATCGCCTCGCCGGCGGCCGGCAGGTCGGCCATGGCCCGGTCGTCGCGGATCAGCCGGCGCAGCGATGCGAGGTAGCCGGGATCTAGCAGGCGCGCCACCGGCACGTCGGCCTGGGACGGGTCGGCCACGAAGGCGTCGCGGTCGCGGTAGGCCAGGCGGGCGGCCTCCATGTGGCGATGCGTGCGGATCAAACCCAGCGGACCGTCGGGCGCGGGGCCGAAGCCGTCCAGGATTCCCAGAATCATCAGGGCGGCCAGGCCCTGGCCGTTGGGCGGGCACTGCCAGACCTGGTGACCCTTCCAGTCCAGGCTGATCGGGTCCACGAAATGGGCGGCGGTGCGGCCGGCGGCGAAGTCCTCGGCGGTGTGCAGGCCGCCGCGGGCGCGCAGGGTGGCGACCATGTTGGCGGCGACGGGACCCTCGTAGAAGGCGCGCGAGCCGTGTTTGCCGATGGCCTTCAGGGTTTCCGCCAGATTCTTCTGCACGAACATGTCGCCGGCCTTGGGGGCGCCGCCGTTCGGCAGGAACGGCTGGGCGTCGTTCCTGCGCAGCTTCTCCACCAGGTTGGCCCAGTCGGTGGCGACCTTGGGCTGCACCGGGTGGCCGTGCTCGGCATAACCGATGGCCGGGCGCAGCAGCTCGTCCAGGCCCTTGGTGCCGTGGGCGGCCAGCAGCGTTTCCCAGGCCGAAATCGCGCCGGGGACGATCACGGCGTGGGCGGAGGTGTTCTCCAGCGCGGTGATGCCGTGCTTCTCATAGAAATCGATGTCGGCGGCGGCGGGCGCCCGGCCGGAGCCGTTCAGCGCGATCACCTTCTTCTGGCCAGCCGGCGCATACAGACAGAAACAGTCGCCGCCGATGCCGGTGGAGGCGGGTTCAACCACGCACAGCACGGCCACCGCGGCGACGGCGGCGTCCAGCGCGTTGCCGCCGGCGCGCAGCACGTCCAGCGCGGCCAGCGTGGCGGCCGGCATCGAGGTCGCGGCCATGCCGTTGGCGGCGTAGACCGGACTGCGGCCCGGGAAATTGAAATTGCGCATGCGGCGTCCTTCGCGGGGCATCGAAATGATGCCGCGACCGTGGCACTAGTGTCACCGCATGGCAATGCGGGGGCGGTACGGCGATGGTCACGTATGAGGACTTCGAGAAGCTGGACATCCGCATCGGCACCGTGGTCGACGCGCAGGAGTTCCCGCAGGCGCGCAAGCCGTCGATCAGGCTGTGGATCGACTTCGGCGACGGCCTCGGCGTGAAGCGCAGCTCGGCGCAGATCAAGGCGCACTACGGCGTGGCGGAGCTGATCGGCCGCCAGGTGCTGGCGGTGGTGAACTTTCCGCCGCGCCAGATCGGCCCGTTCATGAGCGAGGTGCTGACCCTGGGGGCGCCCGACCCTGACGGGGCGGTGGTGCTGCTGGGCCCGGACCGGCCGGTGCCGAACGGCGGGCGGATGTTCTGATGGCGCAGCACTACTACATCGTCACCTGGGACCAGCTGCACCGCGACGCCCGGGCGCTGGCGTGGCGGCTGATTGGGCTGGGTCCGTTCACCGGCGTGGTGGCGATCACCCGCGGCGGGCTGATCCCGGCGGCCATCATCGCGCGCGAGCTGGACCTGCGACTGGTCGAGAGCGTGTCGGTGGTGACCTACGACGAGGAGGTGCGCGGCGAGCCGGTGGTGACCAAGCACCCCAGCGCCGCCGGCGACGGCACCGGCTTCCTGGTGATCGACGACCTGGTGGACACCGGCACCACGGCGCGGGTGGTGCGCGGCCTGCTGCCGAAGGCGCATTTCGCGGCGGTGTATGCCAAGCCCGCCGGCCGCGCGCTGGTCGACAGCTTCGTGACCGAGGTGAGCCAGGACACCTGGATCATGTTTCCGTGGGACACCGAGCCGCAGTTCAGCGTGCCGCTGGCGCAACGAGACAAAATGCCATGACAACGGTAATTTCGAGTTAATCCCAGGGCGCCAATTCTATTTTCGGACCGTTTGTGTGAGGTTATGATGCTGAAATGGTATGTTCTTATGTGAGGCCGGTGTCTTTTGATGTCCACGTCCAGCCCAACCGGAGAATCTCCGCCCCGTCCGATCGGCGCCACGTCGGCCACCTCCACCCGGTTGCCAGGCAAAGGTGCCGGCACGACAACGCTGGAGCGTTTCAAGGCGGTGGTGCGGCGCAACCCAAAGATCATGCAGTTCTATCGCGGCCTGGACGTGCCGCTGGCGCGTGGGCGCGTGTCGGCCGATCCGACCCGGATGGACGCCATCGTGGCCGCCAACCGCGCGTCGCTGGCCGGCTTCGGTCCCTGGGTCGATGCCGAGGCCATGCGGCAGTCCCGGTACTCCTACGGCCTGTCGCCTGACTGGGCGGCGGCGATGGCACACGCCATCAGCGCCACCGTGACCTATTCCGACCTGCTTTGTTATGCCGCATCATGCTCGTCGGCGAAGGCCAGCTATCTCGAGATCGGCGTGTCGGTCGGCAAGAACTTCTGGCAGCTGCTGAACGCGGTGTCGGGCGGCGCCCTGGTGGGCATGGACATCGAGGAGATCAATCCGCCGTTGCGCGACAAGCTGGCGCTGGTGGCCGCCGAAGGTGCGATGGTGCCGCGGCTGGACCGGTTCCACTATGTTTCGCGGTCCAACGACGTGTGCTACTGCACCGGCGACGTGTTCGACCCCGGGCTGTGGGACAGGCTGCGCGGGCGGAAGTTCAACCTGATATTCTCCGATGCCTTCCACGACCCGGCGGCGGTGATGTACGAGTGGCGCCGCATCGTCGAGCTGGATCTGCTGGACCGTTCCGGCTTCACCATTATCTGGGACGACCTGGTGTCGCGTCCGATCCGCCGGGTGTTCAACGACATCATCGCCGACTGCACCGCCCGCTACGGCCTGACCCCGCGCCAAGCCTGCCTGATGCACGCCGCCGGCTGGGTCGGCGAGTTCGAGCCGGCGCACCCGATCGGGATCATCTCGACGCAGGGGTTTGTCGGCTGACGACTGATCGACCGGCCTCGGCCATCTTCCATTCCTCCGGGATCAGGCGGTTTGACTCAGGTGCTCCGCAAGGGCGTCGATGAACACGCGGACCTTGGCGGACAGGCTGCGATGGCTGGGATAGAGCGCGTGCACGTCGACAGAGTCGTCCTGGTACTCCGGCAATAGTCGGACCAAGGTTTTGTCGGCAATCGCATCGGCCGCGTAGAAATTCGGCAGGTGGCCGATGCCGGCGCCGCCGATCAGCACCGTCTGGAGGACCGCGGGTTCAGGAATGACCGTCCCGGGCACCACCTCGATCTCGTGGAGCGCGCCGCCGGGTGCCCGGAACCGCCATGTCGACCTGCGATCGACCCGCCCGATCAGCTTGTGGGAGCGGAGGTCATCGACCGTCGTGGGCGTGCCGTGCGCCGCGAGGTAGGCGGGGCTGGCGCAGGTCCAGAGCGCTATCGTCGTCAGCCGGCGCGCGATCAGGTCGGAGTCGGGCAGCGGCCCGATCCGGATGGCGACATCGAAGTTTTCGGCCAGCAGATCGACGTTGCGGTTGTCGATGCTGAGCGCCACGCGCACTTCGGGATAGCGGGCGAGGAACTGCGGCAGCATCGGCGCCAGCGGCCCGACAGCGAAGGTGAAGCCCACGCTGATGCGCAACGTGCCGCGTGGCACCCCGATCAGCCCGATCAGCGCATTCTCGGCCTCGCCGACGTCGTCGAGGATGCGCTGCGCATGGCGTTGCAGCAGGCGCCCGGCATCGGTCAGCCGTAGGTGCCGGGTCGAGCGCTCGATCAGCGCCGCGCCGGCTGCCGCCTCCAGCCGTGCGAGCGAGCGGCTGGCCGACGACTTCGGCATGCCGAGCGCGCGGGCGGCGCCCGACAGGCTGCCGAGGTCCGCGATGCGGGCGAAGGCATGGAGATCTGCAAGATCGAACATGACTTCCAGCGTTCCAGAACAGGAACGCGGCGTCCAGCTTCGCGTGGCTAATCGTCGCGCAGGGAACGGCTAGATTGCGTCATGCCAACACGAAAGGAGCTTATCGTGACCCAGACCGTTCTTCTTGCCGGTGCGACCGGCATGCTCGGCAGCCAGATCGCCGGTCAGCTGCTGGCCCAACCCGACGCTCGCCTGCGCCTGCTGGTTCGCGGTGGCGGCGCCTCCGCCAGGCGCGCCACGCTCGACCCGCTGCTTGCACGCGGCGCCGAGATCATCGAGGGCGACCTCGCCGACCGCGCTTCGCTCGATCGCGCCACGCAGGGCGTCGAGGTGATCGTGTCCGCCGTCCAGGGCGGCCCCGAGGTCATCATCGATGGCCAGGTGGCGCTTGCCGAGATCGGACGGCGCAACGGCGTGCGGCGCATCCTGCCGTCCGACTACGCGCTCGACCTGTTCAAGGCGACACCGGGCGAGCACATGATGTTCGACCTGCGCCGCCGCGCGGACGAGAAGATCGCCGCGACCGGCATCGAGCACGTCCATGTCCCGCAGGGCGCCTTCATGGAAATGTTCAAGCCGGGCGCCGGCGTGATCGGGGACGACGGCGTCGTGCGCTTCTGGGGCGACGGCAGCCAGCCGATCGAGGTCACCAGCGTCGAGGACACCGCGCGCATGGTGGCGAAGGTCGCGCTGGACCGGAGCGTCGCGAGCGGCAGGTTCGCCTTCGCCGGTGACCGCATCTCGATCCTTGATGCGGCAAAGGTGATCGAGGCGCAGACCGGGCAGCGGTTCGAACGGCGCTTGAACGGATCGGAAGCCGACCTGCGCGCCGCGCTGGCGGCGGCGGCGAAGGACGCGTCCAACCCGTTCGGGGCGGTGATGCTGGCGTATCAGCTTTATATGCTCACCGGCCAGACGGCGCTCTCCGGCCTGCAGAACGATCGCTATCCCGACCTGAAGCTCGAGAGCTTTGCCGCGTTCGCCGTGCGCACGCTGCCCCGCCAGCCGGCCGCCTGAACCGTCATTCCCAACGGGGCCATCGCCCGCCGGGCGGCGCGGTGGCCTCGAACACCGGAGGAAAATTCATCATGAGCAACGACACCCCCGCAGCCTTGCCGCCGATCCCCGGATCGGTGCCGTTCATCCGCAACGCCGAAACGGCGCCCGCCTACTGGATGGCCGATGTCCTGTGGATGGTTCTGGCGGACGGGAGCGACACCGGTGGCCGGTTTTCGCTGATGGAGCAGCTGCTGCCGAAGGGGTCCGGCCCGGGCCCGCACAAGCACACCTGGTCCGACGAGACCTTCTACATGCTCGATGGCGAGATCACCCTCCTGATGGGCGACGAGATCAGGACGGCGCGCAAGGGAGACTTCGTGGTGGTGCCGCGCAACACCCGCCATGCCTTCCGCGTCGACAGCGAGACCGCCCGCTTTCTCAACGGCTACACGCCCGCGAGCATGGAGGCGCTGATCGTCGAGCGGGCAATGCCGACGAACGAGCGTGTCCTGCCGCCGAAGAACATGGGGCCGCCACCGACGATGAGTCCCGGCATGCCCGGGCGGTATGGAATGGATGCCCTTCCCGGTCCGGACCCGTTGCGTCCAGACGAGCACTGAGCCTGCCCGGGGATCGATCCATCCGATTGATCCCCGGGCGACCATCGTGCTCGCACGAGCCGCCTCGGCGCCCTTGGCCAGAAACGGCGGCACAGGCGTCCAGCGGACGGCGTTGTCGGCCATAACCATGTCTGTCTTCCCGCCGGCATCGGCCGCGACATCGCGGTCCCTGCGCCGGCGGCCAGCATCACCACGCTTATCACGATTTTTTCATGACCATTCTCCCTGTTGATGGAAGCTGAGGATTTTCCGTCAGGTTGCGTCCGCTGCGAATGCGGGACGAAATGCATTCATGATCCGCCACAGTCATAGATGCACCTTCGCCGCCGGGCGGCATGAAAACCGGACGTGCGACCCGAGAACAAAGACCCGGCGCGAACATCAATCCAGGCCGGTGGCGATCCAGTAGCGCAGCTTCGGCCGGGCGGTGTCTTCCGAGACCAGCGGCTCGCCGAGCGAGACCCCGCCGCACGCCTCGATCACCCGGCGCGACGCCAGGTTGTCGTCGTCGCAGGTGACCATCACCCGCGACAGGCCGACCGCCGCCGCCAGCGGCAGCATTCCCCGCAGCGCCTGGCTGGCGTAGCCCCGCCGGCGCTTCCATGGCACGACGGCATAGCCGACATGGCCCGAAACATGCGGCGGCAGGTCCTCGGTGCCTGCCAGGTGGCGGAAGTTGATCGACCCGCAGAACGCGCCATCCCACATCCAGCGCGTTTCGCCGGGCAGCCGTTCGACCACGCGGCCATCCTCCAGGGTGATCGTCGAACCCGGCGTCCACATCATCGAGGCCACGAACGCTCCGGCATCCTGCGCGACCCGGGCAAGCTGCTCGGCGCTCACGTCGCGGCCGGTGTTGGGCAACCAGCCGGTGCGCAACGCCGCCGCATAGGACGCCAGCAGCTCCAGCCGCGGCACCTCCAGTGTCATCATGGTCAGCCCTCCGCCAAAAGTTCGCGCCCGGCCCGCACGCGCTCGACCCGCCGCCCGTTCATCGCGATCACCTCGAACAGCCAGCCGCCGAAGACGATGCGGTCGCCCACCCGCGGCACCCGGCGCATCAGCGCGAGAATAAGCCCGGCGAGCGTGTGATAGCTGCCCTCGGCCGGCAGGGCGGGCAGGTCGAGCCGCACCTTGGCCTCGTCCACCGGCATCATGCCGTCCAGCAGGAAGGCGCCGACCTCGGCCGGGGCGCCGTCGTGCTCGGGCGCCGGGGCGGAGTCGTCGGGGTCGCCGACGATGGCCTCCAGCACGTCGGCGGCGGTTACCACGCCCTCGAAGCTGCCGTACTCGTCCAGCACCAGCGCCAAGCCGAGCGTGTCCGAACGCAGCCGCTCCAGCGCGTCCAGCGCGGTGACAGTGTCCGGCATCACGATCGGCTGGCGCAGGGCGGTGCCAATGGAGACCTCGCGGCCGTCCAGCACCATGTCCAGGATGTCCTTGGCCTGCACGATGCCGACGACGTTGTCCACGGTGCCCTCGCACACCACGAAGCGCGAGTGCGAGGCGGACTTCAGGGTGGCGACGATGTCGGCCGCCGAGTCGGTGGGGTCGATCCAGATGATTTCCGTCCGCGGCGTCATGATGGCGCGCACCGGCTTGTCGGCCAGGCGCAGCACGCGCTCGATCATGTCGCGCTCGCCGGTTTCCAGCACGCCGGCCTGCTCGCCTTCCACCAGCAGCGCCTTCAGCTCCTCCTCGGTCACGGTCTGCGGCGCATCCCGGTGGGCGCCGAACAGCCGCAGCACGAAGGCGGACGAATGGCCCAGCACCCAGACCAGCGGGCCGGTGACGCGGGCCAGCTGGGACAGCGCGCCGGCGCTGGCGGCGGCCACCACCTCCGGCTGGCGCAGGGCGAGCTGCTTGGGCACCAGCTCGCCCAGCACCAGGGTCAGGTAGGTGATGACCACCACCACCACGACCAGCGCCAGGCTGCCGGCGAACGGGCGCAGCAGCGGCGCCGTTTCCAGCAGCGCCGTCAACGCCGTGGTGATGCCGGCGCCGCCGAACACGCCGGACAGGATGGCGACCAGGGTGATGCCGACCTGCACCGTCGGCAGGAAGCGCTGCGGGTCCTCGGCCAGCACGCGGGCGCGCGCGGCGCCGATCACGCCCTTGCGCTCCAGCACCGCCAGGCGGGCGCGGTTGGACGACACCACCGCCAGCTCGCTCATGGAAAACAGGCCGTTCAGCACGATCAGGAACAGCACGATGACGATGTTGGCGACGACTTCCATCCGGAGGCTTTCAACGATTCCGATGTCCTGACTGCCAGAACCGCGGCGGCGACGCCATTGCGGCGCGCGTACGATGCCACGCTTCGAACACAGTGCAGCCGAGGCCGTGCCGCAGTGTCATGTTCTAAGAACCTCGGCGCGGGATGGTCCGCGTTTGCTACGGGGTCGATCCGATGCCAGCAGCCGCCATGTCTTCCGTGCCCGGACACCGGTCGACCTGGCTGATGCTGCTGCTGGCGGCGCTCGGCTGCCTGGCTGTCTGGGCGGCGGCCAACCGGCCGGTCGACGCCCCGGATGTCGCCGGGCGCATCGGCGGCTTGGCGTTCTCGCCGTTCGGGCGCGGCCAGAGTCCGGAGGACGGCAGCTTCCCGACGGCGGCCGAAATCCGCGCCGATCTGCAGCGCGCCGCCGCCGTGTCCGGGCAGGTGCGCAGCTACACCGTGCAGGGCGAGATGATGCGCCTGCCCGACATGGCCGCCGAGCTGGGCCTGCGGCTGTCGGTCGGCGCCTGGCTGTCCGCCGACGAGGCCGCCAACGGCGTGGAGACCGCCCGCCTGGTGCGCGCGACGCGGCAGGCGCACAACGTCGACCGGCTGATCGTCGGCAACGAGGTGCTGCTGCGCGGCGACCTGACCGAGGCGCAGCTGATCGCCCACATCACCCGGGTCCGCGCCGCCTCCGGCCTGCCGGTGACCACCGCAGAGCCGTGGCATGTCTGGTTGAAGCAGCCGGCGCTGGCGCGGGCGGTGGACGTGATCACCGTGCACCTGCTGCCGTACTGGGAGGCGATCCCGCGCGCCGACGCGCTGCGTTTCGTGCAGGAGAAGCTGGCGGCGGTGCAGGCCGCCTATCCCGGCAAGAAGATCGTGATCGGCGAGATCGGCTGGCCCAGCAACGGCGTCGACATCGGGCCCGCCCATGCCAGCCGCCAGGACCAGGCGGCGTTCATGCGCGGGTTCATGCAGATCGCCGCCGCGCGCGGGCTGGACTACTTCGTCATGGAGGCGTTCGACCAGCCCTGGAAGACCAGCTTCGAAGGCCGTGCCGCCGGCTACTGGGGCATGTTCGACCTGGACCGGCAGGCCAAGTGGCCGCTGGCGGGGCCGGTGTGGGAAACGCCGGGCTGGCCGCTGTGGTCGGGGTTCTCCATCCTGGCCGCGGGGCTGCTGGCCGGCCTGCTGCTGCGCCGCCGGCCGGACATGGCGCCGGTCGGCAAGCTGCTGATGGCGGCGCTGGCGCAGGGCTTCACGGCGGCGCTGGTTTGCCTGCTGCTGGCGATGTCCGAACGCTACCTGTCGGCCGGCGCGGCGGCGGTGTGGGTCGGTCTGGCGCTGGGCCAGGGGTTCCTTCTGCTGCTGCTGCTGGCCGCCAGCTTCGAGCTGACCGAGACGGTCTGGGGCCGGGTGTGGCGGCGCATGCCGGTGCTGACCCGCGCCGGGCCGCCGGGTGTTCCCGCGCTGGCGCGGCTGCCGAAGGTTTCCATCCACGTGGCCATCTGCAACGAGCCGCCGCACATGGTCCGCCGCACCCTGGACGCGCTGGCGGCGCTGGACTACCCGGACTTCGAGGTGCTGGTGATCGACAACAACACCACCAACCCCACCCTGTGGGAGCCGGTGGCCGAGCACTGCGCGCGGCTGGGCTGCCGGTTCCGCTTCTTCCATCTGGGCGCGTAGAAGGGCTTCAAGGCTGGGGCGCTGAACTTCGCCGCCGCCCATACCGCGCCGGACGCCGCCATCATCGGCGTGCTGGACAGCGACTACCTGGTGCAGCCGGATTGGCTGGCGCGCACGGTGCCGCAGTTCGCTGACCCGGGCGTGGGCTTCGTGCAGTCGCCGCAGGACTACCGCGACGGCTCGGAAAGCTTCTTCAAGCGGCTGATGTTCTGGGAATACGCCGGCTTCTTCCGCCTGGGCATGGTGTCGCGCAACGAGCGCAACGCCGTCGTTCAGCACGGCACCATGACCTTGATCCGCAGAACGGCGCTGGACGACGCTGCGGCCATCGGCGGCCAGCGCTGGGCAGGATGGTGCATCTGCGAGGACGCCGAGTTGGGCCTGCGGCTGTTCCGCCGCGGCTGGCGCGCCGTCTACAGCCACGAGAGCTTCGGCCGCGGCGTGATGCCGGACGACTTCGCCGCCTTCCGCAAGCAGCGCTTCCGCTGGGCCTACGGCGCCATGCAGATTTGCCGCGGCCACGCCGGTGCCCTGCTGTCGCCGTTCAACCGCGAGCTGACCTTGGGCCAGCGCTGGCACTTCCTGACCGGCTGGCTGCCATGGGTGGGCGACGCGCTGGGGCTGGGCTTCCTGCTGCTGGCGCTGCTGTGGTCGGCGGCCCTGGCGATCGACCCGGTGCGGTTCGAGTTCCCGGTGTTGCTGTTCACGCTGCCGTCGCTGGGCCTGTTCGCCTTCCGCCTGGCGCAGGGCTGGATG
>JAABUT010002162.1_pt1 | contig 19803 bp, 23 predicted proteins | sample 5559281 | NCBI WGS metagenome assembly JAABUT01 (sample SAMN10711880, study PRJNA513359) | rock metagenome | isolation source: Antarctica rocks | place: Antarctica: Victoria Land, Ricker Hills nord | collected 2016-01-04
GTTGACTTTCGAAGGCGTGACCGTCGCGGTCGCAGTGCCTCCGGGAGCGGTGCCGGAGATCTGCCGTACGGCCGGGGTGCAGATCGTGAATCTCCGTCGGCTGGGCGCGCCCCTCGGTTAGTCTTGGAGGTAATCCAGCGTGATCCGGTAGGGCAGAAAGGTCGGCGCGTCGCGGTCGGAGGTCGAAGGGATCGGGAAGCTTGTTCATGACTTCCTCGATGACCTCCGAACCCGTTGTCGGCTCCGGTTCAGAACCGCGAAGTGCCGGACTGTAGCCCTCAGGCTTGAGAGTGCGCAGCGTGCACCTTGATGAAGGGCCCGTCCTCCAGCCCACGCTTGAGGATCTTGCCTGTCGAGCCTTGCGGTAGCGCATGTGAGAACCGGAAGAGGCGCGGAACTTTGTAGGCCGAGAGGCGGCCCTTGGCCCAAGCGTTCAAGGCGTGAGGGTCTGCTTGCGCCCCTAATCTGAGGACGACGACCGCTGCCACCTCCTCGCCGAAGTCGGCGTCGTTGACGCCAAGGACGGCCACCTCGAAGACATCGGGGTGTTCGTAGAGGACCTGCTCGACCTCCTGGGGGTAGACGTTGTAGCCCCCGCGGATGATCAGGTCTTTCTTACGATCGACGATGCGCAGATCTCCGTCGCCGTCCTTAAGGCCCAGGTCACCGCTGTAGAGCCAGCCGTCACGGATCGTCTCCGCCGTCGCGTCGGGCTGGCCGTAGTAGCCCTTCATCACCTGCGGGCCCCGAATGGTCACCTCGCCCACTTCGCCGGGACCAAGCTCGTTCCCGATTGAGTCGACCACCCTCACCTGCATGCCTGGCAGCGGCAGGCCGACGAAGCCGGGCTTGCGCTGGCGGTGCAGGCCGTTGAAGGTCGCCGCGGCGGTCGTCTCGGTGAGCGCGTACCCCTCCAGGACCACGACGCCGAAACGCTCCTTGAACGCGCGCAAGACCTCGGCCGGGAGGGAAGCGCCACCCGAGCAGCAGAATCGCAGTGTCGAGAAGTCGGACCAGTCCGTCGCGTGTTGCAGGAGAGCGTTGTACATGGTGGGTACGCCGGCGAAGATGGACACGCCGCCGGTCGAGATCATCTCGAGCGCCTCGACCGGCCTGAAGCGAGGCAGCAGTACCATCGCTGCCCCGTTCATCATTGCCGTTCCCATCATCGACATGCTGCCGTAGACGTGCGATAGCGGCAGGGCGGTGCCGATGACGTCGTCGGGACCGAGCTCGAGCGCGTCGGTGAACGTCTCGGCACACGAGATCAGGTTGCCGTGGGTGAGCTCCGCCCCCTTCGGGCGCCCCGTGGTCCCGGAGGTATACAGGATCACGGCGGTGTCATCGGGTAGACAGTTGTGGGGTTCAACGAGCGGCGGACTATCAGGCGAGCGGCCTCCGCCCGGGAGCAGTGGCCACAGCTCAATGCCACGTCGCGAGGCCGCCTCAGTGGCAGAGTCCAGGGACTCGTGCCAGACCACGGCCAGGGAGCACCCCGCGTCGCCCAGGACGTACTCAAGCTCGCGGGCGGTGGCCATCGGATTCATCGCGACGACCACTACGCCTGCGGCCTGCAGCGCGTAGGAGGCGACCGCGAACTCCGGGACCGTCGGTGCGACGAGCAGGGCGCGCTCGCCCGGGCCGACTCCTCGCGCGCGCACCGCCCCAGCGAAGCGGGTCATTCTGTCGCGCAGGCGACCGTAGGTCCAGATGTCCTTCCCGCCGCGAAAAGCGAGGCGGTCGGGGGACTCGTCGCCATGTCGCCAGGGATAGGTCGCGAAGTTGGCCATCAGGCCTGGGGCGTCAAAGGTTCAGGCGCTGCCACGTGGGCGACCACCGCCACGGCATGTGGATCCTGCACGTCGCTCACCCCGAGCCAACGCAGGACAGCGGCCGGCGGCGCCACGACCGGTCCCAGGCGCTTCCCGACCACGTCAGCCATGCGCCGGCCGGCCCTGAGGGCGCACGTCGGTGCGCGCGTCCTCGAGGATCAGCTGCAGCTCGCGTGCGATCAAGGCCGGCTGCTCGTAGCAGCCCAGATGCCCGACGCCGTTGAGCACCACCGCGCGAGCTCCCGGGATCGCGACGACGTCCTCGATGGCAGTGTGCAGCGGGACCACAGTGTCTGCGGTCCCCAGGATGTAGTTGACGGGCACCGTGAGAGCGGGGAGCTCGTTCGCCTGGCTGATCCGACTCCCCCGCAGCAACCAGCCCTTCCAGATTCCTGCCGGAACGTGTTCCATGACGGTCGCCATGTTCCCGTAACGGGGAGGCTCGTCGACGGTGATCGCAGCGCAACCCGCGGCGAGCGCATCCGCGTCGCCGTGTATGGCGGCGAACGCGTCGAGATTCTCGTCGACGGCACCGGCGCCCTCGGCCTGCCAGGGAACAACGCCGATCACCCGGACGACGCGCTCCGGCCGGTCGAGCGCCATCCGCATCGCGATGGCACCTCCGATCGAGTAGCCGATGAGCGTCACCCGCCCCAGCTCGAGCTCGTCGATGGCCTCGTGGAACTTGGCCGCGAACCCGGGCAGATCGGGTTCGACGAGGACATCTACTGAACCTGCGTGGCCCGGAAGGTCGAACAGGATCGAGCGATGGTCCTCGAACGCCGGGACGATGTTCTCCCAGATCTCGATGGACTGCCCGAAGCCGGGTAGCCAGACGAGCGTCTCTGCGCCACTCCCACGCTCCTCGTAGTACAGGCCTGCGGCCGTCTTGCCATCCGCGGTGCTCATTGGTGTCCTCCTGGGTCGGCGTGCCCGTGTGATCGATGGGATCATCCGTGTCGCTCGTCAGGCGCGTCGACGAGATGGGACGCTCCGTGATGGTGTGGTTGCTGTGGCGAGATTGGGCCCGCCAGCTCGGGCCTCTGCGGGAACGTCATCCAGCAGGAACCGCTTCAGGCAACCGCCAGAACTAGTTTGCCTGTGTTCGCACCGGAGAAGAGCATGGTCAGCGCTTCGGGGAAGAGCGCGACACCGCCCTCGACGATGTGCTCTCGTGCAACGAGCCGACCGTCGGTCAGTGCTGTCGCGAGGTGCTTCCGCGCTTGCTCGAAGCGGTCCGCGAAGTCGGCCAGAAGAAAGCCGGTCATGGTCGCACTCTTGACAACCAGCGACATGTAGGTGCTCGGCCCTGGTGGCGGCTGAGCCGCGTTGTACGACGAGATGGCGCCGCAGATCACGATGCGTGCACGAGTGCGCAGCTGAGCGAGAGCAACCTCGAGGATCTGGCCGCCTACGTTGTCGAAGAAGACGTCGATCCCGCCTGGTGCGGCTGCCTCCAGTGCCGCTTTGACGTCACCGTCCTTGTAGTCGATGGCGGCGTCGAGCCCCAGGTCCTCCACGAGCCACGCGCACTTCTCTGCACCTCCAGCCACGCCGACGACGCGACAGCCGTGCAGCTTCGCGAGCTGACCGACGGTCGAGCCGACGGCGCCAGCAGCCCCGGAGACCAGTACTGTCTCACCCGGCTTGGCGGCCCCCACGTAGAAGAGGCCGAAGTAGGCCGTGAGGCCGGTGTTCCCGAGGAGACCCAGCCAGGTGGGCGCGGGCGCAAGATCCGTGTCGACCCGTGTCAGCGACTCGACGTCGAGGGCGGCGTAGGTCTGTACTCCGAACCAGCCCACGACGGTGTCGCCCACCGCGTAACGGCGGTCGCGTGTGTCGACGACTCTGCCGACACCTTGGGCACGCATCACGTCCCCCACGGCGACGGGCGGCACGTACGAGTCGGTGTCACGCAGCCACGTCCGCATGGCTGGCGTGACGGAGACGTAGTCCACTTCGACGAGCACCTCGCCCTCCACTGGCTGGGGCGGACCGCCCTCGGTCAGCCGCCAGGTCCCTCGGCCGGGGAGTCCAGCGGGGCGTTCAGCCAGGCGGATCTGCCGATTGACGCCTTGGGTCATCTTGTCGACCCGAGCGGGGCGCGGCTGGGGCGCCGCCGTTCGCGCGGAGCGGCGCCCCCCTCGAAGTCAGGCGCCATGAACAAGGACGCGCCAAGGTGCTCCGACTCGACGAGGGCCTGCTCGATCCCCGCGCCCGCATGACGGTGACCCTGGTGCTCAGTGGCAAGCACTCGTCGGCTATTCACGCTAACCGACGTGCCAGAGCTTCTTGAACTGCGCGGGATAGTCGACCGGCAGGCTGAACGTGTTGGCGGTCTTGACCTTGTCCGCTGTTGCGTTCTTCGTCGTGATCAGCTGCTGGGGCAGGATCTGCTCGTCGGGCGTGAGCGTAACTCCCGCCAAATGGTTGAGCACCATGTCGACGGCCAGCCAGCCCGAATACACGGTGTTCAACACCATCCAGCCGTAGTCCTTTCCCTTGAGGATGTCAGCTACGCCTTCGCTGGTCGCGCTCCAACCTCCGACCTTGACGCCGGGGAGGCCAGCGTTGTTGAGCTCGTTGGTGATGCCCGGGACGAAGTTCGTATTGTAGGCGAACGCGTACTTGATCGACTGATCGCTCTGGAGCGCGGAGACGAGCGCCCCGACTGCGGTCCCTTGGGTGAGGGCATCGACGGTCGTCTGGACGACCTTGACCTCGCACTTGCTGCACTGGGCCGCAACCTCCTTCTGGAAGGCCTCCTGCCAGACAGCGATCACCGGGAAGCCGGCGACGGCCTGGATGGCCGCCTTGCCCGAGCCGCCGGAATTGGTGATGAACCAGTCGGCCAATACCTTGCCCGCGTAGTTGTTGTCCGGGTCGCCTGCGACGTTCCCGACCACGGTGCCATCGATCTTCGCGGGACCGACGTACATCGGGACGAGGCTGACGTTGGCCGCCGCGTAGGCCGGCTTCATGGACGCCCAGATAGTCTCGGGTGCGCCGCTGAAGATGACGGCGTACGGCTTCTTGCTCAGCGCATCCTGCATAGCAGTCAGCAACGTGGATGTGTCGGCCGCCTTGTAGTTGATCACGTCGTACTTCCATCCGACAGCCTGGGCGGCGTCGCGTACTCCGGAACCGATGGTCTGTGACTGGGCGACGTCATTCTGAAGGTAGACAATTGTCTTGCCGGGGGCGGGCGCCGCTGGCAGGCCCTGCTTGACGCGGAAGGTGGGCTCCTCCTCGGCTGCCGTGACGAACTTCTCGATGTCCGAGTTGGCCGCTGGAACCGGTTGGCTTTGGGCGAGAGTCGTTCCAGGCGTCGGGCCGGAAGCCTTGCTGCTGCTGCTGCCGCTGCTGCTGCCGCAGGCGGTGGCAGCAAGAGCGATCAGCGCCCCCGTGACGATGGAGGTCGCGTACCTCCGCTGCCCACGCCACCCTGATTGCTTGTGCATACGTTTCTCCTCGGTCTCGGCGTGCTGGGCTGACCACGACCTGCGCGTGAAGCTAGCATCTGAATGAGCGCTCGTATACCTCCTAGTACGGGGGTCCGACCTGGCTGGCAAGCGGGTGAGGCGTAGTTCCGGCACAGGCTGCGCACGCATGGTCCGGGATCGGGCCACTTGGGTGACGGGACTCGTTCGCCGGCGGGCGCCATACCAATTGGTTCTAGTGATAGGGGCTGTGCTCATGCACCTTCGACAGAATGGCCCGCTCGTTGAGCGCGACGTGCTTCGGGCGCCTCGCTCGCCGTGGTGAGCCCCAGCTCGCTAGGTGACGGGCTTTCAGCGCCCGGAGTGGAAGACTTCCTCAACGCCGACCTGTCGATCGAGAGAACCAGAGCCCAAAAATCCTGAGGTCGCAGGTCCCCCTTCTCCCCGTGCGTGTCGTCGTGTCGTCGTGTCGTCGCACGCTCACCGTGTCTCATGGCGAGGAGCCACCGACGTACCTGGCTACACGTGGCGGTGGATTGGGTTGACGGGCCCGTCGAGTCTCACCTCCCGTCGCTTGTATGTGTTTCTCGGCTTCGTCCTGCCGGGCGGAGGCGACGGCGCTGCGTCGCCACACCGTGATGGACACCGCGAGGATGAGTGCGACTCCGTTGAACATCTGGGCGAGCCAGGGCGCTCCGGTTACCAGCTGCAGCCCCTTCACGCCCGTCGCGAGCGCGTAGATCGCGAGCAGCGACCCCCAGATGTTGAAGCGGGCCCCAGCGACGAGCGTCGTGCCCAGGAAGGCGGCCGCGAAGGCGGGGAGGAGCAGCGACGGCCCGTAGGTCAGTGACGGTCCGTACAGGGAGCCGTAGAAGACGCCGGCAACACCCGCGACGGCGCTCGAGAGCAAGAGCGAGAGGAAGGTCCACCGGCTGACTGCCACGCCGGACAGGCGAGCAGCTTCGGGATTGCTGCCGGTCGCATAGACGTAGCGGCCCGCCGGCGTTCGCGACAGCAGCCACCACGCACCCCCTCCCATGACCAGGAGATAGAGGACGACGAGCTGGAAGCCGAAAATGGTCGTCGTGGTTATCTCGGCCCAACTCGGGTTGAGTGGCGAGTTCGGCTGGGTCTGACCGACGATGATCTGTTGGGTTGCAGTGACGATGCTGGCCGTGCCTAGCGTCGCGATGAATGAGTTCACGCGAAAGCGGACGACGACAATGCCGTTGATGATGCCGACCAGCGTCGCGGTGCCGACTGCGATCGCGATGGCCACCCCCATGCTGACTTCATGTTCGCTCTGGAGCCAGATCGCCAGGATGGAGGAGAGGTTGATTGTCGCTCCCACGGAGAGGTCATAGGTGCCGGCTGCCAGGGGGATTACGACCGCGATCGCGAGCATCCCGGTGATGGCTTGGGCGGACGCGACCGAGTGGAGCGTGCCCGAACTGAGGAACTCGTGCGGCTTGAGTATGCCGAAGAGGATGATGAAAAATCCGAGAAGGTAGACGCCGGCGAACCGCTCGACGCCCAGCGACGGGCGCCTCAGTTGACTCATCGGGCGAGCTCGCCTTCCGCAAAGAGTGACTGTGATATGGCTGGTTCGCTGACCTGGTGCTGTTGGAGGTCGGCGACGATCCGTCCGCCGCGGATGACCAGCACTCGGTGGCAGAGCCGAGCGAGTTCGTCGGCGTCGGAGGAGCTGACCAAAACGCTTCCACCTCGCTCGGAGAAGGAAAGGATCTCTTTGTGGAGCATCGCCTGCGCACCGACGTCGACGCCTTGCGACGGCTCTTCGAGGAGGAGGACCGCCGGGTCACACCGCAGCGCCCTGGCGAACACGAGTTTTTGGCGGTTGCCACCGCTGAAGGACTCGAAGAGGGCTTCGGTCGCCTGCCGTGGGCGGACGTCGAGTCGCTCGAACCACCCATCGGCCTCCTCCCGCTCGGCCTGGCGGTGCACCCGACCGCTTCGGCTGAGGGAGCGCAGGTCGGTGAGGGTGATGTTCTCCCGCGCGGACATCCCAGGTAGAGAGGCGAGGCGCTCCCGATCAGCGGGCACGTACGCGAGCCCCGCGCGGAGCGAGCCCTGCGGCCCCTCAGCTGCGACCGCGACGCCACGGACTCGGACGGATCCGCCACTGCGTGCGACGGATCCGAAGATGGCCGGTAGCAGCACATCACGACCTGAACCCTCGATGCCGGCCACGCCGACGATCTGGCCGTTGTCGAGGGAGAAGCTGATGTCGCGCAGCACGTGTGACGAGAGGCCTTTCACCGCGAGGATGGCCGCCGATTCCCCGGTTCCCACGTCGCGGCCCGGTGGCGCCACCACCTGCTCCAATTCGTAACCGAGCATCGCAGTCACGACGCCTGCGTGGGAGGACTCACTGGTCGGCGCGGTGCTCACGTGCCGTCCGTTCCTGAAGACCGTGATCCGGTCCGAGATCTCCAGCACCTCGTTCAATCGATGGCTCACGAACAGAACGGCGACGCCGCGGTCCGCGACCGCCCCGATGAGCCGGTGAAGCGTCTGCACCTCCGGCAGGGGCAGCGTCGCGGTGGGTTCATCGAGCACGAGCACCGAGGTGTCTGAGCGCTTGTCGGGCTGCAGGGCCCGCGCGACGGCGACGCCGGTCCGTTCCGCCGGTGACAGCTCGCCGACCGGCTGGTCCGGGTCAAGATCAAGTCCGAGCGTCGACAGCGCCTCGAGGGTCCGTCGGCGGGCCGAGCCTGACCGGATCGTGCCCAGCGTGGTGGCCCAGCCGCCAACCAAGGCGATGTTGTCGGCGATGGAGAAGGCGTCGATCAGGCCGAGGGCCTGGTGCACGAAGCGACAACCGGCCAGGAACGCGGTCTGGGGTGAGCCCGGTACCAATGGCTGACCAGCGACGGTGACCCGAGAGCCTGCCTCGGGCACCTCGCACCCGGCCAGGATCTTGATCAGCGTCGACTTGCCTGATCCGTTGTGACCCACGAGCGCGTGGATCTCGCCTGGTTGCAGATCCAGGCAGACCCGGTCGAGCGCACGAGTAGAGCCAAAGATCTTGCTCACATTCTCCATGACGAGGACAGGCTCACCGGTCGGCGCCCCACCGGTCCGGCGGGCGAGAGGCTGACGTGGCAGTGCCATAGGTCCTCCTCGGGGCCGCATGATGAGCGCTCATTCATTCTCGCGCGCACCGTAGCACGGCTGTGGCCTGGCTCACACCCTTCTCTGGGCAGAATCTTGGCAGCGAGCGCCGCTGGGCGGGTGGCCCCAGTACGTCAGGCGGACGAGTGACCCACGGCCATGCGCAGGACGAACTCGGCGAGCAGGATCGGGAGTTGCTCGGCGGTGATCGGCTGCTGCGGCCCGAACCAGTACCCGGAGTAGACGCAGTAGCCCGTCATGGTCCGCGCGACGACGACCAGGTCGGGCTCGTCGCCATCCACAGGCGGCAGATGGAAGACGCCGCTGTCGGTCCCACGTCGCAGAGTTGCCGCCCACAGGCGAGGGATCCGCTCGTGGATCGCCTCGATCTCGGCCGCCTGCGCGTGAGGCAGCCTGGTTCGCTCGCTGCGCGCGACGATTGCCTTGATCCTGTAGGGGGACGTGTGCATGTAGGTCATCGCTATCGCCAGCTCGCGCAGTTCGGCGACTGGATCGCCCCCTCCCCGTTCCACCGCCGCCAAGCAGACTCTCTGGGTCTCTCTGTAGGCGCCATCGACGATGACCCATAGAAGCTCTTCTTTGGAGGCGAAGTGGTTGTACAGGGCGCCGGGAGTCAAGCCGAGAGCCCCTGTTATCTCTCGTGTGGTCGTCTGCGGATAGCCCTGTTCGAAGAAGAGCCGAGCGGCCGCGTCGACCAGTTCGATCCCTCTCGGGCTGAGGCTTGCCTCAGCGGAACCAGACTCGAGTTGCACCTCGCGCACTGTACGGGCGGCTCACGGGCTGGGTCGCGTCCCGCGTGCGGTGTAAATGACCTTCGGGCGGAGGCTCCTTCTCGGTGTTGATGGTAGGGGTGGGTCGGACAGTTTCAGGGTCGGTTTGGCTACTGGATGTTGAGCAGTTCGCTGATGGTGATGACCTCGTTGCAGGCGGGGCAGCAGCCGCCTTCGCCGAGGCGTCTGGCGAACAGGTTGCAGTCGGGGCAGCGACGTTCGCCGGCGAGCCGGTCCCCGCAGCCGGGGCATTCATAGACGCCGCTGGCGGTCCGTGACGTGGTCGCCGCGGGCAGCGGCAGGGTTGGCGAGGCTGGGCGGTGGCGGGCTCGGTAGGCGGCCTGTCGGCAGCGCGGGGAGCACCAGGATCGGGTTCGTCCGGTGGGCAGCGGACCCTGGCAGACCGGGCAGGTTGCCGTCACGCTCGCGTCACGCCACGGGGTCTCAGGCACGACGGACCACCTCCTCCGGCGCGGGCAGCTCGCTGCTGTGCTGGTCGGCTGATTCGGGTTCCCCGCGGGAGCGCAGCTCCAGGGGTGGGCCGAGCAGGGTGCGGCGCAGGTCCTGCAGCAGTCGCAGCCCGCCCGGGGTCATGGTGAAGCCGCGCCAGCCGGCCGAGGCCCGGTCCAGCACCGCCCAGACCAGGCTGGTGACCGAGTGCTCGCCGGGGAGCCGACCGATGACCTTGACCCGGCGGCGGGTCTCCCCGAAGGTCCGCTCGATGAAGTTGGAGTGCCGGATCCGCATCCAGTGCTCCCGCGGGAAGCGCAGGTAGACCGTGAGGCTGTCGCGGTCGGCGAGCAGGCAGCGCACCGCGCCCGGGTAGGAGTCGCGCCAGCGCAACGCAACCGCGTCGATGCGCTGCTGCACGAACGCGACGGCGTCCAGCCCGGGCTCGACGTCCGCGGGGACGTCGAAGATCGCCCAGTAGTCGGCCTTCACCTCCGCGGGCGCGTTCGTGGGGACTTTCGCGAGAATGTTGCGAGAGCGATGGATGAGGCAGCGCTGCCGCAGCGCCGCGCTCATCGTCTGCTCGGCCGCGGCGATCAGCCCGGGCGCGCCGTCGCTGATGACAGCAGCGGGCAGCCCAGGCCGCGCTCCCCGAGATCGGTCAGGAAGCCGGCCCAGGCGTCGCCGGACTCGGCCGCGGCGGTGTCCAGCCCGACGAACACCGGCTTGCCGTCGCTGTCGATGCCCCACGCGGCCAGCACCGGTTCGGCGCCGGCGTTGGGGTGGTACTTGAAGTGGCTGGCGTCCAGGAACAGGTAGTCCAGCGTGAGATCGTCGAGGCGGCGGCGGCTCCAGGTCTCGAACTGCTCCTTAAGCTGCGCGCAGATCCGCGACACCGCCGACTTCGACACCGTCGCCTCCTCGCCGAGCGCCTCGGTGAGGGTGGCCTCGGCGTCGCGGACCGACAGGCCACGCACGAACGAGGCGATCACCAACGCCTCCAGCGCGTTGGTGCGCAGCACCGCGGTGCCGTGAGTCACAGAAGCTGCAAGTGACCCCTGAGATGAAGACCAGTCGCGCTGCGGAGATTGCCCGTATGCTGAACAATACCTCTCTGTGGCACTCTCACAGCCGCGGGATCTCCATGGAGGTTGCCCGCCGCAAGCTCAATCTCCGCATAGACGATATCGGTGAGGATGGTGAGGATACGATTGCCGAGATGCGGGACGCTCTAATGGCCTACAACAATCTGCTGTTCGATCACCGTGTCAGGCGATCTCATGAAGATTTCGGGATCGATTCTAAAGCAGGATATTTTGGCAACTGACCGGCTATACCTTCGCGGTTAGCCTCACCGGACTCCTTGTAACTTGGCGTAGTCAGCGCGTCAGCGCTTCAGGCAGCCTGCTACGGGGTCTCGGACCTCCAAGATCGCGGGGTCCTACGCGTTGATCCGTGTCGTTCGTCATACCTGGCTACATACTTCCGACTCATGAGCGCCGCAACTCAACTGCCGACCTGGGCGGTCTACGTCGGCGGCATCGGCAGTCCGCTCGCAGCATTCTTGGCCGTGCTGTTCGGCAACTGGGTCAATCGGCGGGGACAGACGGAGCTCGAGACTCGCTCCAAGCGCGAGGAGACGATGCGGGTACTTCGGTGGGCTGCAGAACTTGCCGTGTCCGTTGACGAGAGCGAGGCAAGCCTCGGCGTGTCGCAGCTTCGAGCGCTCGGTGGCTCGGACCTCCTCGATGCCGCGCAGCAACTGTTCGTCGATGCAGCCCTGGAGGCTGTCGTTGACGGAGCGGCCGACGAGGTGGACGAAGCCGGCGAGGACGCTGAGGTACTCCACCTCGCCGGCTCGCACCTACCATCAGAGGCGGACGACGAGAGTGAGGATGACAGCCGTGGCTAAGAGGATCTTCGTTACTCCGGCGCAGAAGGCTGCCGCGAAGACCATTGTCGAACGCGACGCCATTCGGGGCCGAAGCAGTCGATCGGCCGTGGCGAAGATAGCGAGCGCTAGTTCAGGTGGGAACAAGGCCAAGCAATCGGGCGATGGACGCTTCTTTGTCGCCAAACCGGCTGGCTCGCAGACACGAAAGAAGTAGGCAGCAGGGGTAGGCGGCGGTTATGCCGCGACTTAGCTGGGAGGTAATCCAGCGTGATCCGGTAGGGCAGAAAGGTCGGAGCGTCGCGGTCGGAGGTCGAAGGGATCGGGAAGCTTGTTCATGACTTCCTCGATGACCTCCGGTGGCACACCGGCCCGGTGCAGGAGCGCGGCGCCAGCGGCTTTGGTCTGTGTCCTGCGCGCGTCCGTCATCTTCCTGCGCTTCCTGTTCGCGGCCGGGCGGCCGACGTCAGGGCAGGCCTGTCCTTAGCGGTGGCCACCTCAAGAGCCGAGCCTTTCTTCCTGGTCTGCATAGCATTCCGGCCGTGACGGATGCGATCTACTCTGATCGCCGCCTGGCCAGGCTGTACGACGTGTTCGAGGGTCATCGCGCCGACCTCGACGTCTATGCCGCCATGGTGGAGGAGTTCGGGGCGCGCACCGTCGTGGACGTGGGGTGCGGGACGGGCACCTTCGCGTGTCTGCTCGCGCAGCGGGGGATCGACGTGGTCGCCGTCGACCCTGCCGATGCCTCGCTGGAGGTGGCTCGTGCCAAGCCGGGCGCCGATCTCGTGCGCTGGGTGCACGGTGAGGTCGATGCGCTGCCTGGGCTGCAGGTGGACCTGGTGACGATGACGGGCAACGTCGCGCAGGTCTTCCTGACGGATGCGGAGTGGGAGTCGGCGCTGCGCGGCGTACGCACGGTCTTGCGGCCGGGGGGGCGGATGGTCTTCGAGACCCGGGACCCGGTCGGGTGGCGGGCCTGGGTGAACGAGCCTCGGGCCGGGAAGCTCACGCGCACCGACGTTCCGGGCGTGGGCGTCGTCGAGACGAGGGTCGACCTGACCCCGGTGGGTCCGGACCTCGTCTGCTTCGGGTGGACCTTCGTCTTCATGGCTGAGGGTGTCACCGTGACGGCGGACTCGACGGTGCGCTTCCGGGGCCGCGAGGAGCTCGCCCACTCCCTCCTCGCGGCCGGCTTCGTCCTGGAGGGCGTTCGGGGGGCGCCGGATCGTCCCGGTCGTGAGCTGGTCTTCGTCGCGAGCAGCCCGGAGTTCCAGGACGGCGTTTGAGGCCTTCCGCGCGAGCGTGCACCCATGTCGGGCGCGCTGAGCGCAGGCTTCGCCGGCCGCCGTGCGCAGGGCGCTCCACAGGCATCCGGGCGCAGCCTTGTGGGAGGCTCGGCACGCCCGTACCGTCCCCGGGCATGGCGGCCCTGACCACGGACGCGTTGTCGGTGGTGACCGAGGAGGTCCGCGAGCTGGTCCGGCGCAGTGGGTTGGACCCGGCGCGGGAGCCGGACCGGGTGCGCCGGCTGGTGGATGAGGTGGTGGCCGAGTACGACGAGCGCACGTTGACCTCCGGGCTGCCTCCCGTGGGGGACCGGCGGCGGCTCACGGCGGCGGTGTGGGACGCGGTCGCCGGCTACGGGCCACTGCAACGCCACCTCGACGATCCGGAGGTCGAGGAGGTCTGGGTGAACTCCCCCGGCCGCGTCTTCGTGGCCCGGCGGGGGCGCAGCGAGCTGACCACCACGGTGCTGGACCCCGGGCAGGTGCAGGACCTCGTCGAGCGGATGCTCAAGAGCAGCGGCCGCCGGGTGGATTTGAGCCAGCCCTTTGTGGACGCGATGCTCCCGGATGGCAGCCGGCTGCACGTGGTGATCCCGGACATCACCCGTCGGCACTGGGCGGTGAACATCCGCAAGTTCGTGGTCCGGGCGTCGAGCCTCGACGAGCTGGTCGGGCTGGGGACGATGCCGGCTCAGGTGGCGCGCTTCCTGGAGGCGACGGTGCAGGCCGGCCTGAACATCCTCGTCGCCGGTGGGACGCAGGCCGGCAAGACCACGCTGTTGAACTGTCTGACCGCGGCGATCCCGGCCCGGGAGCGGGTGGTGACCTGTGAGGAGGTCTTCGAGGTCAAGGTGCCGCTGCCCGACTGGGTCGCGCTGCAGTGCCGGCAGCCGAGCTTGGAGGGCACGGGCGAGGTCCGGCTGCGCCGCCTTGTCACGGAGGCGCTGCGGATGCGTCCCGACCGGCTCATCGTCGGCGAGGTCCGCGCCGAGGAGGCCTTTGACCTGCTGATCGCCTTCAACAGCGGGCTTCCTGGCATGTGCACGGTGCACGCGAACAGCGCCCGGGATGCGGTGGCGAAGTTGTGCACGCTGCCGTTGTTGGCGGGGGAGAACATCTCGCCGGCGTTCGTGATCCCGACGGTGGCGGGTTCGGTGGACGTGGTGGTGCATGTGCGTAAGGACCCGAGTGGCGCGCGCCGGGTCACCGAGGTGGTGGCGTTGCCGGGCCGGGTCGAGGGTGATGTGGTGGAGGTGGCGCAGCTGTTCGCGACGGTCGGCGGCCGGCTGGTGCGGGCGGACGGCTGGCCGCCGCATCCTGACGCGTACGCCGGGGTCGGCGCGGATCTCGCCCGGCTCCTCGCCCACGAGCCGGGCCTGCATCCGGTGCCCGCCGGTGAGCGGGCGGGCTGAGCGGTGGGTGTCCTGGTGGGTCTCGGGGTTGGGGTGGCCTTGCTGTTGATCGTCACGAGCGGCGGCTCGGCGCGGCGCCGGCCGGTGGCGCGGGATCGCGCGGGCTGGCGGGAGCGCACCCGGTTGCTGCTGGTGACGGCGGGGGTGGAGCAGGTGACGGCGGTGCAGTTCGCGTCGGTCGCGGCGGGCTGTGGGATCGTCGCCGGCCTGTTGCTGCTCGCGTTGACGTCGGTGCCGTTGCTGGCGTTGGCGGGGGGCGTGGCGGCGGGCCTCGCGCCGCGGGCGCTGCTGCGTTCCCGGGCCCGTGACCACCGCGGGCTGCTCCGGGAGCTGTGGCCGGATGTGGTGGACAACCTCGCCTCCGCCGTACGCGCCGGCCTGTCGTTGCCCGAGGCCTTATCCCAGGTGGGCGTGCGCGGCCCGGAGACGTTGCGGCCGGCGTTCCGGCGGTTCGGGGAGGACTACCGCGCGACGGGTTCGTTCGGGGCGTGCCTGGACCGGTTGGAGGAGGCCCTGTCGGACCCGGTCGCCGACCGGGTCTGCGAGACCCTACGGATGGCCAGGGAAGTCGGTGGTTCCGACGTGGGGACGGTGCTGCGGACCTTGTCGGCGTTCCTGCGCGAGGACGCCAGGACCAGGGCGGAACTGGAGGTGCGGCAGGGTTGGACGGTCAACGCGGCGCGGCTCGCGTTGGCGAGTCCGTGGGCGGTGCTGGTGTTGCTGGCGAGCGGGTCGAGCGGGGTGGTGCGGGCCTACAACTCCGCCAGCGGCGCGCTGGTGCTGCTGCTGGGCGGGGGAGTGTCCGTGCTTGCCTACCGGGTGATGCTCGCCGTCGGCCGGCTCCCCGAGGAGATCCGCGTGCTGCGCCGTCGCCCGGCCGGCACCGCCTGACGGCGACTGTCCACATGGACCGCTTCTGCCCCTTGTGGGCCACTGCGGGCCGCCGTACCGTCTCGCCGCATGCAGCCCGGTACGGCGCCGCGCGGGCGACCGGCGTGAGCCCGGTCGGCGCCCTGCTCGGGCTGGCCGCCGGGCTCGGCTTCCTGCTCGCCGTCAGCCGGGCACCGGCGCTTCGCCGGCCGAGCCTGGAGGACCGGCTGGGGCCCTACCTGCGCGACACGCCGCGTCCGTCAATCCTGCTGCGCGCGGGCCCCGCGACGGTCACGCCGTTCCCCACGCTGGAAAGGCTTCTCGCGCCCACGCTGCGTGACCTCGCCGCCCGCGCGGACCGGCTGCTCGGCGGTTCGGCGAGCGTGCGGCGGCGCCTGGAACAGGCCGGCGGCGGCCGCTCCCTTGAGCAGTTCCGCACCGAGCAGGTGGTGGCCGCGGCAGCCGGGGCGGCCGTGGGGGCAGGGCTGTTGCTTCTGCACGGCGTCACCGGCGCCGGGCCGGGTCCGTTGCCCGCGCTCGTGCTGACCCTCGCGCTCGTCTTCGGTGGTGTCGTCGCCCGCGACACCCTGCTCTCCCGGCAGGTCGCGCGGCGCAGCGCGCTGCTGGCCGCCGAGTTGCCGACCGTGGCCGAGCTGCTGGCCCTCGCGGTCGCAGCCGGCGAGGGGGCGGTCGGCGCGCTCGAGCGGGTCGTCACCCTCTCCGGTGGGCAGCTCGCCGCCGAGCTGCGCCGAGCGCTGGGCGAGGCCCGGGCGGGAGTGAGCCTTCTGACCGCCCTGCAGGGGATGGCCACGCGGACCGCCGTACCCGCCGTCGCGCGGTTCGTGGACGGGCTGGCCGTCGCCCTGGAGAGGGGTACGCCGCTCGCCGACGTGCTCCGTGCCCAAGCCGTCGACGCCAGGGAGGCCGGCCGCCGGCAGCTGCTCGAAGCAGGTGGCCGCAAAGAGATCGCCATGCTCGTTCCGGTCGTCTTCTTGATCCTTCCAGTGACAGTGATTTTTGCTCTCTACCCGGGCGTCGTGGGCCTGTCCCTCGTCGCCCGGTGAGCCGCGCCGTCAGTGCCCCTTGCCCCGCCCCGTATTCGTCCGAGCCCGCGCCCGCCGACCTTGGAGACCTCCCGTGACCCGCACGCTGCTGCTCTTGCTCCAGCTATGGACAACCTTGTTGGGCCGGGCGCGCCGGGCCGGGCGCGACCGGGGCGACGTACCCGGCTGGGTCATGGTGACGATCATGTCCGCGGCGCTTGCGGTCGTGCTGATCACCGTCGCCGGCCCGAAGCTCGTCAGCCTCTTCAACGACTCCGTCGACGGGGTCGCGAAGACACCGGCCCCCAAGGGCTGAGCCCGCGCGGGGACGGTGGGGCGGCGGTCGCGGAGTTCGTCCTCGTGGTCGGCCTGCTGCTCCTGCTGGTTTTCGGCATCGTGCAGGTCGCGCTCGTGCTGCACCTGCGCGCCGTCGTCAGCGCGGACGCGGCGGAGGGCGCTCGGCACGAGGCGGCCAGCGGAGCCGCGCGGGGCTCCGGCGGCCGGCGGGCCGAGCAGCTGCTGGACACCACGGTCGCGGCCGGTGTCCGCTCGCGGCTGGCCTGCACCAGCACCCGCGTCCAGCCGGCTGTGCCCGCGGACCTGCCGCCGGTGGTTACCGTCCGCTGCTCCGGTGACGTGGGCCTGGCCCTGCTCGGTGTCAGCGTCCACCTCGACGGCGTCGGCCACGCCGTCCTCGAGGCACCGTGACGCGCCCTCCGCCCGCCCCCGCGGCCGATCCCGCCCCCGATCCCGCCCCCCACCCCGCCCCCGACCCCGACCCCCGTGATCCGCTGGGAATCCCACCCGAAAGTGGGGGGGATTCCCAGCGGATCACCGGCGCGGTCGGCGAGGGCGGCGGGGGCGAGGGCGGCGGGGGACGGGGCGGGCGGCGGCGAGCGGGGCAGGGACGGCCGCGGGGGGACGAGGGCAACGCCGCGCTCGAGTTCGTCGCCGTCTCCGTGATCCTCCTGGTACCACTGCTCTATCTCCTCGTCGCCGTCTTTTCCGTGCAGCGCGCCTCCTTCGGTGCCACCCAGGCGGCGCGCGAGGCCGGCCGCGCCTTCGCGACCGCCGACAGCACCGGGGAGGGACTGCGCCGGGCCCGGGCGGCCGTCGCGCTCGCCCTGGCCGACCAGGGCGTCACCGCCCCGCCGGTCCTCGCCGCCGTCGCCGCCGGGGCCGGGTGCGACGGCGCCACTGGTACGGCGGGGGCCCGGCTCACGGCCGGCTCCCGCTTCACCGTCTGCGTGACGGTGGCGGTCCCGCTGCCGTTCGCCGACCGTGGGCTCCTGCGAAGCGCGGTCCACGCCACGGTCCGGGTCGGGGCCAGCGCGCTGGTGGTCGTGGACAGCTACCGCGCGGAGGAGGCGGCCCCGTGAGCACTGCCACCTCGGCCGCCACCCCGCCCGTCGCGCCCGTGCCGCCCGTCGCGTCCACCCCGCCCGTCGCGCCCGGGCCGCCCGTCGCGCCGCCGGCTGCCCGCGGCTCCCGTCGCACGGCGGGCGAGGACGGCACGATCACCGTCCTGACCCTCGGCCTGCTCACCGTCGCCGTCGCCCTCGTGGTCACGGTCGTCGATGTGAGCACGGTCTTCCTCGCCCGCCGCGACCTGGCCGGCACCTGCGACGCCGCTGCCGTCGCGGCGGCCCAGGAGGTGTCCAGGGCGGAGCTCTACGGCGGCGACCCCACCCGGCTGCCGGTGGACCTCCCGGCCGCGGCGCGGGCTGCCGGCACCCTCGCCCAGGCAGCCGGCGCGCGGGTGGTGACCCGGCGCGCAGGCGGTGGGGTGAGCGTCTCCTGCGAGCGCGACGTCGACCTGCCGCTCGCCCGGGTCGCCGGCCTCGGCCCCGTCACCGTGCTCGCCAGCGCCGACGCCCAGGCGCCGCTGCGCTGACCGCCGCAAGCCCGCGACGCCCGCCGCACGCCGACCACTGCGGCCGCCGCGCTGACCGCCACACCCCTGCGGCCGGCCGGTCGCCGTACCCCTCCGCCGTAGGATTGCGACCATGGCCGTTGACCGCGAGGACGAGCTGAAGGCGCTCGACGGCACCATCACCAGCATCGAGGCCGTGCTCGACGTCGACCGCATGCGGACCCGCCTCGGCGAGCTCGACGCGGAGGCCAGCGACCCCACGCTGTGGGAGGACCAGGATCGCGCGCGCGGCGTCACCGCCGAGATGAGCCACCTGCGCGCCGACCTCGAGCGCCTCGCCAGCCTGCGCCGCCGGGTCGAGGACGCGCAGGCGGCGTACGAGCTCGAAGACCCCGAGTCCATCGAGGAAGCCGAGGCCGACCTGCCCGCGATCGCGCGCGACGTGGCGGCCATGGAGGTCCGCACACTGCTCTCAGGCGAGTACGACGCCCGCGAGGCCCTCGTGACGATCCGGGCCGAGGCCGGCGGCGTCGACGCGGCGGACTTCGCCTTCATGTTGCTGCGGATGTATACGCGCTACGCCGAACGGCACGGCTATCCCATCGAGATCTACGACACGAGCTACGCCGAGGAGGCCGGGCTCAAGTCGGCCACCTTCAAGGTCGGCTCGCCCTACGCCTACGGCACCCTCGCGGGCGAGCAGGGCACCCATCGGCTGGTGCGGATCTCGCCCTTCGACAACCAGGGGCGCCGGCAGACCAGCTTCGCCGGGGTCGAGGTCGTGCCCGTCGTCGAGACCTCCGACCACGTCGAGATCGCCGACGACGAGATCCGCGTCGACGTCTACCGCTCCAGCGGTCCCGGCGGGCAGGGCGTCAACACCACCGACTCCGCCGTGCGGATCACGCACCTCGCCAGCGGCATCGTCGTGTCGTGCCAGAACGAGCGCTCCCAGATCCAGAACCGGGCCAGCGCCATGGCCGTGCTGCAGGCCAAGCTCCTCGAGCGGCGCCGGCAGGAGGAACGCGACCGGGCCGACGCCATGAAGGACCAGAGCGGCGGCAGCTGGGGCAACCAGATCCGGTCCTACGTGCTGCACCCCTATCAGATGGTCAAGGACCTGCGCACCGAGGTCGAGACCGGCAACCCCACCGCGGTCCTCGACGGTGACATCGACGCCTTCGTCGAGGCCGAGATCCGCTGGAAGCGCGCCCAGGCGGCCGGCGCCCCGAGCTGAGCGGCCCGAGCTGAGCGGGCCCGGGCTGGAGCGGGGCGGTCGCCGCTAGAGGCCGTAGGCGAGGAAGAGGGCCAGCGCGAGGAGGAGCGCCCCGAGGAAGAGCGCCCACTGCGCCGGCGTCGGCACGCTCGGCTCGCGGTCGAGGAAGTCCTGTCGGGCGGCCCGGCAGGTGGGGCAGCGCGCGGCGGCGACGGTCCCACCGCAGCGGGCGCACACGAGCTCGCGCCAGGTCGGCTCCACGCGGCTCCTTCGGCGTACGTCGATCAGCACTGCCGCGGGATGTCTCCCGCGCCTGCGTGCACTCCCCGGCACCATCGGTCGTCAGCCGGGCTGGCTGGAGACCGGGCCCCAGGAGCGGACGGAAGCCCGCACCTGTCTCCTCGCAACGCGCGGCGCGCCGAGGTGATGCCCGCCCCGCCCCGTAGTGTCGCAAGGCGTGATCCGCCTCGATGCCGTGAGCAAGTTCTATCCCACGGCCGCGCGCCCGGCGCTGGCGGACGTGACCGTGGAGGTCGACCGCGGGGAGTTCGTCTTCCTCGT
>JAABUT010002164.1_pt1 | contig 19766 bp, 14 predicted proteins | sample 5559281 | NCBI WGS metagenome assembly JAABUT01 (sample SAMN10711880, study PRJNA513359) | rock metagenome | isolation source: Antarctica rocks | place: Antarctica: Victoria Land, Ricker Hills nord | collected 2016-01-04
CGCTGTGCGCCCTCGCCGCCGACGACGACGTCGCCCGGCAGTGGGCTGGGCTCCTGCAGCACCGCTTTCCAGGCACCGGCGAGGTGGGGGGTCACGCCGTCGGCAACCTGCTCCTCGCTGGACTGCTGGACACCCTCGGTGATCCCGTCACGGCACTCGACCGGGTTGGCGCGCTCGTCGGCGCGGCGGGCCGCGTGCTCCCCCTCGCCGCCGAACCGCTCGACATCGAGGCCGACGTACGGCGGGAGGGCGGCTCCACCCACACGGTGCGCGGCCAGGTCGCCGTCGCGACGACGACCGGTCGCGTGCTAGCCGTACGACTGGTGCCGCCGCGACCCCGGGTCAGCCCCGAGACCGTGAGCGCCGTCCGCGACGCCGACTGGGTGGTGCTCGGCCCCGGCTCGCTGTTCACCAGCCAGCTGCCGCACCTGCTCGTGCCCGCCGTCGCGGTTGCGCTCGCGGAGGGCCGCGCGCGCACGGCCTACGTCCTCAACCTCGCCCCCCAGCCGGGCGAGACCGACGGCTTCTCCCCGGCCGCGCACCTCGAGGTGCTTGCCTCCCACGCGCCGGAACTTCGCCTCGACATCGTGGTCGCCGACTCCGACGCGGTGCCGGCGGGCGGGCGGGAGTGCGCGGAGCTGATCGAAGCGGCGGCCGCTCTCGGCGCGCACGTCCTGCGCGCGCCCGTCGCCGTCGCGGCGGGCGGCCCCGACGCCATGGTCGGCCACGCGGACGTGGGCGGGGGGTACGACGCACGCGCCGCCCGGCACGACCCGCGCCGGCTGGCCGCGGTGCTGCGACCGCACCTGCACGGGACCTTTCCCTCGGGCGAGCACCCTGCGGGACTGGTGGATCTGGGAAGGTCGGGCCCGTGGCGGCGATGACGGCGGCGGTGAAGGACGAGCTCTCCCGGCTCGCCGTGACGCGCCCGAGCGAGCGCAGGGCCGAGGTCTCGGCGCTGCTGCGTTTCGCCGGGGGTCTCCACATCAGCGGCGGGCGCGTCGTCGTCGAGGCCGAGCTCGACACGGGCTCCGTGGCCAGGAGGCTGCGCAAGGAGCTCACCGACGTCTTCGCCGTCACCAGCGAGACGCAGGTCCTGGCCGCTGGCGGCCTGCGGCGCGGCAGCCGCTACATCGTGCGGGTCACGCGGGAGGGCGAGGGGCTGGCGCGCCAGACCGGTCTGATCGACCAGCGCGGGCGACCGGTCCGCGGGCTGCCGACGCAGGTCGTGTCGGGCACGGTCGGCGACGCGGCCGCGGCCTGGCGGGGGGCTTTCCTCGCCCACGGTTCCCTGACCGAGCCCGGCCGGTCGTGCTCCCTGGAAGTGACCTGCCCCGGACCGGAGGCGGCGCTGGCGCTGGTGGGTGCGGCCCGCCGCCTCGGCGTCGCGGCCAAGGCACGGGAGGTGCGGGGCATCGACCGGGTGGTCGTCCGGGACGGTGACGCGATCGGGGATCTGCTCACGCGGCTCGGCGCGTCCGACGCCAAGATGATCTGGGAGGAGCGCCGGATGCGGCGCGAGGTCCGCGCCACCGCCAACCGGCTCGCGAACTTCGACGACGCCAACCTGCGCCGCTCGGCGCTCGCCGCCGTCGCGGCCGGCGCCAGGGTCAAGGCCGCGCTCGACATCCTCGGCCCGTCGGCGCCGGAACATCTGCTCGTCGCCGGCCGGCTGCGCATCGAGCACGCCCAGGCGAGCCTCGAGGAGCTCGGCCAGCTCGGTGACCCGCCCATGACCAAGGACGCGGTCGCCGGCCGCATCCGCCGGCTGCTCGCGATGGCCGACAAGAAGGCCCTCGACGCTGGTCAGCCCACGACGGAGTCCTACGTCCCCCCCGACATGGATCTCGACGACTGAGCCGCGGCGGCCCCGCCCAGCTCCAGCTCCAGCTCCAGTCAGCTCCAGCTCCAGTCAGCTCCAGCTCCAGTCCAGCTCCAGCTCCAGCTCAGCTCCACAGTGATCATGTGCCGAGATCACCGTGGAGCCGCACGGGCTGCAGGGCGAGTCCAGCCTCCACGGTGACCTTCGCGCAAGATCACCGTGGAGCCGAGTTGGCCGGAGGCGGGTCTCCACCTCCACGGTGATCGCCGACCATGATCACTGTGGAGGTACGGCGGGCGGGGCGGGCTCGCGCGGTACGGCGGGCGGGGCGGGCTCGCGCGGTACGGCGGGCGGGGCGGGCTCGCGCGGAGCAGGCGGCGGGGCGGTTCACCGCCAGCCCGGCGCCACCGCCAGCCCGGCGCCACCGCCAGCCCGGCGCCACCGCCAGCCCGGCGCCACCGCCAGCCCGGCGCCACCGCCGGGGCGGGTCGGCGCTCCGCTAGGGTCGGGCGCCGCACCGGCAGGCGGCCCACGACGGCGTGCGGCCAGCGAGCGAGGAGACCAACGCAGATGGCCATCCGGGTCGGGATCAACGGCTTCGGCCGCATCGGGCGCAACTACTTCCGGGCGCTGCGGGCGCAGCATCCGGGCGAGGTGGAGATCGTCGCGGTCAACGACCTGACCGACACCCGCACGCTGGCGCACCTGCTCAAATACGACACCGTCCTCGGGACCCTCGACGCGGAGGTCGGCCACGACGATGGCGCCGTCCACGTCGGCGGCCAGGCCCTCAAGGTCCTCGCCGAGCGCGACCCGGCGGCCCTGCCGTGGGGCGACCTCGGTGCCGACATCGTCATCGAGTCCACCGGGCGCTTCACCGCCGCCGACGACGCCCGCAAGCACCTCGTCGGAGGCGCGAAGAAGGTCATCATCAGCGCCCCCGCCAAGGGCGAGGACATCACCGTCGTCATGGGCGTCAACGACGACCGCTACGACCCGGCGGCCCACACGATCCTGTCCAACGCCTCCTGCACCACCAACTGCGTGGCCCCGATGGCGAAGGTGCTGCACGAGGCCTTCGGCATCGAGCAGGGCTTCATGACCACCATCCACGCCTACACCAACGATCAGGTCATCCTCGACTTCCCGCACAGCGACCTGCGTCGGGCCCGCGCCGCCGCGCAGAACATCATCCCCACCACCACGGGCGCCGCGAAGGCCACCGCCCTGGTGCTGCCCGAGCTCAAAGGCAAGCTCGACGGCATCGCGATGCGGGTGCCGGTGCCCGACGGCTCCGTCACCGACCTCGTGGCGACGTTGTCCCGCGAGGTGACAGTGCCGGACGTGCAGGCCGCTTTCGCGAGCGCAGCCGAGAGCAACCTCAAGGGCTACCTGCGCTACACCGAGGACGAGATCGTCTCCAGCGACATCGTCGGGACCCCGTGGTCCTGCACCTTCGACGCCTCCCTGACCATGGTCATGGGTGGGCGCACGGTGAAGGTCATCGGCTGGTATGACAACGAGTGGGGATATTCCTCCCGCCTCGGCGACCTCACCGTCGCCGTCGGCCGCCAGCTGTGACCTCGCCGGTCTAACCGCGGTGCGCAGCCTCGACGACCTGCTGCGCGCGGGGGTCGGCGGCCGCCGCGTCCTCGTGCGCGCTGACTGCAACGTCCCCCTCGACGCCGCCACGCACGAGATCACCGACGACGGGCGGGTGCGGGCCGCCGTGCCCACGATCGCGGCCCTGCGCGACGCCGGCGCGCGCGTCGTCGTCTGCTCCCACCTCGGGCGACCCTCGGGCGGGTACGACGCAGCGCTGTCGCTCGCGCCCGTCGCCCGCCGCCTGGGCGAGCTGCTCGGCACCGCCGTAGCCCTCGTCGACGGCAGCACCGGCGAGGTCGCCGGGGAGGCTGCCCGGGCCACGGCGGCCGGGCTCGCCGACGGCGCGGTGGCAATGCTCGAGAACCTGCGCTTCGAGGCCGCCGAGACGTCGAAGGACCCGGCCGAGCGAGACGCCCTGGCCCGCCGGCTCGCCGCGCTCGCCGACCTCTACGTCGACGACGCCTTCGGGGCCGTGCACCGGGCCCACGCCAGCGTGACGGGTGTGCCGGCGCTGCTCCCGCACGCGGCCGGGCGCCTCGTGCAGGCCGAGCTCGCGGTGCTGGCACGGCTGACGACCGACCCGGCGGCGCCGTACGTCGTCGTCCTGGGCGGGTCGAAAGTCAGCGACAAGCTCGGCGTGATCGACGCGCTGCTGCCCCGTGTCGACCGTCTCCTCGTCGGCGGCGGGATGTGCTTCACCTTCCTGGCGGCGCAGGGGCACGAGGTCGGCACGAGCCTGCTGGAGGCCGACCAGATCGAGATCTGCCGGCGGTTGCTGGCGCAGGCCGGGGACCGGCTCGTGCTGCCGGTCGACGTGGTGGCGGCCACCGCCTTTTCCGCCGAGGCCGCCCACGGGGTCGTCCCGGCCGCCGGGATCCCGCCCGACCGGATGGCCCTCGACATCGGGCCCAGCACGGTCGAGCTCTTCGCGGCGCACCTGAGCAGTGCCAAGACCGTCTTCTGGAACGGACCCATGGGAGTCTTCGAGCTCGCACCCTTCGCCGCCGGCACGCGCGGGCTGGCCGAGGCGGTGGCCCGGGCGACGACGGCCGGCGCGACCACCGTGGTCGGGGGCGGCGACAGCGCGGCGGCGGTGCGGGCGCTCGGGCTGGCCGAGGCGTCGTACTCGCACATCTCCACGGGTGGGGGAGCGAGCCTCGAGTTCCTCGAGGGCAGGCAGCTCCCCGGCCTGCGGGCACTGGAGGACGCCTGATGGGCCGCCGGCCGCTCGTGCTGGGCAACTGGAAGATGAACCTCACCCACCTCGAGGCCATCTCGTTGGTGCAACGGCTCGCCTTCACGCTCACCCCGGCCGAGCTCGACCGGGTCGAGGTCGTGGTGGTCCCGCCGTTCGTCGACCTGCGCAGCGTGCAGACGCTCGTCGACGGCGACCGGCTCGGCCTGCGCTACGGGGCCCAGGACCTCTCGCCCCACCCGGCCGGGGCCTTCACCGGCGACATCAGCGGGGGGATGCTCGCCGCGCTCGGGTGCCGATACGTCCTCGTCGGGCACAGCGAGCGCCGCCACTACCACGGCGAGGACGACGCGGCGGTGGGCGCGAAGGTGCTGGCGGCTTACACCGCCGGACTCACGCCGGTGCTGTGCGTGGGGGAGTCGCTCGACGTACGCCGTGCGGGCGACCACCGCGCCCACTGCACGGGCGCGCTCGATGCGGCGCTGGCCGGGATCACCGCCGAGCCGGCCCGCAGCCTGGTGCTCGCCTACGAACCGGTGTGGGCGATCGGCACCGGCGAGGTCGCGACGCCTGCCGACGCGCAGGAGGTCTGCGCCGCCCTCCGGGAGCGCCTCGCCGAGCTCTATCCCCGGGGCGGCGTCGCGGACGCGGTGCGCGTGGTCTACGGCGGCTCCGTGAACGCCGACAACGCGGCCGACCTGCTGGCCCAGCCCGACGTCGACGGTGCGCTCGTGGGCGGTGCCAGCCTCACCGCCGAGGCGTTCGCCGCCGTCGTGCGGGCGGCTCCCGTGCTCCGCGGCTGACCAGTCGGTCCGTGCGTCGCACGGTCCCGGCGTGCATCGAATGGGTCACGATGACACGCCGGAGAAGTCCGCGTCATCGACTTGTGTAGTTGCGGACTGCACACTCGCCCACATCGGGGCAGGAGAGTTTCCTGCCCGTCCCGCAAGAGCCCGGCCGACAGGCCCGGGCCGAGGAGGCACGAGGATCAGTGGCTCAGACGAAGCGTCTCGCTCTCGTCGCCCCCGTCGCCCTCGCCGCGATCGCGCTCAGCGCGTGCGGTGGGAGCAGCGGTGGCGGCGCCCCGTCAGCAACAGGCTCCGCCAAGCCGTCGTCGTTCGCCACGCAGGCGACGACGGGCACCGGCGACCTGACGGCAGTCATCGAGAAGGACATCACGGACTTCAACACCTCGACGAGCGAGGGCAACGTCTTCGACGCCGGGCAGGTGACCAACGGGATCTATCCGCAGGTCTATCTCGTCGACCCGACGTTCAAGCCCTACCTCAACACTGACTTCGTCAGCTCGGCCGAGTTGACCAGCCCGAACCCGCAGGTCGTCACCTACAAGCTCAAGCCCAACGTCAAGTGGTCCGACGGGATGCCGATCACCGCGGACGACTTCAAGTTCTCCGCCGACGCGCAGAGCGGCAAGAACGACAAATATACGCCGGCGAGCACGACCGGTTATGACCTGATCTCGAAGATCGAGGGTACCGGGACGCCCGATGCGGGTCAGACGGTGACGGTCACCTTCAGCAAGCCCTACCCCGACTGGAGGGGCCTGTTCAGCGGGTCCAACTCCCCGGTGCTGCCGTCCAAGCAGATGCTCGCCATCGCCAAGGGCGACCCGGTGAAGGCCTACAACGCGGCCTTCCTCGCCCCGAACTTCCCCAAGGTCTCGGGTGGCCCCTACACCATCACCGCCTTCGAGCCGGGGAAGAGCGTCACGCTCACCCGCAACGACTCCTACTACGGCAAGAAGGCCGGGCTCGACAAGATCATCTACCGGATCATCACGGACGCCACCCAGGAGCCGACCGCGCTGGCCAACAACGAGGTGCAGTACATCTACCCGCAACCGCAGGTCGACCTCGTGAACCAGGTGTCGAAGATCCAAGGTGTCGTGGCCACCACGACGCTGGGGCTGCAGTTCGAGCACATCGACCTCAACTTCAAGACCCCGGGGCTGGGGCAACTCCCGCTGCGCCGCGCGATGTTCCTCGCGGCCGACCGCGGCCAGATCGTCGACGGCACCGTGAAGCAGTTCGCACCGCAGGCGATGCCGCTCGACAACCGCATGCTCGTGCCTGGGCAGGACGGGTTCCAGGGCAACATCGACGGGCTCGGCTCCGGCAAGGTCGACGACGCCAAGAAGGTGCTCACCGACGCCGGCTACACGGGCGTCGGCACGGCCCTCAAGGATCCCCAGGGCAAGGCGGTAGGCCCCTTCACGTTCAAATACACCGAAGGCAACGCCATCCGTCAGCGGACTGGCGAGATCTTCGCCGGGCAGATGAAGGCCCTGGGCATCACCATCACGCCCACGTCGATCCCCTCCCTGGGCAAGACGCTGGACCAGCGGGACTACCAGATCATCATCTTCGCCTGGGTGGCGACGCCGTTCCCCTACTCGGCGAACGCCGCGCTCTACGTCACCAAGGGTGACAGCAACTACCAGAGTTACAGCAACCCCGACGTCGACAAAGCGCTCAACGACGCGAAGGGCAACCTCGACCCGAAGGCAGCGCAGGCCGACCTGAACGCCGCGGACCTGCAGCTGTCGAAGGACGCGGCGACGCTGCCGCTCTACCAGAAGCCGACCTACCTCGCGGTGCGCGACAACTACGTCAACATCTTCAACAACGCGAGCTCGGCCGGCCCGTCGAACAACATCGGCGACTGGGGCATCAAGACCGCCCGCTGACACACCACCACTGCCAGCCGGCAGGAACCTGACCAGCCCGGCGCCCCTCCAGTCGGAAGGGCGCCGGGCTCGTCGGTTCTCCTCCGGACAGGGTTACGCTCTCGCATCCGAGGGAGAGGGGACAGTCATGCTGGCCTTCACGGCCCGACGCATCTTGCTCAGCATCCCCGTCTTGCTCGCGTCGAGCATCCTGGTCTTCTTCCTGGTCTCCAGCGGCGCGGACCCGCTGGAGGACCTGCGGGCCCGCAACCCACCGGTGCCGCCGGCCACGATCAAGAACCTGGAGCACCAGCTCCGGCTCGACGAGGCGCTGCCCCTTCGCTATTGGCACTGGTTGACCGGGGTCCTGCACGGTGACTTCGGCTTCAGTCGGCAATTCAACAACAATGTCGGCACCGAGCTGGGCGCCCGACTCGGGGCGACCCTGCGGCTGGTGCTCATGGCGGCCCTGCTCGCGGTCATCTTCGCCGTCGTCACGGGTGTCGTCAGCGCGGTCAAGCAATACGGGGCCGCCGACTACTCCCTGACACTCACGGGTTTCCTCTTCCTGTCGCTGCCGACGGCCGGGTTCGGCCTGCTGCTCAAGCAGCTCGCCGTGTCAATCAACGACTCGTCCGGGTCGAGGCTCTTCTCCACGATCGGGGAGGCGACGCCGGGCCTCCAAGGGGGCCTCCTGACCCGCCTCGGCGACCAGGCCGGCCACCTCGTGTTGCCGGTGATCACGCTCGCCCTCATCAGCTATGCCTCGTGGAGCCGCTTCCAACGCGCCTCGATGCTCGAGGTCCTCAACAGCGACTACATCCGGCTGGCCCGCAGCAAGGGCATCTCGCGGTTTCGCGTCATGGTTCGCCACGCGCTGCGCACGGCGCTGGTGCCGCTGACGACGGTGGTCGCCATCGACTTCGCCGGACTGCTCGGCGGCGCCGTCATCACCGAGACCATCTTCCAGTGGCGGGCGATGGGCGACTTCGGCATCCGGGCCATCACCCGGGGCGACGTCAACTCCGTGCAGGCGTGGCTGATCGTGACCGCGGTGCTCGTCGTCGCGTTCAACCTGGTCGCCGACCTGCTCTACGCCGTACTCGACCCGAGGATCCGGTATGCCTGACAGCCCCTCCCGCCTCGGCGTGGCGGCCTCGCAGCAGACGTCGGTGCAGCGCTCGGCCGAGCTGCTCGACGACAAGCCGCCGCTCGCGAGCCAGGCAGCGGGCATCACCGGCGCCCCCCTGCCCGAGCCGGGAGGCGCGCCGCCGGCGGTCGAGCGTGAGTTCACCGTCGTGGCGCGCAGCCAGTGGCGCACGATCGCAGCCCGCTTCGCCCGGCACCGGCTGGCTCTGATCAGTGCGGTGCTGTTCGTCCTGGTCGTGCTCTTCTCCTTCCTCGGGCCGCTGCTGTGGAAGTTCGACCACACGCAGAACTTCACCGGCCCGGTGTCCAAGCCCCCGACGGGCGCCCACCCTTTCGGCACCGACGACATCGGTCACGACGTCCTCGCGCAGGTGATGCGCGGTGGCCAGCAGTCACTCAAGATCTCGCTCTTCGTCGCCGTCGTGTCGACCGTCATCGGCACGGTCTACGGCCTCGTCTCGGGCTACGCGGGCGGCGGCTGGGACAACCTGCTCATGCGCATCGTCGACCTCGTGCTCACGCTGCCGCTGCTGGCCATCGCCGCCGTACTCGCCTTCAAGTTCTCCAGCAACTCGCTCCTGTCGAGTTGGTTCGGAGTCGCGGTGGTGCTGGCGGTCCTGCTGTGGGCGCCGATCGCCCGCGTCGTGCGCGGCGTGGTGCTGAGCCTGCGGGAACGCGAGTTCATCGAGGCCGCGCACGCGCTCGGTGCCAGCCGCAGCCGCATCCTGTTCCGGCATCTCCTGCCCAACGTCAGCGGGCCGGTCATCGTCAATGCCACTGTCTACGTCTCCATCGCGATCCTGACGGAGACGTCGCTGTCGTTCCTCGGCTTCGGTGTGAAGCAACCCGACGTCAGCCTCGGGACGCTGATCTACTACAACCAGACGGCGATCTCGACGCGACCGTGGCTGTTCTACATCCCCGGCGTCTTCATCGTCATCATCGCGTTGACCATCAACTTCATCGGTGACGGCCTGCGTGACGCGCTTGACCCGCAGCAGAACAGGGTGCGGTCGTGACCACGAGTCGCAGGTCCGCCGACGGCGCGGTGCTCGAGGTCGCGAACCTCGCCGTCGATTTCCCCGGCGAGGGCGGCGTCGTGCACGCCGTGCGGGGCGTCAGCTATGCGCTGCACCCCGGGGAGACGCTGGGCATCGTGGGGGAGTCCGGCTCGGGCAAGTCGGTGACCTCGTTGGCGATCATGGGGCTGCTGCCACGCACGGCGCGAATCTCCGGGTCGGTGCTGTTGCGGGGCCGGGAGCTGCTGGGGTTGTCGGACGACGCGTTGCGCGAGGTCCGGGGCAAGGGCGTGGCGATGATCTTCCAGGACCCGATGACCTCGTTGAACCCCGTCTACACGGTGGGTTGGCAGGTCACCGAGGCCCTGCGCGCGCACGACAGCTCGCTGTCGAAGTCCGACGCGCACGACCGGTCCATCGAGCTGTTGAAGCTCGTCGACATCCCCAATGCCGAGCGCCGGGTGGAGCAATATCCCCACGAGTTCTCGGGCGGCATGCGGCAACGGGCCGTCATCGCCATCGGGATCGCCAACGACCCTGACGTGATCATCGCGGACGAGCCGACGACCGCCCTCGACGTGACGATCCAGGCGCAGGTGCTGGAAACGCTGGCCAAGGCGCAGGACGAGACCGGCGCGGCCATGGTCCTCATCACCCATGACCTCGGCGTGGTCGCCGGGCACGCGGACCGCGTCGTGGTCATGTATGCGGGTAGGCCGGTCGAGACCGGGACGGTCGACGAGATCTATTACTCGCCGCGGATGCCTTACACCGTCGGTCTGCTCGGCTCGCTGCCGCGGCTGGACGCGCGCGAGCAGGAGCGGCTCACGCCCATTCAGGGCGCTCCGCCCTCGCTGGTCAACCTGCCTCCGGGCTGTCCCTTCGGCCCGCGCTGCCCGCTGCACCGGCAGCGCTGCGACGACGGGGAGCCGCCGCTCGCGCAGGCCGGTGGCCTCGGTCACGACGCCGCCTGTTGGTACAGCGACGAACTCGCGGCACCCGACCTCGCCCCGGACGACGTCTTCGCCGTGACCGCGGTCGACGACGTCGACCTTGCGACCGTGACGACGGGCCGCGCGGCGGACGAGGAGGCCGCCGTCGTCGAGGCGGGTTACGCCGCGGCGACGGCCGCGGGCAGGGGCGAGGACGACGCCCCCGCTGCCCGCCGGCTCCGTGGCCCGCTGCGCAGGCCGCGGTGACGACGCTGGCCGAGCGGGAGGGCGTCGCTGCCGGCGAGCGCCGCGTCGTCTTGTCGGTGCGCGACCTGGTCAAGCACTTCCCGATCCGCGGAGGTGGCCTCCTGCGCCGGGTAGTCGGAGCGGTGCAGGCCGTCAGCGGCGTCTCCTTCGAGCTGCACGAGGGGGAGACGCTCGGCATCGTCGGGGAGTCCGGCTGCGGCAAGTCCACGACGGGCCGGGTGGTGCTAGGACTTCAGCCGGCGACGAGCGGCACGGTGACCTTGCAGGGCAAGGAGATCTCCTCCCTGTCGGTCCGGGAGTTGCGCCCGTTGCGACGGGACCTGCAGATCGTCTTCCAGGACCCCTACGCATCGCTCAATCCCCGGATGCAGGTGAGCACCATCATCGCCGAACCGCTGCAGATCCACGGCCGGTGGGATCGTCGTACCGGCCCGGAGACGGTCCGCACGCTGATGAAGACGGTGGGCCTCAACCCCGAGCACGGGGCCCGCTATCCGCACGAGTTCTCCGGGGGCCAACGCCAGCGGATCGGCATCGCGCGGGCGCTCGCGCTGGAGCCCAAGGTGCTGGTCCTCGACGAGCCGGTCAGCGCGCTCGACGTCAGCATCCAGGCCGGCGTGGTCAACCTGCTGGAGGACCTGCAGGAGCGGCTCGGCCTGTCCTACGTCTTCATCGCCCACGACCTGTCCGTGGTCCGGCACATCGCCGACCGCGTCGCCGTGATGTATCTCGGGAGGATCGTGGAGATTGCCGACCGCGACGACCTCTTCGAGCGGCCCACCCATCCCTACACGCAGGCCCTCATCAGCGCCGTGCCCATCCCGGACCCCCGCAAGGAGCGCGCGCGCCGGCGGGTGATCCTGACCGGCGACGTGCCGAGCCCCGCCGACCCGCCCACCGGCTGCCACTTCCGCACCCGCTGCCAGGTCTTCCGTGACCTGCTCACCGACGAGCAGCGCACGCTCTGCACGACCGACTACCCGGCGCTGCGGGACCGTGGGCAGGGCCACCCGGCTGCCTGCCACTACGCCGAGGTCCGGGCGTTGGTCTGACGCCGCGGTGACCGCGCGGTGTCGGTTGGGTCACGACTCGGTCCCGGGTGACCCCGCTGTCCTGCCAGGCACGCCGTCCGGGGCTACGGTCCGCACACGCACGGTCCGAGCAGCGGACCCGAGACCCCACGAGGACGAGCATGCGCATCAGACGAGGTCGCTCCATCGGCGCCCTGGCGGTCGCGGCGGGCCTGCTCGCCACGGCGGCCTGCGGCAACGGCGGCGGCAAGGCCGGCACCAGCGGTGCCGGCACGGACACCCGCGCGGCGGGCAAGGGTGGCACGCTGAAAATCGTGGCCTCGAGTGACCTCACCAACCTGGACACGAGCCAGGAGTACGAGGTCGTGGGGCAGTACCTCTTCCGCGCGATCACCCGGCAGCTGACCGCCTACCCCGGCGACGCCGCGCAGCTCAAGGATGACGTGGAGGCCAAGGACGACCTCGCGGCCAGCCACACGGTGAGCCCCGACGGCCTCACCTACACGTTCCCGCTCCGCGACGGCATCACGTTCTCCGGGCCGAGCACCCGCGCGATCGTGTCGACGGACTTCGAGTACGCGCTGAAGCGGCTCTGCGACCCCAACGGGCCCTCCGGTGCGATCGGCTACTACACGGCCACCATCAAGGGCATGAAGGGATTCTGCGACGGCTTCGCCAAGGTGAAGACGGGCGACGTCGCCGCGGTCAAGACCTACATCGACGGCCACAAGGTCGCGGGGATCGACGCGACCGACCCGAAGAAGGTCGTCTTCACGCTCACGCAGAAGGCCGGTGACTTCCTCAACATCGTGGCACTCAGCTTCGCCACCCCGCTGCCCGAGGAGGTCGTCTCGAAGTACCTCACCGACAGCCCCGAGTTCAAGCAGAACTTCGTCTCCTCCGGGCCCTACTACATCGCGAACTACACCCCGGACAAGAGCTACGACTTCAAGCGATCCCCGAACTACAACGCGGCGAGCGACCCGCTGCGCAAGTCCTTCGTCGACGAGATCACGGTCGACCTCGCGGTCGGCAGCGACGAGAGCCAGTTCCAGCAGATCAACGCCGACCAGGCCGACCTGAGCCTCGACATCACGACCCCGCCCGCCCCGGTCACCCGGGCCGCGCAGCAGGCCAACGACGGGCGCCTCCACATCTCGCCGGAGGGCCGCGTGGACTACCTCGTCTTCAACAGCCGTCCGCAGAACGCGACGAGCCCCTGCGGGAAGGCGGTGCAGGACCCCAAGGTCCGGCAGGCGTTCAACTACGCCATCGACAAGACCGCGATCGTGCAGATCCGCGGCGGCGCCGTGCAGTCCGTGCCAACCGGGCAGATCCTCACCAGCACGATCACCGGCTACAAGAAGAACGACCCCTATGCCACGACCGACAGCAAGGGTGACCCGGCCAAGGCGAAGGCCATGCTCGCGGCCGCCGGATTCCCCAAGGGGCTGACCTGCCGGCTGATCCACCGCACCAAGAACAAGAACGCGGACATCGCCACCGAGCTGCAGCAGAACCTCGCCGCCGCCGGCATCACCGTGCAGCTGAACAAGGTGCCGGACAAGGACTACTACTCCAAGCACCTGCAGAAGCCGACCGTGAACGACTGGGACATCTCCGTGCCCGGCTGGTCGCCGGACTGGCAGGGCAAGAGCGCCCGCAGCTTCTTCCTGCCGCTGCTGAGCAAGAAATACTCCCCGTGCCAGGACGGCACCACCAACTACGGCTGCTACGGCAACGACGAGGTCGACGCTCAGGTCGACGCGGCGCTGGCCGCGGACGACCCGGCCACCCTGTGGGCCGGTGTCGACGCTCGCGTCATGCAGGACGCCCCGTGGGTCCCGCTGGTGGAGCAGAACGCCGTGGTGATCACCTCCAAGCGCCTCAAGGGCTTCCACTGGTACAACCTGTCCGACGGTGCCGACATCACCAACGTCGGGGTGAGCTGAGGGCGGCGGCTCCGCCGTACAGGAGAGACCCGTGGCACTGCTCGAGGTCGACGACCTGCGCGTCAGCTTCCCCACCGAGGACGGCAGGTTGCATGCCGTGCAGGGGCTGTCCTTCAGCGTGGACCCGGGGCGCACCCTCGCCATCGTCGGCGAGTCCGGGTCTGGCAAGAGTGTCGCCACCCAGACCATGGTGGGGTTGACGCGGGGCGCGCAGGTCTCCGGCCGGGCGCTCTTCGACGGGGCGGACCTCCTCACCCTGCCGCAGGAGCAGCTGCGACGGCTGCGGGGGGAGGCGATCGGCTTCGTCTTCCAGGACCCGCTGACCAGCCTGCACCCGCAATACACAGTGGGCTGGCAACTGGCCGAGGTCATGCGGGCGCACGAGACGATCGCCCGCGGCCCGGCCCGCGCCCGTGCCATCGAACTGCTGACCCAGGTCGGCATACCGCGTCCGGAGAAGCGGATCGACGACTTCCCGCACCAGTTTTCCGGTGGCATGCGGCAACGCGCGATGATCGCGATGGCCGTGGCGCTGAATCCCAGGCTGCTCGTCGCCGACGAGCCGACGACCGCGCTGGACGTCACCGTCCAGGCCCAGGTGCTCGAGCTCATGAAGCGCCTGCAGGCTGACTACTCGGCGGCCTTGATCATCATCACCCACGACCTGGGCGTCGTCGCCGACATGGCCGACGAGGTCCTCGTCATGTACGGCGGGCGCGCCGTCGAGGTCGCGGATCGGCGCACGCTCTACTACCGCCAGCACCACCCCTATACCAAGGGCCTCCTGGCGTCGGTGCCGCTGTCGGCCGCGCACACCGAGGGCTCCCGCCTGATCCCGATCGCCGGGCAGCCGCCCTCGTTGCTGCGGCCACCGCCCGGCTGCTCCTTCCACCCTCGGTGCCCCTACGCGATGGACGTCTGCACCCGCGAACGGCCGCCCCTGGAGCCCGTGTCCGGCGACCTCGAGGCCACCTCGGAGCACACGTCGGCCTGCCACCTGCCGGAGGACGCGCTGGGCTCGTCGGCGGCGGCCGAGGACCTGCGCCGGGCGGCGGTCGCCGCGGCCGGCGACACCGGTTTCGCCACGGTCGGCGCGGCGGTGGGAGTTGGCTCGGCGGAGGAGGTCCCGGCCCCGGACGTCGCGGGCGACGGCCGGTGACGGCCCCCGCCGAGCCGCTGTTGCGGCTGCGCGGCGTGGTCAAGCACTTTCCCGTGACCGCCGGCCTGTTCCGCAAGCAGGTCGGCGCGGTGCGGGCCGTGGACGGCGTGGACCTCGAGCTGCACCGGGGGGAAACCGTCGGGCTCGTGGGGGAGACGGGGTGCGGCAAGTCCACCCTGGCACGGCTGATCATGGGACTGCTGCCGGTGTCGGGAGGGTCGATCGAGTTCGAGGGCCAGGACATCACCACCCTCTCCCGCGAGGGCATGCGGCCGCTCCGCCGGCAGATGCAGATGATCTTCCAGGATCCGTACGGCTCGCTCAACCCCCGGCGGCGGGTGGGGTCGATCATCGGCGACCCTTTCGACATCCATGGCGTCGCCGACGGCGCCGAGCGCAAGCGCCGGGTGCAGGAGCTGATGGAGCTCGTCGGCCTCAACCCCGAGCATTACAACCGGTTCCCGGCGGAGTTCTCCGGCGGCCAGCGCCAGCGCATCGGCATCGCCAGGGCACTGGCGCTCAAGCCGCGGCTGCTGGTCTGCGACGAGCCGGTCTCGGCGCTGGACGTCTCCATCCAGGCCCAGGTGGTCAACCTGCTGGAAGACCTGCAGTCCGAGCTCGGCTTGTCCTACGTCTTCATCGCCCACGACCTGTCCGTGGTCCGGCACGTCAGCGACCGGGTCGCGGTCATGTACCTCGGTCGGATCGCCGAGCTGGCCGACAGCGACGCGCTTTATCGCTCGCCCCGGCACCCTTACACCAACGCGCTGCTGTCCGCCGTCCCCGTCGCCGACCCGGACGCCGCCGACCGCCGCCAGCGCATCGTGCTCACGGGCGACGTACCGAGCCCGCTCGATCCGCCCAGCGGCTGCCGCTTCCACCCCCGCTGCCCCAAGGCCGCCGACCGCTGCCGCACCGAGGAGCCGGAGCTCACCGCGGGCGGCGGCCCGGGCGCGATGCCGGGCGACGAGGCGGCCACCCCGGCGGACCACGCCGCCTGCCACTTCCCGGTGCTGCCGGGGGAGGACCTCGCCGACGCCCGCTCCCCGCTGACCGGAGTTACGGCCACCGGCACCGCGGCCCCGGTGCCGTCGGCATGACCACCAGTCAGTCCGAGGCGCTCGTCGAGGCCGGCGGGGCCGTCGGCGGCCCTGCCGACGACCCGCTGGTGGGTGGCGCCACCCCGGTCGAGGGGCGCACGCCGCTGGCACTGGCCTTCGCCCGTCTCCGGCGGGATCGGGTGGCGCTCGGCTCGGCCGTCGTCGTGGTGTTGCTGATCCTGGCGGCGCTCGCGGCGCCCCTGGTCGCGCACCTGGTAGGGCACGGCGAGTTCCAGCAGTTCCGGGACACCGGGCTGGACAAGGAAGGCTTCCCGGTGCCGCCCGGCGGTGACTTCCTCCTCGGCACAGACCAGAGCGGCCGCGACATTCTCGTCCGGGTGCTCTACGGCGCGCAGGTGAGCCTCGAGGTCGGCGTCGTCGCGACCACGCTGGCCGGCGTCATCGGCACCACCGTCGGGATCCTCGCCGGTTTCTTCGGCGGCCGTACGGACGCCGTGCTGAGCCGGATCATCGACATCTTCCTGTCCTTCCCGTTCCTGCTGACCGCGCTCACACTCTTCGCCCTCAACAAGAAGGCGTCGGGAGTCGACACCCGGGTCCGCCCGCTCTACGTCGTGATGGGGATCATCGCGCTGTTCAGCTGGACCTACTTCGCCCGGCTCGTCCGCGGCCAGGTCCTCTCCCTGCGGGAGCGCGAGTTCGTAGAAGCCGCCCGCTCCCTCGGCGCGTCGCCCTGGCGGATCATGCGGGTGGACATCCTGCCCAACCTGGTTGCCCCGATCATCGTGTTCTCCACATTGCAGATCCCGGTGAACATCGTGCTCGAAGCGACGCTGTCCTTCCTCGGCGTCGGCATCGCCGCGCCGACTCCGACGTGGGGCAACATGCTCTTCGACGCCCAGAACAGCGGCTTCTACACGGCCGCCCCCTGGTTCCTGCTCGCCCCCGGGACGGCGCTGCTGCTGACCGTGCTCGCCTTCAACCTCGTCGGTGACGGCCTGCGCGACGCGCTCGACCCCCGCGCCGCCCGCACGCTCGGCCGGGCATAGCGTGGCTGCCTTCGTCGTACGCCGCCTCGCCTACACGGTGCTGGTGCTGCTCGTCATCGCCGTCGTCGCTTTCTCGCTCAACGCGATCGCCAACAACGATCCCGCCGCGAACGTCGCGCCGCGCGGCGCCGACGCCGCCGCGCTGGCCCAGATCCGGAGCCGGCTGCACCTCAACGACCCGCTCTACCTGCAGTTCTGGCACTTCCTCACCCGCGGACCGGACGTGCAAGGCACGCCCACCGGCCTGCTGCACTGGCCACCGAGCCTCGGCTACTCGTTCAAGAAGCAGCGCCCCGTCCTCGACGTCATCCTCGACAAGCTGCCGGCGACCGCGTCGCTGGCGTCCGGGGCGCTCGTTCTGTGGCTGCTCATCGCCATCCCCGTCGGGGTCCTCGCGGCCACTCGTCCCCGGTCGGTGCGCGACCGCGTCGCCACCGGCCTGGCGCTGACCGGGCTGTCGTTCCCGACGTTCCTGCTCGGCCTCCTTTTCTCCTATGTGTTCTTCTACCAGTTCACCCAGGCGGGAATCGGCATCTTTCCCTCCGGGGACTACGTGCCACTCACCGACGACCCGTTCCAGTGGGCCCGGCACCTGGTCCTGCCCTGGTTCACGCTGGCGCTGACGCTGGCCGCGGTCTACGTGCGCATCGTCCGCGGCTCGATGCTCGAGGTCCTCGGCGAGGACTACATCCGCACCGCCCGGGCCAAGGGTCTGACCGAGCGGCGCGTGGTCTATCGGCACGCGCTGCGCAGCGCCCTCACGCCGGTGGTCACCCTGGCCGGCATAGACTTCGCCGGTCTGCTGGGCGGCGCGATCGTCACCGAGCAGGTCTGGGGCATCGACGGAGTTGGCCGGCTCGCGGTCAACAGCGTGGGAGACGCTGACCTGCCCGTGGTCGTCGGCGTCACCCTGCTCGCGGCGTTCTTCTTCGTCGTGGTCAACGTGGTGGTCGACCTGCTCTACGCCGTCCTCGACGCCAGGGTGCGGGTCGCCTGATCGGAGGCTGCATGTCCCGGCCCGACCCGCGCTGGGGGCGCCGTGGCCGCCGGGCACTCACCGCCGCCGTGGTGTCGGTCCTGGCCGCCTGCACCGCCGGCGCCGGCTCGGCGCCGCACCCGGCGGTCGGGCCGCCGCAGCCGACGGCGACTCGCCCGGCCGGCCCGCAGCCCGGCGGGGTGCTGCGCCTGCTCTACGTGACCACGCGTGGCGGCGGCTTCGACCCTGCCGCGGCGCTCGACCCCGCCTTCGCCGTGACGGCGGCACAGCGGCAACTGCTGCGCGCGACCACCCGCCAGCTCGTCTCCTATGACGGGGTGGACGGCCTGGCGGCCCGGCAGGACCCGAAGCCCGACCTCGCAACGTTTTCCGACGTCAGCGACGACAAGACGACGTTCACCTTCCGGCTGCGCGACGTTCGCTGGCCAGCACCGCTCGATCGCCCCGTGCTGGCCGCGGACCTCGTCTATGCCTGGAAGCGGCTGTGTGACCCGGGAGCCCCCTCGCCGGGACGCCTGCTGTTCATCCGCTCCGTGCAGGGGATGGCCGGCTTCTGTGCCGGTGTGGCCGCGGCGGTTCCCGACGGGGAGCCGGCGGCGGTGCGCGCCTGGTCGGACAGCCACGCCATCAGCGGCGTCACGGCCAAGGACGACCGCACCGTCCAGGTGACCGTGACGCGCCCGGCGGGGGACTTCCTCAACACGCTCGCCCTGCCCTATGCCAGCCCGCTGCCCGAGGATCTCGTCGGCGGGATGCGGCCGGGCTCCCCGGCGTTGCGCGGCCTCCTGCCCGCCCTCGGGCCCTACGCGGCGTTGCCCGGCCCAGGCCCCGGGGTCACGCTCGTGCGCAATCCGGTGTGGCGACCGGAGACCGATCCGCTCCGCCGGGCCTGGGCCGACCGGATCGAGCTGCGGCCGGCCCCGAGCCAGGCCTCGGCCGCGGCGGAGGTCGCCGCCGGCCGGGCCGACGCACTCCTCGGCGGCAGCTCGGGCGAGGCCGTGACAGCGGCGATCGGGGCCGCGGCGCTCGATCCCCGAGTGCGGACGTCGCCGGACGGCAGCGTCGACCTGCTGATCGCCCACCCGGGCGGCACGCAGGGGTGCGCCGGCGCGTTGGCGGACCCACGCGTGTGGCGGGCCGTGGCGTTGGGCGTTGACCGGGCGGCGGCGGCGACCGCTGCCGGTGCCCCCCTGCAGGCCCGGCCCGCCGAGGGCCTGCTGCCGAGGGCGGTGCTCGGACACGAGGCGGTGGATCCCTTCGCGACGCCGGGATCCGCCGGTGACCCGGTGGCCGCCCGCGCGCTGCTCGCGGCGGCCCTGCCCGGGGTGTCGACCGCCCGGCCGCTGCGGTGCGCGGTCAGCGTCGAAGGGGATCGCCGCCTGGCCGCCGTCGCGGCCGCACTGGCACCGCCGTTGCGCGCCCTCGGTCTGCGGCTGGTGTCCCGCGCCGGTGGCCAACGGGCGGACCTCGTGCTGCACCGGTGGGTGCCCCCCTGGCGCGGCAACGCCGGGCGGGACCTCCTCGAAGGGCTCCTGCAGCGCTGCGACGGTGTGGCGGTGCGCAGTGGCTGCTCTGCCGGGACCACGGTGGGCGCGGCGACCCCGGCGACCCCGGCGGCCGTGACCGCCGTGACCGCCGTGACCGCTGCGGCAGCAGAGAACGACCAGAACCGGGCCGCCGTCCGGTGGGCCGAGGCGGCGGCCGCCGTCAGTGCCGCCGTCCCCGTCGTCGCGCTCGTCGAAGGGCGCGCGGTGAGCCTGACGAGCGCGCGGGTCAGCGGCTTCCGCTGGTTCAACCTCGGCGGCGACCTCGACCTGGCCAACGCGGCGGTGCCGGCCGTCT
>JAABUT010002165.1_pt1 | contig 19748 bp, 15 predicted proteins | sample 5559281 | NCBI WGS metagenome assembly JAABUT01 (sample SAMN10711880, study PRJNA513359) | rock metagenome | isolation source: Antarctica rocks | place: Antarctica: Victoria Land, Ricker Hills nord | collected 2016-01-04
CTCTGCAAACCGGTCGGTCAAAACAGATGCTGCATCTTGCATCTGCCCCTAGCATCAAGCCGCTCGCGCCGCGTCAACAGCTATTTTAGCGCCTATGCGGGTAGGCCCCCCCTTTGCCGTAGGCCACTGCCTTACTTACGGAAAGCCGGTCCAGGGGTGGCTCACCCCTGGCGGGTCCAGGGCAGAGCCCTGGCCTTACTGGCTTTGGAGCACCGGCACGACGGGCCGGGGCGCCGGTGCGAGGAGGCGGGACAGGGCGATGATGGTGGCGAGGGTTGTGGTGTAGGCGAGCAGTTGGAGTTGGGTCGGGTTGTCGGAGTAGCCGATCAGGGTATGCAGGACGCGTCCGGTCAGGCTTTTTTCTGACAACAGCGCGGCGGTGTTCCAGACCGGGTGGGACAGGACGTCGGTCAGGCCGCCGGACTGCAGGAAGAACGCGGCTTGGGAGGCCATGCCGGCGGCGAGCAGGGCGACCAGCCAGAATATCACGCGGAACAGGGTGCGGGCGGGCATCCGGACCAGGCCGGCGTGGGTCAGCAGGCTGAGGCCCACGCCCAGGGTCAGGCCGGCCAGGCCGCCGGCGAGCATGGTGCCGGCGCTTTCCCCGCCGCTGGCGGCGATGCCGTACAGGAACAGCACCACCTCGGAGCCTTCGCGCAGCACGGCGATGCCGACGACGATGCCAAGGGCGGAGGTCGGGCGGCGGCCCTGGCGCACGGCGGTGCTGACGCCGCGCATCTCGGTGGCCATCGCGCGACCGTGGCGAGCCATCCAGACCGTGTGCCAGGCCAGCATGACCACCGCCAGGCTGAGGATGGCGGCGTTGAGCAGTTCCTGGCCGGAGCCGGCGAAGGCATCCGAGATGGCGCCGGCGAACATCGCCACGATGGCGGCGCCGCCGAGGCCGCCGGCGATGCCGAGCGTCACCTGACGGCCGCGGCCGGGCACACCCTGGGTGGCGGCCAGCACGATGCCGACGATCAGCCCGGCTTCGATGGCTTCGCGGAAGACGATGATCAGCGTTGCCAGCATGTCAGTTGTCCCCGATGACCAACACGCCGCTGGCGGTGGCGGCGTTGTATTCGCCGCCGAAGGGGTAGCGCCCAGCGGCCAGCGGGCGCAGGCGCACGATGATCTGCCGGCCGCCGGCGATGACCTTCTCGACCTTCAGCGACGTGCTTTCAAACTCCTCGGCGGTGGCGTCCTCGTTGCGCACGACGATCTCGATGGGCGTGTCGGCGGGGGCGCGCAGCTCGGCCGGCTCGAAGCGGTGGTTGCGGATGCCGAGCTGCAGCGTCACGGCTTCCGCCGCCTGCGCCGCCGTGCCGATGCCGAGCGTGATGGAAAGGCCCGTGGCCAGGATGATGGTGCGCTTCACGTGCATAGGAGGTTCCAACTCGGCGTTCATCAGAATGAGGCGGCGTAGAACAGCGCGGGCGCCAGGGTCCAGCTGCCACGGCCGCCGAGGGTCGCGTGGTTGATGCCGGCGCCCAGCTGCAGCCGCGGCAGGATTTCGTAGGTCAGCGTCGCGTTCTCCTGGTGGTCGGTCACGCGCTCGGCGCCCTGGCCGCGACGCAGGCCGCCGGCAAATGCCAGATTCCAGCCGCCGTAGCTGAATGACAGCCCAGCCAGCAGGTAGTGCCGTTCCAGCCCGGCGACAGTGGCGAAGTTGGTGAAGTGGGCATATTCGATGAACGGCGTCATGCCCAGTTCCGTCGTCAGCGGAATGCCGGTGCCGCTGGGATCGTAGGTCAGTCCGGCCGACTGGCCGTTCTCGGTTCGCGCGCGGGGAAGCTGGGAGGTCTCCTGGGTGATCGAGATCTGCCATTGCAGGCCTTGCCCGGCCTTGCCGCTGCGGATGGCGGCCGTGGTGCTGTTCAGCCCGCCGGTGTTGGACGGGCCGAACTGGCTGCGGGCGTAGCGGTAGGCGCGCGAGGCGGTGAGGTCGGACAGCGACGGCCCGCGGGGAAAGCCGAAGGACAGGTCCGAGGTGTCCAGGTAGAAGGCCTCGAACGACAGCCGCACGTCGTCCAGGCCGATCTTCGCCAGGCCCAGGCTTGCCGGCAGGCGGTACTGCACGCCGAAGCCGACGCGTTCGTCCTGTTCGTAGTCGGTGCCGTAGTTGTAGAAGGTTCCCGGCATGCCGGGACCCCAGGCGGAACCGAAGGCCGGATGGATCTTGCCGGCATAGACCGACAGCCCGTCGGTCGGGCGCAGGGTCGCGTAAAGCTGGCGCAGGCTCACCCCCTCGCTGCGCAGGAAGGTGTTGCGGTCGGGGAAGTAGCTGCGCAGGTTGGTGTTGCGTGTGCGCTCCAGCTTGATGTCGGAGTTGACCGACAGCCAGTCGCGGTAGTTGGCGTACAGCTGAAGCTCGGCGTCGCTGTACAGCCCGACCCGGGTTTTCGACCGGTTCGGCGCGTTGGCCTCGCCCTGCAGCTTGATGGCGAAGTCGCCGCCCACCACCAAGCCGCCCTTGGCCGGCGCCGGCGTCTGCAACGGCGTCTCGCCGGGCGGAGGAGCCACCTGCGGCAACTCGACCTGGGCCCGTGCGGCCGACGGCAGCAGGGCGGCCGCGGCCAGCAGCATGCTAAGCTGCCTCACGGCACGGCGCCAGACGCAACCTTGGCGGCATCCGCGGCCACGATGCGATATTGGCCGACCGTGGCGCGCGGCTCGCCGACCGGCATCAGCGGCTCCGTGATCCAGCGGGCGCGGGTGAGGACGGCGGCGAAGCGCGACACCAGTCCGTTGTCGTCAGCCACGGCAAGGGCGGTCATGCGGTCGACCTCCTGGGCGATGAAGCTCAGGTAGCCGCGGCTGTCGTGGTATTCAACCAGGCCGTCGATCTTGCCGCGGTTGAGTGCCTGGCCGTACTCGCCGGCTGCCGCATCCACCGTGTCCGAGCAGATGCGGATCATCTGCGGGATCGAGTCGCGCATCGCCTGCGGGGCAGACAGGCGGGCCTGGTGAACGGTGGCGACCACCTGATCGTACAGCGCCAGGGTGGCCGGGGCCTCGGGCGCGCTGGCCACCGCGGCTTCCAGGCGCACCAGCGGCACGTCGAAGGCCGGCAGGTTCCTGGCTTCCAGCCACGGCCTGATGTCGTCGTACAGCTCGCTGACCGGGTGGCCGAAATGCGGCAGCGCCAGCCTGGCCTGGCCGGCGTCGATCAGCTCGCGTCCGACCATCAGGTGGCCTTCCAGCATGCCCATGCGGAACAGGAAGTCGACCGGGTCAGGGTCCGTCGCCCGGGCCAGCGACGGCGCGAAAGCCAGCAGCAAGGCTCCGGCGGCGGCGCGACAGAATCGGAAGGTCATCGGGCACCCTAGTTGTTGCGAACAACTCGCATGTGCAACTTCCGTTGCGATCGTGTCAAGCAAGAATTGCGAGCGATTCGCAATTGGCTTAGGATGGCCCGATGGATGGCATCTACGGTTCCGGGACGATCACCCTGCCGCTGTCGTGGCTGACGGCGCTGGCCACCAGCGACGCGCGGATGGCGGTGTTCGGCCTGCGCGGGCTGTACGGCGTGGTGCGTTGCCTGCACCTGATCGCCATGGCCGGCTTCGTCGGCATGGTGGTGATGCTGGACCTGCGCGGGCTGGGGCTGTTCCCCCGTACCGCCCTGGACCCGGTGCGAGCGCGGCTGGGGCTGGTGCTGCGGTGCTGCTTCTGGACCACCATCGCCACCGGCATCGGGCTGCTCGTCTACGACCCGCTGGGCGTCGGGCTGCACACCATGTTCCTGCCCAAGCTGCTGCTGGTGACCTTCGGCTACCTGCTGTCGCGGGTGCGCCGCTTCGGGGTGCTGCGCCGCGTACCCGTGCTGACCGCGTCGGTGTCGCTGGCGGTCTGGCTGCTGGTGATCGGCGCGTCGACCTGGAACCATGTCGAGCGGCCGGTCCGCGTCGGGGACGCGTTGCGCGCCAGCGCACTGGGTAAAAAATAGCGCGCCAGCACACTCGGCGAGGAATAACCTTCACGCCAACCGGTACAACGTGACCAGGCGCTCGGTATGGTCTTCAAGCTCCAGGGTCGTCGGCACCGTCATGTCGGCGAACGCGGTCAATCCGTGCTTGGGCACATAAGCTCGGCCCGGGTCCGCCACCCACACCCGTGCATCGCGCGCCATGAGATGCAGCCAGGGCATGATGTGCGCCGTCATCGGCGCCTCGTAGCACACGTCGCCGCACACGAGAACATCCCAGCGGCAGGCGGCGCCGACAACGTCGCCGGCATCGCCGACCGCCACCCCGTTCAGCCGCGCGTTGGCCTGCGTCGCCGCGCGGGCAAGGTCGTCTATTTCGGCGGCCTCGACGCGGGCGGCGCCGGCCAGGGCGCAGGCGATCGCCGCCAGCCCGCCGCCGGCCGCGAAATCAAGTACCCGCAGCCCCGCCACCTGTTCCGGATGATCCAGCACGTGGCGTGCCAGGGCCTGGCTGCCCGGCCAGGCGAAGGCCCAGAACGGCGGCGCGACGGCGTGCGCGCGCAGCCAGTCCTCGGTGGCCTGCCAGATCGGGGTTATCTCGGTGGCGAGGTGCAGCCGCACCTCCGGCACCAACGGCGCGCGCCCGACTTCCGTGTGCGCGGCGATGAAGGCGGCCTGCGCATCGGTCACAGCCGGCCTGCGAGGATCGCCAGCCCGACCGCCAGCCCGACCTCGCGGTTGGCCTTGAACAGGCGCAGGCACAGCGCCGGATCGTCCTCGTCCAACCGCACCACCTGCCGAGCGAGCAACGCCGCGGGCAACGGCAGCGCCGCCCAGAAGCCCCAGCCCAGCCCCGCCGTCCATCCAGCCGCCATCAACAGCAGAACGCAGCCGCCGTAGCACGACGCCAGGAACGGCCGGGTCTGGCGGGCGAACAGCCGGGCGGTGGAGCGCACCCCCACCAGCGCGTCGTCTTCGCGGTCCTGATGCGCGTAGATGGTGTCGTAACCGAGTATCCACAGGATCGCCGCCGCGTACAGGCAGGCCGCCACCCCATCCAGCCGCCCGGTGGCCGCGGCGTAGCCCATCGGCGCCCCCCAGCCGAAGGTGAAGCCCAGCATCAGCTGCGGCCACCACGTCACCCGCTTGGCCAGCGGGTAGGTGACCACCAGCGCCAGCGACGCCACGCCCAGCGCCCGCGCCGAACCATTGAGCTGCAACAGCACCAGCAGGCCCGCTGTCAGCAGCGCCGCCAGCAGCCGAAGCGCGTGGCGCATGCGCAGCGCGCCGCTGGCCAGCGGGCGCCCCTGCGTGCGCGTCACCAGACGGTCCATGTCGCGGTCCCAGATGTCGTTCACCACGCAGCCGGCCGTGCGCATGACGAAGCTGCCGACCAGGAAAAGGGCGATCAGCCGGGTTGTGGCACCGACACCCTGCCCGCCCGCCAGCAGCGACCACAGCCCGGGCAGGAACAGCAGCCAGACGCCGATCGGCCGGTCCAGCCGCGCCAGCAGCACGTAGGGCCGCCAGGACCGCGGCACCCGAGCCACCCATCCGCCGGCGACGATGTCGGTGTGTGGCTGCATGGGTGCTACCTTGCCCGACATGCCGACCGGGTCAATCCGCCTTCACGTTCCAGCACCCCTGTACATCGGCGCAAATGTCGATGCGACGCCGGGCCAGGCGCATTACCTCGGCGCCGTCATGCGCCAGGCGGTGGGTGCGAAGCTGCGACTGTTCAACGGCGCCGACGGCGAATGGAGTGCGACGGTCGCCACCCTGAAACGCGACCGCGCCGGCTTCGCGGTCGACGCCCTGCTGCGTCCGCAGCAGCCGGACGCCGACCTGTGGCTGGCCTTCGCGCCGCTGAAGCGCGATGCGACCGACCTGGTGGTGCAGAAGGCCACCGAACTCGGCGCCAGCGCGCTGCTGCCGGTGTTCACCGCCCGCACCAACGCCGCCCGCGTGGCAGCCCCGCGCCTGACGGCGATCGCCATCGAGGCCGCCGGGCAATGCGAGCGCCTGACCGTGCCGCGCATCGATCCACCGCTTTCTCTACCTGGACTGTTGGCGGCCTGGCCGCCCGACCGGCCCTTGTTCGCCGCGGTGGAACGGTCCGACGCCGGCCATCTGCGCGGCTGTTCCGGCCCGGCCGGCCTGCTGGTGGGACCGGAGGGCGGGTTTGCGCCGGCGGAGCTTGCTTTGCTGGCGCAGCATGGCTTTGTTCGGCCGGTCAGCCTTGGCCCCCGCATCCTGCGGGCGGAGACGGCGGCCATCGCCGGGCTGGCGCTGTTGCAGGCACCAGTCGAACGCTAAAATCTCGGCAAGACAGGAAACGGAACACCGATGTCCAACCCCGGAGACGCCGACGCGACCGCGATCACGTCGACCCGCCAACTCGTCGACCACATCGCCGAGGGCTGCAAGCCGCGGGCGCGGTTCACCATCGGCACCGAGCACGAGAAGTTCGGCTTCGGTCGTGCCGGCTTCGCACCGCCGCCATACGAGCCGGACGGCATCCGCGCCGTTCTGGAGCGCATGGCCGGCGACGGCTGGGACCGGATCATGGACCGCGGCAACCCGATCGGGCTGAACGGCCGCGGCAGCGCGTCGATATCGCTGGAGCCGGCCGGGCAACTTGAACTGTCCGGCGGCACGCTGCCCGACCTGCACGCCACGAAAGCCGAGTTCGACCAGCATTTCCGCGAGGTGCGCGCCGCCGCCGGACCTCTCGGGCTGGGCTTCGCGCCGCTCGGCTTCCACCCGACCATGACCCGCGACCAGATGCCGTGGATGCCTAAGGGCCGCTACGCCATCATGCGCCGCTACATGCCGCTGGTCGGCAGCATGGGCCTGGACATGATGACGCGCACCTGCACCGTGCAGGTCAACCTGGACTACTCCAGCGAGGCCGACATGGTGCGCAAGCTGCGGGTGGGTTTGGCGTTGCAGCCGCTGGCCACCGCGCTGTTCGCCAACTCGCCGTTCACCGAGGGCCGGCCGAACGGCTTCCTGTCGTATCGCGGCCATGTCTGGACCGACACCGACAACCAGCGCAGCGGCATCCCGGCCGTCGCATTCGAACCCGGCTTCGGTTTCGAGCGCTATGTCGAGTGGCTGCTGGACGTGCCGATGTACTTCGCCCACCGCGACGGCGGCTACGTCGATGTCGCCGGGCAGTCGTTCCGCCACTTCATCGCCGGCCAGCTGAACGCGCCCGTCGGCGTCGCCCGCGTGGGCGACTTCGCCGACCACATGACCACCGCTTTCACCGACGTGCGCCTGAAACGCTTCCTGGAGATGCGCGGCGCGGATGCCGGCAGTCCGGAGATGATGCTGGCGCAGTCGGCTCTGTGGGTCGGCCTGCTGTACGACGACGCGGCGCTTGAGGCCGCCCATGCCCTGGTGATGCGCCACCCCTGGACCGAGTTCGCCGCGCTGCGGCCGCTGGTGCCCCACCAGGCCATGGCCACGCCCTGGCAATCCGGCACCCTGCGCGACCTTGCCCGCGACGTGGTGGCGATCGCGCGGGACGGCCTGCGCGCCCGCGCCGTGGCGGGCACGGGCCACGACGACGAGTCGCACATGCTGGCGCCGCTGGACGCCATCGCCGCCGGAGGCCCCACGCAGGCCGAACACTGGCTGGATCGTTATAACGGCGCGTGGGACCGTGACATCACGCGTATATTCGCTGAAGCCGAGGTTTGACGGTTTTTGTTGCATCCAGCTATCGATAACGGGCGTATCACACCAATACGTTACAGAATGGCTTGCTATTGCAGGTTTGCCCGGAATACTTATGTCTCATATGTATCATTCACGGGAACAAATTGTGACACCCGCCGACTTGCATTCCACGCCGGAACCCGTCCTCGTTCGCCTGCGGCTGATCGGGCAGATGGAAGCCTGGACGCTGACAAGCGAAAGCATCCTGCCGACCGGCCGCAAAACGCGGGCGCTGCTTGCCATCCTCGCCCTGTCCGCGCCGCGCCCGGTGCTGCGCGGCAAGCTGGCCGAGCTGCTGTGGAGCCGCCGGCCGGAGGAACAGGCGCGCGCGTCGCTGCGCCAGGAAATCCATCGGCTGCTGGATGCGCTTAACCCCGTCGGCACCCAGATCCTGGTCATCAACCGCGACCACCTGGCCCTTCGTCCCGGCACCGTGTGGGTGGATGTGGAGGAGGTGCTGCGCGCCTCGCCGACCAAGCCGGCGGCGCTGTCGCTGCTGGACGGCGAGCTGCTGGAAGACCTGGACGGCGTCGACCCCAGCTTCGACTCCTGGCTGACCAGCGAGCGCGAACGCCTGCGCGACCGTGCCCGCAACCTGGCCGAAACGCTGCTGCGCGAGCAGTCCGACCCCGAGGCCATGGTTCCCGCCGCCCACCAGCTGTTGGCCATCGACCGCTGCCATGAGGGCGCCTGGCGGGCCCTGATGCGCGCCTATGCCGCCCGCGGCGAGCGCGGCATGGCGATCCAGGCCTATGAGCGCTGCCGCGCGGTGCTGGCCGACCAGCTGGATGCGCAGCCGTCCGAGGAAACCCAGCGGCTGATGACCGAACTGCGCGCCGCCGGTCCCGCGGCGCCGCGCCCGCCCACCGGCGCCGTTTCCACCGGCCGGTCGGACTCGCGTACCGAGGGCCCCCGCGGCGATCCGACCCGCGGCGAGGCGGCACGTCCCGAGGCCAGCCGCAGCGACCCGCGCACCGGGCGGGCCGCCGACCAGCGCAGCGATGTCCGCCCGGGCGAGGGCCGCCATGCGCCGCGCGGCGGTGCTCGCGTCGGCGTCCTGCCGCTGCAGCTGATCGGCACCACCGAGGCGGAGGCGCATCTGTCGACCGGCCTGGCCGACGAGATCACCTCCGCTCTGGCGCGGTTCCGCTGGATGCTGCTGGTGTCGTCGTCCTCGCTTGCCCGCTACGCCAGCCAGACTCGCGACGAGACCGCCATCCGCCGCGCCTTCAACGTTGATTTTCTACTCGACGGTTCCATCCAGCGCGTTGGGGAACGGCTGCGGGTGGCCTTGCGGCTGCTCGACCTGCGGGCCAGCAACCAAGTGGTTTGGTCGCGCCGCTTCGACCGCGAGACCAACGATCTGCTGACCCTGCAGGACGACATCGCCGCCGAGGTGGTCGCCCAGATCGACCCCGAGATCCTGCTGATCGAGGCGCAGCGGGTGTCTGCCCGCCCGTCGCACGACGCCACCGCCTACGACCTGGTGCTGCGCGCCATCCCGCTGTTCGGGCGCATGGAGAAGCCGCTGTTCATGCAGGCCGGTGACCTGCTGTCCCAGGCCATCGCGCAGGAGCCGGACTACGCCGCGGCGCACGCCTGGTACGCCTACTGGCACTTCTTCCTGGTCGGCCAGAGCTGGTCCGACGACCCCGCCGCCGGCATGGCGGAAGCCGGGCGGCTGGCCGAGCGGGCGGTGACGCTGGACCCGCAGGACGCCAAGGCGCTGACCATCGCCGGCCACGTGCGCGCCTTCATGCACCACCGGCTGCGCGAGGCGATCGCCCTGCACGAACGCGCGCTGACCCTGAACCCGAATTTGGCGATGGCGTGGAACCTGTCAGGCGTCGCCTACGCCTATCTCGGCAACCTGGACGAGGCGGATCGCCGGGTGCAGCGCTACAAGCGCCTGTCGCCGCTCGACCCGCAGGCGTTCTTCTTCGACACCGCGCGCATCATGGTGGCGCTGCTGCGCCGCGACCACGAGGGTGCCGCGATGGCGGGGCGCGAGGTCAGCCAGATGAACCCGGCCTTCTCCGCCGCCTGCAAGCCTTATCTGGCCGCCCTGGGTCATCTTGGCCAGGCGCAGGAGATCGCGGCGGTGCGCGAGCGGCTGCTGCAGATCGAGCCCCAGTTCACCATCGCGCGGTTTGTCGAGGCGAGCCCGTTCGAACGGGCAGAGGACCGCGACCACTACGTGGCAGGCCTGCGGCTGGCGGGAATTCCAGAGTAGCCGCGGCCGGCCGCAACCCGGATGGAACCGGTCGGCACGAGTCAGGAATTTTTACACTGTCTTCATAAAACGTTTTTGCTCTAAGTTGATCCATCTCCAACCATTTGAATGTAAACGAATTTTATTATCGGCACGACGATTGCATAAGTTTCGTTTTAGCAACGCCTGGACGGGAAACCGCCTGTCGACCGCGCATGCAGAGCCAAGCTTAAGATTTGAAATGGATCGTGTTCATGCGAAAGTTTTTTCGGGCGTTTGCCCTTCTCGGTTTGATGTGGGTCGCCGCGGGGTCTGCCGCCAGGGCGGCCGACAGCTACGTGGTCTGGGAGATCAACACCACATTTGCTGACAGCACGCAGTTCATCAGCGGCACGCTTACCTATGCCATCGGCGACACCAACGATTTCGTTGACTGGCAGCTGTTCACAAACAACGCCAGCTACATCTCGGACGCGAGCAAACCTTATTCGACGGCAGTTGTCTTGCCGGGAACGTTCGTGTCAGACGCGCCGAGTTCGGTGTACATCGGTTCAAACGACGGCACCGCGGTTTTGTCGCTGAACTTCATCGGAGGCCTCAACTCCCTTAGCAGCCGCTCCTTCGCCCTCATCACGACCGGTGACCTGGCCAGCTACGAGTCGGTTGCCAATCTCGGCAGCGACCCGCTGACCTACAGATCCTTTTTACCCACTGAAGGTGCTGCCATGCTGGATGTTCCGGAACCCGCGAGCCTTGCGCTGCTTGGAACCGGCATACTGATGCTCGGGTCGCATCTGCGCCGCCGCTCCAAGGGTTAAAGCATGTTCGGATTAGGTTGCTCTACCTGATTCGAAGTTCTGCGGTCTTAAACAATATCACAGAGCGTGTTCGGTGCTTCTGTCTGAACCGAACACGCTCCAGAACGGGATGGTGTTTATAGGCAACATCATCCCGTTCTAATCCTTTGTCTTGTCGCGTGATTCAGACTTTCGATGGTTCCACCTACAGTCATCACGCCCTAGTTGCCGCCTTCTCATCCGGGCGGGTTGCCAACAGCGCCGGACACGCTTCATCCTGCCGGGATGAGCACCGAAGAATCCCCGACAACGCTGCAGCTTCGGCCGTCGGTCTGCCCGCATGACTGCCCCTCCACCTGCGCGCTGGAGGTCGAGGTCCATAACGGGCAGCGCATTGGCGCCGTCCGTGGGGCCGCGGCCAACAGCTACACCGCCGGCGTCATCTGCGCCAAGGTCGCCCGCTACCACGAACGCATCCACCACCCCGACCGCCTGACCCGTCCCCTGCTGCGCACCGGCCCGAAAGGCAGCCGCCAGTTCCGCCCGATCGGCTGGGACGAGGCGCTGGACCGGGTCGCCGACGGCATGGCCGCCGCCGCTTCGCACCACGGCGCCCAATCGGTCTGGCCATACTACTTCGCCGGCACCATGGGCCTAGTGCAGCGCGACGGCATCAACCGGCTGCGCCACGTGATGGGCTACTCGCGCCAGACCAACACCATCTGCTCGTCCGTCTGCGAAGCCGGCTGGATGGCCGGCGTCGGCCGCTTCACCGGACCGGACCCGCGCGAGATGGCCGACGCCGACCTGATCGTGGTCTGGGGCGGCAACCCCGTGCACACCCAGGTCAACGTCATGACCCACCTGACCCGCGCCCGCAAACGGCGCGGGGCGAAGCTGGTGGTCGTGGACCCCTACCGTACCGGCATCGCCCAGGCGGCCGACATGCACCTCCCGCTTCGCCCCGGCACCGACGGCGCGCTGGCCTGCGCGGTGATGCACATCGCCTTCCGCGACGGCCATGCCGACCGCGTCTACATGGCCAGCCACGCCGACTGTCCCGAAGCCCTGGAGGCCCACCTCGCCAGCCGCGGACCTGAATGGGCAGCGGCGATCACCGGGCTTGAAGCCGGGCAGATCGAGGCGTTCGCCGCGCTGTACTGCACCACGCGGCGCGCCTACCTCCGCGTCGGCTACGGCTTCTCCCGCCTGCGCAACGGCGCCGCCAATCTGCACGCCGTCACCTGCCTGCCCACCGTCACCGGCAAGTGGCCGCACCGCGGCGCCGGCGCGTTCTGGAACAACCGCGGCATCTATCACTGGGACAAGACCCTGATCGAAGGGCTGGACGCGCGCGACACCGGCATCCGCACGATGGACATGAGCCGCATCGGCGCCGTGCTGACCGGCGAGGCCCGCGCCCTGGCCGGCGGCCCGCCGGTGCACGCCCTGTTCATCCAGAACGTCAATCCGGTCACCGTGGCGCCGGATTCCAACAAGGTCCGCCGCGGCTTTCTCCGCGATGACCTGTTCACCTGCGTGCACGAGCAGTTCATGACCGAAACCGCCGCCATGGCCGATGTCGTGCTGCCGGCGACGATGTTCATGGAACACGACGACCTGTATCAGGCCGGCGGCCACGGCCACATTCAGATCGGCGCCAAGCTGATCGACCCGCCCGGCGAATGCCGCTCCAACCACGAGGTGCTGCAAGGCCTCGCCAGCCGGCTGGGCGCGCGCCACTCCGGGTTCGACATGACGGCCATGGAGATCGCCGACGCCACCCTGCGCGCGTCAGGCTGGCCGGATGCCGCCACCGTGCAGTCCGAACGCTGGATCGACGCGCAGCCGGACTTCGCCGCGTCCCACTTCATCGACGGCTTCGGCCACGCCGACCGCCGCTTCCACTTCGCCCCGGACTGGTCGCGCATCGGCGCCGACCATGCGGCGATGCCCGCCCTGCCCGACCACATGGCGGTACTCGACGCCGCCACCGGCGACCGGCCCTTCCGCCTGGTGGCCGCCCCGGCCCGGCAGTTCCTCAACACCAGCTTCACCGAAACCCCCACGTCGCGGAAACGCGAAGGCCGCCCCACCCTGCTGCTGCACCCGAACGATGCCGCCGCCCTGAACATCGGCGACGGCAACCTGGTTCACCTGGGCAACGCCCTCGGCCAGGTCACCCTCCACGCCCGTTTGTTCGACGGCCTGCAGCAAGGCGTGGTGGTGGCCGAAAGCATCTGGACCCATGCCGACCACGAAGGCGGCCTCGGCATCAACGCCCTGGTCAGCGACGATCCCGCCCCACCCATGGGCGGCGCCGTGTTCCACGACACCGCCGTGTGGGTACGCGCGGCTTAGAGCGTGATGACTGTAGGGTGGTTGGCTGGGGCGGGAGGATTCGAACCTCCGCATGGCGGAATCAAAATCCGCTGCCTTGCCGCTTGGCGACGCCCCAATAAGGCTGGATTAGGTTGATCCTGCCGTTTCGGCAAGTCCCGCGCCGCCCCATGTCCACCAATCCGGATGTTGCAGCCGGCCTGCCGCCATCTTGGCGTCGACCGGGGTCGCGAACAACCCAAAGCAGGTGGCGCCGCTGCCGCTCATACGCGCCAGCAGGCAACCGGGCAGGTCGCGCAAAGCGGCCAGCGCCTCGGCGATCTGTGGGCACAGCGCAACGGCCGGAGCCTGCAGATCGTTGGTCAGGCCGTCCAAGGCAGCAGCCATGGCGGCCGCGTCAGGCCAGGAAGCAGGCAGGTCGGCCGGCGCCGTGAAGCCGGCGGCACGGGCGCGGAACACCGCCGGCGTCGACACCTGCACGCCCGGGTTGGCCAGCACCATGCCGAACGACGGCAGGCCGGGTGCCGCCGACAGCAGCTCGCCGATGCCGCCCATGCGGGCTGGCGCCGAGGCCAGGCAGACCGGCACATCGGCACCCAGCCCGAGCGCCAGCGCGGGCGTCGCCGGCGCTATGCCCCACAGCCCGCCCAGCAGCCGCAGCGCCGCGGCCGCATCGGCAGAACCGCCGCCGATGCCCGACGCCACCGGCAGATGCTTCTCCAGCAAAAGTTCCGCGCGGGCCGGAACGCCGGCATGGGCCGCCAGCATGCGGGCGGCGCGCAGCACCAGATTGTCGTCGTCAGGCCGCAGATCAAAGCCGAATCGCCCGGTGATGGCCAGGCTCAGCCCATCCGCAGGCTCGGCGTGCAGCGCATCGCCGACGGCAGGAAACACCGCCACGCTGTCCAGCAGATGATAGCCGTCGGCGCGGCGGCCGGTGACATGCAGATACAGATTGACCTTCGCAGGTGCCATCGCACGCACAGCCTACGGCCGGGCGGCCGCCTCGCCGCGCAGCTTGGCCTCCAGCTTGGGGACCTCGTCAGGCTCGGGCTTCAAGGTCAGGGCGCGGCGCCACTGGAACTGCGCTTCCAACGAGCGACCGGCCGCCTGGTAGGCGTCGCCGAGATGGGCGTTGATGGTGGCATCGCCCGGCTCCAGCTCCACGGCGCGCTCCAGGTGCCGCACCGCGGCCGGCACGTCGCCCTGGCGCAGCACCACCCAGCCCAGGCTGTCGGCGATGGAGCCGTCGTTCGGCAGCTGGGCCGCCGCCCGTTCGATCATCTGGCGGGCGCGCACCATGTTGCGGCCCTGCTCGGTCCAGGAATAACCGAGATAGTTCAGGACCTGCGGCTGGTCCGGCGCCAGCTCCAGCGCCTTGAGGAAATCCGCCTCGGCCCGCGCCCATTGTTTGGAACGCTCCAGGGCGATGCCGCGCTGATAGAACAACGGCCATTCCCCGCGGCCGGGCGCCGGCGTCAGCGCCAGCGCACGGTCATAGGCCGCCACGGCTTCGGGAAACCGCAAATCCCGGCGCAGGATGTCGCCTTGCAGCAGGTACGGCTCCGGCCGGTTCGGCTGCTCGCGGGCGAGCTGTTCCAGGATCGCCAGGGCGGCGGCCCCATGGCCCAGCCGCTGTTCCAGGCCGGCGCGCCGCAGCTGCACGACCGCGATCAGCGGATCGTCCGCCGACACCCCGGCCAGCAGCGACAGCCCGGTTTCCGGGTGTTTGCCGCCCGCCGCGATCTCGGCCGCCAACAGGCGGGCGGCGGTCAGGTCGGGGCGCAGGTCCAGCGCCAGCCGCACCAGGATGTTGGCGAAGTCCTTGGCGTCCTGGCTTTGCAGGGCGGCGGCGATGAACAGGTACACCTCGGCCACGCCATCGGTCGCGTTGCGCACCGGCCTGACGCCGACGCGGCTCAGCAGGCCGGGCAACGCCAGGGAAAGATCGGTGCTGCCGGCCACCAGCTCGCGCAACGCCGCCTCGGCAGCCGGGCCTTCGCCGTGGCGAGCCTGCCAGCTGGACATCATCCGCACCGTCTGCAAGTTGGGCACGCCCGCTTCGGCACGGGCCGTGCGGTACAGCTCGCCCGCCTCGGGCAGATCGGCGACATCGGCGATCATGGCGGCGTTCAAGGCATAGATGGCGCGCAGCCGCGTGCCCTGCGTCAACGGCCGCAAGGTGGCCAAAGCCTCGGCCGCGTGCCCGGCGCCCAGCTCCGACCACGCCATCAGCAGCGGGCGCATGATGTCCTGGATGCCCTGGCGCGGCAGGCTGGCGAAGCGCGTCTCCGCCTGCGACCAGTTGCCGTCGCGCACGTCCTCGTTGGCCTGGCTGAGCATGGCGGCCTGGTTCTGCGGCAACAGCCGGGCCAGCTGCACGGTGTCGCGCCGCCCGGCCATCAGGCTGGCCAGGAACGCCTGCTGGCGCAGCTCCAGATTGTCCGGATCGGTCGCCAACGCGCGCCGGAACGCGTCCGCCGCCACATCCATGTCCTGCTCGGCCGCCGCATGACGCGCCGACAGCAACGCCCCCGGCCCCCCGGTGACCGGCATGCGGCCAGCCTCCTGAGCCGGCGCCTCCTGCGCACGCGGCGCGGTCGGGCCAGCCGCACAGGCGGACAACAACAAAACCGCCAACAAACCCGAACGCTTCATGACACGCCCACCACCCATAACCCCAACCTCATCAACCAACCCGCACACCATACCCCGGAGCGATGGCAGGAAGGCAAGCAAGGCGGGGGCCATGCCTTGCGTCTCAGCGCCGGTTGAGCTGGCGTATGAGCATGGTGGTGAGTTGGTTTGGCATGAAGGGTTTGGCGCAGGCGACCCAGTTGGGTCGGTTGATCGGGACGGCGTCCTGGCCGTAGCCTGACACCAGCAGGAACGGGATGTCGCGCGACACCAACATTTCCGCCACCGGGTAGACGTTGCGGCCGGCCACGTTCACGTCCAGCACCGCGAGGTCGAGCAACTCGGTTTCGGCGGCGCGCATGGCGTCGTCCAGGCGTGCGAACGGGCCGACCACTTCGCAGCCCTGGTCGATCAGCGTGTCTTCCATCAGCATCGCCACCAGCAGCTCGTCCTCGACGATCATGACGCGGCAGCCGTTCAGGTCGCTGTGGGTCACGCCGTTGTTCCTTCGGCGACGCGGGCGTGGGACTCTCCGCCGATCGCCGTCATCGCGTTGCTCGGCTGCGGCAGGGTCGCGCGCAACGAGGCGCGCACGCCGCCGGGGTTGAACTCGATGGCGACGACGCCGTTCAGATCGTGCGGCAGGCTGCGCTCGATCAGGGTCATGCCGAAGCCGCGGCGGATCGGCGGGGTGACCGGCGGGCCGCCGCTTTCGACCCATTCCAGGTGCAGGGTTCGCACGTCGCCGTCCTGGGCCACCTGCCAGCTGATGTCGACCCGCCCGGCCGGGATACGACAGCGCGCCGTGCTTGACCGCGTTGGTGGCAAGCTCGTGGACGGCCATGCCGAGGGCGAGCGCGCCGCGCGGCTCCATCGTCACCGCCGGGCCGGCCATGGCGATGTTGGACCGGTCGCGCGCCATGTACGGCTTCAGCCCTTCCTGCAGGACCTCGTGCAGCGAAACGCCGGACCAGTTGTCGCGGCTCAGCAGGGCATAGGCCGCGGTCAGCGACTCGACCCGGCCCATGAACGTCGCCGAGAAGTCTTCCAGGCTGGTGGCGCGGCGCAGGGTCTGGGCAACCAGCGAGATCACCACCGTCAGCATGTTCTTGACGCGGTGATTCAGCTCGTCGACCAGCATGCGCTGATGCTGTTCTGCCAGCACGATGCTGGTGACGTCCACGAAGGTGATCAGCGTGCCGTCGACCCGGCTGTCCGGGGCGCGGTACGGCAGGATGCGCATCAGGTAGTGGGCGTTGTCGTCGACGCGCGCCACCCGGCGTTCCAGCGGCGCCAAGGTCTGCAGCACGTGTTCCACGTCATCACGCAGCGTGTCGTAGCGCAGCCGGCTGGCGATGTCGGTCAGCGGGCGGCCGTGGTCGGCGGGGATCAGGTTGTAGATGCCGGCGATGGCGGGGGTGAAGCCGCGCACCACCAGATGCGGGTCCAGGAAGATGGTCGCCACCTGGGTGCTTTCGAACAGGTTGCGGATGTCGCTGTTGGTGCGGTCCAGCTCCTCGACCTTGAACGACAGCTGGGCGTTGACGGTCTGCAGCTCCTCGTTGACGGACTGGATTTCCTCCTTGGAGGTTTCCAGCTCCTCGTTGGTGGACTGCATCTCCTCGTTCAGCGAGTTGAGCTCCTCGATGGCGCTGCGCAGCTCCTCCAGCACGGTCTCGTGTTCCTCCATCACCTCGTACAGCTGCTCGCGGGTTTGGCGCAGCTCCTGCTCGACATGCGCGTCGCTGGCATCCGGCGGGCCGGACTCGGCGTTCGCCGGGGTTGTCTCCGCGACGCGGCCGGCGTCGATGAAGATCACCAGGTAGGGCTTGATGGCGCCGACATCGCGCATCGGCTCGACCACCACGCTCACGCTGCGCCGGGTGTCGCCTTCGGACACGAACGACAGTCCGGGGCGTTCCACCCGCCGGCCGCTTTGCACCGCCGCCCGCAGCGCCACACCCAGTTCCAGCGCCAGGCCGCGGCGGGCCTGGTCGATCATGTTGCGGCTGGGCCCGCCCTGCGGCGCCTCCAGATAGGCGCCGGTGCGGCTGGAGTAGTGCATAATGTCGCCGCCGGCGTTCACCACCAGGAAGGCCGGCGCGAACTGCTGCAGCACGCGGGCGCCCGCCTCCTCGGCGGCGCGCAGACGCATCGTGTCCTGGTCGCGGACCGCGCCCGGGCGGATGGTGGGTTCGAACTGGCGCTGGACGCGTCCGTCCAGGTTCAGCGGCGGGCTGGCGCGGTCGATGCGCCGGAAGATGCGGTGGCGCTGGTCCACCGGGTCGAACAGCTCGGCGTGGCGCGACGTCGTCTCGGAGCTGCCGAGCAGCAGGATGCCGCCAGGCGCCAGAGAGTAGTGGAACGCCGGGACGACGCGTTCCTGCAGGTCGGCATCCAGGTAGATCAGCAGGTTGCGGCAGCTGATCAGGTCGATGCGGGAGAACGGCGGGTCGCGCGTCAGGCTGTGCGCGGAGAAGGTGCACATGTCGCGGACTTCCTTGGCCACGACATAGCCGCCGCCGCTGCGGCTGAAGAACCGCTTCTGCCGCTCCGGCGACACTCCCTCCATCAGCGACGCGGTGTAGCGTCCGGCGCGGGCGGTGGCGATCGCGGGTTCGTCGATGTCGGTGGCGAACACCTGCACCGGCGGCGACGACGCCAGCGTCGCCATGTGCTCGCGCAGCAGGATGCACAGCGAATAGGCTTCCTCGCCGGTGGCGCAGCCGGCCACCCAGACCCGCAGGGTGGCGTCGGGTTCGCGCCCCTCGAACAGGCCGGGAATGACGGTTTCCTCCAGCACGGCGAAGGTTGCGGCGTCGCGGAAGAAGCTGGTCACGCTGATCAGCAGGTCGCGGAACAGCAGCACGCTTTCGCGGCGGTCGGCGCGCAGGCGATCGGCGAAGGCGGCCATGTCCGCCAGGCCTAGCACCTGCATGCGGCGCTGCACCCGGCGCATGAAGGTGCGTTCCTTGTACTGGCTGAAGTCGTGGCCGAGCTGGGTGCGCAGCACGCCGCAGATGTCCAGCCGCAGCCGATCCTGCTCGGCCTGGGTCGTCGGGTCCTCGCGGGCGGCCTGGCGCAACTTCTGCACGCCGACGAGGTAGGCCGGCATCTCGGACGCCGGCAGCACGACATCCACCACGCCGGTGGCGATGGCGCCGTCCGGCATGCCGTTGAACTGCGGCTGCCGCGGTCCACCCGAATCCGCGGCACCTGCCGCAGCCCCGCCACCTTGGGCAAGCGTCAGCCCGCCGCGCTTCCTGATGACCTTCAGCCCCAGCGTGCCGTCCGACCCGGTTCCGGACAGCACGATGCCGATCGCGTCGTCGCCTTGCTCGGCGGCCAACGAGTCGAAGAAGATGTCGATCGGCGTGTGCTCGCGTCCGGGCTCCCACTGCACCCGGCGCAGGTGCAGGCGGCCGGCGCCGAGTTCGGCCACGGTGTCGGACGGCGGCACATAGACATGGGCCGGCTGCGGTTCCATCCCGTCTTCCGCATCCACCACCGGCATCGCCGTCCAGCGTCCGAGGATTTCAGCCAGCATGCTGCGGCGGCCGGACGGCAGGTGCAGGATGACGACGAAGGCCATCGAGGTGTCGGCCGGCATGTTCTCGAAGAACTCGCGAAAGGCGGTGATGCCCCCCGCGGACGCGCCGATGCCGACGATCGCGGTAGCCTTCGGCGTCACGCGGTTCGGCCAGGAGCAGGAAGGCGGATGTTCAAGTGCATGCGGAACCCCCTGTAATCATGGCGCCCGCTGCTAACGGCTCCTCGATGAAAATGTTGCATGTAGTTAAGTATATCGTCCCGAGTTGGTTCCAGGTCCGGGCGCCGGCACGATGCCTGATATTGCGAAACGATGGCCGACCACAATCATCGCCGAAATATGCGGCTTTCGCAAAGCGACCTCTGCGTTTGACCGCGAGGACCCGCCGCCGCCATCATCCCGGCTGAACCGAAGGAGGCGCGCATGGCTCCGACTCGTCGCATTCTGCTGGCCGGCCTCGCCGCCGGCCTGTCGGCGCCGGCCATACGCCGTGCCCATGCGGTGGAAGGCAGCATCACCTTCGCCGGCTACGCGGGCATCTTCCAGGACAACTACCAG
>JAABUT010002167.1_pt1 | contig 19718 bp, 16 predicted proteins | sample 5559281 | NCBI WGS metagenome assembly JAABUT01 (sample SAMN10711880, study PRJNA513359) | rock metagenome | isolation source: Antarctica rocks | place: Antarctica: Victoria Land, Ricker Hills nord | collected 2016-01-04
GAAAGGATGCCGCCGGCGTAGCCCGCCCCCTCGCCGGCTGGGTAAAGCCCGAAGGTGTTGAGACTGTGGCCGTCCTCCTGGCGGCCGATGCGGACCGGCGAGGAGGTTCGGGTCTCGACGCCGGTCATCACCGCGTCGTCCATGGCGAAGCCGGCGATCTGGCGCCCGAACGCCAGCAACGCCTCGCGGATTGCCGCCACGGCGAAATCCGGCAGACAGGCCGACAGATCGGTGGGCGTGACCCCCGGCTGGTAGGACGGCTGCACCGCGCCGAGCCGGTCCGAGGGCCGGCCGGCAAGGAAGTCGCCGACGCGCTGGGCGGGGGCCGCATAGCTGGAGCCGCCGGCCACATAGGCCAGCGACTCCCAGTGCCGCTGGTAGGCGATGCCGGCCAGGGCGTCGCCCGGGTAGTCGGCGGGCGTGATGCCGACGACGATGCCGGCGTTGGCGTTGCGTTCCTTCCGCGAGTACTGGCTCATGCCGTTGGTCACCAGCCGCCCGGGTTCCGAGGCGGCGGCCACCACCGTGCCGCCGGGGCACATGCAGAAGCTGTAGACCGAGCGGCCGTTGCCGGCGTGGTGCACCAGCCTGTAGTCCGCCGCCCCCAGGATCGCATGGCCGGCGAAACCGCCGAAGCGGGCTTGGTCGATGACCGATTGCGGGTGCTCGATGCGCACGCCGACGGAGAACGGTTTTGCTGTCATCGCCACGCCGCGCGCGTGCAGCATGGCGAAGGTGTCGCGCGCCGAATGCCCGACCGCCAGCACCACGTGGTCGGCCGCGATGTGCTCGCCGGATTCCAGCACGACGCCGCGCACCTGGCGGATGCCGCCGGATGTTTCGACGTCGAGGTCGCACACCTTGCTGCCGAAGCGATATTCGCCGCCCAGCGCCTCGATCGTGGCGCGCATGGCCTCCACCACCGCAACCAGCCGGAAGGTGCCGATGTGCGGCTTGCTGACATACAGGATTTCCGGCGGCGCGCCGGCGGCGACGAACTCGGTCAGCACCTTGCGGATGCGGTTGGCGCTGTCGGAGATGCCGCTCCACAGCTTGCCGTCGGAGAAGGTGCCGGCGCCGCCCTCGCCGAACTGGACGTTGGACTCCGGGTCCAGCACGCCGCGCCGCCACAGACCCCAGGTGTCCTGGGTACGCTGCCGCACGATGCGGCCGCGGTCGAGGATGATCGGGCGAAACCCCATCTGCGCCAGCACCAGCCCGGCGAACAGCCCGCACGGCCCGGTGCCGATGACGACCGGCCGGGTGCTGTGCGGGGTCGCGCGGCCCACCGGCCGGTAGCCGACATCCGGCGTCGCCTTGACCCGCCGGTCCGGACCGAGCCGTGCCAGCACCGCGTCCTCGTCGGCCACTTCCGCGTCCAGCGAGTAGATCAGCATGATCGCGGATTTCCGCCGCGCGTCCCAGGCGCGGCGGAACACGGCCAGCGCGCGCAGGTCGGCGTCCGGGATGCCGAGCCGCTCCAATGCCGCCGCGCGCAACGCCGCGTCGTCGTGGTCCAGCGGCAGCTTGATGTCGGTCAGACGGAGCATGTGTGCGTCATGGCGGTTAAACTTTTAGCCAGGTCTCCGAGAAGGCCAGCATCGCGGTGCTGATGGCGTGGCCGGCCATCGTCCGCGGCTCCGGCTTGCCCGGCAGGGTTTCGCCGTTGACGGTGACAGTCGCCGTGTCGCAGCCGATGAACAGGCTGGGCATATAGTGCTGGCCGGTGGCCGACATCTCCGGCGGCAACGCAAAGCAGAACGGCGTGCCGAGGCCGCTCCAGGTCAGCCGCACCACGGTTTCCTTGGCGGTCACCGTCTCGCTGTAGCTGGTGGCGGGATCGCCAGAGGCCTGAACGCCGTCGAGTGCCTGGTACTTCAGGCCGCTCAGCCCCGGCGTGTTACGCCAGGCGCCGAAGTGGGCGACGTAGCCGGACACCAGATAGCGGGCCAGAGGCTCGTTGTCGGTGTAGCAAACGTTGTCGCCCGCCGCATCGCCCGGCGCGCGCAGCAGCACCAGCGCGTGGCCGGCGCCGTGCGGCGACAGCACGACGCGGAAGAAGCTGGCCAGGGTGGTGAACGGACCGCCCGGCTCGGTCTTGAGCGAGATGCCGGGGTTCTCGCCGGACCACTCGACAGTGCCCGGAAACAGGATCGGCTCGGCCATCTTGGTGTGTCCTTCAGGAGAACTTGCCGGATTTCGGGAAGCCGTTCGGCGGCATGCGGCCGGTCTGCGCGCGTTCGCCGAGCCAGGTGGCGAGGTCGGCCTCGGTGCGGGTCTTCTCGCCCAGCTTCCAGGTCAGGCCGTCGGTGCGGCGGAACACCTTCACGTCCTTCAGGCCGCCGTCGCGGTACTTCTGCAGCACCACGCCGCCGCCGCGCGCCATCTCCGGCACCTGGTCCAGCGGAAACACCAGCAGCTTCTTGTTGTCGCCGATTGCCGCCACCAGATCGCCGGCGGCGGGCAGGCAGAACGCCGCTTCCTCGCCGGGCTTGACGTTCAGCACCTGCTTGCCGGTGCGCTTCTCCGCCAGCAGGTCGCCGGACTTCACCAGGAAGCCGCGCCCGGCCGACGACGCCACCAGGTAGCGCAGGTCGGCCTGCCACACGAACAACGCGGTGATGTCGTCCTCGTTGGTCATCTCGGCCAGCAGCCGCACCGGCTGGCCGTCGCCGCGGCCGCGCGGCAGGTCGTTGGCTTTCAGCGTGTGGGCGCGGCCGGAGGTGGCGAACAGGCACAGGCGGTCGGTGGTCTCGCAGCGGATGAGCTGGCGCAGCTTGTCGCCTTCCTTGAACTTCAGCTCGCCGCCGTCGCCCAGATGGCCGCGGACGGCCCTGATCCAGCCCTTGTCGGACAGCACCACGGTGATCGGCTCCCGTTCGATATGGGCGGTGTCGGACACCGCCACCTCGTCCGGCGGCAGGCCGAGCTCGGTGCGGCGGTCGCCGAGCAGGCCGGTGCCGAATTTCGTCCGCGCATCCTCCAGTTCACCGACGATGCGGGTCCAGCGCAGGCCGACGTTGTTCAGCAATGCGCGCAGGTCCTTCAGCTCCTTGGTCGCCGCGCGGTGCTCCTTGCGGATCTCCATCTCCTCCAGACGGCGCAGCGAGCGCAGCCGCATGTTCAGGATGGCTTCGGCCTGAACGTCAACGATGCTGAAGGTCTTCATCAGCGTCGCTTTGGGCTCGTCTTCCTGGCGAATGATGCGGATCACCTCGTCTAGGTTCAGGTAAACCGCCAGGAAGCCGTCCAGGATGAGCAGCCGCCGTTCCAGCGCCGCCTCGCGGAAGCGGCTGCGGCGGACCAGCACCTCCTGCCGGTGCGCCAGCCATTGCGACAGCACCTCGCGGAGGCCCAGCACGCGGGGTGTGCGGTCGGCGGTCAGCACGTTCATGTTCAGCGGGAAGCGGCCCTCCAGCGCGGTGGCGCGGAACAGGGTCGCCATCAGCATCTCCGGCTCCACGCCGCGGGTCTTCGGCTCCAGCACCAGGCGCACCTTTTCCGTACTTTCGTCGCGCACGTCGCCGAGCAGCGGGAGCTTCTTCTCCTCCATCAGCAGGGCGATCTGCTCGATCAGGCGGGACTTCTGCACCTGATACGGAATTTCGGTCACGACGATGGACCACAGGCCGAGACGGCCCTTTTCGACTTCCCACCTGGCGCGCAAGCGGAAGCTGCCGCGACCCGTTTCGTAGGCGTTCAGCATCGCCGCGCGGTCCTCGATCAGCAGGCCGCCGGTGGGGAAGTCGGGGCCGGGCATGTGCGCCAGCAGCTCGGCGGTGGTGGCCTCGGGGTTGCGCACCAGGTGGATGGCGGCGGCGCACACCTCGCCGACGTTGTGCGGCGGGATGGAAGTGGCCATGCCGACGGCGATGCCGGCAGCACCGTTGGCCAGCAGGTTCGGAAAGGCGCCGGGCAGCACCAGCGGCTCACTTTCCTCGCCGTCGTAGGTCGGGCGGAAATCGACCGCGTCCTCGTCGATGCCGGCGAGCAACGCCTTGGCGACCTCGGTCAGGCGCGCCTCGGTGTAGCGCATGGCGGCGGCGTTATCGCCGTCGATGTTGCCGAAGTTGCCCTGGCCCTCGACGAGGGGGTAGCGGGCGGCGAAGTCCTGCGCCATGCGCACCATGGCGTCGTAGATCGAGGCGTCGCCGTGCGGATGGTACTTGCCCATCACGTCGCCGACGATGCGGGCGCATTTCTTGAAGCCGGCGGTCGGGTCCAGCCGCAGCTGGTGCATGGCGTAGACCAGCCGGCGATGCACCGGCTTCAGCCCGTCGCGCACGTCGGGCAGCGAGCGCGACATGATGGTGGACAGCGCATAGGCCAGGTAGCGCTCGCTGAGGGCAGCCGTCAGCTTGGTGTCGTCGATCTTGCCGGCGAGGTCGTCAGGCATCGTTCGTTCAGCTTTCGTTCTTGCTTTTGTTCAAGATAGTCACGCGGTCGTACAATGCCAGCCGCGCGGCCGGCAAGGGCTTGTGCTGCAGGCCGAAGGCGTCGCGGGCCAGGAAATGCCCGGTCACGCGCAGCCCGTCCAGCCATTGCTGCGGCGTGCCCTCGGACTGGTCCAGCAGCAGCGCCGGCAGCGGCAGCAGCCGCGACTGCCAGGCGCCAGCCGCCTCCGCCGACACCGCGCAGCCGGATTTCGGCGATATCCACGCGAGGTCCGCAGTGCCGCCGGTGACCGCGCAGTGCGACAGGTCCATGCCGTAGCCCAGGCCGGCCAGCAGCGCCGCTTCCCAGCGGATCAGCGCGCCGAGCTGGGCCGATCCCTGCGGCAGGCGCGCCAGCAGATGCAGCAGCAGGTCGAACACGACCGGCTGTGCCTCGCGCTCCGGCAGCGCGCCTTGCGCCACGGCACAGGCCGAGGTCAGCATGCCCAGCGCCAGCGCGTCGTCCAGCACCATGGCGGCGGCGGGATGGATCATGTCGGCCGAGAATGCGCCGAGCTGGTCGGCCAGCCGCCCGACCCAGCGCAGCTGCACCAGGTTGCCAGGCTGCCACAGCGCCGCCTTGCTCCGCGAGTTGGCTCCGCGCGCCAGGCCGCGATGGGCGCCGTGTTCCTCGGTCATCACCGTGGCCACGGCGTCGCCTTCGCCGAACGGGCGGATGTCCAGGATGATGCCGGGGGCTTCCCACTCCATCGGTCGTACTCCGTCAGTCATACTCCGTCGGCAGCTCCGGGCTGCGCGCGTGTTCGAACATGCGGCGGAGCTGGGCTGCGGTGACGCGCTCGGTCGACAGGTCGGCCGGAAGCTCGTCCTCGGCGAAGAATGCGACCTCCGACGTTTCGTGCGAAACGGCCGCGGCGCCGCCGGTGATGGCACACAGGAAGAACAGCTTGTAGGCGCTGAACGGCTGCGGCGTGTGGCCTTGGCGGGTGCGGTCCCACACCGCCGCCAGCTTCGTGACCTTCACCTGGAAACCCGACTCCTCGGCCACCTCGCGCACGATGTTCTCCTCGGCGGTGAGGTTCACATCGGCCCAGCCGCCCGGCAGCGTCCAGCGGCCCCCGTCGGAGACCTCGCGCACCAGCAACAGGCGCGTGCCGTCGAATGCCGCCCCGCGCACGTCCACCTTCGGCGTGGCATAGCCGGTTTGGGCACCGAACAGGTTTTCGACGCGCGTCGCCAGGCTGTCGCTGCGCGCGGCCATCATGCGCGCCGCCAGCGCCTGCAGGGCCTCGTAGCGTTCGCGGTCATACTGGTTGGGGTTGAACGCCAGCCCGGTCTGCGCGATCGCCTGCACCTCACGCGCCCATTCCAGCCAATCCGGATCGCTCACTTCTGGTCCTCCAGGCCGATCGCCCGCAGCCGGGCGCCTTCCTCGTCCCAGCCGGCACGCTCCTTCACGTTGAGGAACAGGTGGACCTTGCGATCCAGCAGGTCTTCCAACTGCTTGCGCGCCTTCGCACCGATCTCCTTTATTCTACTGCCGCCGGCGCCGATCAGGATCGCCTTGTGGCTGGCGCGGCCGACATAAACGGTGGCCTCGATGCGTACGGAACCATCCTTGCATTCCTGGAAGCTCTCGGTTTCCACGGTGGCGGCGTAGGGCACCTCCTCGTGCGTCTGCATGAAGATCTGTTCGCGCACCAGTTCGGCCGCCAGCAGGCGGTCCGGCAGATCGGTCAGGTCGTCGGCGGGGTAGAGATGCGGGCCGGCGGCGACCGCGCCGGCCAGAGCGTCCAGCAGCACGTCCAGCCCATCGCCGTGGGCGGCGCTGACCATGTAGGTTTCGGCAAAGGCCACGATGGCGTTCAGCTCCGCGGTCAGCGGCAGCAGGCGCGCCGGCGGCACCAGGTCGGACTTGTTCAGCAGCAGCCACACCCGCCCGCCGCGCCTGGCCAGGTTGGCGGCGATTTCGCGCACCGCCTCGGTCGCGCCGGTTTTGGCGTCAACCAGCAACAGCACCAGGTCGGCGTCCTCCGCCCCGGTCCAGGCGGCGGCGACCATGGCGCGGTCCAGCTTGCGGCGCGGCTTGAAGATGCCCGGGGTGTCGACCAGCAGAATCTGGCTGGCGCCGCGCATCAATATGCCCAGCACCCGAAACCGCGTGGTCTGCGCCTTGGGCGACACGATGGACAGCTTGGCGCCGGTCAGCCGGTTCAGCAAGGTCGACTTGCCGGCGTTCGGGGCGCCCACCAGGGCGACGAAGCCGCAGCGCGTGGCGGGGCTGTCAGTCGTGGTCATGATCGCAGTCTTTCAAGAAGTTCCTGGGCCGCCAGCCGCTCGGCCACCCGCTTGCTGCCCGCCTGCCCCAGCCCGACCTGCCCGGCGCCGCTGGCCGAGATGACGAACACCGGATCGTGCGGCGGCCCTTCGCGCGACACCGTGGCATAGACCGGCAGCCCCTTGCCGCGGGCGAGCAGCCATTCCTGCAGCCCGGTCTTGGAGTCCTTCGGTGGAGCTGATTGCGCCACCATGCTGTCATCCCAAGCGCGCCGGACGAACGACCGCGCCGCTTCCAGCCCGCCATCCAGATACAACGCTCCGATCGCCGCCTCCATCGCGTCCGCCAGCACGGTCGACCGCCGCCGCACGCCGGCCCGGGTTTCGCCCACGCCCACCGACAACGTGGCCGGCAGGCCGAGCGCCTCGGCGATCCCCGCCAGCACCGGCTGGCTGACCAGCTGCGCCAGGCGCGGACCCAGATGGCCCTCCTGCTCGCCGGGAAAGCGCTCGGCCAGCCATTCCGCCATCAGCAATCCCAGCACCCGGTCGCCGACGAACTCCAGCCGCTCGTTCGACCCGCGCCCGGACGAGCGCGCCGTGCGTCCGCGCGACAGCGGCGCGCCCTTGACCGCGGACCGGTGCGTCAGCGCCTCCGCCAGCAGCTGCGGGCGCGCGAAGCGGTGGCCGAGGATCGCCTCCGCCGCCGCCGTGTCGCCCGCTTCCTCGCCGGTCAGTTGATCCCCGACAGCAGGCGCGACCAGCGGATCTGCCGCGGCCATTGCCAGAACTGCCACAGCGGCGTGTCGGCATTGGTCGAGAAGAAGATGAACTCCGCACGCCCGACCAGGTTTTCCAGCGGAATGTAGCCGACCATGTTCAGCACCCGGCTGTCCTGGCTGTTGTCGCGGTTGTCGCCCATGGCGAATACGTGGCCTTCGGGCACCCTGAATTCCTGGGTGTTGTCCAGCGGCTGGTCGTCGTCGGCCTTCAGGATGTAGTGCGTCCGGGTCGCCGGATCGGCCGGGCTGCCCGGCAAGGTTTCCTGATAACGCTTGAGCCGCATCGGCGGCCCGTCGTCCTCGGCGGTGTACTCGCCGGCATCGCGCCGCGGAACGCGCTCGCCGTTCACATACAGCTGGCCGCCCTTCATCTGGATGCGGTCACCGGGCAGGCCGACCAGGCGCTTGATGTAGTCGACGGAGGTGTCGCGCGGCCACCTGAACACCGCCACGTCGCCGCGCGCCGGCAGATGGCCGAAGATGCGCCCGTTGAACAGAGGCGGCGAGAACGGTATCGAGAAGCGCGAATAACCGTAGCTGTACTTGCTGACGAACAGGTAGTCGCCCACCAGCAGGGTCGGGATCATCGACCCGGACGGGATGTTGAACGGCTCGAACGCCACGGTGCGGATGCCGAGCGCGATCAGGCCGGCATAGACGATGGTCTTGACGTTCTCGACAAAACCGCCGGAAGGGCGCTTGGCCATGGATGGATGAAGTTCCGTTCGAAGGTGAAGCGGATAAACCCCACCCCCGCCGCCCCGTCAAGCAAGGCGGGGCCTTGCCTCGTATGCGCCGGCGCCGGGCGATTTCAGCTTGTTCTGCCTGATTGACGTTCACCGGCGCGGGTCGGAGACTTGGCGCGAACGAGGGGACGTGCGGGGATGTGGTTGTTCATGCTGCCGAGCCTGCTCGTGATGGCGGTCGTGCTGGTGTATCCGTTCGGGTCGGCGTTGTACTACAGCTTCTTCGACTATTACCTGGGCCGCGACACCACCAGCTTCGTCGGCTTCGGCAACTACACCGCGCTGCTGTCCGAGCAGCGGTTCTGGAGCGACCTGCTGACCACGTTCGTCATCGTCGGCGCCAGCGTGGCGCTGCAGCTGGTCATCGGGTTCGCGCTGGCCCTGGCGCTGTACGGGCTGACCCGCGGCGTGCGGCTGTTCTCGCTGCTGAACTTCCTGCCGCACGTGGTAACGCCGGTGGTCGGCGGCATCTTCCTGAAGTGGATGCTGGTCGGGCGCTGGGGGCTGTTCGACGCCACCCTGATCGGCATGGACATCTTCCCGCCCGACTGGCTGGGCGACGCCTTCTGGGCCAAGGTCAGCGTGGTCGCGGCCGACACCTGGAAGTTCATGCCCTTCCTGATGCTGGTGCTGTACGCCGGGCTGCAGAGCTTCGACGTCAGCCTGATGGAGGCGTCCGGCATTGACGGCGCCAACGCTTGGCAGAAATTGCGCTACGTGATCCTGCCGATGATGCAGCCGCTTATCCTGTTCGTCGTCGCCATCCGGCTGATGGACGCGTTCCGCTTCTTCGACCTCATCTACATCCTGACCAACGGCGGTCCCGGCACCGCGACCGAGACCGTCACGCTTTATACCTACCAGCTCGGCTTCAGGATGCTGGAGGTCGGGCGGGCATCGGCGCTGGGCGTGCTGACCCTGCTGATCGTGGCCATCATGGTAGGGGCCATGATCCTGGCGATGCGGGCCCGCGGAAAGGACGCGTTCTGATGCGGCGGCACGCGCGGCTGCAGATTCCGTTGCTGGTCGGCTTGTCGGTGTTCACCCTGATCAACCTGGTGCCGATCCTGTGGGGGCTGATTATCAGCCTGAAGCAGCCGGCCGACGCGTTCAGCATCCCGCCCAAGCTGATCTTCCAGCCGACCCTGCTGTTTCACTACGAGGTCTGGGTGGAGCGCGGCTTCCTGGGTTTCCTGTGGAACAGCCTGGTGATCGCGCTGGGGACGGTGGCGATATCCGTGCCGATCGGCACCCTGGCGGCGTATGGCCTGGCGCGGGCGAAGACGCGCTATGCCAGCGGCATACTGTTCGGCCTGTTGGCGATCCGCATGTTTCCGCAGATCCTGCTGGCGCTGCCGTTCTTCGTGATGGCGCGCTACCTGAACCTGGTCGACACCTACACCATGATGATCCTGGCGATGGTCGCCATCAACCAGCCCTTCACCATCTGGCTGATGCGCAGCTTCTTCGTCGACGTGCCGGTGGAGCTGGACGAGGCGGCGATGATCGACGGCTGCAACCGCTGGCAGGCGTTCTGGCACGTGGTGCTGCCGGCGGTGCGGCCCGGCCTGGCGGTGACCGCGCTGTTCAGCATGCTGCTGGCCTACAACGAGTTCCTGTTCGCGCTTATTCTAACCGGCAGCCGCACCAAGACCCTGCCGGTGGCGATCGCCGAATACGGCGGCGAGGACATCAACTACTGGTCGCTGTCGGCGGCCGGGGCCATCGGCATCATGCTGCCGGCGGTGATTTTCACCCTGCTGGTGCAGCGCCATCTGATCCGGGGGCTAACATTCGGCGCGGTGAAGGGCTAAATATGGGCGTCCATGCCGGGAGCCACGCTGAGATGAACATCGGTGTCCGTGAAGTCGCCAACAAGCCAGCCGAGACCGCGTCGCGCCTGGCCATCGCCGACTGTGACCTTCATCTAGGGCCGGACTCGACGGCCGAGCTGTATCCGTTCATGGCGCGGCGCTGGCGCGACCACATCGAGACGTTCGGCGTCAGCCACCGCACCGGGCTGCAGAACGGGTTGCCCAGCTTCGTCAAGGCGCAGCCCAAGGCGGCGCGGCGCGATGCCTTTCCGCCCAGCGGACGCAGCCCCGGGTCGGACCTGGACTTCACCCGCAGGCAGCATCTGGACGCCTACAACGTCACCCTGGGGCTGATCAACCCGCCCACGCCCAGCAACTCGGCGTTGAACCCGGAGCTGGCCAACGTGCTGGCCACCGCGATGAACCGCTACCAGGTCGAATGCCTGGTGGCCCCGGAACCGCGTCTGCGCGCCTCGGTGGTGGTCAACTACGAGGACACGCCGGGCGCGGTGGCGGAGATCGAGCGCTGCGCCGGCGATCCGTCGTTCGGCCACGTGTTGATGTTCGGGCGCACCGGCCAGCCGATGGGCAACTGCCGCTACTGGCCGATCTACGAGGCCGCGGTGGCAGCCGGCCTGCCGGTGGCGGTGCACGCCTTCGGCTTCAACGGCAATCCCAACACCTCCTCCGGCTGGGCCAGCCACTACATGGAGGACATGGTCGGCCACGCCCAGAGCTTCCATGCCCAGCTTGCCAGCATGGTCATCGAGGGTGTCTTCGCCCGCCTGCCGGCCTTGCGCTTCGTCATGATCGAGGGCGGCTTCGGCTGGGTGCCGTCGCTGTGCTGGCGCCTGGACCGCAACTGGAAGCGGCTGCGCGCCGAGACGCCGCATTTGACCGAACTGCCCGGCGAGACCGTCCGCCGTCAGGTCTGGTTTACCTCCCAGCCGATGGAAGAGCCGGAGCCGCGGTCGCATCTGCTCGACACCATCGAGTGGATCGGCTGGGACCGGCTGCTGTTCGCGTCCGACTACCCGCATTGGGACTTCGACGATCCCATGACCTCGCTGCCGCTGCGCCTGACGCCCGACCAGCGGCAGAAGTTCTACCGCGGCAACGCCGAGGCGCTTTACCGCCCCGGCTGAGCCTGCTTCAAAACGAGTAGCCGCGCTTCTTCAGCAGATCGACAACCTCGGCCGCGGCGGTGTCCAGCGCCTGCTTGATCGGCAGCTGGCCGACCATGCCCTGGTTGATCATGCGGGTGGTGATCTCCGCGGTCTCGGAGAACTCCGGCAGGTTCGGCAGCGACCTGCCGGTTTTCAGCGCCGCCTGCACGACCGGGAAGAAGCGGTATTTCGCCACCAGCTCGGGGTCGTTCAGCACCGAGTCGCGGGCCGGAATGACGAACTCGGCGCCGTCGCGCATCACGCGGGCGCTGGTGGTGGCGGCCATCAGGCGGAACATGGTGTCGCGGTCGCCGCGGCTGAACTTTGAAATTGCGAACCCGTCGTAGCCGATGCGTTGGCCGCCGCCGGGTGCGACGGCGAACTCGACCTTGCCGGCGACCGCGCTGCGCTGGGCGTTGTCCATCTGCGCCGCCCGGCTGACCCACATGATCTGCATCGCCGCCAGGTCCTGCTGCATCAGCACGGTGTTCTCGTCGTTGGCCTGGGCGGTGAAGCCGGGGGCGGCGTATTTGCCGAGGTCGCGCATCGCCTCGATGGCGGCCACCGCGCGGGCGTTGTTGAACACCGGGTTCCACTTGGCGTCGAACCAGCCGTCGGCCAGCGCGTTCAGGAAGTAGTGGTCGGTGTTCATCGCCGCGTCGACCGGCTTCAGCTTCATCGCCACGCCGGACCGCCGCGGCGTGTGCAGCGCCTGCGCGGCGGCACGGTATTCGGCGTAGGTCTTGGGCACGGCGATGTTCTTCTCGGCCAGCAGGTCGCGCCGGTAGAACAGCAGCTCGGTGTTGGTCAGGGTCGGGATGGCGTATAATTTACCCTCGAAGCGGAAGCCGTCAACCACGGATTTCGGAAAGTCGTCCAGCGCGTACTCTTCCCGGTACTTGGCCCACAGGTCGTCCAGCGGCTCCAGCCAACCCTTCTTGGCCCAGCCGGCATAAACCGCGTCGCTGGTCCACAGCACGTCGAAGCCGTCGGATTTTGACGACTGCTGGATGGCGAACAGTTCCAGCAGTTTGTCCACCTGCATCACCGTCGGCTCGACGCGAACGCCGGGCAGCACGCCGGGGGCCTTCTGGGTGTAGTATTCATACGACGGCGTGCGGATCGTGGTCAGCTTGACGGCGGGCGCCTGTGCGGCGGCCTGGCGGAACGGCAGGGCGGCGGCAGGTGCCAGCAACGTGGCTCCCAGCATGGATCGGCGGCTGATGCGCACGGCATTCTCCTCCTCGAAGGCTTCTTGTTGCCGGAAAGTCTAGCGCGCCGGCGCCGCGTCGTCGAACGGCAATCCGACGTAGTTCTCCGCCAGCGACCGGGCGGACGCCTCGGACGTGCGGACCAGGTCCAGGTCGGCGAAGTGGATGCGCCGCTCGAAATCCGTTTCGTCGTCGTTGCGGTGCAGCATGGTGGTCATGTACCAGGAGAACCGCTCGCCCTTCCAGATGCGGCGCAGGCAGGTGGCGCTGTAGGACCGCAGCCCGTCGTCGCTGCCGTGGCGGTACTTCGCATCCAGCGCCCGCGACAGCACCAGCACGTCGGCCACCGCCAGGTTCAGGCCCTTGGCGCCGGTCGGCGGCACGATGTGGGCGGCGTCGCCGGCGATGAACAGCCGGCCGTGCTGCATCGGGTCGCACACGAACGAACGCAGCGGCACGATGCCCTTCTGGAAGATCGGCCCCTCCTGCAGGGTCCAGCCGTCGCCGGTGCCCAGCCTCGTGTGCAACTCGTCCCAGATGCGCGCATCGGACCAGGTGGCGATGTCGTCGCGTGGGTCGCACTGCACATACATCCGCTGCACGTCGGGCGAGCGCGTGCTCAGCAGCGCGAAGCCGTCGCCTTGGTTGGCATAGATCAGCTCCGGCCACGACGGCGCGGTGCGCGCCAGGATGCCCAGCCAGCCGAACGGGTAGACCTTCTGGTATTCGGTGCGCCGCGCCCGCGGGATGGCCTGGCGTCCGGGGCCGTGGAAGCCGTCGGCGCCGACCACGTAGTCGCAATGCAGCGTTTCAGGCATGCCGGTGCCGTCGCGGCGGAAGTCGATGGCGGGGGTGTCGGTCTCGATGTCGCGGATGGCGGTGTCGCCGACGCCGAAGATGATCTCGCCGCCATGCGCCAGCCGGCCGGCGATCAGGTCGCGCAGCACCTCATGCTGGGGGTAGACGCAGACGGACTTGCCGCCGGTCAGCGCCTCGATGTCGACGTGGTGGCGTTCGCGGTTCCACTGCAGGGTGATGCCGCTGTGGAAATGCGCCTCGCGCGCCAGCCGGCCGCCGATGCCGAGCTGTTTCATCAGCTCGACCACCCAGTGTTCCAACACGCCGGCGCGCAGGGTGGATTCCACGTCCGCCCGGCTGCGACGTTCGATGTTGACGGCGCCGATGCCGGCCCGGTGCAGCAGATGCGCCAGAAACAATCCGGCCGGCCCGGCGCCCACGATGCCAACCTGAACACGCATGCGAAGGTGATCCTGACGAAGGGAACGCTGGGGGTGGTGTCGCCCGATATGGTGGCCCAGCCTGCCGAGGCCAGCAATGCCCCGCATGGACGGCGGACTTCAGCCCGCCTCCACCCCAAATGACTGCCTGATCCCGCGTCGGCCCATGGCCGTCACAGTCACGGCGCGGGTGCCCTCGATCCGGCGCACCCATCCCAGGGTGAAGCAGCGGCGACAAAGCGCGGCACCGACGACGCCGGCCACGTGCGGACGACGTTCGCTCCAGTCCAGGCAGGGGCGGCAGAACACCCGCCCGCTGCCGCGTCGGCCGGCACGCGCCTCGGCGGCATGAAGGTCCACGCCCAGTGCACGCAGGAACAGCGTCCCGTCCGGCGTCACGGCGCCGCCGTCCGGCGACAGCTCGATGTGCCCCTGCTCGACCATCGCGTCCGCCATCGCCACCGCCAGCCGGCCGGCGAGGTGGTCGTAACAGGTCCGGGCGGCCCGCATCGCCACGTCGCGTGGGCCGACCACGACCGGCCGCAGCACCCGTCCCGCCGCCGGCCCGATCTCGGCCACCGCCATGATGCCCTCCAGCATCCGGGCGACGCCGAGCGACGCGAGGCGGTGGTAGCGGTGCCGCCCCTGCTTTTCGACGGCCAGCAGCCCAGCGGCGGTCAGGCGGGCCAGATGCCCGCTTGCGGTCTGCGGTGCCACGGATGCCGCACCTGCCAGTTCGGCCGCGGTCAGCGCCCGACCGTCCATCAAGGCGGTCAGCATGTTGGCGCGTGCCGGGTCGCCCACGAGTGCCGCGATCTCGGCGAGGGCTGTCGTGCTGACCATGGCGGTGCGTCCTGCTTGTCTTTGCGGCGCCACCATAGCCCAAGCCGCAGCTTCTTGTTTCAGCCGGAGCCGTAGCATCCTGCCCCGTGCAGGGCGCAGCCTGGCGGGAACGTAACGACCGGAGCCGCCATGCGCCTTGATGATCCTACTCCCGCCCTCGCACCGGCCTTCTTCGGCTGGCGCGTGGTCTGGGCGGCCTTCACGGTGGCCGTGTTCGGCTGGGGTATCGGCTTCTACGGCCCGCCGGTGTTCCTGCACGCGATCCACGAGGCCCGGGGCTGGCCGGTCTCGCTCATCTCCGCGGCCATCACCTGCCACTTCCTGCTCGGCGCCGTCGCCGTGGCCAATCTGGCGACGCTGCACCGCCGGTTCGGGCTGACGACGGTGACGCGGGCCGGCGCGCTGGCAGCAGCCTTCGGCATCCTCGGCTGGGCGGTGGCGCAGCAGCCGTGGCAGCTTTTCGCGGCCACGCTGTTCAGCGGCTTCGGCTGGGCGGCGACCGGGGCCGCCGCGATCAACGCCATGGTGTCGCCGTGGTTTGCCCGCCGTCGACCGGCGGCGCTCAGCACCGCCTACAACGGGGCCAGCGTCGGCGGCATCGTGCTGTCGCCGCTGTGGGTGGCACTTATCGCCGGCCTCGGCTTCGCGGGTGCCGCCGCAGCGGTGGGCGGCGTCATGGTGCCGACGATCTGGTGGCTGTCCGGCCGCTGTCTGGGCCGCACGCCGGCCAGCCTGGGGCAGCTGCCGGACGGCGATGCGCCCGATGCCCCGTTGCCGGCCAGGCCCGCCGACGCAACCGGCCCGTTGCCGGGTGCCCGCCTGTGGCGCAGCCGGCGCTTCATCACCCTGGCCGCCGCAACGTCGCTCGGGTTGTTCGCCCAGATCGGCCTGATCGCGCATTTGTTCTCGCTGCTGGTGCCAGCGCTCGGCACGCAGCTCGCCGGGTTCGCGGCCGGGCTGGCGACGGCCTGCGCGATTGCCGGGCGCACCGGCATGGGCTGGCTGCTGCCGCCCGGTGCGGACCGCCGGCGCGCGCTGGCGGCCAACTGCGGGCTGCAGCTCTGCGGCTCCCTGGTGCTGCTGGCCGCCGGCGGGACGAGCGTGCCGCTGCTGCTGTCCGGCGTCGTGCTGTTCGGGTTGGGACTGGGCAACGCGACCTCCCTGCCGCCGTTGATCGCGCAACAGGATTTCGCACCCGCCGACACCGCCCGCGCCGTCGCGTTGGTCACGGCGTGTAGCCAGGCCTGCTACGCCTTCGCGCCGCTGGTCTTCGGGATATTGCGAGACCTGGGTGCCACAACAGGCGCAGCCCATGGCAACGGCGCGCCGCTGCTGTTCGTCACGGCAGCCGTCGTCCAGATCGCCGCGGCGGGCGCGGCCTTGCTGGGCCGGTCGGGTCTGCAACGGCCTCCAATCTTGTCACACTAGCTTCCTCGCATTGATCGGCCTGCGTGTTGACCCGCGGGCCGATCAGCACGTAAGCCGCTGGCATGAGCTTCCGTCCAGCCGGGAACGATGCGATCGAGCCAGCCGCGGTCCAGGTGGCTGGCACGCGGCTGCGCTCCCGCCGTTTCCTGCCGCTGTTCCTGACGCAGACCCTGGGCGCGCTGAACGACAACCTGTTCAAAAACGCCTTGGTGGTGCTGGTGATCTTCAGCGCCACCGGCGGCGGCCCGGCGATGGTCGCGGCCGCCGGCGGCGTGTTCATCCTGCCGTACGCGTTGTTCTCCGCGCTGGCCGGTCAGCTTGCCGACAAATACGACAAGGCGCGCCTGATCCGCCTGACCAAGCTGTGCGAGGTGGCGCTGATGGTCGCCGCCGCGGTGGGTTTCCTGTCCGGCAGCGTGGCCCTGCTGTTCGCGGTGCTGTTCGGCCTGGGCGTCCAGGCGACGTTCTTCGGCCCGCTCAAATATGGCATCCTGCCCGACCACCTCGCCGAGCGCGAGTTGGTCGACGGCAACGCCCGCATCGAGGCCGGCACCTTCGGCGGCATCCTGGCCGGCACCATCGTCGGCGGCGCCATCATCCTGCTGCCGCACGGCGCCGCCTTGGTCTCCGCCGCCGGGCTGCTGGTGGCGCTGGCCGGTGCGGCGGCGGGCTTCGCGGTGCCGCCGGCACGCGCCGCCGCGCCTGACCTAGCAATCGGCTGGAACCCGTGGCGCCAGACGATCGACCTGGTGGCGCAGGCGCGAACCCAACGCGGCGTGTGGCCGGCGATCCTCGGGCTGTCCTGGTTCTGGACCGTCGGTGCCACGCTGCTCACCGAGTTCCCGGTGCTGGCCCGCGACCGCTTCGCCGCCGACGGCCATGTGGTGACGCTGCTGCTGGCGATGTTCGCAACCGGTGTCGGAGCCGGCTCGTGGCTGATCGCACGGCTGCTGCGCGGCGAGGTGTCGGCCCGCCACGTGCCGCTCGCCGCCTTGCTGCTGACGATCTTCATCGCCGACTTCGCCTGGGTCTGCATGGGCGTCTCGCCGGACACCGGTTGGTCCGACGTGCCGGCGATGCTGCGAGCGCCACGGGCCTGGCGCGCCTTGGCCGACCTGTTCCTGATCGCGATGTGCGGCGGGGCGTTCTCGGTGCCGCTCTATGCCATCCTGCAGGAACGGTCGCCGCCGGCATGGCGGGCCCGGATGATCGCCGCCAACAACGTGGTCAACGCCGCCTTCATCGTCGGGGGCGCTGTCGCCGTCGCGGCGCTGGATGCGCTGGGCGTGCCAGCTCCCGGCGTGCTCGCCATGACCGCGGCCCTGAACCTGGCGGTGACCGTCGTGATCCAGCGAAACGTGAGCGGGACGGCCGCCGCAACGTAGTCGACGCGCCGCACCGGAACAAATCCTGTGACATCGCAACAGCCGCGGCACCATCACGCGTTTCGATGGAGCACAGGTACGGGTCGCCGGTAGTTGCGGGGGATCGATCTTGTGGCCCGCAGGAAAACAGCTGCCACATCGTCGCGTCGAGTTCCAGGGCCACGTCTCGAGCACGTGATGCGGCGTTGCTCTTTACTTCAGAGGTGCATTATGAAGTCCGCCGGTCGCCGCAGGGACCCGGCTTGCAGCGCCGGCACGGGCAGGATGCCGCTTTCGGAGGAATTTAGCCTGATGTCACAGCCGCAGGAAGCCACGCTGACCGCCATTCTGAATGGATTGACGGAACGCCACAGCTTCATGCTGGCAACCGGCCCGGACCCGCGCAGCCTCGCCCAGGCGTTGTTCGGCATCGTGTCGAACCTGGCGCCGATGGTTCGGGCCATCCTGGTGCAGCTGTCCGACGTGCCGCCGGCCGCCAGCCCGGCCGGCGACAAATCCGCCGACGCGCCGCTGACGCTGCATGCCGTCGCCGCGCTGATCCTGGGCAAGCCTGTCGCGACGCGCGAGATCGATGATGTCGAGCATCTGCTGAACCGGCTGACGCGTCCGGTTGACAGCGAAACGCGCGCGGTGCTGATCCTGGGCGGCGCCGACCGTCTGCGCGCCGACAGCTTCGCCTATCTGCGGATGGCGGCGGAGCTGACCAGCAGAACGGGGTTCCAGCTGCACGTCGTCTTTGTCGGCGGGCCGCAGTTTCCGCAGCTGCTGACCCGCGAGGGCGGCCAGCTGGCGGAACGGGCAGTGATCCGTCCGGCGGTGTCGACGGCGGTTCCTGCCGACAAAAGGCTGACCGAACCGCCAGCGCCTGAACAGCCCCGCCAGCCGCTGGTGGCGTGGCAGAACGCGACCCCGCCCGTCGGCACCCCGGCGCCTGACGGCTGGATGTCGCGGCTCCGGCGGCGCCTCAGGGCCTGATAAACCCGCGCCTTCGTCGCATCCTCCCGACCGCATGCACTCCTGCCCGGGGACCTGTGCCTGGCCTGGATGAACGCGGCCGATCGTCGCTGCCGCAGGCGAGACGTCGCACGGCCCATTCATCACCGGACCACTACGTTTTGTTAGCGATTGAGGCTTAGGTAGGGCCACCAACAGCTTCGAGACGTGGTCCGATGCCGACGCCCGTTCCAGCGCGCCGGCTGACTCGCTCCACGAAACCAGAAACATGCTCCGACCCACATCGAACCTTGTGGGTCGTCCGGAGCATCAGCGGGCCGGGAGAATTCAGATGGCAGTAACAGTTGTAGGTTCATCGAGCGGAGCCGCCGTCACCGTCGGCGGGAGCGGCAGCGTGAACCTTGCGTTGCTCGGGTCGGTCGCCGACGCGATCGACAAGTCCCTCGCGGCCGGCGGCTACGTCAACGCGGCCGGCAGCGTGATCCCTTCCGCTCCCGGCACCGGCAACGACGCCGTCGGCGTCAGCATAGCGGGCACCATCACCGTCCCGTCAGGCTACAAGACCCTGCTGTACAACGGGACGGACGGTATCCTGACCATCCAGGCCGCAGCCGGGCTGGATGTGCTGTCAGGTACTGGCGGCATCACCTATTACGGCGCCGCCGATCCTGACGGCGCCGGCGGCGTGGCTTCCGTCGTCGCGGACGGCGGCCGCAACCTGGTGGCGTTCAACATCGGATCGAACTATGTCGCGGCGCTCGGTGCCGGCGCGGACACGGTGTACGCCAACGGCAACGGCCTGGTCGATGTCGGCGGCGGCACCAACCTGGCGTTCGCGTCCGGCGGCAGCAACACCGTGTTCGCATCCGGCGCGTCCGACACCATCGTCGCCGGCACCGGTGCCGTCACCGTCGGCAGTTCAGGCGCGAAGGCGACGATCTTCACCGGATCGGGGGCATCCTTCGTGGCCGCCGCCGGCGTCGGCGACACCATCGTCGCCGGAAGCGGCCTCACCACGATCTTCGGCGGCGACCAGGGCGTGGTGTTCTTCAACAACTCGGCGTTCCCGATCTTCGTGGCGCCGGCAAGCGGCGCGGCGACGGTGGTTGGCGGGGTCAATCCCGGGATCGTGTTCGGTAGCCCGAACGCCGACGTCACCTACTTCAACACACCGGGCGGCGCCGGGGGCGTGTTGGTCGCCGGCTCTGGCAGCGAGACCCTGAACGCTTCCGGCACCACCATCGGCAACACGATGTATTCCGGCACCGGCCGCGATCTCATGCTGGGCGGCACCGCGGACGACGTCATCGTCGGCGCCACCGGGTCCGGCACCCTGACCGGCGGTGGCGGCCGCGACCTGTTCACCTTCATCAAGGGCGCCGCCGGCGGCACCTACGTCATCAGCGACTTCGTCGGCGGCACCGATGCGGTGGTGCTGTCGGGCTACGGCACGGCCGAGGTCACAAATGTGCTCGCAGGT
>JAABUT010002168.1_pt1 | contig 19713 bp, 24 predicted proteins | sample 5559281 | NCBI WGS metagenome assembly JAABUT01 (sample SAMN10711880, study PRJNA513359) | rock metagenome | isolation source: Antarctica rocks | place: Antarctica: Victoria Land, Ricker Hills nord | collected 2016-01-04
CCGCCGCTGATCGTGACCAAGGAGAACGCGAAGGAGGCCTACGCCAACGACCCGACACTGTCGCCGCTGACCAAGTGACACCGGGTCCATCCCGCTGAACACATCCGACGGCCCGTCCCTCAGGGGGCGGGCCGTCGGTGTCTGCTCGCCCAGGGTGCCTGGACCTGAGCGGGCTCGCGGAACGGGCACCTCGTCCGGAACGCCGTGACTACATCGCGAGTTTCTCAACCGGCCGATGTCGCGCGAGGTGATGTTCGGCGGGGTGACGAGGTGGTGATCGCGCTGGATTCGTTGCAGGCAGCCGACTCTCCGGCACACCTCACGTTCGGAGCTAGCCGGTGGCAGTGGTACCTGCGGCCAGTTCGGACCCCGACTGCTCCGGGAGCCGGCCGGTGACGATGAGTTGGTGGGCGACCAGGTGCAGTTTCATGTTGTGGTGCTGGGAAAGTCTGCGGAGAACGGTGAACGCCTTGTCGGCGTCGATCTGGAAGCGTTCCATCAGGATCCCCTGGGCCTGCCCGATGCGGTGACGAGCCTCGATCGCTTTCCACAGGTGGGTTTCGGATCGGTGCCTGGCCAGCACGATGGAGGCGTGCGCACCGATGATGCTTGCCAGCTCAAGGTCGTCGCTGCGCCATTCCCGGGCCGCGGATCCGTAGAGGTTGAGCGCACCCATCGCCGAGTCGCTGACGTGCAAGTTCACGCTGGTCACCGAGTGGACGCCGCGGCTGGCTGCGGCCGGTCCCCAGCGCGGCCAGCCGAGGATCGGCGGCGACGTCATCGGAGTGCAGCGTGTCGCCCTCGTAGGTGGCCTGCACGCAGGGCCCTTCGTCCAGTTCGTACTGCAGCGAATCTAGCTCGATCACCAGCTCGTCGGTGGGCGCGAGGGTTTGGAAGGTGCCCCGGCCGACGCGCTCGGTGACCCCGGCGTGGTCGGCGACTCCAAGCTCCACCACGGTCGCAGTGAGCGCCTCCAACGCCCCGGCCAGGTTCTTGGGCTCCGCTCCCTGCCGGGTCCGGCCGATCAGCTCGGCCACCAACGCCGTCTGATCAAATTCCTGACTCATGGCTTGAACCGATCGTCGAGTGACCAGGCGACCTGGGCATCATCCGGAGTTACTGGAGACAGCCGCCGATGGGAACGCGCTCACCAACGTAATACCCGCAGCATAGGGGCGGACGAGCAATGCAGCCAGCGGCGCCAAATCCCCGCGCCGCACCATGGCTCACACGCGTCAAATGGCGGGGATGACGCCGAAGCCGACCAGTGCCAGCACCACGACGCCGGCCAGTACTCGATAGATCACGAACGATGTGTAGGTGTGCCGGGCGATGAACTTCAGCAGCCAGGCCACCGACGCATAGGCGACGACGAACGACACCACGGTGGCGACCAGCGTCGGCCCCCAGCCGACACCGGCGGAGATGGCGTCGTACTGCTGGGCCGTCTGCAGGATCCCGGCCGCGGCGAGCGCGGGGATGGCCAGGAAGAACGACAGTTTGGTGACCGCTACCCGGTCGAGGCCGCGGAGCAGACCGGCCGACATGGTGGCACCGGATCGGGACACACCGGGCACCAGGGCAAGGCACTGCACCACGCCGATGACGATGGTGTCCTTCCAGCTGACGTCCTTCTCATGACGGTTCTGGGTGCCCACCCGGTCGGCGAACAACATGACCGCGGAGAATGCGATCAAAGTTCCGCCGACGATCCACAGGCTGCGCAGGGTGGTCTCTATCTGGTGTTGGAACAGGATACCGACGATCCCGATCGGGATGCTTCCGTAGATCACCGCCCAGCCGAACCGGTAACCGGCGCCGCGCTCGGCGGGATTGATCAGCCCGCGGAACCATCCCCCGACGATCCGGACGATGTCCTTGCGCAGGTACATGATTGTCGCGAGGACGGCGCCGACCTGGATGATCGCGGTGAACGCGGTGATGTCCGGTCGATCGATCTGGTAGCCGAGCAGCCTCTCCACGACGGTCAGGTGGCCGGTCGACGAGATCGGCAGGAACTCGGTGAGCCCCTCGACGATGCCGAACAGCAATGCGTGCCAGATCGGCATGAGAGTTCCTCAGCTCCTTCCGACCGCTGCGGGCATCAGCGGAGGGTGAACTGGCGGCCGAGGATCCCGTCGCGGGCCCGTCGCTCGGGGTCGCTCAGCGGGGCATCGACGGCGACCGCGGTGCGGTAACGCCTGCCGAAATCGGCGGCCGGCTGCTCCCACTCACTGGGATGCGCCTCCCGATCCAGATCCCACACCGGCACCAGCCGCCCATGCGCCCGGAACGAGCCGACGTACCGGGAACCCTCTCCCAGATCGAGTTCGCCGGCGGCGGCCAGCCGGGCCAGCGCGGCCATCACCTGCGGCTCGTCCTCCGGTCGCACCCAGCGCAGGTGCGCCTTGTCGCCGGCATCCACCCAGTAGGCGCCGGCCAACTCGCCCAGCCGCGCCGTCGGCATGATCGCCTGATTGGCCTGCTCCAACGACAGTGCGACCTCGCTGCCCTCCTCCGCCTCGTTCTCCAGCCACCAGCCGAAGCTGTCGTGCACGGTGACCTTGAGCAGTTCGTCGACGATCAGCTCGGCCAGCCGCGGGTTGTCCGGGGTCCTGGGCGGGACCTGAAGCACCGACGACGGTTCCGCGTTCAACGCCCAGCCGAGCGCGGCGCCCAGGTCGCGGGACAGGTCACCGGAATGGATCTGGGTCTGCAGGCCGAGCAGGATGGAACCGTCGGACCTGGTCAGTGCCGCGGCGGCTCCGGGCAATACGGTGGCGATGACGATGGACGGGGAGTCCTTCGCCGGATCGGCAAGCTGCAGTTGCGCTGTCGCCGACGGAACGAACTCGCGCATCGCAATCAGCTCGGTTTCCGCCTGCATCCCTGCGAACGGCCTTGAGACGATCATGTCGTCGGCGTCCGCGGCGCCGTGGCAGTTCTTCCAACGACGCCCAGAACCGCACTCGCAGGGCCGGCGCGGGTTCGGGCTCCGCGACCCTTCGGCGGGGTGGGTCGCGCCGGCCGCGTCCGAGCCGGCGCTCCCGGCGGAATGCTTGACGGTCCTGGAGATCTTGGTGGGCACGCCGATACGGTACGCGACCTACAGCGGCGGACCGGTGTCCGGCGCTTGCGGCGTCAGTGCGCTCGGGTCGCTGTCGTCGGCTGCAACGGTGGTGCACTGAGCGCCTGTTTCCACTCCCCCCGGCCGCACCCGCTCGCCGGTCGGCGGCACCTGCTCGCCGGTCGGTGGCACCTGCCCGCCGGTCGGTGGCACCTGCCCGCCGGTCGGCGGCACTATGCCGGAGCGACGCCGAGCGGCAGCCGGGTCGGCGACCGGGGTGCGGGTGGGAGCCGGCGCGGCAACCACCCAGCCGGCCAGCCCATCCGATCGGGGAAGGAAGAGTCCGGCGAGCCGGATCAGGACCGAACCGGTCAGCGCGGCCACCGCGGCGGCGACCACATCGACGGCGATGTGCAGCTCGACGGCGTCGGCAACGGCCTGCACGCTGCCGCCCAATCCGCGGGCTATCGTGACGATCGTCAAGACCGATGACGCCAGCCACATAGCCCACCACCAGCGAAGCAACCGCGAGGGGCGCGGCCGCCCGCCGACCGACACTCGGCCGGTCAGCAAGGTTTCGGTTTCGGTGAGGATCTGACCGGCGCCGTACGCGTTCCACACCGGCACCAGCAGGCGCAGCCAGAGGCTCATCGGATCCCGGCTGACGCTGCGGCCGGCGAAGGCAGCTGCCGCCCGATGAGCCCGGACCACGGCCGGTACGGCGATCACCGCGGTGATCACCCCGCCAGCCAACGCCAGCCAGGATCCCAGCCAGAGCAGCGCATCCGAGGTCCGGACCGACATCCCGTCTAGCACCTCGGTTCGGCCGCGCAACATCAACCGGAAGCGCCAGAACTCACCGGCCGCCGCCACCGCGCCGAACAGTGCGGTGATCAACGCGGCGGCCGCCGCTGCCCGCAACCCGAGAACGGGGGCCTTCACCCCGGCGTCGGGGTCCTTCGACGTCGCCGGGCGCCACACCACCGGCGCGAAACCCCACCGCGGATGAGCCGCCGGATAGCGGGGCGGCCCGCCGTACCCGGCATCGCGCGGGCGCGCCGGAGCGGTCCGGTCGGTCGGCAACCGACCCAGCGGCGGGTGCGCCACCCAACGCCGCAACGGCAACGGGCTGCCGCAATACACACAGGTGTAGACCCCCGGCGGCAGCGGCGGCTGGCTCCGCGCGCATCGGCGGCAGCGCACCTGGGTGCGCAGCGCGGTCGGCGCGGGCGGCGTCATGGCGGGGTCAGATGATCTCGGGGGTCCGGCCCCCGTCGGCGACCAGCGGACGCGCTGCAGCCGCCCAAGCCGACATGCCACCGACCACGTTCACCGCCTCCCAGCCGTTGGCGTTCAGGTACGCCGCGGCTTGAGCCGAGCGACCACCGGAGCGGCACACCACATAGACCGGTGAGCCCTCCGGCACGTCGTCGAGGCTGTCGGCGACCGCCGCCAACGGGATGTGCACGGCGCCCGGAGCGTGCCCGGCAGCCCACTCGTCGTCCTCTCTGACGTCCAGCAGCACCGCATCGTCGGGTACATCGTTCACGGGGGCCTCGGGTGTTCCAGCTTCGGTCATGGGCTCCATTGTCCCATCGCGCCATCGGCCCGGCCGGCTGGCGTAGAGACCGTAGTCAGCGCAGTAGGCGCGACATCCGGCGGTCTGCCAGCACCTTGCCGCCGGTCTGGCAGGTCGGGCAGTACTGGAACGACCGGTCGGCGAAGCTCACTTCGGCGACTGTCCCACCGCAGACCGGGCACGGCAGACCGGTCCGGGCATGCACCCGCAGGCCGCTGCGCTTCTCGCCCTTCAACCTGGCTGCCTGCCCGCCGACCGATCGAGCTACGGCGTCCTCGAGCACCGAATGCAGGGCATCGGACAGCCGGTCCAGTTCCTCGCCGGTCAGTTTCCCGGCCGTCGCGAACGGCGAAAGCCTTGCAGTGTGCAGGATCTCGTCGCTGTAGGCGTTGCCGATGCCGGCGATCACGCTCTGGTCGACGATGGTGTTCTTCAGCCGCCCTGCCCGGTTCGCCAGCGCCTTTTGAAGAGCAGCTCGGTCCAGACCGAGGGCGTCCGGCCCGAGCCGCGCCACGCCGGGGACCTCCAGCGGATCGCGCACCAGCGCCGCGGCCACCGACTTCTTGGTCCCGGCTTCGGTCACGTCGAAACCGCCCCGCGGGAAGATCATCCGCAGCGCGATAGGGCCGCCCATCTTCGGCGGCTTCGGACTCGGCGCGTCGGTCCAGCGCAACCATCCGGCCCGCGCCAGATGCAGGATCAGGTGCAGGTCGCCGAAGGTCAGATCGAGGAACTTCCCGTGCCGGCCGGCGGAATCCAGGGTGCGGCCCACCAGGTCGCTGATCGGCGGCTGGTAGGTGGTGAGCACGTTGAGTGATGCGACCACGACACTGCGGACCGGCTGCCCGACGGCGTGCTCGGTCAGGAATGCACCCAGCGCGGTGATCTCGGGAAGCTCGGGCATCGCATCAGTCAAGCATCGGTGCTGCCGTTCCGCCACGACGACAAGGGACTATGTCGGCAACGGTTGGATGGGAATCTGCAGATAGATGGAGGTGCCGTGGCCCAGTCGGCTGTGCAGCGACGCGGTGCCACCGTGCCGGTTGAGGATCGCCTCCCGTCCGGTGGTGCCGGCGATGTCGCAGTTCCGGCACTCCAGTCGCAACTCGGGAACATCTTTTGCGACCCGCTGATCGGTTCGGCCGATGCCGGTCAGCTCCGCAGGTAGGCGAGTACCGCGAGCACCCGCCGGTTGGCGGAATCGTCCTGTTCCAGACCGAGTTTGCCGAAGATCCGCTGGATGTGTTTGGCGATGGCACCCTCGGTCACCACCATTTCGCCGGCGATGGCCGCATTGGAACGGCCCTCGGCCATCAGCGTGATGACTTCGCGCTCCCGCGGCGTGAGTCCCTGGACCGGGTCGTTGCGTCTGCGGGACGTCATCACCTGCGCGACGACCTGGGGATCCAGAACCGTTCCACCAGAGGCGATCCGGACCACTGCACTGAGAAATTCATCGATGTCGCTGACCCGGTCCTTGAGCAGGTAACCGACACCACCGCTGCCGGTGGCCAGCAGCTCGTCAGCGTAGGACAACTCGACGTACTGCGAGAGCACGAGAATCGGTGCGGTGGGCCAGTTCTCCCGCACTTGTACGGCGGCCCGCATGCCTTCGTCCGAGTGGGACGGAGGCATCCGGACGTCGACGATGCCGACGTCCGGGCGGTGGCTGGCCATCGCCTCGACGAAGGCGGGGCCGTCTCCGACGGCAGCGACCACATGGTGACCGGACTCGGCCAACAGCCGTTCCAGACCCTCCCGCAGCAGCAGCGAGTCGTCGGCCATCACGATCCGCATGCGATCTCCGCAACCACCTCGGTGGGGCCGCCGGGCGGCGAGGTCACGTTGAGTACCCCGTCGACCCCGCGCACCCGGTCAGCCAGGCCGACCAGACCGTGTCCCTTGGCCAGTTGCGCGCCACCCACACCGTTATCACTCACCTTGACCGTCAACACCTTTCGCTCGTACGACAGGTCCACCAGCGCGTAGGTCGCCATCGCATGTTTGGCGACGTTCACCAACGCCTCGCTCACCACGAAGTACGCAGCTGTCTCCACATGGTCGGGCAAATCCTGCGGCACATCCATCCGCAGGTGTACCGGCACCGTCGACCTGGCCATGATCTCCTCCATCGCCGCCTGCAGTCCCCGGTCCGACAGCACCGGAGGGGCTATGCCGCGGGACAGGGCGCGCAACTCGTCCAGGGTTTGCCTGGTCTGGATGATGGCTTCGTCCAAGGTTTCCCGCGCCATCTCCGGATCCTTTCCGACTTGCTTCTTCGCCCGGCCGAGGTCCATCGAAAGTCGAACGAGTCGTTGCTGCGGGCCGTCGTGGATGTCTCGCTCCAGCCGCCGCAGTGAACCGGCCTCTGCGGTCCGAGCCGCCGCCCTTCCCTTGACCAGAAACTCGACCTCGCGCTGCAGGTTCGCCCGTCCACTGAGCAAGATCAGGGCCGGCCCGGCGTTCGCCCAGGCAAGGGCCCGGATCACCCACGGAAGCAGAACCAGCAGAACCACACCGAGTGCCGTGTAGAAGATCAGATCGATCAGATACTTGTCGCCAAGGCCCAGCACCTCCGGCAGCGACACACTGTCGCTTGGCAGCCGCAGAGCCCACCCCCACAGCACCCAGCCGAGGCAGCTGATCGTCGCCGTCCACCAGCCGACCGCGAGGCCGAACGTGACGGCGGACAGGATCAAGCCGAGGAAGGTGTGCCCGACGTCCAGCCAGGACTGCGGATCCCTGAGAGTGGTGATCGCCCGGCGGATGAAACCGCCGTCGGAGCGGTCGTACATCGGCGTGGCAGCCGGCCGCCGCATGTACCTGCGAAGCATCCGCCGCTTGTGCACCGCGAAGGCCCGCGCCAGGTGCGCGGCCATCGCGAGCACCGGCAGCCCGATCACCAGGATCGACAGTCCCATGCCGATCCCCAATGACGCTGCCACCAGTAAAAAGGCAATCACGGCAACCGGGAACGTCGCCAGGATGAAGATGGTCTCCTCACCGGCGCGGCGCATCACCGACCGGCGGCCGGTGGGAATCGGGGCGACCGCGGACTCGTCGCGGGCGGCGATGCGCGTGCTCATCTGTTCCGGTCCTTCATCGATGACACAGCCGTCGGGAGCGGTGGCGCTGGCAACGGTCTTGCCGGCAACGCTAGGCGAGGACTGAGCCTGACCCCAGCCTGCAGAATGGTGGGCGCCAGGTATAGCTGAGTGGACATGCCGACCGCTGTAGCGGTTCGGGCTCGGGGGTCGGCAGGGAAACCCTGCCAGCGGAGTCAGACCAAGGCGATGATCTGCGATCGCAGCCAGTCCAACAGGTTCTCATCGTCTCGGATCAGGTGGTGGGTGACCAACAGGTGCTCCTGATCGAGGACCCAGGCATGTTTGCTCTGCACCGGGATCACCGTTATCCGCAGTGCGAACGGTCGCGCATGACGCCCGGCCTCTCGCTCCAGACTCTGGATCAACCCGGGAAGGCGCGATCCAGGAGCGAGGTGATCCCGCTTGACGCGCGGGTCGTCGCCGCACGCGGTCGACCAACTCAAGGCATTCGGATAATGGCGGTTCAGCAGCCCGCGGAGTTCGGGCAGGTGCGCGAACGCCTTGAAAGACGGGTAGGTGAGGTCCTGCTGGCCCGAAGCCCCCTGGTCCAGGGCGTGAATCCACCATCGTGACCACTGCGCCGAGGCTGCGACCGAGTCGAAGCCCGGCAGCTCGGGAGCGGGCGGTTCGGCCGGTTTGCGCACCCACGCCGGCCAGACAGTCGCGGGAGGATCCAACGGCGGGATCACCGGATCCGTCACCGGCTCCAGCCCGGCGATCTCACGGATGTACAGGGCGACCCGCAGCACCTGCGGCTCGTCGATGGCGATCCTCCAGTTCTCGCGGCCCGCGATGAACATCGCTCCATGGTGCCAGCACCCCCAACCTGGGCAAAGGTGTCGCCTGAAAGGGTCGGCAAGGCCGATGGGCACAGGTGCCGCAACCCGGGCACCGAGGCGAGGCAGTGGCCCCCTTGGCTGAGTGCTCGACCGCGGAGCTAGGTTCGTGAGATGCCTGAGCCTCCAGCACCCCCTGCCCCGGCGCTCGCAACGCCGGTGTTCGACGTGACCCAGGCGCAGAACCTGCTCGATGAGAGCCCGTTCAGTGCCTGGTGGGGCTTCCGGGTGGACTCCGTGGAGCCGGGCCGGGCGACCGTCACCCTTCCGCTCCGGCCGTACATGCTGCGGCCGGGCGGGATCGCCCACGGCGGATGCGCCATGACGCTTGCCGATGTGACGACCTGGATCGCGTTGATCGGGCAGACCGGGCAGGTAGACGCCGTCACCACCCAGCAGCACTCCGCTTTCCTCGGTCCGGCTCGCGGTGACCTGACTTGCCGGGCCGCAGTCATCAAGGCCGGTCGGCTCCTCGCGCACGCACAAGCCACCGTCACCGACTCGAGCGGCCGCCTGGTCAGCCATCACACTGTCTCCTACACCGCCACCGCGGTGGCTGCTCGGCCGGTCGATGGAACTCAAGCTGGTCGGCATGACGAACGGCCGTAGTCCCGTTCTCGCCGGACGCACCGCCCTGGTCACCGGCGCGGCGGGCGGCATCGGCGCGGCCATCTCTCGGCGGTTGTCCGAGGACGGCGCGTCGGTGATTGCCGCCGACCGCGACAAGGAGACACTGCGGAGTCTGGCCGAGGAGATAGGCGCCGCTCCACTGGTCGTCGACCTGTCCGACATCGATGCCCTGCCGGCCGCGGTCGACCAGGTCGCCGGCAGCGTCGACATCCTGGTGAACAACGCCGGCATTCAGCACGTCGCCCCGATCCAGGACTTTCCGATCGAGACGTTCGAGCTGATCACCCGGCTGATGCTGACAGCCCCGTTCGTGCTGGCCCGCGCGGTTGTCCCGGCCATGTACCGGCGCGGGTGGGGCCGACTGGTCCACATCTCCTCGGCGCACGGTCGGCGCGCCAGCCCGTTCAAGGTGGCATACGTGTCGGCCAAGCACGGGCTGGAGGGACTGTCCAAGGTGCTGGCCCTGGAGGGCGCCGGGCACGGTGTGACCAGCAACTGCGTCAACCCGGGATACGTCCGCACTCCTCTGGTGGAGAAGCAGATCGCCGATCAGGCCGAAGCGCACCACCTCGCCCGGGAGGAGGTCCTCGATCAGGTCATGCTGGCGTCGTCGCCGATCAAGCGGCTGGTCGAGCCGCCCGAGGTGGCCGCGGCGGTGGCCTATCTGTGCGGGCCGGGTAGCGATTCGATCACCGGATCCGACCTGGTGATCGACGGCGGCTGGGGCGCCCGCTGATCAGCGCCTTACAGTCCAAGGACCAGCCGGAGCCCCTGCTCGAGCTCGCGCACCTCCACGGCCGGTAGCGCCGCGAGCCAACGGTCCAGCAGCCGCCGGTCGATTGCGAGCAGTTGGGTCACGTTGATCACGGAGGGCTTGGACAACAACCCGTCGGGGAGCATGACGTTGCCGGGCGCGGTCGCCAATCGCATGTTCGAGGTGATGGCAGCGACGATGACGGTGCCCAGGCGGGACCGGTTGAATCGATCGGACGACACCACCACACCAGGCCGCCGGTAGCCCGGCGCGGAGCCGATCGGGTCACCGAAGTCGATCCACCACACATCGCCGCGTGCTACCACTCCCATGCGCCGACGTCGATGAGCCGGCGAGCTAACGCCGCCCCCTGGTTCGAGTTCAGCTCATCGGCGATCTCGTCGAGCCGTGCCGTGACCGGGTCGTTGCCCTCGCTGCGCAGGAACTCCTCGATCGCACGGGCGTAGAGCTGCGACCTGTTGAGGCCGAGCCTGGCAGCGGACTCGTCGGCCCGCTCGAACAGACCCGCTGGAATGGACACCGCCACCTTCATACCAACGAGTATAACCAGTAATACCTATCGGTGGCAGCAATCCGATCAATCGCTTGCCGGATTGGAGGTGCACAGCCCCAGCCAGTTGCCGAACGGATCGCGGGCCAGCGCCCACCACCCGAACTCCTCGCTGATCAGCTCACGACTCCTCTCCACGGAGCCGCCGGCGGCAGTGATCGTCTCCAGCGCTGCTTCCAGGTCGTCGGCCAGGAAATAGCTCCGGATGTAGGCATCCGTCGGGACAGGATCCGCCGTCTGCTCCAGGGCACCGAACGGCTTGCCCTCGGCGTCCAGCAACATCACGTACCGGTCCCACGGCTGGGCCGTCGCGCCGAACACGGCGGTGTAGAAGGCCTGCGCCTTCTCCACATTCGGTACCCGGATCTCCCACCAGGTGATACTGCCGTTGACCATCTGTGTCTCCATCATCGAGTGGTTGTCACGGCGTTGTCGCCGTCCACCACCACGCTGACGGCCGGCAGAGCCGGGAATCGACAGCTCAGCGGCTTTGAGGCGTCACCGGTTCAGCGGTCGGTGTTCTCGGTGGTCGCCGTCGGGCGTTGGCCCAGCTCGTCGTCCAGCCGCAGCAGGCCGGGACCGTCCTCGTTGATCAGCTCGATGCGGCCGACGATCTCGTCCACCGTCGATTCCTCCTCGATCTGCTCCGAGAGGAACCAGTTCAGTAAGGGTCTGGAGTCGAAGTCACCGGCCGCCTCGGCTTGCCGGACCAAACTGCGGATCGAGTCGGACACCCGCTGCTCATGAGCGCGAGCCGCCTGGAAGCACTCCAGAACGGTAGTGATCGCCAGGGTGGGACCTGGAATGGTGCCGATCACCGGATGGTTGTCGCGGTCCGCCAAATGGTCGATGAACTTGTTGGCGTGGACGATCTCCTCGTCTGCCTGATGGCGCAACCACGCGGACATGCCGGGCAGGTTGCGGATCTCCATCTCGATCGCCAACTGCCGATAGACGATCGATGCCTCGAACTCGAGGGTGATCTGGTCGTTGAAGGTTCTTTCCAGGTCGGGCGAGAGTTTCACAGCTGTTCGGTGTCCCGTTCGTGTCGTCGAGCCGTTCTGATTCGAGCCGGCGGCCCTACCCTGGGTCCACCCCACTGCGGTCGCGGTCGGTCGACTCGCCGGTTGGCCGATTACTGGGCGCCTCGTGGGTTCCGGTGTCGAACCGGCCGGCCTCTTTACCGTCGTCCTGGGAAACGTCTTCAGCGCGACGGGTCATGCTCTCGCCAACATCGTCCGGCGCCTGGGCATCCGAGAGATCATCCGGCGCCTCCGCGGCGGGCTCGTTGGGTTCGCGGAGAGGCGGCTCGCTACCCATGGCGCGCCGCGTGCCCTGGTCGAGCTCGTCGCTACCGGTGCTCTTGTCGTCGTAGGGCGGGACGGCACTGTCCCCGGTATCGATGTCGCCACCCGGGTTGGGATTGGTCCCCTGGCTGTAATCGTTGCCGGCACGATCACCCTGCGGCGGGTTCGTCGACGTCATGGTCGGCACCTCCAAGTGGCATTCGGTCAGGCCGGTCGTCATGGCTGACGACGAATGTGGGCGACGGTACGCCGATCGACCCGCTCTGCATAGACGAGATCACGAACGCCACTGATCGGTCCGCCGGACCGCGGCCACCGGCCCGGAGCGTGATCATCGCTGCGTCTGGGGTTGCTTGGCGTGCAGCCATTGGTACCAGGAGCCGAGCCCGTCGCCGGTCGTCGCGGAGGTGACGATGACCTCCAGACCCGGGTTGACCCGCTGCGCGTGCTCGGTGCAGGCCTGGACGTCGAAATCGACGTAGGGCAGCAGATCGGACTTGTTGATCAACAGCAGGTCGGCGCCGGCGAACATCTGCGGATACTTCAGCGGCTTGTCCTGACCCTCGGTGACCGAGATGACGACGACCTTGGCCGCTTCGCCGAGATCGAACATCGCCGGGCACACCAGGTTGCCGACGTTCTCCACGAACAGCAGCGAGCCGGGCTGCAGGTCAAGACCTTGCACGGCGTCGCTGACCATCTGGGCATCGAGATGGCAGCCGGCCCCCGTGTTGACCTGCACCACCGGAGCCCCGGTCGCGTGGATGCGGTCGGCGTCGAGCATGGTCTCCTGGTCGCCCTCGATCACCGCGACCTGGGTCCGCGCGCCGACGTCGGTCAAGGCACGCACCAACAGCGTCGTCTTGCCCGAACCCGGAGCACTCATCAGGTTCAGAACCGTGACTCCGCGCTCGGCGAAGAGCCGTCGATTGGTTTCGGCGATCGCGTCGTTCTTCGCCAGGATGCTCAGTTCCAGAATGTGGGTCCGCCCGTCGGTGTCGGTCGCGGCGGTTCGCTGCTGCTGGCCGTGCTCGGCATCGCCGGGCGGCGGACCCTGCTCTTCGTCCGGGCGGGAGTGGGCTCCGTCGTGCGCGGGCCCGTGGTGGTCATGCCCGTGGTCCTGGTCGTTGCGGTGGTCGTGCTCATGTCCGTGGTCGTGCCCGTGCTCATGCCCGAAATCATGATCGTGGTCGTGCGGATCGTGCTCGTGCTCGTGGGAGTGCGCGTGCATCGTCGACACTCGTGCGCCCTCGTCGTTGCCGCAACCGCACGTTGCACACATGTCAGATCACCTCGATCGGTAATGATGCCGGGTCTGTCATTCTGTCGCCCTGGCCAGCGCGGCTGTCCACTTCTCCTCGATCCTGCCGAACCTCCACACCGCAAGGGCAACCAGCCAGGTCACGACGAACAGGGCCACGATGCCGTAGCCGGCGTAGTCGAGCGGGATGTCGGCGATCGCGAGCAGTGGGCCGCTGCAGATGTTCGCCTGGTCGACCAGCACGCCGATCAGTTCGATGGTTCCGATGATCAACGCAACCGCGACGCTCAGCGACGTGATGGTGATGTTGTAGAAGACCTTGCGGACCGGCTTGGCGAACGCCCAGCCGTAGGCGAAGTTCATGAAGACACCATCGGTGGTGTCCATCAGGCACATGCCCGCCGCGAACAGCACCGGCAGCACCAGGATCGCGAAGAACGGGAGGTTGAACGCCGCCACCCCACCAGCGAGCACCAGCAACCCGACCTCGGTGGCGGTGTCGAAGCCCAGGCCGAACAACACCCCGATCGGATAGATGTGCCAGGGTTTGCGCACCGACTTGGTCAGACCGCCCAGGAAGCGGTTCATGAAACCGCGCTTGTTCAGCTGGTCCTCGAGCTCCTGCTCGTCGAACCCGCCGCGGCGCATCCGGCCGAACACCCGGAAGATGCCGATCAGCACGACCAGGTTGAGGATGCCCAGGATCCACAGGAAGACCCCGGACACCGACGCGCCGATGATGCCGGTCACCGAGTGCAACTCTGAGCTTCCGTTCTCGACCTGGCCGGCCAGCGCCTTGACCCCGAAGGCCAACAGGAACGACAACCCGAACACGATGGTGGAATGTCCGAGGGAGAACCAGAATCCGACCGTCAGCGGTCGCTTGCCGCCGTCGGCCAGCAGCTTGCGGGTGGTGTTGTCGACCGCGGCGATGTGATCGGCATCGAACGCGTGGCGCAGGCCCAGGGTGTAGGCCAGGACGCCGACCCCGATGCCATAGACACCGGTGGTCCCGCCGAGGTCGTAGGCCCGGGGCACCACGAATGCGATCAGCACCCCGAACCCGATCAGGTGCAGGAAGACGATGAACCCGTACATGCCCGCCAGGCAGGCCAGGTCGTTCCGGGACAGGGCGGCGCGGAACTGCCGGAATGCGGACTGAGGCGCCGCCGTCGTGGAACTCCGACCTTCCATGGCAAGCCTCGTCTCATTGATTCACCGCGGCGATCGATGATCATCCAAGGCGTCTGGGGCGCCCGGCCAGATCGCCGTCGAGGCGCACACTAGTGCCAGTTGCAAGACGTTCGCAATACCCGAAACGGCTAGCTGAACGGTGGGGTGGAGGCCTGCTCATGGCATCGCGCGCACAGGCCGTGTAGCTGCAGTGACCCGTGCTCCAGGGTGTATCCGGTCGCCCGCTGTGCCAGCTGAACGGCGTTTGCCAGCACGGTCGACAGCACCGCGGCCGGAACCTCGGTGATCAACTGGCAGGAGGTGCACACCGCGTGGTGGTGGGCGGCTTCTACGACGCCATAGGTAACCGCTTGATCCGGCAGAGCGACAGCGTGAACGAGATCGAGCTCCTGCAGCATGGTGACCGTGCGGTAGACGGTGGACAGGTCGACCTGCTTTCCGCCGGCGCGTATCCGCTCATGGATGTCGGACACCGTCAGGTGACCGGCAGCCTCGGTGAGGGTCGACAACACCGCCATCCGCTCACCGGTGCACCGCAGCCCGCGCTCCCTGAGCGCTGCGCGAACCGCTTTCTCAGTGGCCGCATTCTCTGTGGTACTCAAAGGACGATTTCACCTGACTCCGACTCACAGACGCTTCTGCGGCTCGACGGCCGGCCGGAGCAAGAATGGTACTGGTCCGATCACCGAAAGGCGCAGGGTCGCCGGGGCACTCTCGGTCGGCGCCCCGACAGATGGTGCGGCGGAGGGCGCCCGGCGTAGCGTTTGATGACGCGTCCCCCAAGGCGAGCGCGCTACCGGACATCGCGTGCCGGTGACGAACGGAGCCGGTCCGTGCATGAACTGTCCGTGATGCAGAGCGTGGTCGATCAGGTGACGGAGCGCCTTGGTGACGCCCGGGTCGCCGAGGTTCACCTCACCGTCGGCAAGCTCTCCGGCGTGGTTGCCGACTCGCTCCGCTTCTGCTTCGAACTTGCCTGCGCCGGAACGTCGATGGAAGGCGCCGAGCTGGACATCGATGAACCTGCGGGAAGCGCGGAATGCCTGAGCTGCCAACAGGTATTCGGCCTGGATCGACCCATCCTGCTGTGTCCGTGCGGCAGCGCGGACGTCCGGGTGATCAGCGGTCAAGAGCTGCTGATCCGATCCGTCAGGGTCCGTTGAAACCGGTCGGGCGCGATCGACCCGACGGGCGTGACGCGGGTCGGCTGCGCAGCGTCACCAACCTTGACATGATCGCTCCCGCGGCGTAGGAAAAGTGATGCGTCGCACAATCCGACACGGCCGGAGACGACGGCGTGAAGGGGTCTCCTAACGCAGACCCGGCCAGTGAGGTTGATCGATGCCCACAGAAGCTGCGATTCGCGCCGAAGAAACCCTGATCCATGTTCTGTGGATCAACGCCGGGCTCAGTTGCGACGGCGACTCGGTCGCCCTCACCGCCGCCACGCAACCCAGCATCGAGGAGATCGCCCTTGGTGCCCTCCCTGGTCTTCCCAATGTCGCCGTGCACTGGCCACTGATCGATTTCGAGTGCGGACCCGCCGGCGGGGCGGACAACTTCCTGGAGTGGTTCTGGAAGGCGGACCGCGGCGAACTGGAACCCTTCGTCCTGGTCGTCGAGGGCTCGATCCCGAACGAGAAACTGCACGACGAGGGATACTGGTCCGGTTTCGGCAACGACCCGGCCACCGGACAGCCGGTCACCACCAGCGAGTGGCTGGACCGGTTGGCGCCCAAGGCTCTTGCGGTACTGGCCGTCGGTACCTGTGCCACTTATGGCGGAATCCACGCGATGGCCGGCAATCCCACCGGCGCTATGGGTGTTCCGGACTACCTCGGCTGGGAGTGGAAGTCGAAGGCCGGCATCCCGATCGTCTGTGTTCCGGGCTGCCCGATCCAGCCGGACAACCTCTCCGAGACCATCACCTACTTGCTCTACCAGGCGACGGGGCAGGCACCGATGATCCCGCTGGATGAGGAACTGCGGCCCACCTGGCTGTTCGGATACACGGTGCACGAAGGCTGCGACCGGGCCGGCTACTACGAGCAAGGCGACTTCGCCACCGAGTACGGCTCTCCCAAGTGCATCGTGAAACTGGGATGTTGGGGACCGGTGGTCAAGTGCAACGTGCCCAAGCGCGGCTGGATCAACGGGGTGGGCGGCTGCCCCAACGTGGGGGGTATCTGCATCGGGTGCACCATGCCGGGCTTCCCGGACAAGTTCATGCCGTTCATGGACGAACCACCGGGCGGGAAACTCTCGACCAGAGTCTCGGGCATGTACGGATCGGCGATCCGCACACTGCGGAAGGTCACCGTGAACACCCTGGACAAGGAACCGAAGTGGCGTCACACCGGCAACACCCTGACAACCGGTGCCAAGAGAACCTGGTGAGATCCGCTGCTTCGCCTCGCTGAGCCCGAATCCCCAGCCAGTCGGTGACCGTCGGCTGACGCCAATCCTTTCTTCCCGCAGAGAACCCGGAGAACCAGGACGATGACATCGACAAAGCCACAGCGCACCGCGTCCGATCCCGCCGATCTGGTGGACATGGCGTGGGATCCGATCACCCGGATCGTCGGGTCGTTGGGCATCTACACCAAGATCGACTTCAAACAGCGGGTGGTCGCGGACTGTTACAGCACCTCATCGATCTTTCGCGGATACTCGATCTTCATGAAGGGCAAGGATCCTCGCGACGCCCACTTCATCACCAGCCGGATCTGCGGCATCTGCGGCGACAACCATGCCACCTGTTCCTGCTACGCCCAGAACATGGCGTACGGGGTCAAGCCGCCGCACCTCGGGGAGTGGATCGTCAATCTCGGCGAGGCCGCCGAATACATGTTCGACCACAACATCTTCCAGGAGAACCTGGTCGGGGTCGACTACTGCGAGAAGATGGTTTCGGAGACCAACCCCGCGGTGCTGGAGAAGGCCAATCGCACCGAAGCTCCGCACCGGGGTGATCACGGCTACCAGACCATCGGCGACATCATGCGGTCGCTGAATCCGTTCACCGGCGAGTTCTATCGAGAGGCCCTGCAGGTCAGCCGGTCGACCCGGGAGATGTTCTGCCTGATGGAGGGCCGCCACGTCCACCCGTCCACGCTGTACCCGGGCGGCGTCGGGACGGTGGCCACGGTCCAGCTGATGACCGACTACCTCACCCGCTTGATGCGCTACGTCGAATTCATGAAGCGGGTCGTGCCGATGCACGACGACCTCTTCGATTTCTTCTACGACGCCCTGCCGGGCTACGAGCAGGTCGGTCTACGGCGCACTCTGCTCGGCTGCTGGGGCTCGTTCCAGGACCCCGACGTCTGCAACTTCGAGTACAAGGACATGACCGACTGGGGTCGGGCCATGTTCGTCACCCCGGGGGTAGTGGTGGACGGCAAGCTCGTCACCACCGACCTGGTCGACATCAACCTGGGTATCCGGATCCTGCTCGGCAGCTCGTACTACAACGACTGGGAGGGTCAGGAAATGTTCGTCACCCGCGACCCCCTCGGCAATCCCGTCGACCGCCGGCATCCGTGGAACCAGCACACCAATCCGCAGCCCCAGAAACGGGACATGAACGACAAGTACTCCTGGGTGATGTCGCCCCGCTGGTTCGACGGGAAGGACTACCTGGCGCTGGACACCGGTGGTGGCCCACTGGCCAGGCTCTGGTCGACGGCGCTGGCCGGCCTGGTGGACATCGGCTACGTGCAGTCCACCGGGCACAGCGTGAAGATCAACCTGCCGAAGACGGCCCTGAAAGGCCCGGTCGAGCTGGAATGGAACATTCCCCAGTGGAGCAACACGCTCGAGCGGAACCGGGCCCGCACGTATTTCCAGGCCTACGCGGCGGCCGCTGCCCTGCATTTCGCCGAAAAAGCTCTGGAGGAGATCCGGGCCGGCCGGACCAAGACCTGGGAGTCGTTCGAGGTACCGGACGAAGCTGTCGGCTGCGGCTTCACCGAGGCAGTTCGCGGTGTGCTCAGCCACCACCTGGTGATCAGGGACGGGAAGATCGCCAACTACCATCCGTATCCGCCGACCCCGTGGAACGCCAGCCCGCGCGATTCGCTCGGGACCCCTGGCCCCTACGAGGATGCGGTGCAGGGCCAGCCGATCTTCGAGGAGAACGACCGGGATCACTTCAAGGGCATCGACATCATGCGCACGGTCAGGAGTTTCGACCCGTGCCTGCCTTGCGGCGTGCACATGTACCTGGGCGAGGGCAAGACGATCGAGACAGTGCATTCACCGACGCAGTCCGCGGGAACCGGCTGATCGCAGTCGGCGGGCACCGGCTGATCGCGGGCCCGCATCACCGGCCCCCATCGCCGGCGCTGATCGATCCGCTGCAACCAGTACGACGAAGGAGGGCCCGTGGCGGCACCGGATCTACCGTCGGTCGAGACCAGGAGTGACCCGCTGACCGTCGTCGACACCGAGGCCGCACCGGGCCAGATTGATCTGCGGTCGGTCGGCGACCGCATCGAGACGTTGCTGGAGGCCAGTTCCACCAATGGCTCGGTCGCCAGGGAACGTACCGAAGAGCTGGTACGGCTGCTCTCCGAACTGTACGGCCGCGGGCTGGAGCGGATGATGGATCTGCTGTACGACAATGGAGCGCTGAGCGCAGAGGTTCTCGGGGCTTTTGCCGACGACGACCTGGTCGCCAGCCTGCTGCTGGTTCACGGGCTGCACCCAGAGGACGTGACAGCCAGAGTGGAACGGGCCCTGGACTCGGTCCGGCCGTATCTGCAGACGCACGGCGGCAATGTCGAACTGCTCGGCATCACCGAACAGGGCGTAGTGCAGCTGCGGCTGCTGGGAAGCTGTGACGGCTGCTCGTCGTCGGCGGCCACCATGTCGCTGGCCGTCGAGGATGCGGTGTCGCAGGCCGCGCCGGAGATCACCGGCTTCGATGTGCAGGCTCCGTCGGCAGCATCGTCGGCCCCCTCCGGGCGTGGGCTGATCCCGCTGGATGTGGTGACCCACCCTTCGGCAGCCACCCCGCCGGACGACGCGGGCACGCTCGTCGGCCTGGAACCGGTCCTCTGGCATACCCTTCCGGACCTTCCCGAGCTGGACTCTGGCGACGTGATCGGCGTGGAGGTCGGCGGGACGCCGGTCATCCTGTGCCGCAACGGCGCCGATCTTCTGGCATTCCGCGACCTCTGCGCGGCGTGCGGCGCCAGCCTGCGCTCAGGGCATCTGGAGCGCAGGCTTGGTGCCTCCACCGGTGGCGCCGTCCTGACCTGTCCTTCCTGCCGAGCGCATTTCGACGTTCGGCGGGCCGGCGCGTCGGTCGACGTCGATGGTCAGCACCTGGCCCCGCTACCGCTGTTGACCCGTGCGGGTCGGCTGGCGCTGGCACTGCCCGAGATGGTCTCTCCGTCGGGGT
>JAABUT010002169.1_pt1 | contig 19705 bp, 18 predicted proteins | sample 5559281 | NCBI WGS metagenome assembly JAABUT01 (sample SAMN10711880, study PRJNA513359) | rock metagenome | isolation source: Antarctica rocks | place: Antarctica: Victoria Land, Ricker Hills nord | collected 2016-01-04
GCTGCATCGACTGCAGGCGGTCGTGGAACTCCTCGGTCACGTCCTGGGCGTCGGCCGCGCTGGCGATGATGCGGGGCCTGATGAAGATGACGATCTCGGTGCGGTGGACGGCCGAATCGTGGCTCGTCAGGATGTCGTTCAGGAACTGGATCGCCCCGAGGCCGGGGATACCGGACCGGTCGGTGGAGCGCGTGTCGCTGATCAGGCCGGCCAACATGACGGTCTGGCCGTTCGCCACCGCGACGGAGCTACGCACCCGCCGTTGCGAGATGGTGGGCGTGAGCGAGGTGGGGTCGCCGGCAACGACCGCGCTGATCTGCTGCTCGACGTCGAGCGTGACGACGCCGTTGGCGTTCACCTTGGGCAGTACATTGAGGATGATGCCGGTGTCCTTGTAGTCGACGTTGTTGACCACGGGAGACAGGCTGTTCTCGGTGGACTGGGCCGTGCGGGTCAGGATCGGCACCTGGTCGCCGACCTGCAGCACGGCCGGCTGCCGGTCGAGCACCACGAGCGAGGGCGACGACAGGATCTTGACGTTGGTATAGCCCTGCAGGGCGCTGAGCAGCACGCGCGGGTTCGACAGCCCGCCAGCCAGCAGGTTCAGGCCCGCCGTATTCAGGTTCGACACGGTGACGTTCTGGGCACCGCTGAGCCCCAGGGTCTTGTTGCCTTGCAGGAAGAACTGGACGCCGTATTGCAACTGGTCGGTCAGCGTCACCTCGGCGATGGTGGCCTCGATATCGACCTGCACGGGCTGCCGGTCCATCTGGTGGATGGCGCGCTCGACGAGCTTGTAGTCGGCCACGCTGGCGTTGATGAGCAGCGAGTTGCTGCTCGGATCCGCCGTGACCCGCACCTTCGGGGACCCGTTGCCGCCGCCGCGAAGCGCCTCCGTATCGGCTGTGGACGCCCGGGCCGAACCGCCGCCGCTGTCCATCGCGGTCTTCAGTACGCCGAAGGGCGATTGAGCGCCGGCCCCGGTCTGCGCGCCCTGGCCGGATGCGCCGCCCCCGCCGAAGCCACCACCGTTCAGGCCGCCATTGCCGCCGCCCTGGGTGCCGGAAGCGGTCGGCGGTGCGGTGGTGGTGACCGAGCCGTAGCCGCTCGGCTCCAGTGCATCCTTGTCGGAGCCGCCGGGCGTCGAGCCGCCACCGCCGCCAAAGAGGTCGTTCAGCGCCGTCGCGACGGCCTTGGCCTGGGCATATTGCAGTTTATAGACCTTGACGCCCGCCGCGGCGGCATCGGTCCGGTCGAGCCGTGCGACCCACTTGCGCACGAGGTCGAGCCCCTGGGACGAGCGGGCGACCGCCAGTACGGCGTTCATGCGGCTCATCGGCTGCAACTGGATGGCGCCCTGCGACAGGCCGCCCTCGCCGCTGTCGAGGATGCGGTTGATCTCGCCGATCACCATGTCGGGCGCCGAGTTGGCGACCGGCAGGATGGCGACCGACTTCGAGCGCAGCCAGTCGACGTCCACCATGTTGGCGGCATCGATGGCGGCCCGGCGTTCGGAAGCGGTACCCTGGATGATGACGAGGTTGGTGCCCGGGTCGCTCTTGACCGATCCCGACCGGCTGCCGAAGCCTTCGAGCAGGTGGGCGAGGTTGGCGGCCGGCATGAAGCGCGCCGCGATCACCGAGGTTCCGAAGCCCTCGCCGACCTCGCGGCCGCCCACCTTACCGATGCCGCCGGGGTCCGCCGAAGGCACGATGCGATAGAGGTCCTGATCCTTGACCACCGAGGCGCCGAGGCTGGCCAGCGCGCTTTCGAGCAGCGGGACGAGACGGGCGCGAGGGACCGGTTCCGAAGACGTGAGCGTGATCTGCCCCGCCACGCGCTTGTCGACGAGATAGTTGCTTTTCAGGATGTCGCCCAGGATGGCCTTGCTGACCGCCCCGACATCCGCATTTTCGAAATTCAGCTGATAGCCGTTTCCGGACGGCACGATGTCACCGTTCGCATCCGCAGTACGAACCTGGCCATCGTCCGCCGGTGCTACGGCGGTGGCGGACGCCGACATCGGGCCGCGTGGTGCGGCACCGTTGAAGACCTCGGCTTGGGCGCGGGGGGCTCCCGTGACGGTGCCGTAGCTGCCCTTGGGGGTCGGACCGCGCGCGCCGAAATCGATCGTCGGCATATTGTCGCTGCTCGCGGTCGCGCCGAGGTTCGGCCCACCCTGCTCGTTACAGCCGGCCAGTCCCGCCGCGCACAGGCTCAGAACAGCCGTCGCAAGTAACCGGCGGCGTCGTGATTGAGGTGAAACCGTGTCTGTCAAGCATCGATTCCGGACTGAAACTAGGAATTCGCCACCCGACATCACCTGCCGGCCCTCATCAATCACCTTTTTGTCGACTAGACGAGGATTTTAACGATAGAGTAACAGCCTAGTGCTGTCCAGATCGCCGGGTTGCGCGCTGTCATGAACCATCGGGCATTTGCTGAAATGTTGGTTAACATCGGCGTGCTGACCGCCGAACACCTGGAGCCGTCCAGGTCGGACCCCGCGGCGCCGACGTCGTGGAGCAAGCGTCTGCTCGGCGCATCGCGCATGACGCCCGGCGAATTTGCCGATCTCATGGCCAAGACCCAGGTTCTGCCGCGCGCATCGCTCGACCGCATGCGCAGGGGTACGTCCCTGGCGGCGGAATTCTCGTTGCCGTTCCTGCACGAGGCCGGCCTTTATCCCTACCGCGCCCCGGACGGATCGCTGCGGCTTGCCACGGCCGATCCCTTCGCGGTCGATGCCGTCGATGCGATCACGGTGACGCTCGGCGGCGGGGTCGCGGTCGAGGTCGCCACCTTCGAGGACGTGGAATTGGCACTCGACGCCGACAAGCGCGCCAACGACGCCGAGGCCCCGGCGGAGGATGGAGGCTCGAGCGAAGCCGGCCCCGACAATTCGGACAGCCTGCGCGACCTCGCTAGCGGCGCGCCGGTCGTGCGGGCGCTCGACGACATATTCGACGCGGCCGTCTCGCTGCGGGCCAGCGACATCCACTTCGAGCCGCTCGGCCGCGACATCCAGATCCGTGTCCGGGTCGACGGCGTCCTGCGGGTCATTGCCCCGCCCCGCGCGGCCCCGGCACGCGCCCTCGTGTCGCGCATCAAGATCCTGGCGGGCCTCAACATCGCCGAGCATCGCCAGCCTCAGGACGGGCGCATGCGGATCAAGGTGCGGTCGCGCGACTTCGACGTGCGCGTCGCCACCATGCCGACCACGACCGGCGAGGCCGCCATCCTGCGCCTGCTGGATCGCAGCGGGCGCCTCGTCGAATTCGGCCAACTCGGCTTCAATGCGCGCGACCGCGCCGTGCTGTCCGACAAGCTGACCCAGCCGCACGGCATGATCGTGGTGACGGGCCCGACCGGCAGCGGCAAGACCACGACCTTGACGGCCGCGCTCGCCTCCTTGAACGACGCCACCCGCAAGATCCTCACCATCGAGGATCCCGTCGAGTACGAGATCTCCGGCGTCAATCAGTCGCAGGTTCGTCCTGCGGCCGGGCTTACCTTCGCGACTGCCTTGCGGGCCTTCATGCGCCAGGACCCGGACGTCATCATGGTGGGCGAGGTGCGCGACCCCGAGACCGCCAAGATCGCGGTTCAGGCCTCCCTCACCGGCCATGTCGTGATGACGACCCTGCACACCAACACGGCGGCCGCCGCCGTGACCCGCTTGGTCGATATCGGGGTCGAGCGGTACCTGATCGCCTCGACGCTGTCGGTCGTCGTGGGGCAGCGACTGGTACGAACGCTCTGCCTCGACTGCCGCCGTGCCTTCACGGTCGGACCGCGGGAGGCCGAGCGCAACCCGCGCATCGTCGGGCTGGGGATCCGGCCCGGCACGGCGCTCTACGAGCCGGTCGGATGCGAGCGCTGCGGCGGCACCGGCTACCGCGGCCGGCGCGCCATCTTCGAATGCCTGGAAATCACCGAAGCGGTGCGTCGCCAGATCCTCGCGGGTGCCGACGATGCCGCGATCGAACGGGCCGGCATTGCCGAGGGCATGGCGACGCTGGTCGAGGACGGCAAGGTGCGATGCCTCGAAGGACTGACGTCGGTCGACGAGGTGTTCCGCGTCGCGGCGCTGCGCTGAGGGCCCGGCATTGGCGAGGTTCCGATATACGGCCATGTCGCCCGAAGGGCGATCCCTCACGGGTGAAACCATGGCGGCCGACGCGGCCGCAGTGGCGATGGAATTCGGCCAGCGCGGCCTCATGCTGGTGTCGCTCGACCGGCTGAAATCGGACGAGGGCGGTTTCCTCTCGTCGCCGCCGAGCCCGCGCGCCATCACGAGCTTTCTCGGCGAACTCGCCCTCATGCTGCGCAGCGGCTTGCCGCTCGACGAGTCGCTCGAACTGTCGTCGCAAGGACAACCGGCGCGGCTCGCCAAGGTCGTACGCGGCGTGCGACGCGAGATCCTGGGCGGCGCCAGCTTCGTCCAGGCGCTCGAACATCATCCGGAGGTCTTCACCAGGGATATCGTGGCCATGGCCAAGGTCGCGGATGCGACCGGCGATCTCCAGGGCGTCTTCGCGGCCGTGGCGGCCCAGCGGGAGAGGACACATCGTTTGAGCGAAAAGGTCACGGGATCATTACGGTACCCAGCCTTCCTCATCGTGTCTGCGACCGGCGTGCTGGTGTTCTTCCTCCTCGACGTCATCCCCAACTTCTCGAGTCTGTTCAGCGATTCCGGTAGCGATCCCGGCCCGCTGGTGCGTTTCGTCCTGGCGCTCTCGGACGGGCTCATCGCCAATGAGACGGCGCTCGCGGTCGGAGCGGCGGCCGTCCTGCTGGCGGGCCTCCTGGCCTGGCGGACCCCGGCGATCCGCTCGGCCGTGCTGGCGAGCTTTCTCGGGCTGCCGGTGGTCAAGGGCATCTGGAGGCTGTGGCGCACGTCGCGGTTCCTGTCGAACCTGTCCGTGCTGCTGGCCCAGGGCGTCCCGCTCACCGAGGCACTCAAGGTGCTCGAGGATGCCGTCGGAGCGGAAGGCCGCGCTGCCCTGGCGTCGGTCGGCGACACGGTGCGGCGCGGGGGGCGCCTGCACGAGGCGCTGGCCACGGTCAAGCTCCTGCCCTCGGTGGCGGTCCGCATGGTCCGCATCGGCGAGGAGACGGGCGAGTTGTCCAAGGTCACCGGAGAAGCCGGCAGCCTCTACGCGGTCCAACTCGAAAAGCGGCTCGACACCGTGTCGGCCCTCATCGGGCCGACCGCGATCCTGTTCATCGCGGGCCTGATCGGCGGCCTCATGGTCACCATCATGTCGGCACTCGTCAGCGTCAACCAGGCGGTTCTTTGATGATCGGACGTCACCTCATGGACAAGTCAAACCGGGATGTCTCGCGCATCCGCGGTCGCGATGGACGGCTGCGGATCGTGGCGGCCAGCCAGGCCGGCTTCACGCTCATCGAGATGCTGGTGGTGCTGGCCATCATCGGGCTGCTGGTCGGCTTGGTGGCCCCGCGGGTCTTCGGCCAGCTTGCCGAAGCCAAGGTGCGTACGGCCCATATCCAGATCGAGAGCTTCAAGAACGCGCTCGATCTGTTCTACCTCGACGCCGGACGCTACCCGACCACCCAGGAAGGCCTGCAGGCGCTCAACACCCGGCCCACCAACGTTCAGAGCTGGGGCGGCCCTTATGTGAAAGGCACCAACATGCCGCGCGATCCGTGGAACAATCCCTATAACTACCGGGCTCCGGGCCAGGGCGGGCGGCCCTACGACATCACCTCCAACGGGCCGGGCGGCAAGGGAGGAGAACCGGATGGGGGTCCCAATCAGATCGCCAGCTGGTGAGGCATCGGCGGGAGGCCGCCCTTGGGGCGGCGGTGGGGCGAGCCGCGTCGCGGCGGAGAGCCCGCAGGCCGGCTACGTGCTGATCGAAGCCATCGCGGCCCTGGCCATCACGCTGCTGCTCCTCAGCTTCGCCTTCCCCCTGGTGGCGCCCGGGACGACGCCGCCCCGGCTTCTGGCCCTCGTGGCCTCCTCGGTGTCGCTGCTCCGTGACGCCCGTACGGCCGCCATCGCGGGCAGCCGGCCGGTGGCCGCGCGGTTCGACATCGCCCGGCGACGGCTGTCGTCCGGGCCGAACGCGGTCGCCATTCCGGCCGATGTGGCCTTCGCCTTGGTGGCCGGTGGCAATTGCCCGGCCGGAGGCGGGACGGCCGAGATCCTGTTCCGACCGGACGGTTCCAGCTGCGGCGCCGTGCTGCGTTTCACCAAGGGTGTCCGCGTGCTGAGGGCGCGCGTCAACTGGGCCGATGGACGGGTCGATGTGGTCGAAGGCGGGTAAGCCCCGCCATCCGGCGAGCGGCCGCCGTGGCTTCACGCTGGTGGAGGCCCTGGTGGCCCTCGTCGTGGCGGGCTTCCTGCTGCCGTCGCTCGCCCGCGCGCTCGGCGGTGCCTGGACCGCGACCCGTACCCCCATGGAGATGATCTCGGCCATGGTGTTGGCCGGGGATGCCGCGGCGGGAGCCGACGACGGAGCCGCGGAAGCGCGGCGCCTCGGCTTCACGGTCCAGCGTTCGGAACGGCGGGCCGAGGTGCTGGTCCTGCCGTCGGGCGTGGCGCCCGCGCCGGGCGGTACCGAGGATATGGGCAGTGATGGCGCGGACGCCCTCAAGCCGCAAGCGACGCCCGGCAGCATGAAGCTCGCCTTGCCGAAGGGCCTGGGCGCGCCCGGGCTCGGCAGCCCGGGTGCCGCGAACCTGATCCTGCAGAGCGTCTCCGTGGTGGTGCGGACGCCGGCCGGGCGCCGGATCGCGCTCGACGCCGTGAGGCTCGACGGTGCGCCGCGCTGAGGATCCTGGCGGCGTGCTTTTCGCTCCCTTGCGCCACGGCCTTGTCGCGTGCCGCAAGGGCAGAAGGGAGGCCTGCCGTAGCGGTCCCGACCCTCGTGCCGGCTTCACGCTGATCGAAGTACTGGCCGCTCTGGTGATCACCACCGCTTTCGTGGCCGTGGTGCTCCCCTATGCGGGGCGGCTGGCGACACATTGGTGGGTGGGCGAGACGACCGTCGAGGCCGCCGACGGCTGGATGCAGGCCATCGCCCGCATGAGCGACGACCTCGCGGAAGCCGTACCGCTGGAAGTAGGCCAGGGTGAGCCGAGGATGCTCGCGTTCCGCGGCGGGGCCGACGTCATCCGGTTCGTGCGACCGGCCCTCGGCGGGAGCGGCGGCCGCGACCTCGAGGTCGTGAGCTACGCCGTCCAGTCGACAGCGGCCGGCCAGGCGCTGGTGCGACAGAGCCGCAGGCTCGATCCTGGGGGATTCGACGCCGACCCGGCCGGCAGCGCGACCGTCACGCTGATCGAGGGGCCGTTCCGCTTTCGCCTCGTCACGCTCGACCGGGACGGAACACGACGGCGGGGGTGGGACGCGCCGGACCGCATGCCGACGGCAGTCGAACTCTCGGTGGCGGCGACGGGCCGGCAGCCGGTGCCGGCCGCTCCCATTTCGATGCCCGTCGTGGCGCGTCAGCCCGCAGTCGTAGCAAGGCCCAAGAGTGCAACCCCGTAAGCACGCCTGAGGTCCGTTCGGCAGCGAAGCGTCGCGGCGCCGTTCGGAGCTGTGCATCCCTTCGGCACTGGCGTGCCCAATGGGGCCGCCACTACGGCGCGGTTGGGAGCAGGTCGCGGAGCACGCGCAGGATCGGCTCCTCGTCGGCCGGCGGAATGGAGCCGGCCGAACCGCCGGCGGCAGACGCGAACGAGATCGTGGCCACGGCGCGCTTCACGCGGTCTTCCGGCCAGGGCGCCGCCGAACGCGGGCCCTTGTCGCCGTACACCATGGTGCCCTGCCCCTTCTGCCTCACGACATCGCCGTGACGCGTCTTCAGCACGACTTCACCGCTCAGCACCAGCACGCCGAAACCGCCATCGATGTGACCGCCCCAGACCGTGGTGCCGCGCACGCCCAGGGGGCCGACCGGCGTGTTGATGGCGACGTTGCCCCCCGTGGATCCTTCGACCTTGCCGCCGACGAACAGGAAGGTGCCGCTCTTCACGGTCAGGGCCAGCGTGCCGCCGTTGCGGTCCGGATCATAGACGAATCTGTCGACCGTCAGGCGGCCCTTCTCTCCGAGCGTCAGTACGGTGCCGTCGGCGAGCTTCGCCTCGAGCCGCGCCGCGGGCCCGGTCTTCAGCCTGTCGCCGAACAGGACCGGCGCCTCGATGGCGAGGGATCGCGACACCCCCGACTGCGTGGCTTCGACCGACCCCTGGGCCTTATCGACCGCCCCGACCGGGACGGGCGCCGCCGAAACGGGCGATGCCGACGCGAGCCCCGCCGCGAAGGTCAGGGCCAGTGCGGTCGCCGAAGCTCGTGGACGAGAAGGACTGCATTCGAACCGCAACGCCATGGTGTTCGTCCTGTTCAGGCTCGATGTTGAGACGGGAAGCTGTGGCGCACCGGCGTCAGGCGCTGAGCCGGAATGGGTTGCTGCAGGACGGCGGCCGTGCCCGCAATGCCGCGACCGCGTCGGAGACCGGCATGGGCCTGCCGAACAGGTATCCCTGGCCGTATTCGCAATGCATGGCGTCGAGCACCAGGACCTCCGCCTCGCTCTCGATCCCTTCGGCCACGACCGGAATCTCGAGTTCACGGGCGAGATGCCTGATCGTGTTGACGATCTTGCGGCTGGTCGGGTCGCCCGTCATGGCCTGCACGAAACAACGGTCGATCTTCAAGGTCGTGATCGGGAGCGTGCTGAGATGGCTGAGGCTCGAATAGCCGGTGCCGAAATCGTCGACCGCGATGCCGAGCCCGTGGTCGCGGCAAATTCGTAGGACGCGGCCGGCCCGAACCGGGTCCTTCATCAACATGCTTTCGGTGATTTCGAGCTTGAGGTGCTTCACCATCGCGGGCGCGGGCGTGGGCCGGGACGAGATCATCCGCCGGCTGCCCCTGTTCATGACGCTCAACAATGTCATCGTGCCCTCGTTCGCGGCCGAAGTGCTCCGGGTCGCGGCCGGGAATGACGAGGATTTGCGCCTGCGGGAAGAGCGCCCCTTCGGGCCCGGCACCCCGGTCACGGGTTACGCCGCAGCGATCGGCGACCACGTCGTCCCGATCGGGCCGGATGGGGCCGTGTGGCTCCGCTACGGCGCGCGTCGTCCCGAGCGGACCCTGTCGGCCGCCTGGGTGCTGGACCGCGATCTCGACGCGCTCCGCCGCCGGGTCGAGCACCGCATCGTGCTGATCGGTACGAGCGCGGTCGGCCTGTCCGACCTCCGGCCGACGCCGCTCTCGCCCTTCGAGCCCGGAGTCGACATCCAAGCGGCAGCGGTCGAGCAGATCCTGGGCGGTTTCGGGCTCGACCGCCCATTCTATGCGGCGGGAGCCGAGATGCGCGTCGCGATGGTTTTCGGCCTCTCGGTGGCCCTGCTCACCGTGCTCGCCGGTCTCCGGGCGGGCATGACCCTGCTGCTCGGCGGCTCGGCCGCGGCGGTCGGCGGCGCGCTGGCGGCCTTCTTGTGGGCGAACCTGCTGCTCGACCCGAGCTTCCCGCTCCTGGCCGGCGCGTCATGTTACGTCACGGCGATGCTGGCCCGCCATCTGTCGAGCGAGCGCCGGGCCAACAAATTGCGCGCGGCCTTTGGGCAATATCTGTCGCCGCAGCTCGTCGAAGCCCTGGCGCGCGATCCGGACCGGCTGCGCCTGGGCGGCGAGGAGCGAGACATGACGTTCCTGTTCACCGACCTTGAAGGCTTCACCTCCTTCACCGAAGCCGTCGAACCGGCGCTTCTCGTGTCCACCCTCAACGCCTATCTCGACGGCGTCTGTGCGATCGCCATGGACAACGGCGGCACCATCGACAAGATCGTCGGTGATGCCGTGCACGTCATGTTCAACGCGCCTCTCGACCAGCCCGACCACGCCGCCCGCGCGGTGCGGTGCGGGCTCGCGATCGACGTCTTCTCGCAAGCTTTCGCGGCCGATGCCGCGCGCCACGCCGCGGCCGGCCGGGCCTTCGGCACCACGCGGATCGGCATCAACACGGGCCGCGCCGTGGTGGGTAATTTCGGCGGCAGGCGCCGCTTCGACTACACGGCCCACGGCGACGCCATCAACACGGCTGCGCGGCTGGAGGCCGCCAACAAGCGCCTCGGCACCCGTATCTGCGTGGCCGGCACGACAGTGGAGGCCGTGGGCCCGGGTTCGCAGCTGCGCTTCAGGCCCATCGGCAGCTTGGGGTTAAAGGGCAAGACGAAGTCGGTTGCGGTTTTCGCACCCTCGGTCGCCGACGGGCCGGAGACCGCCTGGGCGGACCGATACGGAGACGCCTTCGCGCGCCTGTCGCGCGGCGGCGAGGACGGGCCCAACGCGATCATGGCGCTGCTGGTCCAGTACCCCGACGACCCGTTGCTGCGGTTCCACGCGGAGCGGATCGCGCGGGGTCTGCGCGGCACGGACCTGCCGCTCCAGGCCGCGTAAGGGTTCATGCGGCTGACTTGCTTTCCGTCGACGCCATCGCCCGTCACAGCAGCACGACGGCGGCCGCCAGACCGATGTTGGTGACCTGATGCAGGAACTGGTCGAGGCCGAGCAGCCACCAGAACCGCGGCTGGTCGGCCCGCCAGGCGCCGTGCTGCCCCGCCAGCGCCTTGGCGCGGTCCACCGTGGCGTGGATGCCGAAATCGACGACGGCGAGCCACCAGAGGCGGGGCGCCAGGACCAGCACGATCACCAAGGTCAGTGCGGTGTGGCAAAGGACGTGGGCCAGGAGCGGCGGCCACCACCCCTCCCGCAGGTTCTTGCCGCGGGCCATCCAGTTCGTCTGCATCAGGAAGTCGGCCAGGAGATGCTTGAACGCGAACGCGATCGACAGCGCCGTCACCGCAGCGACGACAGCCGACACATCCGCTGGCGAGAGAGGCGCTGCGCTCATCATGAACCACAGCATGAAGGGCGGCAGTTAAAGGACGGTGTGCCGCACGGCCGGAGCCGGCAGGCTGCGGTCAGGCGTCATCCAACCTGCGGAGCGCCACCTTGTTGTCGTGGAACGCAGCCCCGCCGAGCGGTGGCGGCGCGTCGGCCCCGGTCAGGGTGTTGATGCCGCGGCCGTCCGGATAGGCCGAATTGGGCCAGATCGATTCGGCCACCAGCACGCCGCGCCTGAGCCCGTCGAAGAGCCGCGCGTGAAGTCGCACGACCCCGCGTGGGCTCGACAATTCGACCGGGCTGCCCTCCGCGATGCCGAGCGGCGCCGCATCGTCCGGGTGGACCAGCACGGACGGCCGGATTTCCTTGGCCAGCGATGTCGCGGCATCGGTGAAGGACGAGTTGAGGAAATTGCGGGCCGGACTCGTGGCCATGCGGAACGGGTAGGCGTCGTCGCCTTCCTCGGTCACGGCCCAGTGGTCGGGGAAGCGCGGCATGGCGGAAGTATCCGCACCTCCCGGCATGGCGGCCGCGGCGCCCATCCAGTCGGGCCGGAAGCGGAAGCGGCCGTCCGGCCAGCCGAAGCCGTCGAGGAAATGGGCTCGCGCGAAGGGTTGGGCACAGTCGATCCAGCGCGCCTCTTCGAGTTCGGCCAGCGTGCCGCGGCCGGAGTCCCTGAGCGTCCGGTCGATGAGTTCGCGGGCCGTCATGCCGAAGGCCGGATGCTCGGCCCCGAGCCGCCGTGCGAGGCCCGCGATCACGTCGTGGTTCGAGCGGCAGTCGCCGGGCGGCTCGATCAGCTTGGGACCCAGCAGGATGTGGCTCTGGCCGCCCGCTTGATAGACGTCGTCGTGCTCGACGAACATGGTGGCGGGCAACACGATGTCGGCCATGCGGGCCGTATCGGTCATCACCTGCTCGTGCACCACCGTGAACAGGTCGTCGCGTGCGAAGCCGCGTTTGACGACTTCCTGGTCGGGCGCCACCGACACCGGGTTCGTGTTCTGGATCAGGAGCGCCGTCACGGGCGGGCCGTCGTGCAGGGCCGCGCGCTCGCCCGTCAGCACGGCGCCGATGCGCGACTGGTCGAGGCGGCGGATCGCAGGATCGCGGAGGTCGAGGCCCTCGATGGCCTGCTTGTCCCAGCCGAACATCCCGGAGTTCGAATGCAGGGCTCCGCCGCCCTGGTACTGCCAGCTGCCGAGCACGACCGGCAGCGACGTCACGGCGTGCATGGCGACGGCCCCGTTGCGCGACCGGGCGAAGCCGTATCCGATGCGGAAGAACGCGCGGGGACGCCGGCCCAGGAGATGCGCGAAGCTCGCGATGTCGTCGGCCGGGACGCCGCAGATCGCGGAGGCCCAGCCGGGCGTACGGGTCGCGAGATGGGCCTCGAGTCCACCGGGATCGTCGCCGTAGCGGTCGAGATAGACCCGGTCGGCAAACCCGTCGCGGAACAGCACGTGCATCACGGCGCAGGCCAGCGCCCCGTCGGTTCCGGGCCGCACCAGCAGTCGGACGTCGGCCTGTCGCATCGTCGCGTTGTCGTAGACGTCGACCGCCACGATGGGTGCGCCCCGCGCCTTGCGGGCCCGCACCGCATGGGTCATGACGTTGACTTGGGTCACTGCCGCATTGGTGCCCCAGAGGACGACGCAATCGGAATGCTCCATCTCCCGGGGATCGGTGCCGCTGAGGCGGCCTGTGCCCGCCATGTAGCCGGCCCAGGATAAGGCCGTGCAGATCGAGGAATATTGGTCGGAGTAGCGTTTGGCGTGGCGCAGGCGGTTGATGCCGTCGCGTTGCACGAGCCCCATGGTGCCGGCATAGAAGTAGGGCCAGACCGTCTCGGCGCCATATCGGGTCTCGGCCGCGAGAAACCGTTCCGCCACGCGGTCGAGAGCTTCTTCCAAGCCGATCTGACTGAACTGACCGGAACCTCTGGGGCCGGTCCGCAGCAGCGCTTTGGTGAGCCGGTCGGGGTTGTGGACACGCTCGGCGTAGCGCGCCACCTTGGCGCAGATCACGCCCGCCGTGTAGCTGTTGTCGGGCGCGCCGTAGAGCCGTCCGATGGTCCGGGAATCGAGAACCTCGACCTCGAGCGCGCAAGTCGAGGGGCAGTCATGCGGGCAGGCGGAGGCGCGGCGGACGGGACGGGGCATGGCGTTCAAGGCAAAGGCCTCGCGGTTCGGAGTGGCGGCCCATCGCGACGCGATCGGTCCGCCTTCGACGTCTCATGCGTCTATAGACGAAGACCGCCGTCTCGCCCACCTGGAGCTCCGCGATGCCGGCCCTCCCCAGCATCGGAGCGCGCCAGGATGGCTGTGCCACCCGACAATGCGGTTCTCTGCTGTCGCGACCGTAACCCCCGGCACCATATAAAAGCTGTAGTGAGACCGCCGACTCCATCCTAACCTGCTGATGGGAGGCTGCATGATGCCCGTCTCGATGCGATGAACCAGGGGAAGGCGAGGATCCGCAAGCAGGTCGCGGCACTCCCGGTCAAGCTCGACCCGGAAGGCCGGACGCGCGTGTTGCTGATCACGTCCCGGGAGACCAAGCGGTTCATCGTGCCGAAAGGCTGGCCGATGAAAGGCCACCGGGACTACCGCGCGGCCGCGATCGAGGCGCAGGAGGAAGCCGGAGTCATCGGCCGCGTCGGCAAGAAGCCGGTCGGGAGCTACATGTACTGGAAACGGCGGGCCGAGCGCTTCGAACTCTGTCGGGTCAAGGTCTTCATCCTCGAGGTCGAACGGCAATTGCCGGCCTGGCGCGAGAAGGACCAGCGCCAGGGGGCTTGGTTCCTGATCGCCGATGCGGCCGACCTCGTCGACGAAACCGGGCTCGTGACGATCCTCCGGAAATTGCCCACGGTCTGGCCTCGCAAACCTGCCCGTAAAACCTGAGCGAAGCACGAGGCGGCTCGATTTCGGAGCCGCTGATCTTGCAAGGCGCAACGTCGGTTCTGGTTCCGGGTCGCCGGGCCGGACGGTGCGGCGCTTCGCTTGACCCGGGCGGCAAAGGGACCCGGAGACCACCCGAACCTGGTTACTCGTCCCGGTAGACGCGTTCGCGGCGTTCGTGACGCTCCTGCGCCTCGACCGACAGCGTGGCGATCGGACGGGCATCCAGCCGACGCAGGGCGATGGGGTCCCCGGTCTCCTCGCAATAGCCATAGGTGCCGTCGTCGAGCCGCGACAGGGCCGCATTGATTTTCGCGATCAGCTTCCGCTGCCTGTCCCTGGCCCGGAGTTCGATGGCACGATCGGTCTCCGACGAGGCCCGGTCCGCGAAATCGGGATGGTTCTCGTTCTCGCTCTGCAGTGCTGCCAGAGTCTCGCGGCTTTCGCGAAGGAGTTCGTCGCGCCAGTCGATCAGTTTGCGGCGGAAATAGCTCCGGTGCCGCTCACTCATGAATGTTTCGTCGTCGGACGGCCGGTACCCGCCCTCGAAGACATCAGACAACGTCATGCGTGCCGAACTCCTACCGCATAACTGCGACCTTATTGGCGAGTGGTTGCCACGACGGCCGGATGCGCGCAAGGGGTTCGGACACCGCTTTGCCGGACAGGGTTAGTCGGACGTCCGATTTCTGCCGTCGGTGACCTTGCGAGCCAAGCCGGCAGGTGGCAGACGCCATGGACGAAGAGGCAAGCCGCGTCCGTTGCGAGATTGCGGCAGCGCCATGGCGCCTCACGCCGCGCTGGAGCTTCGCGATGCTACGATTGATCCTCATGCGGCACAGCAAGGCCGAACCGGCCACGGGCAGCGGCGACCACGCACGGCCGTTGTCGGAGCGTGGCCGCAGCGACGCCGTCGAGGCGGGCCGGGTTTTGGCGCGCCTGCTCGCGCCGGATTTCGTGCTGGTCTCGGACAGTGCCAGGACCATGGGGACGTTCGAACGCGTAGCACGCAGTTTCGCTTCGGGCCTGGCGCACCGGAGCACCCGACGCCTCTACGGCGCGACCCCGGAGGTGATCCTCGAGGAGGTCGCGATGATTCCCGGCGAGGTCCGGAACCTCCTCGTGATCGGCCATAATCCCGGGCTGGGAGACCTGGCCCGTCGTCTCGCCGGCGTCGATCCCGCAGGTCCCGTGGGTCGGGACCCCGCCCTCGCGGCCCTCGCGACGCATTTCCCCACGGCCTGCTTCGCGGTACTCGCGTTCGAGTCGGGGTCCTGGGACGGGCTCGTCGGCCCCGGCCGGCTCGAGGATCTGTCGATCGTGCCCCGCGGAGCCACGAGGTGATCTCGCAGCGGTGGCCTCGCCGGACCCGGGACGACGGCGATCCGGCGTGGAGCGCTTGACGTGCAGATCGAGGTGATCGGCCTCGTCCTGAGCTTCGCGCTCGGTCAGATCGGTGCCGATGGCCCGAGCCTCGGCGCCATCGTGGCCCCCGGCGTCACGTTCCGGCCGCGCGAGCGCGAGGTCAGCAACTGGCGCCGAGAAGCCGCGACGCATCTCGATGCCTCGCCCGGGACGGTGGCCAACGTCCTGCTCGGCCGCGATCCGGCTGCGGTCACCCGCTGCGTCCGCCTCAACAATTACTGGTGCGTCAAGCGCGCCGGCTGGTCGGGTGAGATCGCGGCCGACCGGGACGGACACGTGGCCTTCGCGTCGGCGGCCGAAGGCGCCACCGTGGCGGCCCTTCTGCTGCGCCGCTACTACGTGGACTACGGCCGCCACTCGGCCATGGCCATCGTGTCGCACTGGGCGCCCGCGGCCTGCGGCGCGCCAGCGATCGCGGTTCGTCGCGGCACCCTCGCGGCTGACGGTCTTGCCGCGACGGGCATCGGGCATACCCTTCGGGCGCGCTGGCTCGCAGGCCACGGACGCCGCGTCGCCGGCCGGAGTTTCACGCGGGCACGGCGTTCGGTCGTGCCGGACCGCCTGATCGGCAGGACCATGCCGGAACCCGACATCGCGGTCGGCCTCGGCGAGGCGCCCCTGACTCTGTCGGCATCGCTTCCGCCGTCGCTGCTGGGTCCCTCGGCCGCAGGGCCGGTGCGGGCGCCGATCTGCGGTGGCGATGTCACCCGGATCGCCAATTATGCCGGGCGGGCTTCGGCCGGAGTCGCAGCATCGGTCGACGCCGATCTGAAGCTCTTCGACCCTGAGGGGCGCCCGACTCCGCATCTCGCCCGGCTGATGCACAACATGTCGGCCGTCGAGATCGGACCGCTCGGCGCCGACGAGCTCCTGATCGCCAGGGCGGTCGCGCATGCGACCGACGTGGTGGCTGCACGCACGTCGGCGAGATCCACCACCTCGGCTGCGGCATCCGGTCTTGGCGAAGCCTCGGCCCGGCGCCCGGACGAGGCCGGCCATCCGGATTCCCGCCCTTGAGCTTCTTGTCCGACCTCGTGTTCGAGGCCCGCATCACGGCCCAGAGCGTCGCCGATTACGTGTCGGGCAACGGCTTGCGGCTCGGCGTGACCGGGCTTTCGCGCGCCGGCAAGACGGTGTTCATCACGGCGCTGGTCCAGGCGCTGACGTCGCGCGGCACCCGCCTGCCCGTGTTCCGGGCCGAGAGCGAGGGACGTATCGGCCGAGCCTATCTCCAGCCGCAGCCCGATGATGCGGTGCCGCGCTTTGCCGTCGAGGACCACGTCAGGGCTCTGACGGTCGAGCGCAGCTGGCCGGATTCGACCCGACGCATCTCCGAACTCAGGCTTACGATCGACTATGAGCGCCAAGCGGGCTGGCGGGGCGGCCCCTCCACGTTGACGCTCGACATCGTCGACTATCCCGGCGAATGGCTGCTCGACCTGCCGCTGCTCGGCAAGAGCTACGCGCAATGGTCGCAGGAGACGCTCGAGGCCAGCGCGGCCCCGGCCCGGGCGCCCCTCGCAGCGGACTGGCGGGGCTTCACGGCGCTGCTGCACACCGATGCTCCGGCTACCGAAGAGGTGGCCCGGCAATGCGCCGACCTCTTCACCCGGTATCTGCGGGCGAGCCGGACCGAACTCTACGCGCTCTCGACCCTGCCGCCGGGCCGCTTCCTCATGCCTGGAGACCTCGAAGGATCGCCGGCCCTCACCTTCGCGCCGCTCCCGATCGCGGGCTACATCGCACCGGGCTCGCTCGCCGCCACGATGGAGCGGCGCTACGAAAGCTACAAGGCCCACGTGGTCAAGCCCTTCTTCCGCGATCATTTTGCCCGGCTCGACCGGCAGATCGTGCTGGTCGACGTGCTGACGGCGCTGAACTCCGGACCGGCCGCCGTGCGCGACCTGCAGGACGCCATGACGGACGTGCTCCAGGCCTATCGGGCGGGCCGATCGAGCCTGCTGTCGACGCTGTTCCGACCGCGCATCGACCGAATCCTGTTTGCCGCCACCAAGGCCGATCATCTCCACCACACCAGCCACGATCGCCTCGAGGCCATCCTGCGCGTTCTGACCGCGCGCGCCATCGCCAAGGCCGAGGACGTCGGCGCCACCATCGACGTGATCGCGCTCGCCGCGGTGCGGGCCACGCGGGAAGCCTCGGTCAAGCACGGCAACGAGGTGCTGGACGCCATCGTGGGCACACCGTTGCCGGGTGAGACCATCGACGGCATCGGCTTCGACGGGCTGGCCGAGGCCGCGATCTTCCCGGGCGAACTGCCGGCCGACCCCAAGGCGGCTCTGCGCGGCGACGGCTTGGCGCTGCCCGAGGGCGAGGGTGACTTTCGCTTCGTGCGGTTCCGCCCGCCCCTGCCCGAGGCGGCACCGGACGGACAGCTCACGGTGCTGCCGCATATCCGGCTCGACCGTGCGCTGCAGTTCCTGCTGGGAGACAAGCTCGCGTGACCGAGCCGCCCGGTGACCCGCTCCGCCGGCGCCCGCGCGCCTTCCGGCTCGACGCGCCCGAACGAGACCCCGGTTTAGCGCAACTCGCCCGCACCGGACCGGTGTCGGTCGAGCCGCAGGAGGACGCCTACATCCGGGAGGCTGCGCTGCTCTCGGCGGCCGGCCTGCCGGACAGCGAGGTCGCGATCGAAGTCGCCCAAGCCCACGGCATGGAGCGCCGTCGGCGCGGCGGCTGGGGAACCCTGTTCTGGTCGACGCTCGGCGGGCTCGTGTCGCTGGCGTTCGGGCTCTGGGTCTCGCGGCTGATCGAGGACCTGTTCGCGCGCGCCGCGGGGCTCGGCTGGTTCGGGGTCGGGCTCCTGGCGCTGCTCGGGTCGGCGGTGTTGGCCCTGGCGGTCCGCGAGGCGGTCGGGGTGCTCCGCCAGACCAGGGTGGCGCGCCTCCACCGGGCCCTGGCGGCCGCCAGGCTGGCCGACGACCGGGATGCCGCGCGGACCTATGTCGGCGAAGTGGCGGCGCTCTACGTCGCGCGGCCCGAGACCGCGCGCGGCCGCGCCGAGGTGTCGCGAGCGTCCCGCGAGATCGTCGACGGCCGCGACCTGATCGACCTCGCCGAGATCGCGCTGCTTCGCCCCATCGATCGGGCCATCGCGGCCGACATCGCGGCCGCGGCCAAGCGGGTGTCGCTGGTCACGGCGATCAGCCCGCGGGCTGTGCTCGACCTCGTCTTCGTCGGCGGCCAGATCGTGTGGCTGATCCGCCGGATCGCGGAACGCTACAGCGGCCGCCCCGGGCTGCTGGGCTTCCTGCGTCTCGCCCGCTCGGTCGGCACGCACCTCGCCGTCACGGGCGGGATGGCGGTCGGCGACAGCCTGGTCCAGCAGGTCGTCGGTCACGGTATCGCGGCAAAACTTTCGGCGCGGCTCGGCGAAGGCGTGCTCAATGGCATGCTGACCACGCGGGTGGGCCTTTCCGCCATGGCGGTGTGCCGACCCATGCCGTTCGCGGCCGAGAAGGCGCCCGGCGTCAGGGACGTGGCGCCGTTCCTGTTCAAGGGCGAGGGTTGACCGCAACCCTCGGGGTCCCGGCCGTGTTTGCGGCGCGGCCCTCGCGAGTCGAGACCTGTGCCGAGCCGTGTCCCGCGGCCTCAGCGGCAAGCCTTCCTGGATAGATGCGTGTGGTAGGCATAGGGTCCGCACCCATAAAGACCGACCCGACCGCGGCGATAGCCGTAGTACCGCCGGTAGGGCCTGCGATAGCCATAGCCGTAACCATAGTACTGCACCGTCGTGAGGCCAGCCGAAGCCGGCGCGCCCTGCCGAGCCAGGGGTGCCGCGACCGGCATGGCGGCCCATGCGCCTTCGATCGCGGCCGAGGCGCCGGTGAACGACACGGCCAGGGTGCCGGCCAACACCATCCTCCGTAGCCGGTCGCGATGCTTGCTCATGCTCTCACTCCTGACAAGGGCGCCCGATATTTGGCCCCCGTCACGGCGGCCAAGCGACATGCTGCGAAGACGCGCCATCCACTACCGGCAATGAGGATGCTCCCCCAAAGGAATCCGCCGCCGTCGTGTCGTCGCACCTTCTCTCAAGCGGCGTCGAACCGGGACGCGACCGCCCCTGGGGCCACGCCCGTCATCTCGGCCGACACGTCCCACAGACGCCGGGCCGCCGCATCGTCACGCGCCTCACGGCTCGGCTCGACAGGCTTGCACTCGGCGTAGTAGCCGCCGCTTCGGTCGGCAAGCTGCGATGCACTCGCCAGATAGACGAGCGTAGAGGCGCCCCTCTCCGGCGTGATCGCGAACAACGATTTAGCGAGGCCGAACCCGATTTTCCCCAGGCCGCGGTTGTTCTCGCCGAAGCGCGAGGCCACGAAGCCCGGGTGGAAACAATTCGCCGTGACTCCGGAACTCGATAGCCGGCGGGCGATCTCGCGGGTGAACAGCACGTTGCAGAGCTTGGCCCGGCAATAGGCCTTGAAGCCGCGGTAAGCGTCGCGGCTCTGCAGGTCGGTCCAATCCA
>JAABUT010002170.1_pt1 | contig 19699 bp, 17 predicted proteins | sample 5559281 | NCBI WGS metagenome assembly JAABUT01 (sample SAMN10711880, study PRJNA513359) | rock metagenome | isolation source: Antarctica rocks | place: Antarctica: Victoria Land, Ricker Hills nord | collected 2016-01-04
CAGGACGAGGTATGAGCGTGTCCGCGGAGTTCGTCCGGCTCGAGGTCGAGGCCGGGATCGGCACGATCCGCCTCGACCGGCCACCGATGAACCCCCTGTCCGTGCAGGTGCAGGAGGAGATCCGGGCTGCCGCCACCGAGGCGTCGGAGCGGCGTGACGTCGCCGCCGTGGTCGTCTACGGCGGCGAGAAGGTCTTCGCAGCCGGTGCCGACATCAAGGAGATGCAGACGATGTCCTACACGGACATGGTCGACCGCTCGGCGGCGCTTCAGAGCTCGCTCACCGCCGTCGCGCGCATCCCGAAGCCGACGGTGGCGGCCATCACGGGGTACGCCCTCGGGGGTGGCTGCGAGCTCGCGCTGGCATGCGACTTCCGGGTCGCCGGCGACAATGCCAGGCTCGGCCAGCCGGAGATCCTCCTCGGGATCATCCCCGGTGCCGGCGGCACCCAGCGGCTGTCCCGGCTCCTCGGCTCGGCCCGGGCCAAGGACCTGATCTACTCCGGCCGCTTCGTGGATGCCGAGGAGGCGCTGTCCATCGGGCTCGTCGACAGGGTCGTCCCCGCGGCAGAGGTCTACGACGCCGCCACGGCGTGGATGCGCACCTTCGTCGACGGGCCGGCCTACGCGCTACGCGCCGCCAAGGAGGCCGTCGACCGGGGACTCGGGGTCGACCTCGACACCGCCCTGGAGATCGAGCGGATGCTGTTCGCGGGCCTGTTCGCCACGAAGGACCGCGAGACCGGTATGGCGTCCTTCGTGGAGAGCGGCCCCGGGAAGGCGACGTTCGAGGGCCGATGACGGCTGTCACCGCCGGTGGTCCGGCACGATCTGGTATGCCGCTGAGCCAGGCCGCGCTGGCGTCCCTGCCCGAGTCGGTCGCCCGACCGTCCTACGACCGTAGTCAGGTCACGCCGGGCATCGTCCACTTCGGCGTCGGGGGCTTTCACCGGGCCCACCAGGCGGTGTACGTCGACACCCTGATGAACGAGGGCAGGGCCCTCGACTGGGGCATCTTCGGGGTCGGCACGATGCCGCAGGACTCCCGCATGCGCGACGCCCTGGTGCCCCAGGACGGGCTCTACACGCTGGTCCTGAAGCATCCCGACGGCACGCTCGAGCCCCGCGTCATCGGGTCGCTCATCGGCTACCTCCTGGCGTCCGACGACCCGGAGCGCGTCCTCGCCGTCCTCACCGCCCCGGCGACCCGGATCGTGTCGCTGACGATCACCGAGGGCGGCTATCTCTTCCACCCGTCGACCGGGGAGCTCGACGCCTCGGCGCCGGGCATCCAGCCAGACCTCATCAAGGGCGCGGTTCCGTCGACCCCCTTCGGCTACATCACCGAGGGGCTGCGCCGCCGCCGGAAGGCGGGCATCGCACCCTTCACGGTGATGTCGTGCGACAACATCCCGGGCAACGGCCACGTGACCAGGCGGATGATCACCTCGTTCGCCCGGCTCAAGGACAACGAGCTCGGCGCCTGGATCGAGGCCGGGGTTGCCTTCCCGAGCTGCATGGTCGACCGGATCACGCCGGTGACCGCGCTCGAGGACATCGCGTCTCTCCGCTCGCAGTTCGGGGTCGAGGACCGCTGGCCCGTCGTCTGCGAGCCGTTCACCCAGTGGGCCCTCGAGGACCAGTTCCCGGGTGGCCGTCCGCCGTTCGAGGAGGTCGGGGTCCAGCTCGTGGCCGACGTCGAGCCCTACGAGCTGATGAAGCTCCGGCTGCTGAACGCGAGCCACCAGGCGCTCTGCTACCTCGGCTACCTCTCGGGCTACCGCTTCGCCCACGAGGTCTCCCAGGACCCCCTCTTCACCGAATTCCTCCTCGCCTACATGGACCGTGAGGCGACACGGACGCTGCACGAGGTCCCGGGGGTCGACCTCACGGCATACCAGCACCAGCTCATCGAGCGGTTCGCGAACCCCGAGGTCCGGGACACCCTCGCCCGCCTGTGTGCCGAGAGCTCCGACCGGATCCCCAAGTGGCTCGTCCCGGTGATCCGGGCCAACCTCGATGACGGCGGCGAGGTGGAGCGGTCCGCGCTCGTCGTGGCAGCCTGGGCCCGCTACGCCGAGGGGGTCGACGAGCAGGGCGAACCCATCGAGGTCGTCGACCAGCTCAAGAACCGGGTCATGGCTGCCGCCGCCCGGCAGCAGGACGACCCCCTGGCCTTCATCGAGGACGAGCAGCTCTTCGGCGACCTCGGGCGGCAGGACGCCTTCACCCAGGCCTACGAGCGGTCGCTGGCCTCCCTCCATCAGCACGGAGCACGGGAGACCCTCGAGAGACTGCGCGACGGGAGGCTGCGCGACGGGCGCTGACGCGCGAGAATCACCCCATGGCCGCCTTCTCATACGACGTCGCCGACCCGTGCGCCATGACGCCGAAGACCGCCGGGCGCCCTCGCCGATGACCGAACCCACTCTCGTGGCCGGCGTCGACTCCTCGACCCAGTCGACCAAGGTCCTCGTCTGCGACGCGGGGACGGGCGCCGTCGTCCGCGAGGGTCGCGCCGCCCACCCCGACGCGACCGAGGTCGACCCCGAGGTCTGGTGGCAGGCCTGTGCCGAGGCCACCCGTGGGGGGCTGCTCGACGGCGTCTCCGCCGTCGCGGTCGCCGGCCAGCAGCACGGCATGGTCGTTCTCGACGAGCACCGCACGGTCGTCCGCCCGGCGCTGCTGTGGAACGACACCCGGTCGGCGCAGGCTGCGACCGACCTCGTGACGGAGCTCGGCGGGGCGGCCGCGTGGGCCGACGCCGTGGGCACCGTCCCGCTGGCGAGCATCACCGTCGCCAAGCTGCGCTGGCTGGCCGAGCACGAGCCGCAGAACGCGGCCCGGGTCCATGACGTCGTCCTGCCGCATGACTGGCTCACCGCCAGGATCGTCGGCGGCGGAGACCTTCACGGCGTCCGCCTCGTGACGGACCGGGGGGACGCGTCGGGCACGGGATACTGGTCGCCCCGGGAGGGGCGCTATCGAGCGGACCTGCTGGCCCGCGGGTTCGGTCGCGAGATCGGGACGCCGACGGTCCTCGGGCCCGACGAGCCGGCCGGCGCAACGGCCTCGGGACTCCTCGTCGCTGCGGGCACGGGCGACAACATGGGTGCTGGTCTCGGACTCGGTCTGGTGCCGGGCGACATCGTCGTCTCCCTCGGCACCAGTGGCACCGTCTTCGGGGTCTCTGAGGACCCGACGGCAGACGCGACCGGATCCGTGGCCGGGTTCGCCGACGCGACGGGCCGCTACCTGCCGCTCGTCTGCACCCTCAACGCGGCGCGTGTCCTCACCTCGGTGGCGGCGGTGCTCGGCACCGACCTCCCCGGGCTGGAGCGGCTCGCTCTCGGGGCCCGACCCGGGGCCGGGGGACTCTCGCTCCTGCCCTATCTCGATGGTGAGCGCACGCCTGACCTCCCGGGCGCCGCCGGGACCCTCGGCGGTCTGACCCGCGACAACATGACGCCCGAGAACCTCGCCCGTGCCGCCGTGGAGGGGATGCTGTGTGGTCTTGCCGATGGGCTCGATGCATTGCGGGACAACGGTGTTCCCGTTGAGCGGATCCTGCTCATCGGCGGTGCCGCGCGGTCCACGGCGGTGCAGTCCGTCGCGACCGGCATCTTCGGGACGCCCGTGTCGGTGCCGGCACCGGCGGAGTACGTCGCGCTCGGCGCGGCCCGCCAGGCGGCCTGGGCGCTGGCGTGCTCGAACGGCGGGTCGACCGGCCCCCCGCAGTGGCCCGGGGAGGCACGAGAGCTCCCGCCGGCCGACGGAGCCTGGGCGGAGCAGGTGCGATCGTCGTATGCCGGGTTGCGGATGACCGTCCACGGCTCCTGACCCAGCCCGTGCGCGTGCCCCCGGCCCGCCCGGGCCAGCGCGCGCACCCTCGTCACGCTGCGGGCACCGGACACCGCTGACCTTGGCGAGCGCGCGCATGTTGGTCACGGTGCGAGCACCTGGCACGGTCCCCGCAGCGTTGAGAAGGTGCGCGGGTCACCCGGTCGACGCCAACGACCCTCGTCGAGGTGGGTGCAGGCCCTGGGCCAACGATCGGGGCCGGTGGTCAGGCCCTGACCTGCCCCGGACCGCCGTGGCCCAGCCGGTGGAGCGCGACGCGGTGCCCCTGTCGCCGCGATCGGCGGTCCACCGGTGGGTGACCCTGCCCGTGTCGGGCATCACGCTCCCCCGCCGCGGGCAGGACCCGTCGGGGCTGTCAGGATGGACGACGGACAGCTGATGCACTTTCCCCGAGCCGGAAGAGGGCGTTCCCACCCATGAACATCGTCGTCTGTGTCAAGTACGTTCCGGACGCGCAGGCGGACCGCACGTTCGCCGAGAGCGACAGCACGACCGACCGCGTCAACGTCGACGGGCTGCTCTCCGAGCTGGACGAGTACGCGATCGAGGAGGCCCTGAAGATCGTCGAGGCGAGCGAGGGCGAGGTGACCGTGCTGACCATCGGTCCCGACCAGGCCTCCGACGCGATCAAGAAGGCCCTGCAGATGGGCGCCCACAAGGGGGTCCACGTGCAGGACGACGGCATCCACGGCTCGGATGCCCCCGCGACGTCGCTGATCCTCGCCAGGGCCATCGAGAAGCTCGGCGCCGACGGCGCGCCCGACCTCATCATCACCGGCATGGCGTCGACCGACGGCAGCATGGGCGTCGTGCCGACAATGCTCGCCGAGCGCCTCGGCCTGCCCGCCGTGACCTACGCCTCCGAGCTGACCGTGACCGACGGGACCGTCTCGGTCCGCCGTGACGGAGACGCCGCGTCGCAGACGATCGAGGCCGGCCTGCCGGCCCTCGTCTCGGTCACCGACCAGATCAACGAGCCGCGCTATCCCTCGTTCAAGGGGATCATGGCGGCGAAGAAGAAGCCCGTCGAGCAGTGGGCGCTCGCCGACCTTGGCCTGGACGCGGGCCAGGTCGGCCTCGACGCCGCCTGGACGAAGGTCGACTCGTTCACCGCGCGGCCGCCGCGCCAGCAGGGCCAGATCGTCACGGACGAGGGAGACGGCGGCGCGAGGCTCGCCGCCTTCCTCGTCGAGCACAAGTTCGTCTGAGCCCCCCCGACCCTTCATCTCGCCCAAGGAGACTGACTGACATGGCTGAAGTACTCGTCCTGGTCGACCACGTCGGCGGCCAGGTCCGCAAGACCACCGCCGAGCTGCTGACCATCGCCCGCCGGATCGGCGAGCCCTCCGCCGTCTTCGTCGGTGCCGGCTTCGACGAGGCCAAGGAGAGCCTCGGCGCCTACGGAACCGCCAAGGTCTACCGCGCCGAGTCGGCTGACCTCGCCGACTACCTCGTCGTCCCTCAGGCCGAGCTGCTCGCCCAGCTCGTCCAGCAGGCGTCGCCCGTCGCCGTCCTCATCTCCTCCACGACGGAGGGCAGGGAGGTCGCCGCCCGCCTCGCCGTGAAGACCGAGTCCGGCCTGATCACCGACGCCGTCGACGTCCGGGCCGCCGACGGCGGTGTCGTGACGACCCAGTCCGTCTTCGCCGGGTCCTTCACCGTCCAGGCGACGGTCACCCACGGCATCCCCATCATCACCGTCAAGCCGAACTCCGCCACCCCGGAGCAGGCCGCCGCCGAGGTCGTCGACGAGATCGTCGACTTCTCGGCCTCCGAGGCTGCCCGGACGGCGAGGATCACGGCGTCAAAACCGAAGGAGAAGACCGGTCGCCCCGAGCTGACCGAGGCCGCCATCGTCGTCTCCGGCGGCCGCGGCACGGCGGGTGACTTCTCCAAGGTCGAGGACTTCGCCGACTCGCTCGGCGCCGCTGTCGGCGCCAGCCGGGCCGCCGTCGACGCCGGCTGGTACCCGCACACCTCCCAGGTCGGCCAGACCGGCAAGCAGGTCTCCCCCCAGCTCTACGTCGCGTGCGGCATCTCCGGCGCCATCCAGCACCGCGCCGGCATGCAGACCTCGAAGACCATCGTGGCCGTCAACAAGGACGAGGAGGCGCCGATCTTCGAGCTCGTGGACTTCGGCGTCGTCGGCGACCTGTTCACCGTCCTCCCGCAGGCCACCGAAGCGGTCACGGCCGCGCAGGGCTGACGCCTCACCCGGCATACGTCCGGCGGCCAGCGGCACCTCCGCCGAGGCAGATACGTCCGGGCCCTCCATCCCATCGGGAGACCGGCAATCTCGTCAGGTATGCCGGCTGACTGTCCGCCCCGGCGTGGATCCCGGCGCCTTGGCTAGAGCTTGGCTAGAGCGGGTTCACCATGGGCAGAACCTCCGCCGGCGGCCGACCGCGATCGACGATCATCCAGCCCGTCGCCTCGAAACGTGGCCCGAAGAGCACGTAGACGTGCCCGTCTGCTGGAGTACCCTCTCGCAAGCCGGTTTCCACGCGATGTCCGCCGGCCGTCCCGGGCTTCAGTGCTGCCGACGGGGCCCTCAGCGCCACAGCCCCCGCGGCTCTGAGCCTGCCGGCTTCGGCCTGACAAGCAGGGTAGGTGGTCAAGTCACCGGTGAGCACGGTCATGTCGAGCGCTGGAGTGGCGACGGATGGTTCGTCGATCGACACCGCCCACAGAGCCCGGCTGACGCCGTCGAGGTCAACCTCGTCCGTGATCTCCTCGTGTCGCAGGAACTCGGCCCAGGCGCCGTCCGGCGTGTCTGCAAGGTACTGGACCGGTCCTTCGCCGCTGCGATGCCACCGCATGGTCGGTTGGTCCACGCTCTCCCAGAGGAAGGGCCATCGCCGATCACAGTTCCGGAAGGTGATCATGCGATGCCTGCTCCCAGGAGAGCTCGAGCAAGGTGGCGCGCCTCACGCACCGACCCATCATCGGGAGACCATTTCCCGGCGAATATTTCGGCAGGTGCACGACCACCCAGGGCCGTGCGCGGACGCGCGAACCAGCGTCGGATGCCGAGGTCGTTGTAGCTGCCGCTGAGGTCCGAGACGACCAGGGTTATCTGGTGCAGGCGTTCTGCAACGGAATCCGGGGTCGCCCGCTCGCTGGCGCGATACCGGTGGAGCGAGCTCGCTGAGATGCCCACCAACCTGGCAAGCAGCTCGTCCCCGAGCACCTCACTGATCGGGGTCCACTCGAGGTCGGGGAGCGGTGAACCTTCAACAGACTCGAGAAGATGGTCGGCCGCCGCGCTCATCGTGGCGGCCGATACCCGCGTGGGCAGCTCGGCGCTGTGACGCCCGACTCCCACCCGCGCGAGCTCAGCAAAAGCTGCGCGGATGGTGGGCAGGTCGGTTCGTGACTGGTCGGAGCGCAGGACGAGCCCCAGTGTCTCGGCGATCGCGACGAGACGCGTCGCCAGGTGCCTGGCACGGGCGTCAACCTCACTGAGCGCTCCGCTCGGGCGGCTGACGGTGGACATCACTTCATCCTGTCGGAAGGAGATCGGAAGAGTTACTCTATCCGATGCCCGTCCGTCGGTGCGACGGTGGGCCACCGAGAGCCGGGCCAGGCCTCCACGCGGGGTCAGGACCCAGACACCTCGCCGCGCTTGACCGCCACGATGGTGAAGCTCATCGCCACCCGGTCGGGGTGCTCCGTGAGCCGCCACTCGCCGAGGTCGTCGACGGTCATCCGGTCGGGGAACGGCGCGAACGGAACGCTGTCGTGCTCCTGAAGGAGAGCCAGCACGAGGCCGCGGTCCACGAGCGCCATGACCGTCTCGCCGAGGCCGTGGTTCCACGAGTGGGTCACCGAGCTGGTGACTGCCCGCGTCTCGTCCTCGGCCGGTCTCACATAGGTCGCTGCCTCGTCCCACACGACAGGCTCGACATGCTCGAAGTAGGGGGAGGCGGAGAGCAACCGTCCGGAGGCCGGGTCGCTGTCGAGGGCGTCGAGCATCGGGTGGGCGTCGCGGATGAAGAGGCGCCCGCCGGGCCGGAGCAGCTGGTCGACCACCTCGGCCCAGCGGTCGACGGAGGGCAGCCAGCACAGAGCGCCGAGACTGACGTAGACGAGGTCGAAGGTGCGACCGCCCAGGGCCGCCGGTGCGGCATACACGTCGGACTCGACGTAGTCGACGTCCGTCCCGGTCGCCTCGGCCAGCCGACGCGCCTCGACGAGGGAGGCGCCCGAGAAGTCGAGGCCGGTCATCCGTGCGCCGAGCCGGGCGAGGGAGACCGTGTCGGTGCCGATGTGGCACTGGAGGTGAACCCCGGCCAGGCCGCTGACGTCGCCCAGACGGGGAAGGTCGAACCGCACGACGCCCGAGAGGTGCAGCGGGTCGTCGATGAACGCCTGGACCTGGTAGTCGGGCGCTGCCGCGTGGATCGGCGCTCGGTCGTCCCAGTTGGCCCGGTTGAGGCGGAGGTAGTCCGGTTCGTCGCTGGCCACCCGCTCACGGTAGGGCCATCCACGCGTCGACGACTCACCCTTTTGGCGGCGAGAGCGGTGAGTCCTTGACTTCCCACGGTCTGATGCCACGGTTTCGCCGAGGTGGGCTTGCCGTGCGGTGCAGAAGTTGGTTGGGTCGCACTGTGGTCGACCTCCAGCTGCTGCGGCACCAGCCGACGCTCACCGGCGCGCTCGTCCGCCTCGAGCCGATGGGTCCGCAGCACTTCGATGGGCTGTGGCCGATGTTCGCCGACGACGACCTCCGCGCCGGAACGGGCACCCTGCACGAGTTCACCCGTGAGCAGATCCGGGCCGGGATGGCCAGGGCCGGCGACCGGCACGACCGGGCCGACTGGGTCATCGTGCGCATCGAGGACGACGCGGTGCTCGGCGAGGCCGTGCTCATGGACTTGGACGAGGACAACGCCTCGATGGCCTACCGGATCTCGCTCATCGGACCCCAGGTCTTCGGTCACGGGTTCGGCACGGAGACGACCCGGCTCGTGCGGGACTTCGCCCTCGGGCCGCTGCACCTGCACCGGCTCGTCCTCGAGGTGAACTCGTTCAACGCCGCCGCGATCGCGGTCTACACCAAGGCCGGCTTCATCCGGGAGGGCGTCCGCCGGGACGCGGTCCGGCGGGGCCGTAAGTGGTTCGATGTCCACGACATGGCGATCATCGCGACGGACCCGCGCCCGTAGCAGCCGTACGGGGAGGTCACCCAGCCGAGGACCGGCCGCCCGTCACGGAGTCCCGGGCGGCACCTGGTCCTGAAGATCGTGGAACCACTCGCCAGCGACCAGCACCGAAACCCTGGAGGCCCGCGTGACCGACGACCACCAGAACGACCCGACTGCGACCGAGCAGCTGCCGACGACCATGCAGGCGGTGGTCTGTCACGGCCCGTGGGACTACCGCCTCGAGGAGGTGGCCGTGCCGACGCCCGGGCCCGGTGAGGCGCTGGTGAGGGTGGAGGCCGTCGGGATCTGCGCCAGCGACCTCAAGTGCTACCACGGGGCCGCCAAGTTCTGGGGAGACGAGAACCGGCCGGCCTGGGCCGAGACGGGCGTCATCCCCGGGCATGAGTTCACCGGCACCGTCGTCGAGCTCGACGACCGGGCCCGGAAGCACTGGGGCATCGAGCACGGCGAGCGGGTCGTCGCCGAGCAGATCGTGCCCTGCTGGAGCTGCCGCTACTGCGACACGGGGAGCTACCACCTCTGCGCGCCGCACGACATCTTCGGGTTCAAGCGCCGCAACCCCGGCGGCATGGCGGCCTACATGGTCTTTCCCGTGCAGGCCCTCGTCCACAAGATCAGCAAGGATCTCCCAGCGGCACACGCCGCCTTCGCGGAGCCGTTGTCGTGTGCGCTGCACGCGGTGGAGCGCGCCCGGCTGACGTCCGACGACATCGTCGTCGTCGCCGGGTGCGGGCCGATCGGTCTCGGCATGATCGCCGGAGCCGCTGCCAGGTCCCCGGCCGAGATCGTGGCTCTCGACCTCGATGCCCGGAAGCTGGAGCTGGCGCTCAGGACCGGGGCCACGAGGGTCGTCAACATCGCCGAGGAGGACACGACGGCCATCATCGCGGGGATGACCGAGGGCTACGGCGCCGACGTCTACCTCGAAGCCACGGGGCACCCCTCCGCGGTCCTCCAGGGACTCAGCCTGCTGCGCAAGCAGGGGCGGTTCGTGGAGTACAGCGTCTTCAAGGAGGACGTCACCGTCGACTGGAGCATCATCAGCGACGACAAGGAGCTCGACGTCCTCGGCGCCCACCTCGGACCGGGCTGCTGGCCCGCCGCGATCCGGCTCATCGAGTCGGGACGGCTGCCGCTGGACGAGATCTGCAGCCACCAGCTGCCGTTGTCGGACTTCCAGAAGGGTCTCGACCTGGTCGCCGCCGGCACGGAGTCGACGAAGGTCACGCTCATCCCGGGGTGAGCACGCCGGACCACGACCGGTGCCGCCCCCGGCATACCGGCTGCGCCCGTAAACTTGTCCGGTGCGCCACTACCTCGACCACGCCGCGACGACTCCGATGTATCCGGAGGCGGTCGAGGCGATGACGGAGCAGCTGCGCGCCGTCGGCAACGCGTCGTCCCTGCACACCTCCGGGCGGTCGGCGCGTCGCGTCGTCGAGGAGTCCCGCGAGGCCATCGCCCGGGCCGTCGGCTGCCGCCCGTCCGAGATCGTCTTCACCTCCGGGGGCACCGAGTCCGACAACCTCGCGATCCAGGGCACCTACGTGGCACGGCGGGACGCCGACCCCCGGCGGGTCCGGCTGCTCGTCAGCTCGATCGAGCACCACGCGGTCCTCGACTGCGTCGAGTTCCTCGCCGCCCACGAGGGTGCCAAGGTCACCTGGTTGGACTGCGACGCCTCGGGACTCGTCGCTCCGGAGACCGTCCGCGCAGCCGTCCGGAAGGACCCCGACTCCGTCGCGCTGGTGTCGGTCATGTGGGCCAACAACGAGGTCGGCACGGTGCAGGACGTCCCCGCGCTCACCCGGGTCGCTCACGAGTTCGGGATCCCCGTGCACACCGACGCCATCCAGGCGCTCGGCCACATCCCGCTCGACGTCGCCGCCAGCACCGTCGACCTGCTGTCGCTCAACGCCCACAAGGTCGGCGGGCCGGTCGGCGTGGGTGCACTGGTCGTCAAGCGCGACGCCCGGCTCGTGCCTCTCAGCCACGGCGGCGGGCAGGAGCGGCAGGTCCGCAGTGGCACGCTCGACGTCGCCGCGATCCGGTCCTTCGCCGTCGCGGTGGTCAGGGCTGTCGGCGACCTCGACGCCGAGGCGAGCCGGCTGACCGCGCTGCGGGACTCGTTGATCGAGGGGGCGCTGGCCCTCGACTTCGACATCCGCCCCGGCGGGGCGTGGTCGCCGGGGGACCGCGAGCACCGGCTGCCGGGCAACGCGCACCTCCTCGTCCCGGGCTGCGAGGGCGACTCGCTGCTCTACCTCCTCGACGCCGCGGGCATCGAGTGCTCGACCGGGTCGGCCTGCCAGGCCGGTGTGCCACAGCCGAGCCACGTCCTCATCGCCATGGGCCTGACCGAGGCGGACGCCCGGGGTGCGCTTCGGCTGACGCTGGGGCACACCTCCACGACCGACGACGTCGACGCCTTCCTGCGGGCCCTTCCTGCCGCCGTCGACCGGGCCCGCCGGGCCGCCGGCGGTAGGTGATGCGCGTCGTCGCGGCCATGAGCGGCGGGGTCGACTCGGCCGTCGCGGCCGCACGGATGGTCGAGGCAGGCCACGAGGTCGTCGGGGTCCACCTCGCCCTGAGCCAGAACGCGGCGACGTTGCGCGAAGGTGCCCGCGGATGCTGCACGATCGAGGACTCCGGGGACGCACGCCGGGTCGCCGACATGCTGGAGATCCCGTTCTACGTCTGGGATATGGCCGCCCGCTTCAAGGCCGACGTCGTCGACGACTTCGTGGCGGAGTACTCCGCCGGGCGGACCCCGAACCCCTGCCTCCGGTGCAACGAGAAGATCAAGTTCGCCGCGTTGCTCGACAAGGCGCGAGCCCTCGGCTTCGAGGCCGTCGCGACGGGCCACTACGCCCGGGTCGTCGAGACCCCCGACGGGCGCCGCGAGCTGCACCGCGCCGTCGACAGCGCCAAGGACCAGTCCTACGTGCTCGGGGTCCTCGACACCGAGCAGCTGGCCCACTCGTTCTTTCCGCTCGGCGCCACGACCAAGCCGCAGGTCCGCGATGAGGCCAGGGCGCGGGGTCTCTCCGTCGCAAGCAAGCCGGACAGCCACGACATCTGCTTCATCGCCGACGGCGACACGAAGCGGTGGCTCACCGACCGGCTCGGAGAGCGGCCCGGCGAGGTCGTCGACTCCGGGGGGGCGGTCGTCGGCCAGCACACCGGGGCCTACTCGTACACCGTCGGCCAGCGTCGGGGTCTGGGGCTGGACCGGGACCGGCTCGACGGTGAGCCGCGCTACGTCGTCTCCGTCGAGGCCTCCACGAACACCGTGGTCATCGGCACGAAGGACCTCCTCGGGGTGAACGCCATCACCGGATCGCACGCCCGCTGGTGCGGCTCCCCACCCGAGGGCGTCGTCTCGGTCGGCGCGCAGATCCGCGCCCACGGCGAGGAGGTCGCTGCCACGGCCTGGGCCGAGGGCGACCTCGTCCACGTCCGGCTCGAGGAGCGCATCCGCGGCGTGGCTCCCGGACAGTCGGTGGTGCTGTATGACGGCACGCGGGTCGTCGGCTCGGCCACCATCGTGGAGGCGTCGGTCGGCCGCGGCATTCCGTGAGGCCATCCGCCACTCGGTCAGGACCGCCGCAGGCGTACCGCACCAGAAATACTTTGACATTTCATGGTCTGCTCTTGACTATCTCTTTACCAACCATGATGATGAGGACACGAGCTCGAGCAGTGGTGGGGCGTTGCGAAGATCTCGTGCTGGACACGTCTCCCGTGGGGGGAAGTCGTGAGTACGACATGGGGGCCGGCCGCCCGCGGCAACGCGGGCGGCGGCAGCCCCACCGACCTTGCAGCACGCGGGAGGCACTCCAGAGGGCGGGTCCGCCACCCGGCAACACGGTCACACCCGTCGAAGCCGTCTGCGAGCAAACGTGCAGCGGTCCTTCCGCGCACACAAGTTCGGCGCCGCCGTCGGTCAAGACCCCCACCACCCAGGACGGCGGCGCCGTCACACGCCGCGGCCCGACACAGCGCCAGCGAGCCACGCCGAACGCGCCCGTTCCGGGAGATAGTCGCTCTGCCTCGCACGGCGATCGCTCGGCGTGCACCTCGGCGTGGACGGCGGTAGGGTGGCGCCGCAGGGCGCCGAGGGACGATCGACCGAGGATGGCCGCATGACGGGGACAGGACGGCCCGCAGGGGTGGACGGTGAGCTGGTGGAGCCGATCCGCAAGCTGTGCGGGGCATTTCCGCAGACGCAGGAGCGGATCAGCCACGGTGAACCGGCATGGTTCGTCGGCGGCAAGCGGATGTTCCTCATGTTCGCCGACCATCATCACGACGACCGCGTGTCCTTCTGGGCGGCGGCCCAGGACGGGGTCCAGCGACACCTCCTCGAGGACGAGCCGGCCCTGTTCTTCCGGCCGCCGTATGTCGGCACTCGCGGCTGGATCGGCATGTGGATCGACCGGCATCCTGACTGGGACCGCGTCGAGCTCCTCGTCGACGAGGCCTGGCGCAGCATCGCCGGTCCGAGGATGGTCAGGGCCCACGACGCCCAGCGGTAGCCGGCGAACGGGCCCCGTCAGTTGGTCGAGCTCGTTCACGCCGACGGATGACGACCCCTGACTGGATCGTCGAGTCGGGCCGGACCGGGGCCCGAGCGGCGCACACGGAGTCGGCGCTGACCCCTCGGTGACCAGGGGCGTCGGTCGCCGCAGATAGAGTCCCCGGATGACCACGGCGAGCGGGATCGGATCCTGGCCGGGCACGGACGTCCGCGAGACCCTGCGGGTGGTGCGGGACGCCCTCGGCGGGGACACCGGCACCGCGGCCGAGGGCGAGGCCGGGTGGCTCCCCTACCTCCCCGAGCTTCCCGACCGCGGCCCCGGAGCAGACGTCATCGGACGGGCTGCCGGGCTGCTCGTCGACCTCCCCGTCGATCTCCAGCCGGTCGGCTGGCGCCTCGTCGACCGCCCGGGGATGGACGCGCATCGCACGAAGGCCCTCCTCCGGGAGGACCTCGACGAGCTCGCCGAGGCGTTCGACGGCTGGAGCGGCCGGCTCAAGGTCCAGGCCGCCGGACCGTGGACGCTCGCCTCGAGCGTGTGGCTGCACCGCGGTGAGCGGGTCATCGTCGACGAGGGTGCCTCGCGGGACCTCGTCGACTCGCTCGCCGAAGGGATCCGCCTCCACCTCGCCGAGGTGCGCCGACTCGTTCCCGGCGCGCAGCTCGTCCTCCAGCTCGACGAGCCGTCGCTCCCTGCCGCGCTCGCCGGCCACCTGCCCACGGCCTCCGGCTACGGCACCATCCGGGCCGTCGACCGGCAGATCGCCCTGGCTGGTCTCCGAACCGTTCTCGCGGCAGCCGGCGACGGCGAGGCAGTCATCCACTGCTGCGCACCCGGCACACCGCTGCCGTTGCTGCGCCAGACCGGTGCCGACCTTGCCACGGACACCTCGCTCCTGGGCTCCCAGGGCTGGGAGTGCGTTGCCGGGGGCATCGAGGACGGCATGACCCTGTATGCCGGGTGCGTGCCCGCGGACGGGTCGGCGCCACGGGCGCGGGACGTCGCCGCCGCGCTCGAGTCCCGGTGGCGAGAGCTGGGCATGCCCGTCGCCACCTTCGGGGGGATCGTCGTCACGCCGGCGTGCGGGATGGCCGGGCTCACACCACCAGGGGCCCGCGACGTTCAACAGCTGTGCATCCACACGGCCAAGGAGCTCACGGAACGTGCCATCGACTGATCGCGGAGAAGGCGTGAGCCCCCGGGTGCCGTGGCAGGCGAAGTTCGGCGCGCTCGCGGTGATCTGGGGGGCGAGCTTCCTGCTCATGAAGCTCGGCCTGGAGTCACTCCAGCCGCTGCAGGTCGCCACGCTGCGGATCCTCTCGGGGGCCGCCACCATTCTCGTCGTGGCGTCGGTCAGCGGTGTGCGGCTGCCCCGGCAGCGGCGCGTCTGGCTCCACCTCGTCGTGTCGGGGTTCTTCCTCTGCTCGCTGCCGTTCACCCTCTTTCCCCTGGGGGAGGAGCGGGTCACCTCGGCGCTCGCCGGCATCGGCAACGCGACGACGCCCCTGGCCACGGTGATCTTCGGCCTGGTGCTCATCCCCGCCGACCGGCTATCCGCCCGCAAGCTGTCGGCCGTGCTGCTCGGGTTCCTCGGGGTAATTGTCATCATGCAGCCCTGGACGTCGCTCGGCCGACCGGACCTGCTCGGCTTCGGGATGACCTTGGTGGCGGGTGCGTCCTACGGGCTCGGGTGGACGTATCTCAAGCGCTTCCTCGGGCCCGGTGACGTCGGGGGTCTGAGCCTTCCGGCTGCCCAGCTCTCGATGTCAGCCGTGCAGATGCTGCTCCTCGTCACCGGGTGGTGGCTCCTCCACCGCGACACGCTGGCCGCGCCGTGGTCCACCGTCCCCGGATCGGGTCCGGCCCAGTGGCCGGTCGTGGCGGTCCTCGTGCTCGGGGTCGTCGGCACCGGGTTCGCCTTCTCGCTCCAGTTCGACGTCATGCGAGCGGTCGGGCCGACGGTGGGCGCGTCGGTCACGTACGTCATCCCGGTCGTCGCCGTCCTGCTGGGGATCCTCTTCCTGCACGAGCGGCTGCAGTGGCCTCAGGTCGTCGGTGCAGGGATCGTGCTGACCGCGGCGGTCGTCACCGGCATCCCCGACCGACGTCGTGCGGCCGCCACCGGGGCCGAGGAGCCGGGGAGAGAGGCCTCCGACCCGCAGGTCGAGGCGACGAGGCCGGCCTGACAGCCCCTTGACACCTGCCCGAGAGCCGGGCATGCCGGAGTTGGCGTCACCCGGAGGTGGCGTCACCCTGGCCAGCCGGAGGTTTGCGCCAACCGTCCCTGCCCGACGGAACCGCGTCAGCCTGGCGGTGCGAACCCGACAGTCGGGGAGCCGCAAGGCACGTCAGCCCGCGAGTGCCGAGCCCTGCTTGTAGGTGGGGTAGCTGACGTTCCAGTCGGTCCAGCCGTTGCCGGCCTCGAGCCCGCGGTTGGTGCCGGTGACGACGACCGGGTCGCCGACCTTGACGGTGGAGAAGAGCCACGCGGCGTCGGCGTCGCTCATGCCGATGCAGCCGTGGCTGATGTTGGTGTGCCCCTGGCTGCTGACCGACCACGGGGCGGCGTGGAGGAACTCGCCGGAGTAGGTCTCCCGGATCGCGTCCTTGACGTCGGGAATGTCGTAGTAGTTGGGGTCGCCCGGCTCGATGCCGATGGTGTTGGCGTCCATGTGGAGCGAGGGGAACTTCTCCATGATGACCTTGGTGCCGCTGCGGGTCTCGAAGCCGGTCTTGCCACCGGTGATCGGGATGGTCCTTGCGACGGCCCCGCCGACCTCGACGTTCATCTGGTGCGCCACGAGGTCGGCCTTCATGACGACCGAGCCGCCCACGGTGAAGCCGCCCTTGACCGAGACCTGACCGTACGTCCCGTTGCCGGCCGAGACGCTGTTGACGTTGACGTTGACGCCGACCTTCGTGCCCGGCTGCCAGTACGTTGCCGGCCGCCAGTGCGCCTCGTTGCTGCTGATCCAGTTCCACGACCCGTCCTGCTTCGGGGTCGACGTCACGGTCATCCACTTCTCGAAGGCGGCCTTGTCCTTGACCGGGACGTCGAAGTGGACGATGACGGGCATCGCGATCCCGACGGTCGCGCCGTCGGCGATGATCTGCGGGAAGATCTCCTGCTTCCTGGACAGGTCCTGCGTGGCGAACGTCGAGTGCTTGGTGGCCTGGGTGCCCTGGGGGTTCTTGCCGGTCATCGTGAGCGAGTAGGTCGTCCCGGGCTCGAGCAGGCTCTTGGCGACCCACTTGGCGCCACTCGGGTCGAGCGCACCCTCGACGTTGATGTCACCCTTCTTGGCGTCCCGGTAGCTCAGCTCCACATCACTCACGGTGCCGTTCGAGGCGGCGACGGACACCACGGTGTCGACGGGCACCCGGGAGCCCTGGTCGACGCTGGGCGTGAGGACGACGGAGGGCGGGGCCGTCGTCGTGGTGGGGGGGCTCGGCGTCGGCCGGCTCGACCGGAGGGAGGGGATGATGGTGCCCGAAGCGGTGGGCGACGTGGCGCTGCAGGCGCTGAGTACGCCGACGACGGCCACCGCCTCGAGCGTGGTGAGAAGCCGGTGTGGTCGAGCAACCTGCGCCATGGATCTTCTCCCGAGGGCCCATAGAAGGAAGCGGGCTCCTGCGGCCCACAGAACAGTGTCACCCCCCGGCCGGACGGCGCCAAGTCTGACAGGCCGAAAACCGTTCGATGCGTCACCGCCGCTCGTCCAGCGTCTGTTCAGGCAGCGATCAGCCACTGCTGTGGGCACCTCCACCCGGTCCGGGCCGATGCATCGACGGCCTGTCCGGACGGTGCGGCAGGATGGGGACGTGGCGACGGCACCGAGCGCATCCAACCCCGTGAGCGGCTCCGACGACGGGGCCTCGGCCGAGGCGGGCACGGGGGTGCCGGCCGAGGTCCTGCACGAGTGGACCGACCTGGCGGAGCAGACCAGAGGGCACCAGTTCGCCTACCACGTGCAGGACGCGCCGACGATCAGCGACGGCGAGTACGACCAGCTGGTGCGGCAGCTCGGTGCCCTGGAGGAGTCCCACCCGTCGCTGCGCACCCCGGACAGCCCCACGCAGCAGGTCGGCGGCGCCTCGTTCTCGTCTGACTTCACCCCGGTCGACCACCTCGAGCGGATGCTCAGCCTCGACAACGCCTTCTCTGCCGAGGAGCTCGCGGCGTGGGCCGCTCGGGTCACCCGGGACGCCGGGACGACCTTCCACTTCCTCACCGAGCCCAAGATCGACGGCCTGGCGATCAACCTCCTCTACGAGAACGGCCGTCTGACGAGGGCTCTGACCCGTGGCGACGGGCGCACGGGGGAGGACGTCACCAACAACGTCCGCACGATCCACGGCATACCGCACCAGCTTTCCGGAAACGCGCTCCCGTCCCGGGTGGAGGTCCGGGGCGAGGTCTACTTCCCGGTCGAGGCCTTCGCCGAGCTCAACGCCTCGCTCGTCGACGCCGGCAAGGCGCCCTTCGCCAACCCGCGCAACGCGGCGGCCGGGTCGCTGCGGATGAAGGACCCGCGGGTCACCGCCTCGCGGCCGCTGCGGATGCTCGTCCACGGCATCGGCGCGCGGCGAGGCTTCGACGTCGCCCGGCAGAGCGAGGCGTATGCCGTGCTGAGGGCCTGGGGGCTGCCCACCTCGTCGCACGTCACGGTCCTCGACACGATCGAGGAGGTGCAGGACTTCGTCGCCTACTACGGCGAGCACCGGCACTCCGTCGAGCACGAGCTCGACGGAGTCGTCGTCAAGGTCGACGAGGTGCCCGTGCAGCGCCAGCTCGGCTCGACGTCGCGGGCACCGCGGTGGGCGATCGCCGTCAAGTACCCGCCGGAGGAGGTCAACACGACACTGCTCGACATCCAGGTCAACGTCGGGCGGACGGGGCGGGTGACGCCGTTCGGCGTGATGCAGCCGGTCGTCGTGGCCGGTTCGACGGTCGAGTTGGCGACGTTGCACAACGCCTTCGAGGTCCGGCGCAAGGGCGTCCTCATCGGCGACACCGTGGTCCTGCGCAAGGCCGGTGACGTCATCCCCGAGATCGTCGGCCCGGTCGTCGAGCTGCGCGACGGCACAGAACGCGAGTTCGTCATGCCGACGCACTGTCCCTCGTGCGGCACCGAGCTGGCCGCGCAGAAGGAGGGCGACAAGGACATCCGCTGCCCCAACGCGCGCTCGTGTCCCTCACAGCTGCGCGAGCGGCTGTCGGGCCTGGCGGGTCGGGGGGCCTTCGACATCGAGGCCCTCGGCTGGGAGGGCGCGGGCGCGCTGCTCGACGCCGGTGTGGTCACCGACGAGGGGGATCTCTTCGACCTGACCCGCGCGACGATCATCCGGGCCGGCCTCTTCACGCGGGCCGCGAAGAAGACTGATGGCCCCAGGGCGGTGCTCGACGGGAAGGTGCTGTCCGCAAACGGCGAGAAGCTCGTCGACAACCTCGACAAGGCCAAGACCCAGCCGCTCTGGCGGGTCGTCGTCGCGCTGTCGATCCGCCATGTCGGGCCGACGGCCGCCCGGGCACTGGGCGCCCACTTCGGGTCCATGGAGCGTATCCGTACGGCACCTCGCGAGGAGCTGTCCGAGGCCGAGGGGGTCGGCGGCGTCATCGCCGACTCGGTCATCGAGTGGTTCGACGTCGACTGGCACGCGGCCATCGTCGACAAGTGGGCCGCGGCCGGGGTGCGGATGCAGGACGAGGTCGACACGTCGAGGGCCCGGACGCTCGACGGCCTCACGATCGTCGTCACCGGCTCCCTCGAGGGCTTCTCGCGGGACGAGTCCAAGGAGGCCATCCTGTCCCGTGGAGGCAAGGCGTCCGGCTCGGTGTCGAAGAAGACCGACTACGTCGTCGTCGGAGAGAACGCCGGCACCAAGGCAGCCAGGGCCGAGGAGCTCGGTGTGCTGGTCCTCGACGAGGCCGGCTTCCGCCAGCTGCTCGAGACGGGCACCGTCGACTGACACGGGCGCAGCGCGGCAGATCGCCTGAGCTCGCCGCTGCTGCCCGGCCAGGGACGAACCCATAGACTCGGCCCCATGTCCTCCCTGACCCGTGACGACGTCGCCCACCTGGCCCAGCTGGCCCGCATCGACCTCAGCGATGCCGAGCTCGACCGGATGC
>JAABUT010002171.1_pt1 | contig 19674 bp, 25 predicted proteins | sample 5559281 | NCBI WGS metagenome assembly JAABUT01 (sample SAMN10711880, study PRJNA513359) | rock metagenome | isolation source: Antarctica rocks | place: Antarctica: Victoria Land, Ricker Hills nord | collected 2016-01-04
GTCCGCGTCCTGCAACGCCTACTGGCGATGACCGCAGCGATCTGGCACAACGATCACACCAACCAACCCATCCGCCGGTCCTTGATCACCTACGACCACTGAACACCCTTGGAATTACTCATCTAGACGAGCGCGCCGTCTGGACCGAGATCTCGACAGGCGCCGAACACCTCGCTGCTTGACACCTGACTCGTGTCGGATCGATCGAGAAAAGCTACAACCGCCGCCGAAGACGCTCAGCGCTCGGCAAGCAGACCCCGGTCCAGTTCGACACCGCAGCACAACCCACGCTGCCTCCCTGGCGGCGTGACCCGTCCACCGGGAGGGGTTTCAAGACCATCCACCGGGTAGTTCTTCGACGCTCGTTTCATGCTCCGCTTTCCCAATAGACGCAGGCTCCCGACACCCCGGGGCGGTTCACCTCCGCTCACCAGAGGGACTGGCCCCCTTCGATGACGAGGTTATGACCGGTCATGTAGTCAGACGCGCTACTGGCCATAAAGACGATCGCGGCTTGGAGGTCGGACACTTCGGCGAGCTTCCCTGCGGGAATGTCACCGAGCCATCTCTGTACCAGGGGCCGCAGCGTCTCGGATTCCTCGATGAGAGCCGTACGGACAATCCCCGGGGAGATGCAGTTGACTCGTACTCCTCGATCGGCCCATTCGGCGGCCAAAGACCGGGTGAGCGCGACAACGCCTGCTTTAGAGACGTTGTAAGGGGCTTGCTTCTGCGGGTGTGGTACGAGCAGGGATGACATCGACGCGGTATTGATGATTTTGCCGTAGCCGCGTGGAAGCATGTGGTGAGCTTGGAGCTGGCAGCTTCGGAAGACCGCACGGAGGTTCAGGTTCAGGTGCAGGTCCCAGTCATCGAGGGTGGCTTCCTCAGCTGCGGAGTTGCGGTTGACGCCAGCATTGTTCACCGCTATGTCGATTTGCCCAAAGGTCTCGATCGTGGTGTCGATGAAGCGCTTGATGTCGTCATCGTTTAGCACGTCGGCGGTTATGGCGGTGGCTTTCCCGCCGGACCCGGTGATGTCGTCGGCCACGTCTTGGGCTCGCGAGCCGTCGAGGTCGACGACGCTAACGGCAGCCCCGGCTTGGGCGAGGGCAAGGGCGAAACCGCGACCGATACCCTGACCGCCCCCTGTGACGGCGGCAACGCGCCCGTCGAGGCGTAGCCGGTCGAGGACGTTGGTGTGGAGCAGGGTCTCTTCTTTGATGGTCATGCAATTTCTCCTGACACGAGTCGGCGGTGCGACTCCTTGAGCGTGGACAGGCTTCGGGCAGCAATGGATAAGAAGTTGATGAGCAGGGCACGGGCACCGCGGGCGGCCCACAGCCGCGCGGTCTCGTCGTCGTCGGCGATGATGAACACAGGGGTTGAGGTGGCATGGGCGTGGGTCAGCACGGTGTTGAGAGCGGTCTGAATTTCGGGGTGGTCCAATTGATTGTGGTGGCCGTACTCCAACGTGAGGTCGTTGAGCCCGATCCACAGCGCAGATACGCCGGGCACGGCCAAGATGGAAGCGCAATTCTCGACTCCAGCACGGCTCTCGATCTGCACGATGACCAGGGTGTCCTTCTTTGCGGCTGCTAGGTGTTCCTTAGCGGTTAGGACCCCCTGGTGCCCGGCGCGGGTGCTGGTGGCTAGGCCGCGGCGCCCGATTGGAGGGTAGTGAGCGAACTGCACCGCCGTCGCGGCCTCTTCGGTTGACTCAACCTGTGGGATGACGACGCCGATAGCGCCGCCGTCGAGGGCACGGGCTACCTCAGTACGGCTGAGGGTGCTAACCCGGACGACCGCGGGTATGCCTGCGGCGTCAGCCGCCCGGAGGTGCTGATCTAGTTCCAGGCCTCCTCCGACCCCGTGCTCGGTGTCGATGAGAACGAAATCGAAGTTCAGGTGTCCGGCGAGCTCGATTATCGCATAGTTACTCATCTTCACGATCAGGCCCACGAGAGGTGTGCTGTGGCTGGCCTGGGTTAGCAGGTTGCCCGGATGGTTGTCGGTCGTCATAGCAGATACTCCTAGCTGGTGATCCCGTCGACGCTTAGGTGCTCGAGGGCGCGGCTGAGTAGGTCTTCCTCTCCCACGTTGCCGGGGAAAATGACTAGACGTTGGGGGCCGGCCCCGTCCTCCGCGCCCGCGGAGGACCAGACGGGCAACGTCTGGTCGACCAGGGGGCCTTCGACCATTGCCGCGTCCCAGCCCAGCGAGACCGCCGCGACGCCGCGAGAGGTGATGCCGCCTTTGGAAATGATGAAGCCCGGGCGCTCGAGGGCAATCTGGCGGGTGATCTCGGCCACGGCGAGCGCGACCTGGTTAGCGATCTGCAGCGAGAGTGCTTCGCTCGAGCCGGTCTGCCGCAGTCGGGTGGTCACCAAGATAACTGAGCGGTGTTGTAGTGCGGTGCGGGCCTGCTCGACGCAACGGTCGATTTCCTCTGTTGCTGACTCGGACAGGAGAAGGGCCACGTTTATCTCAATGGTGCTGAGGTCGAACCGGGCCTGGGCGTGGGCGAGTTGACTTGTCGTGAGTTCGGTGTGGCTGCCCACGACGATGACGCCGGGTGAGGCGACCCGAAGCACCACGGTGCCGGTTGCGGTGACCCCAGCTAGGTGGCGTGGGTAGGCGGGACCTGCCTGTACCAGGTAGTGCACGCCAGCCCTCTGAATTTGGCGTTGGGCAGCCGCCAGGACTGCTAGGTCGGTGTCGTCGCGTACAGAGGGACACACCACGGTAAATCGGACTTGGCTATCGAGGAACTCGACGACGGCGGCCTCGCCACGGTCAATCGTCTCACTGGCCAGGTGCACCACGCGCCAGGCACCTGGGACGCGGGATCGGGCCCAATCGGTTAGGCGGGACTTGGTGAAGCCGAAGGTGGCGTCGGTGGCAAACTCGGTCTCTGCCACCGGGACCATCTGACCTTCCTTCCGGACGAAGTGGACCCCTTCGATTGTTACCCGCCCTGCCTCGGGAAATGCAGGTACTAGCAGGCAGCCGCGGTAGTGATCCGGTGGGTCTGTCATCGTCTGCAGCCTCTCGATCTCGAGAGGGAAGTGGCCGCGCAGGGTTGAATCGCTCCGGTTGACGATGACAAGGTCTCGGCCAAACTCGCTCGCGACACCCTTCGCTGCCTCGACGAAGGCGGTGACGGTGTCGCGAGCGAGTGCGGGCGCCATCGCTCTGGTGTTGGTCAGCGCGTAGACGCAGCCGCCCTGTTCGGCGGCCCAGCGGAAGGCAATGGCCGACGGTTGGATAACGACGGGGACCCCGGCGATTCCTTGGGTACCGGTGGGGTCGTCATCGAGGATGAGGAACCACGTCGGAGGTGCTTTGATCACTATCAACTGCCCACGTGGTTCCACCCGCGGGCGTCGTCGCCGGGCGCTTCCCAGCCGTCGTCAGTAACGATGAGGGTGTCTTCCATCTTGATGAAGCCGGCTTCATGGTCCTCGAACCACGCCTCGATCGACAGCACCATTCCTGCCTGGAGGGGATCGTCGCGGTGGGTAGCGGGGTAGGGCACGGGTCCGGTCGAGGTCAGACGCGGGGACTCGTGGGTGATCAGGCCCATCCCGTGCGCGACGAACTTCATCGCCGAGCCGTTGGGAAGTTTCGGGATCGCCTCCAGGACCGTGCTGTAGATGTCGCCACCACGGCGGCCCGACCTGACGACGGTCCGGGCAAGTTGCTGCGCTTCTTCGACCTGGCCGAGCAGCTTCACCATCCGGGAGGTCGGCTCCGTGTCGATGCCCATCCGCGACAGGTCGCCGATGTAGCCCTGGTACATGCCGCCTGAGTCCAGTGAGAGAGTGGTTCCCGACTGCCAGGTGTCCTCGGAGGGCGAGCGGTTCATCGAGCCGCCGATGGTGACGAGGGCGTACTCGTAGAACAGGCCGCGAGCAGTCTGGTCGCGACGGAATATTTCTGCGATGTCGCGTTTGGTCATTCCGGGCTGCGCATCACGGAACGCAGCTTGCATTGACTCCACGATTGCCACCGAGGCGTAGCGAATGTGCTCGAGTTCCTGGGGGGACTTCACTGCCCGCATGGTCTCCAGGACGGGGTGTACCTCGACAAAGTTGGCCGCAGGAAGCAGCTCGCGCATCGTGTCGAGGGCGTCAGCGGGGATGAAGGATTTTTCAACCCCTATGGTGGCGGTTTCGAGTCCGCGCGCCTGCAGCGCGGCGGCAGCAGCGCGAGCCGTGTCGAGGCTGGTCCAGCTGACGTTCTGAATGTCGGGCACCAACACCGATCCATCCTCGGTGCCCCAGTCCTCGTTACCAGCGCCAATGTAGAAGGCTTGCTCGGGCCGGCCGCGGACCAAGCCCAGGGCGGGTAGGTAACGGCTGGTTCCGGTTGCGTCGGCAAGGGCGAAGAAGAAGTAGCGGTAGCCGCCGAGGAGGTGCTGGATGTTGTGCTTGGTCGTTGCCAAGGCGACGTCGATACCGTTCCGCTCGAGCAGGTCGTCCAGCAGCGCCTGGTTGTAGGGGGTCTCAGTCATGGCCGATTTCCGATGAGGGGTGGTCTGGTCGTTTCGGTTGGGCGTAGTGGGACACGACGCCCGGGCGGAGGTGGCCCAGGGCAGCGCGCACCCAGGTGCTTCTAGCCAGCAGGCTGGTACTTGCTCACGTTGTCCTTGGTAATGACGATGCCGGGGATCTGATCGGTCTTGTTCACAGCTTGCTTGTTGAGTGCGGCGACGGCGATGTCGACGGCCTGGGCGCCGATCTTGGGGAAGTCCTGCAAGATCGTGGCCAGCATCGTGCCCTCCTGGATGTCTTTGAACTCTCCGTTGATCCCGTCGAAGCCGGTGACGAACACGGTCTTCTTGGCGTTGCCCACGGCGAGTGCGGCACCGGTGGCGCCTTGCCCGCAACCGCCGAAGATTGCCTTGATGTTGGGGTGGGCGGTCAGCATGTCGGTCGTCGAGTTGAGCGCGGTCGCACGGTCGCACTTGCCTGGGAGCTCGGAGACTATCTTCGCCCCGGCCGCCTCGTAGACCTGCTTGGCCGCGTCCACGCGGGCCTGGACAGTGGTGTTTCCAGGGAAGTCGAGCAGACCGACCTCAGCGCCTTTCACATCGGGGCCGAGGGCCTTGACTGCGACGTCGGTGACAGCGTTCGCGCCCCCCGCCTGGTCGGAGGACACGTAGGCCGCCTTGGCCGTGAAGCCCTTGATGTCCGTGTCGACGAGCACCACCGGGATGCCCTTGTCAACAGCCTGCTGCAGGATGGGCTGCAAGGAGTCTCCGTCGGGTGCGACGACCAAGGCGTCCACTCCCTGGGTGATGAGGTCTTGGATCTTGTTGATTTGTCCGGTGATGTCTTCCTCGCTGTTGGGCGCGGAGGCCTTGATGGTGATGTTGCCTTTGGTCTTCGCCTGGTCCTCTGCCCCCTTGATAACGCCCTGCCAGACGGGGTTCTGCAATGTCTTCGGCACGACCCCGATGGTGATCGCTATGACCGCGCTGCCGCCGGAGCCGGCGGAGGTGGTGCTGTCGGAACCGGCGGAGGTGGTGCTGTCGGAACCGGCGGAGGTGGTGCTGTCGGAACCGGCGGAGGTGGTGCTGCTGGAGGTGGTGGTGCTGGAGGTGCTGGCGCGGTTGCAACTAGTGAGCGCCATCGTGAGGCTCGCCGCGACGACGATGACCCCGATAGTGGACTTTGTCATGTTCAGACCCCTTTGTTTTAGTGCGAGTGAACTGCTGGTAGGTGTCAAGCGGCTGACGCGCGGTCAGCGGTCCTCAGGTCCACGAGGCCGTCGGCGCGGTAGCTCCGACGATCATGGAGACGATCTGTTCCTGGTTCTCGGCGGTTGGTTCTACTTCGCCGACGAGCCGACCTTGACGGAAGACGACGGCCCGGTCGGAGAGCGAGATCACTTCTTCCAGGTTGTGGGAGATGAGGATGACCGAGATTCCCTTCTGCGGTAGCCGGCGGACGAGCTCACGTACGTTCCTCGACTCGCGTTGCCCGAGCGCTGCGGTCGGTTCGTCAAGGATCACGATGCGCTTGGCCCACGTTTCGGCACGGGCGACAGCGATGGCCTGCCGCTGGCCGCCCGACATCAAGCCGACCGCAACGCTGGGATCGTGTATACCCACCTGGAGGCGTGCGAGGTTCTCCGCGGTCCGTCGCGACATGGCCTTGCGGTCGACTAGGCCGAGCGGACCTAGCCAGGAGGGACGCTTGATCTCACGTCCGGCGAACATGTTCTGTGCGGCGGACAAGTTGTCGAACAGAGCCAGGTCTTGGTAGACCGTCTCGATCCCCAGCTCGCGGGCCTCCTTTGGCGAGCGTGGCGAGATGGGCTGGCCTTCGAGGTAGATATGCCCCTCAGTCAGCTGCTGCACCCCGCTGATGCACTTGATCATGGTCGACTTGCCGGCGCCGTTGTCCCCGAGCAGGGCCAAGATTTCGCCCTGGTTCAGGGTCAGGCTGACCCCGTTCAGCGCGGTTACCGCGCCGAACCGCATGGTCGCGTCGCGCACCTCGAGAAGGGGCACGACCTGGCCAGCGGCGTCGGTCATATATTCGATGCTCATAAGGCGAGCACCTTCCCTTCGACAGTGCGAATCTTCTTCTCGATGTCGGTACGCAGGACGTCGATACCGACTGCGACGACCAAGATGAGACCGATGGCGACCTGCTGCCAGAACGAACTGACGTTGAGTAGGTTGAGGCCATTGCGCAGCACCCCGAGGATGAGAGCGCCTACGACGACGTTGCCGATGGTCCCGCGCCCGCCGAAGAAGCTGGTGCCGCCGATGATGACGGCGGCGATGGAGTCGAGCTCCAACCCCAGACCTGCGATTGGGTACCCGGACTCGGTGCGACCCATCACGATGATGGCTGCACAGGCAGCAAACAGACCACTGAGTACGTAGGTCATTATCAGCACCTTGTTCACAGGGATGCCCGACCGGGTGGCTCCCTCGGGGTTGCCGCCGAGGGCATAGAGCCAGCGTCCGGCCTGTACACGGCTGGTGAACAACCACGCGATCGCGGTAAGCGCTAGAGCGAATACCACCGCGATTGGGATGCCAAGGACGTCCCTGTTGCCGATCGCGACCGCGATGCTGGGTGCCCCGAGGACAGCGCTGCCACCTGACAGGAGCAGCGCAGCTCCGCCTGCGACGTTCAGCATGCCCAGGGTGACGATGAACGGATGCGGGATACGCCACTTGACCAGGACGGCCCCGTTGATCAGGCCGATCAGCATGCCGACGATAACCATTGCGATGAGGGCGAGGTTCCCGAGGTGGGCGCTGACGAACAGCTGCGCACCCACCACTGAGGTCAAGGACAGAATCGATCCGACCGAGAGGTCGATGCCACGAGTCAGGATCACCATGAACTGCCCCAAGGCGAGGACTGCGACCACCGTGGTCTGAGTCCCGACGTTGGCAAGGTTGCTGATGGTCAGGAAGTTGGGTGTCGCGATAAAGAACGCCAAGGTGATGAGCAGCAGGATGAGGACCGGACCGGTACGTACCGCTCGGAGCCCGAGCACGAGTGCGGGGTTGCGGGAACGTACCTTTTTGAGCACCTTGGTCTCGGTCTCCACCGCAGTCTCGGGCGTAGTTACCGTGTTTCCCTCGTCATCGGTCATCACAAGAGGACGTCGCCGCCGGTCACCGGCAGGACGGTGGGGCGGGGGCCGGGACGGGTGAGGTAGTAGGCCGCCGCACTCATCTCGCGGGGTTCGCCATAACGGCCAAGCGCGATTTGCTTGGCCCGTTCGACGGCATACTGCTCGACCGTGAGACCCGTCGCTACCGCAAACTGCGCCTGGGCGGTCATGAGCAAAGCACTGTGGGTCGGGCCCGGGCACACGACACCTCCGGCACGGAGGCTTGCTGAGCGGTGATCCAACCGTTGACGGCGAACTTTGCGGCGCAGTAAACGATATTTTCGGACTCCCCGCCAAGTGCTGCCTGGGAAGATACGGCAACGAACGTGCCGCGGTTGGCAAGTAACACGGCGGCCACCGCGTCGTATAGCCGTGGGATGGAGGCCCAGTTAATCGCGAGCACTCGGTCGATGAAGGCGTCGCTGCAGTCGGCGAGGGCGTTGGACCCCGCCACACCGTGGGCCGCAACGACTGCGCTCAGCCCAGTCGAAGCAGCCAGGCCAGCGATCTGGTCGAGCGTGCTCGCGGCAAGGAGATCGCCCGCCACGGTGATGACCCCAGGGCGGCGCTCCAGTCGTGCCGGGTCCAGGTCTTGGGCGAGCACCTCCTCGCCGGCGGCGAGGAGTCGATCCACCGTGGCGGAGCCGATGGCGCCGACTGCGCCGGTGACGAGCACGCTCATGCCTCTGCCTTCCCGGTTGCGAAGTCGAACGTGAAACCGGCGGTGTAGCCGCCGTCAGGTTCGTCGAGGTACTGCAAGGTGGACTTGGCTGATTCGAGGCACGCCCGGTCGACCACGAGCAAGTTCATGGCCTGTGAGCGGTGGGCGAACTCACGTGTCACCGATTGGACGATTCCACGCAGGGCTTGGACCGCCGCGCTGCGGAAGACCGGGTCGTGGTCCTCGGGCACCGTCAGCACGACAATAGATCGGGCCTGCTCCAAGATGCCCTGCCCTGCTTCCGACCGCAGCCGACGTACGAGTTCGGTTGCAGCGGTGCTGACGTCGTCGGCCGAGCGGCAGACGCCCATGGACAGCACGACCAGCCGGCTAGCAGTCAGGCCAGTGAGGGCATTGAGCTGCTCGAACTCGGTTGACGTGTCGGACGCGGTAATGAGGGAGCTCATGCGGGGCCGCTCTCATTCGTGGGGTTTTGACCAAGCTCGATGACGTTGCCCCACGGGTCTTGGCCATAGACCCAGCGGCGGCCCGCTAGACCCCCGGTGGCGATGAGCTGCGGTTCAGAGTTGAAGATCACGCCTCGATCGATCAGGAAGCGGTAGGCCTCATTGATATCGGGCACGGCGAAGGCAATGTGACCGAACCCGGTATCGCACACGCGGCGCTCTCCCGTCCCGACCGGGGTGAGGTATTGGTGCAGCTCAAGATGGGTCGTGCCGGCTCGCAGGATTGCCCCCCGGAGCCGGACATGCTCCCCGGGGAGGCCGATCGCCGAAGACGGCACGTCGGTGTCGGACTCGCGCGATACCACCGTCATGTCGAACGCGGCCGCGTAGAAAGCGACGGCGGCATCGAGGTCTGGAACCACCAGACCTGTGTGGTCGAGTGCGAATGCTGGATGAGTGGATGACGCAGGCTGCATCAGTCAGCTCCCTATCAGCTTCGTTGATGTCGGGGAGTGCGACCGCGGCCACACTCGAAGGAGCGTAGCGCTAAGTGGTTAACCAGTCAACCGGTACCTCGGTTGACTGGTGGGTACGGGTTGGACGTAGTTTGGGCTCATGTCGAACGACCGTATGACTGGCCGCTAAGACATCCATGTCGACTCCGTTGCCGACCTTCACCCTCGACGCCCGCGAGACGCTGGAGTCCGAGCTGATCCGCAAGCTCATGGACTACTTCGTCTCTTCGGGATTGCGGCCAGGCAGCAAGCTCCCTTCTGAACGGCGAATGTCGGAGGCGCTATCTGTAGGTCGAGCATCCCTTCGCCACGCGCTCAAGTCGCTGAGCCTGCTCGGGATGGTCGAGGTTCGGCCCTCGACCGGTACTTTCTTGCGCAACGAGGCGAACGATCTGCTTCCTCATGTCATCGAGTGGGGTCTGCTCCTTGGTGAGCGTCGTACGGGTGAAGTCATCGAAGCCCGTAGCGCGCTTGAGGTAGTCCTGTCACAGCTCGCTGCCGCTAGACGGTCAGACCAAGACGTCAGAGACCTACGTCAGCTCACCGATCGCATGCGACAGGCCAGCAGTGCAACCGAGTATGTGCAATGGGACGTCGAGTTCCATCTGACTATCGCTCGCGTCGCACAAAACGACGTCTTGGCCGGAATCCTGAGGAGCCTGCAAACACTGCTGCACGTCTGGGCAACCCGTGTCATTACGGCAGCTGGCGAAACCGAGTCATCCTTCGCAATGCACACACCCATCCTGGACGCGATCGCCAACGGCGATGTCGAGCGGGCAGGCTTGGCCATGCAGGCCCACATGGACAGGGCGAGCCGACGCTTACGCGCAGCCATCGAAGCAGAAGTAGGAACTGTTGTTCCGCCCCCTGACTGACGCTCCGCACTTGAGCGGGCTCGGGGCCTTCGGACACTGGTTTTTCTTGAGGCAGCCTCTGCAAAGCACCGCAAGAATGGACCATGGTAGTTCGTTGCCGTTCGGGTTGAACGGTTCTAATGTGCAGCGGGTCTTTCGAGACGTCGACGGCCGGCGGTCGGGCGGCGTGTTCCCTCGTTGATGCTCTCGATGTAGGGCAGCGCGACGGTGGGATTGAGCACGGCGGTCAGCGCTGCGGCCTGCTCGGCGTCCATGACGACCTGCAGCATGTTGGCCGGACGCACGCACAGGCCGTTCACAGGCAGGATCGCGAGGTCGATCCTCCCGAAGCGTCCGGGGATCTCGTCGAGCTCCGGGACGCGCAAGGAGTCGCCGGCGAAGAACACGGTGCGGCCGCCGGCCTGGATAACGAAGGTGACCTCGTGGACGGCGTGCTGTCCGGGCGTGGCGGTGACGGTGAGCTGGCCGAGCGTGGCGGACTCCCAAGCCTCGATCGTGTGCAGGTGCGTGAAGCCCTTGCTCGCGGCGAGGGTGGTGACGGTGCCGGGGCCGAACAACGGGGTCGTGACGTCGATGCCGCCGGCGACGCCGTCGAGATCGCAGTGGTCGTAGTGCTCGTGGCTGATGACGAGCGCGTCGAGGTGGCCGAGTGACGCGACGTCGGAGGCGATTGGTTCGCCCTGGTGGTAGGTGGCGGTCTCGGTGAACCAGGGGTCGGTGAGGATGCGCAGGTCACCGATCTCGATCAGCTGGCAGGCGTGCGCAACGCGGGTGACGGTCAGGGACGTAGTCATGACGGTTGTCCCTTCTTCGGGGCGGAGTGTCAGTTGCCGAGGTCGGTGATGGCGCCGAGAAGCTCCTCGGGTGTTTCGAGCTGGGGCAGGTGGCCGCTGCGGGGCAGCACGGTGAACGCGGACATCGGGATGACGTCGGCGTACGCCTTGCCGTACTCGGGGCCGACGATGCCGTCGCTCTCGCCCCAGACGACGTGGACCGGTAGGTCGAGGTCGGTCAGCCGCTTCATCAGGCTGGGATCCGACATGGTCGGGCCGGCGTAGGACACCAGCGCGGCGATGTCAGGGCTCGGGCCGCTTCCGCCGCCAGCCGGCGGGCGTGGCGCCTTGGCCGGGTCGTGGAACGACAGCTTTGCCAGGTCTGCCGGCGCCAGGCCGCCGACGTTGGTCATCGGGTGGCCGTCGACCTCGATACCGATGCCGTCGACGATCACCACACCGGACAGGCGCGGGCTGTCCAGCAGCGCCATCTCCGCAGCGACCCAGCCGCCGAAGCTGTTGCCGATGACGGTGACGTCGGTGACGTCGAGCTCGTCGAGCAGCGCGACGTAGGCGGCGGCGAGATCGCGGGTCGTCGCCAACCCGGCAGGCCGAGCGGTCCCGCCGAAGCCGGGATGGGTGGGGACGAGCACGCGTGAGTGGGTGCGTTCAGCGAGCAGGTCCGCGAAGCCGCGCACGGTGGCGACTCCCCCGCCTCCGTGGAGCACGAGGAACGGGCGGGTCCGGTCGTGGTCGTCGAGCGTGACCTCCACGTCCCCGACGACGACTGTGGTGGTGCGGGTGGGCCGGAGGCTGCCGGCCGGGACGGTTGTGTTCATGATGGTTCCCTCGTGAGGTGGTGGGGTCGGGGTCAGGCGGCGGGACCGACGACGCGGGTGTTGAACCCGAGTCCGCGGGCCCGCATGCGGGCGGCGAAGAGTAGGACGTAGCGCTCGACGGCGCGGGCGGTTGACAGCCGGCCGAGGTCGACGATGCCTATTCGGAGCCGCTTGCTCGATGCCATGTCAGGAACCTTATATCCGGTTGCTTATAACTACAAGACCCTTAGCTAAGGAACTTGATTTCAACGGGTGGGTTACCTACTGTGACAGGCATGAGACCGTCGATGCAGGACGTGGGCCTCGCCGTCAAACAGCTGCAGTGGCGACATCACCGCGAGGCCAATCGCCGCCTGCGCGCGCAGGCAGGGCTATCTCTGGTCCAGTGGGACGTATTGCGTCACCTGCACCGCGAACCCGACTCATCTCTGCACGACCTCGCGGTGCAGACGTTCCAGACCGACCAGTCGATGGGCGAGCTGGCCAAACGGATGGTCGACCGCGGTTTGTTGGCCCGCGTCGACGGTCCCGGCCGCGCCGTCCGCCACAGCCTGAGCAGTGAGGGAGAGGCTGCCTACAAGGCCGGATCGGGAATCGTTGACGGCATCCTGGCCGAAAGCATCGGGACCCTCACCGCCAGCGAGCGAGCCTCGCTTCACGCGATGTTGACCAAAGCCGCTTCAGGCTTGAGCTGTAGCGAGGCCGCACCACTTGAGGACGCCTGAGATCCTCACTCGACGCCCGCGTGCCCGTACCCGCGACATCCGCGCTTGACGGTCGGCCCCCTGTCCGAGCTCAATCGCGATGAACTCCTGGAGGTAGTTGAAGTCCAACAGGCCGGAATCAGGCTAGTTTCCGAGCAAAGACGTCGCTCGCGGCCCTTCTCGCCGTGTACGCCTCTCCTATCAGCACTCGCCGGCATCGCCGCAGCAGTCTCGAAAGGCATGACCCATATTACCGCACTAAATCACAGACGGACCACTAGCGGTCGACCGATCGCCTAGCTCGCGGCCGACGAACAGGGAATGCCATATCTCGCTGTACAGCCTGGAATGACGAGAGTAAAGGTCAGTACCTCAGGTGGAAACCGGTACACCTACGAACCGACATCAACTCGCGAATTGCAACTTCAAGACATCGGCGCAGGTTGGTACGCTGTATCAGTCGGCTACGGAATGCCGTCGACCACTGTCATGGTCACCACCTACGATACCGGCGGCGACCCTCCTGGACACCAGAGTGTTGCACATTCCATGAGGCCTGTCGGCGGCCGGCCCGCTGCGACGAATTCATCAAGAACGCGGCGTCCGCCTCGGATGTGACAGCGGTCGGCGTGGAACGTTTCGGGTCCCGTGCTCCTCTTCCAGTCATGACGACGACCCGAGAAGCCACTGTTGCGGTCATGACGAAGCCCCGCCAGCACAAGTGGCCACCGTACGTGATCTCGGCGGTGCTGTTCCTGGACGGCTTGTTCCATCTGTTGTGGGCGACCGGGCTGACGTGGCCCGCCGGCGACGCACGCTCGCTCTCAGTGGGACTGCTCGGCATCGATGTGCCGTTTCGTCCGGCGCTGCTGATCGGCTTGGCTACGACCGTGTGGGCGGGGGCCGCAGTGGTGCTGGTGCGGGCCCGGCGCGGTCGCGGCGGGCTGGTCGGCCGTCTCACCCAGTCGGGCACGGCACTGTTCACCGTGGCAGTGGCGCTGAGGTCACTGCTCGGCTGCTGGTGGCTGTTCACCCCGAACTCGCTGCCCACTTCGTTCTACTGGCTGAACCTTCTGCTGTACACGCCGCTGTGCCTGATGTTGTCCATTCTGGGCGTGCACCTGCTCGGGCCGACCGATTCGGCACCGAAACAGCGCCGGTTGCGCCGCCTGCTGTCCGTCCGCGCAGCCGCCGTCACCACGCCCACGCTGGTGTTCCTCACGCTGCTGGTAGCCGCGTTCGGTTACACACCGCCCGTGCAATCGCAGTACTCGCCGAGCGGGCAGCTGGCCCCGATCCCGTCGCGCTATCTCGAAACATCGCTGGCCCGATTCCACTACATCCGCGAAGGCATCGGCAGCCCGATCGTCCTGCTCTCCCCCGGATCGGCGTGGCTGCGGGCATGGCTGCCGCAGTTCCACGCTCTGGCGGCCACCCACACCGTCTACGCAGTAGATCTGCCAGGTCAGGGATTCACCCAGCTCCGCGATCCCTCCTTCACGTTCGACCTCGCGGGCATGACTCGCGCGATCGGTACCTTCCTCGACGCCGCAGGCCTGGACAGTGTCGCCCTGGCCGGGAACTCGTGGAGCGGCGGATGGGCGCTGGCCTACGCCCAGGTGCAGCCTGGACGCGTCAGCAGCCTGGCGCTGCTGGCGCCATCCGGTTTGGCCGAAGCCGATCCCCTGTTGTGGGAGCTGCTCAAACTGCCGCTGGTCGGGCGTGCCCTCACTCACGTCGGTGCCGCAAGCCAGGAGATGATGCGCTCGGGCCTTCGCAGCCTGTTCGTCCACCAGGACGTTCTCACTCCGGCCCTGGTAGAGGCGATGTGGGCACCCAACACCTTCCCGGACAATGTGCGCGCCAACTACGAGCTCGAGCAGAACCTCGACTGGAGGCAAACTCAACGCGGGCTGCCCGATACTCGAGTGCCCACGTTGATCATGTGGGGCCGGCAGGACCAGGTGCTGCCCTCCACCCAGGCGGCTCAGTTCGGCCGTCTCATGCCGCAGGCCCAGGTCCGCGTGCTCGACGGCTGCGGGCACGCGCTCACCCTGGACTGTCCCGGGCAAGTGACGAACCTGATGCAGAGCTTCTGGCATGACTGAGACCACCGACGAGCTTGACCTCGCCGACGCTGCGCTGGTGCGCGCCGCCCAGGGCGGCGACACCCTCGCGCTCAACGATCTCCTGGATCGGCTCAGCCCGTACGTGGCACGCATCTGCGGGCCGATCGCTCTGGTCAGCGGCCCGGACGCCGCGCAAGACGCCCTCATTGCCGTGCTCCGCGCGCTGCCGGCGCTTCGGGAGCCTGCGGCGTTATGGGGGTGGGTCCGCACGATCGCGGTGCGCGAGGCAGTGCGGCATGCAACTCGGGACATGCGAGCCCAGCCTCTGGACACAGACATGCTCAACGAACTACCGACGCGCGATGACCCCCAGCTCCGCACGGACGTCCGCGCCGTACTCGACCGACTCACCCCACACCATCGCGCCGTGCTGGTACTGCGCGATCTCGAAGGGATGGATGAGACGTCGGTCGCCACTGTGCTGGACCTGCCGGTCGGCACGATCAAGTCACGGCTGCATCGAGCACGACGCCTCTTCCGGAAGGAGTGGACCGCATGAGCACCTCCTGGCCGGTCACCGAACTGGACCCGATCCGACGTCTGCACGTGATGGCCGCCGCCGTGCGCGGCGCCCGTGTCACCGAGCGTGTACTGCGCGCGCCGATGGCCGACGTCTGGGCGGTCCTCACCGACTTCGAGAATGGCTTCGCGGCGGTGCAACCCGACATGCGTCGCGTCCACCTACTGCGTCAGGACGGTGAGAGTGTGAGTGTTGCGGCGGTGAGCCGGCGTGGTTTCCGAGCACGCCTGCACGGCACCGTCCGTCCGGGATGGTGCTGGCTGCAGAGCCGCTTCCTGATCATCGCAATGGCCGCCACCGGTGAGCCGGACGGGCGCACGCGTGTCGCGCTCACCGGCGGTGTACGCCTGCCCGGACGAGCCGTCATTGTCCCGATCGGAGTGCGGCGGGAGGCGCGACGATCCCTCGACCGGCTGGAGGCCCTGATCGCTGAGCGTCGATGAACGATCGGTGGCGCCCAAGGGCCGGCATTGTCCATCACGGCGCTGTCCTCTCGGGCGCCGCCTTCTCGGGCGCCGCCTTCTCGGGCACTGCCTTCTCGGGCACTGCCTTCACGGGCACTGCCTTCACGGGCGCAGCTTCGAGGGCCTTCAGCAAGAGCTTGGTGTTCCGGGCATACCCCGCGTAGGAGACGCCGCTGCGTTCCACCAGATCGGCGAAGCGACTCTCGAGCAAGTCACTGCACTCGTGCACCATCTGTTCGCCCCGGACTGTGAGGGTCAGCCGCCGCCGATTTCCACCGGCGGGGTCGATCGGCGATTCGAGCAGGCCCAACTCGACCAGAATGCCGGTCATCCGGCTCGCCGAAGGTTCGGAGATCCCCAGCCTCTCGGCAACGGTTCGCTGGGTGGCCGCACCCCACTCGGCGACGGTCAACAGGGTCAGGAACCGTCGGTAGGACACGCCGTATTCGGTCCGCAGGATGCGGTCGGCCGACCGGTCAAGGCGCGCCGTCAGCACGTGGAGATCGAAGCTCAAGTCACCTGGCACACATCACCGTAACATGCTAACTTAGAATGTTAAGTTAGCGGATGTCGATCCATGACCCGCGGAACGTCTTGCCGTGGAAGGAAGGTCAGCCACATGGTCCACACCGCTCTACTTCTCGTCCACATCGTCGCCGGGATGATCGGCCTGCTACTGGGCCCGTTCGCCATGTACCAGGGTGCCCGGCGCCTCATCGCGGGCCAGCCCTCCACCGGTCCTGCGAGCGGTGTCTACTGCGGCGTGGTCCTTCTCGTCTGCCTGTCGGCGGTCGCGCTGATCATCGACGCCCGCCCGGAGCTCTGGTGGCTTGTGCCATTGTCCGCGTTGACCTACGGGCTGGCCGTCCTTGCCCGGGTATCGGCCGAGCGCCGTCACCGCTTTCGCGGGTGGCTCCACGGCTACGTCCACGGCCAGGGCGGTTCCTACATCGCCCTCGTCACCGCCTTCATCGTGGTGGCGTTGACTGTGGATGGCCCTGTCACCGGCGTGGCGCAGCTGGTGCCGTGGCTCGCACCAACCGTGCTCGGCACGTTCCTCATCGAGTACTGGCGCCGCCGCCTGGACACCGCGATGAAGTCCGGCGTGCGTAAGGGTCCACGGCGACCAGCGTCCTGACAGCACGCTCCCGGACGAGAACCGCCGACGGCCCCCCGAGATCGCGGTCAGCCGGCTCTCGCTCGAGTCGTTCACCGCCCATCTCCTACGCTCTGGGAGTGTCCGCCGACGAACCCGAACCCTCCCCCGCCGCCAAGGCAACCGCTGCGAAGAGGTTGTCCGCGGCACACGACCAGCCGTTCGACCCGGCCCGGTGGCGGCTGGTCGAGGGGTTCTCCTTGTCCGTGCCGTCGGTGACCGCCCCTCGACCGCGCCCAGATGATCGGCAAGAGCCGCGCACCACGGCTCCTTGACGCAGGCGTCGATGGTGGCGAGCAGCGGCCACATCAGCCTGTCGACCGCCCATGGATCGGTATCAGGATCAATTCCACTTGCTGCACTGACTACTCGCTCCACCAGCGAGGTCGGCGAGCGGAAGTCGACATTCGCGCACACCCCGGCATCCGGCCGGCCCCCTTCACCGCCTGCGGCGCCAAGCCGATGGGAGAGCCGCTGCGTCAGCCAACGTTCGATGCCGCGGGCGGGGACGGCGATGATCTCGGTGGCATCGGATTATCCAGCGGGTCGCTCAGCACGTCTGCCAGCCCGGCCACCAGCGCATCACTGCGCTGGGCACGATGCAGGTGCATTGCCATCTACTCCCCCGACTCCTGTCGGAACGCTTTGTCGATCGGAGCCGACCATACGGCCGGGCTCCGACGGTCGGCCGGACGTCAATTCAGCGAACGAAGATGGCGTCACCGACCGGGCGTTCACCGGTCGCATCGGACGGATCGGAGATCACCTCGCCGCGATGGCGTGGATCAGTCGTCGTACCGGCCGCGCCGAAAAGGAGGCATCCGGGGCACGAGCGCAATAGGCACCAAACCGGCGACGATGATCAGCCAGTGCCACCAAGCCAGACCAAGCACGTGGACGCTCCTCATCCCGATCCAGAAACCTCAGGTTCGCATGGTGTCGCACTGGGTCCGGCATTGATGGATTCACCAATGCGATCACCCGGGATCATGCCGATTCAACGGTACTCGCCGTGGCCGCCGAACGTGCATTCGCGGCAGTGCTTCATGCCTAATGCTCAGCCGTATGGTCACGGAGTCGCCGTCCTCGAGGTATTCCGCCTTTCGCACATCGGCCTTCACCGGCACGACGTAGCGTCCGTCCTTGGGGAACAGCGAGGTCTCCCACTCGTCTTCCCCCACCCGAACCCTGACCGGGATCATGCCCCAGCCATAGCTCACAAACGTGGCCGCGGCTCGCAGGTCCAGGCACTGCTCCTCCGGCGGGGTGACGAAATACCAAGGGGCGGGGCCTCTCCAGTACCAGAGCTCGCCGACGAATTCCCCGTCCGGAGCATCAGCATCCGTGGGCGGACGAGTCATGGCGGACACGATGGAAAGGTTCCGGGCGCGAAACCGTCCAACCCGCGCCAGGCTGCCAGCAGGACATGATACGGGGCGTCGTCGTCGGTCAGCGATCCGAGCATGCGGTAGCAGTGCAGGTGTAGCTCCCGGACATGCGGTGACATCACGGCACGGAAGGAGTCGTCATCGACGGCGCTGACGGCGTCGAACGTTGGCGGCCCTTACCGGCCAATTCTGGTCCGCCGACGGATGACGCGCCGCAGGCGGTGGAACTCCGCGTCCCCAACCGTTCCGATCGCGTCACATTGCTCACCGAACCAACTGGTCACGACCCGCGTTGCTGCTGACGATTCCCGGAGCGGCTCGTCAGAGGTTGGCAGCGACGGAACTGCTGCTCAGAACGGCAGCCAGTGCGTCCAACGCTCCGGGAACCAGCGAGTAGTAGGACCACACGCCTCGCTTGTCACGGGTCAGCAAGCCGGCGTGGACCAACACCTTCAGACGGTGCGACACCGTGGGCTGGGTGAGATCCAGCGGCTCGGTCAGATCGCAGACGCAGGCCTCGCCACCGTCGTGGGCGGCAACCATGGACAGCAGTCGCAGGCGGGTTGGATCCGCGATCGCCCCGAGCGTCTGGGCAAGCCGGGCCGCGTGCGGCCAGTGTGTAGCCGTCTATCCACCACGTGTTCGGGTCGCAACTGGGTTGCCGCGCCCGTTCGGCGCGCCGGCGGGCAGCACCAAGTGCCGATCCGGCCCGACAGCGATCGTGTCGACGTACCCGCGGTCACCGCGGGCAGCCAGCGCCAGCAGCGTTCGAAGTTCGTCGGTCGTCACGACATCGCCGCCGAGCCGCGCAGCTTCGAGGGCCTTCAGCAAGAGCTTGGTGTTCCGGGCATAGCCCGCGTAGGAGACGCCGCTGCGTTCCACCAGATCGGCGAAGCGACTCTCGAGCAAGTCCCTGCACTCGTGCACCATCTGTTCGCCCCGGACTGTGAGGGTCAGCCGCCGCCGATTTCCACCGGCGGGGTCGATGGGCGATTCGAGCAGGCCCAACTCGACCAGGATGCCGGTCATCCGGCTCGCCGAAGGTTCGGAGATCCCCAGCCTCTCGGCAACGGTTCGCTGGGTGGCCGCACCCAACTCGGCGACTGTACTGACGCCGCCGCCTGGACACCGCGATGAAGTCCGGCGTGGGTGAGGGTCCACGGCGACCAGCGTCCTGACAGCACGCTCCCGGACGAGAACCGCCGACGGCCCCCCGAGATCGCGGTCAGCCGGCTCTCGCTCGAGTCGTTCACCGCTCATCTCCTACGCTCTGGGAGTGTCCGCCGACGAACCCGACCTCTCCTCCGCCGCCGAGGCAACCTCTGCGAAGAGGTTGTCCGCGGCACCCGATCAGCCGTTCGACCCGGCGCATTGGCGGCTGGTCGACGGGTTCTCCTTCACCGACATCACCTACCACCGGCAGATCGGCAGCGGACGCGATGGCAGAACCGGCGATCTGCCGACGGTCCGGATCGCCTTCGATCGTCCCGAGGTGCGCAACGCCTTCCGGCCGCACACCGTCGACGAGCTGTA
>JAABUT010002173.1_pt1 | contig 19665 bp, 11 predicted proteins | sample 5559281 | NCBI WGS metagenome assembly JAABUT01 (sample SAMN10711880, study PRJNA513359) | rock metagenome | isolation source: Antarctica rocks | place: Antarctica: Victoria Land, Ricker Hills nord | collected 2016-01-04
GCGCTTCTTGGCCGTCTCGGCAGACGGCACAAGGCCGCCAAGCTCGGCCCAGGTCAGGTTGGTTCGCATCACGACGAAGCAGGCGCTGATGAAGCACCGCAGGCGGTTGAGGTCGCGACAGTGCATGTACGGCACCGTCTCCAAGGCGGCGAGCATGCGTTGCCACACCGCGTCCTCAATGAGATGCTGTTCCATGCCCGCGCCTCCATAGTGCCTCGCAACACCATGGTGGCCCGGGTAGGCCACGGGGCCAACCAGCCTCGTGGCGACTCATCCTGCTAAAACTTTGTCCCTAGATCCTAGCTTGACCTGCGTCTGGTCAGGCGGCGTTGCGTAGATGTGAGACCGTATGGTGGCGTAGTCTCCGGTTCAGAGCAACGAGCCATGACCGGTGTTTCAACGCCGGCGGAGGCCACGCCATGGAGCAGGAGCTGAAGGCGGCTCTGGGGTGCGGCAAGTCCGGGCGGGCCGCGGGGGAGCCGAGGGGATGTCGGAACGGGACGCGGAAGCGGCAGTTGCTGGGCAGCTTCGGCCCGGTTGAGGTCGAGGCGCCCCGCGCCCACATGGCTGGCGGCTGACGGTAGCACGAGCGGGTGGCGCAGTGCTGCCTTACCCCGTTATGTCCGGATGCAGAACGCGTCTGGATGCGACAAGCGCGCCGGGCCGAAGCCGTCATGAGCCGGTGGGAAAAGGTGGCCAGCGACGGGTTGCGCGCGCATATGGACGGGCGTCGGGCAACATAGGTGGCCGCCGCCGTCTACCGTATGCTTGAGCTGGGAAGCCCTAGTTACGTCCGCATGGCTTGACCCCGAACGGAATTTGGATCAATGCGCCCTCATCCTTGATCCATGCACCACGCTGATATGGCTGCACTAGGACAGCGAATGGTCCGCGCGGGTCATTGGCTCTCGGCAGCCCTCATCCGCCGGCGTGCCGGCGTCGGGAGGCCGCGCCGGGCCGCCGTGCCCACGCCGGGACGCCCCCGGCGGTGGCGCAGGTGGCCAAAGGTCGTGCTGGCTGCCCAACTGGCGGCTGCCGCCGTCCTTCTCTGCCGCGGGCTGGGCTGGCTTCAGCCTGCCGAGCTGGCGGCCTATGACCGGCTGGTTGCCGCCTGGGCCGGCCAGGACCGCAGCGGGCGCATCCTCGTTGTCCCGGTCACGGAGGAAGACATCGGGCGGTATGGCTGGCCCTTGCGGGACGCAGACCTGGCCGCCCTGCTCGGACGCCTGACGTCCTGGGGCGCCCGCGCCATCGGCGTGGACATCTACCGCGACCGGCCTTTGCCACCGGGGGAGCAGGCGCTTGCCGGCCTCCTGCAGCAGTATCCGGAAATCCTCTGGGTATATAAGCTCCCTGACGAGGGCGGCGGTCGAGTCCCGCCGCCGCTCATCCTGGCCGGCAACCCGCGCGCCGTGCTCGCCGACGTCGTCACCGACCCGGGAGGCGTCGTCCGGCGCGGACTGCTCGCCGCCACGGACGCACGCACGGGCCGGAGCATCCGCACGCTGGGCACGGCGCTCGCGGAGCAATACACCGCCCAGGCCCTGCAGCCGTCCGGCGACGATGTCGCCCTCGGCGGCGGGCGCGTGGCGCTCGTCACCGGAAGCTTCGGCCCCTACGCGCAGGTGGACGCTGCCGGCTACCAGACGCTGCTCGACTTCTTGGGCGGCAGGGACCGGTTCAGGCGGCTGAGCCTTGGCAGCCTAATGCAGGGCGACGCCGCGGCGCCTCTTGTGCGCGGGCGTGCCGTGCTGATCGGCACCGAGGCGCCGAGCGTGAACGATAGCCTTGCCACGCCTTTCAGCACCGGCCTGGACGGCGGCAAGCCGCTCGCCGGGGTCATGCTGCACGCGCACCTGGCCGATCAACTGATCCGCGCCGCATCTGGGGAGGCGGCGGGCCGGACGGCGCCCTCAAGGGCTGCGGACGCAGCGGCGGTATGGGCCTGCTCCACAGCCGCCGGCGCCATCGTCCTGGCGCTGCCATCTGCCGGCGCCGCCTTCGCCGCGGTCCTCGCCGGCGGCACCGGGGTGATCGCGTGGGCCACGTACGCCGCCTTTGGCATGGGGCTGATCCTGCCCGGCGTGCCGTCTGCCCTTGCCTGGGCCGCCGCCGCCGCGGGCGGCGTCTGGATGCTGCACGGGATCGGCATCCGGGACCGGCTGCGCCTCCGGCGCAGCTTCGAGCACTACCTCGACCCGCGGATCATCGAGGACATGCTTGCCGCCGAGACCCTGCCGAGCTTCGGCGGCGAGCGCCGCGAGGTGACGGTCATGTTCACCGACATCGCAGGCTTCACCACGCTGGCGGAGACGCTGCCGGCGGAGGAGGTCGCGGCCCTGCTGCGCGACTACTTCGACGGCGTCTGCGCCGCCATCTTGGCCTGCGGCGGCCTGCTGAGTGTGTTCCATGGCGACGGCCTGCAGGTGCTGTTCGGCGCCCCGCGGCAGCAGGGCGATCATGCCGACTGCGCCGTGGACGCTGCCCTGCGCATTGACAGCTTCGCCTGCCGCTTCAGCGCGGAGCAGCGCAAGCGCGGCCTCGGGTTCGGCCTGACGCGCGTCGGCGTGCACACCGGCGCCGCGCTGGTCGGCAACGTCGGCACCCGGGCGCGGTTGAACTACGGGGCGGTCGGTGACATGGTGAACACGGCATCACGGGTTGAAGGGCTGAACAAGCTGGTCGGCACGCGGGTTGCCGTCTCTGGTGAGACAGCCGTGCGCTGCACACGGCACCGTTTCCGGCCAGTTGGCGAGTTCGTGCTGCTGGGGCGGCGCGACGCGCTTCCGGTCTTCACGCCGCTCGTCCCGGCGGAGGTGGCCCATACGCGGCACGTCCTTGGATACGAGGCGGCCTATGCCGCCCTGCGCGCCGGACGGCCCGAGGCCGGGGCGATGTTCCTGGCGCTGGGACCGGACGATCCCTGCGCCGCCTTCCACCGCGCACGGCTTGAAGCCGGGGAGGCGGGAGTCCGCATCGTCATGAAGGACAAGTGATGAGATCCTGGCAGACCCTGCTTTGCGCCCTGGCCCTGGCCGGCGCCGCTTCCACGGCGCGGGCCGGTCCTGCCGCGGACCGGCAGGCGGCCCTGGAGCTTCTGGGGCGCGGCACGTCCGCCTTCGACGTGGGCGACGTGCTCGGCGCCACGCGTCACTGGACGGAGGCCATACGCCTCTGCCGCCTGGCCAACGCCCCGAAGCTGGAGGTCGAGGCGCTGGGAAGGCGCGGCGAGGCCTACCGGGTGGAGGGCCAGTTCCGTCAGGCGTCCGAGGACCTGACCGCCGCCCTGGCCCGGGCGCAGGCATCGGGGGACGAGCCGCTGATCGCCGCCAGCAGCGGCGCCCTGGGCAACCTGGCCTTCATGTCGCGGCGGACCGCTGCAGCCGAGCCGCTGCTGCTGGACAGCCAGGCCCGCGCGCGCCGGCTGGGCGATGCGGCGGTGGCGGGTGCGGGCGCCAACGACCTCGGCAACCTCTATGCCGCGACAGGGCGGGCGCAGCAGGCCGCCCAGTCCTACGCGGCTGCGGTCCAGGGCGCGGAGGCTGCGGGCGACTCTGCCCTAGCTGCGACGGCAGAGACGAACGCCGCCCGGCTTGCGCTCGATGGCAAGGACCCGGCCCGGGCCGCGGCCCTGCTGCGCAGCGCGACGGGCCGGCTGGTCCGGATGCCGCCGGGCTACCAGGTGGCGCTGGCGCTCACCGCCGCCGGCACCGCCGGCCTGGCGGACGGGCAGCCGCTGCCGGCGCAGCTTGCGGATATCTCCAGGCAGGCGTTCGAGGCAGCGGCGGCCACGGCGGGACGGCTGGGTAACGCGGCCCTCGGCTCGCTCGCCATCGGCGGCCTCGGGCACCTGGAGGAGCGAACGGGCCGCCTGGAGCAGGCGTCCCGCCTGACCGGGCAGGCGCTGTTCCGGGCGCAGCAGGCGTCGGCGCCTGACATCGCGTTCCGCTGGGAATGGCAGCAGGCGCGGATTGACCGCACCCTTGGGCGTGACGACGCGGCCCTGGCCGGCTTCCGGCGAGCCGTGGCCGGCCTGCAGTCGGTACGCCAGGACATCCCCATCGAGTACCGGAACGGGAAGTCCTCCTTCCAAAGCTCCTTCGGCCCCCTCTACACCCAGTTCGCCGACCTGTTGCTCCGGCGCGCCAGGCAGGACCGGCGGAACGCCGCGGCGCTGATCCGCGAGGTGCGCGAAACGCTGGAAGGGCTGAAGCGGGCCGAGCTGCAGGACTACTTCCGCGATTCCTGCGTCGCCGACCTGGAGGCGAAGCAGCGCGGCATCGAGATCGTGGCGCCCGATACGGCGGTCGTCTATCCGGTCATCCTGCCGGACCGGCTGGAGCTGCTGGTCAGCGTCGGCGAGGACTACCGGCAGGTCGTCGTGCCCATCACCGAGGCGCGCCTGCGGGCAGAGGTGGAGCAGTTCCGCCTGCTGCTCGAACGGCGCTCCACCAACGAGTTCCTCGTCCCCGCGCAGCGGCTATACGACCTCATCGCCCGGCCTATCGAGGCCGCGCTCGCCGGGCGGAAGGTCACCACGCTGGTGATCGTGCCTGACGGGGTCCTGCGTACCGTCCCCTTCGCCGCCCTGCACGACGGCCAGCACTTCCTCGTGGAGCGCTATGCGCTGGCGACGGTGCCGGGGCTGCGGCTGGTGGACCCGCGTCCGCTGACGCCCGGCACATCCCGGACCTTCGCCGCGGGCCTGTCGCAAAGCCGCCAGGGCTTCCCGTCCCTGCCGAACGTCCCGTCTGAGCTTGAGGAGGTTCACCAACTGCAGGGCGGCACTAGCCTGCTCGATGGCGCATTCCTGCGGGCGCGCTTCGCAAGGGACCTGCGGAACGTGGACTACAGCGTCGTCCACATCGCCTCGCACGGCCAGTTCGGCAGCGACCCGAGCCAGACCTTCGTCCTGGCCTATGACGGGCGGCTCAACCTGGACGACTTGGAGAACAGCATCAAGCTGGGCCGGTTCCGCGACCCGGGCCTCGAACTCCTGGTGCTGGACGCCTGCCAAACCGCTGCGGGCGACGACCAGGCGGCGCTCGGCCTGGCCGGGCTTGCGCTGAAGGCCGGCGCACGCAGCGCCTTGGCGACGCTGTGGTCGGTCAGTGACCAGGCCTCTGGCCCGCTGATGGTGGACTTCTACCGGCAGTTGCAGGGGAGAACCGTATCGAAGGCGCGCGCGTTGCAGGCGGCGCAGCGCGACATGCTGGCGGACCCGCTGCTGAGCCACCCCGCCTACTGGGCGCCGTTCCTGCTTATCGGCAACTGGCTCTAGCCTTTGTTTCTACGAGCATCTTCATCGGAACGTGCACACGTTCGATCCGATTATGTTCTAACGGAAGGACCTGAGATCATGGGCACAAGGCGGATGCTCCTCGGTTTGGCGGCAGGCGTGGCAGGGGCTGCGGCGGCATGGCAGGCGGGCCTGGCCCAGTCAACGTCCGGCGAGCAGGGAGGCCAGGCAGGCGGTGGCCTGCCGGACCGCGGCGCGCCCACCGGGCGGACCGGCGCCGCAACGCGCGGCGCCCGTAGCGCCGATGGCAACCTGACGCTTGACGTCGTCGCGCCGTTGCGCGGCGTGGGGCTGACTTCCGTTGACCAGCCTGAACTCTGCTACATCCTGTCCGGCAGGACTGCCCGGCCCCTGCGGCTGGCGGTCAGCACCCCCGGCCAGGCGCGCCCGCTGGCGAACCTCGAGCTGCCGCACGCCACGGCAGGGGGAATGGGGATCATCCGCCTGCGCGACCACGGCATCCGGCTCATGCCGAACCTGCTCTGCATCTGGTCCGTGACGGTGGCGCTTGACCCGCGTGCGCCCTCGCAGGACCTCGTCGGCAGCGCGCTGATCCAGTACCGCCCAGGCGACCCGGCCCTCGCAGCGGCAAGCCGAGAACCCATCCCGCGCCGCGCCGCCGCGCTTGCGCGCGCCGGTTATTGGTACAATGCGGTCACCCTGGCGAGGCAGGGCCAGGACAGGGACCAGGGGGCCGCGCTTGCCTCGCTGCTCAAGGAGGCAGGGCTGCCGGCGGCCGCCGACCCTGCTGCGGCCCTGGTGCGGTAGCGGCGGGGGTTCAGAACACGCTTGTGACGATGCGGAAGTGCAGGCCATTGTCCTGCAACGAAGTGCCACGCCCGACAACGTGGTTGAGCGCGTATCCGTAGTACGCCTCGGCAGCCGTCCCGAACCCGATCAGCCAGCGCACGCCTAGCCCGACGCTCGACAGGTTGGAGTTCACCGGCGTGGCCCGCCGCGTGTTCCAGCCGGTCCCGTGGTCGAAGAATGGGGCAAGCTGGACGAACCCAGTATCGGGTGTGGTGCCGCCAAAGGGCAAGGGCACCCTGCCGACCGGGATGCGCAGCTCGAGCGTGCCGACGACGGCATTGTCGGTGGCCGTGAGGTATTCCCGGTAGCCGCGGACGGTGGAGAAGCCGCCGAGCACGAACTGCTCGATCGGGAACAGCGGGTCCTTGCTGAGCTGCAGGCTGCCGCGGGCCAGGACCTCCCAGTTGCCGAATATGCGGCGCACGTATTGAGCCTGGCCAAGCCAGGTGAAGAACTGCCCGGTCGGCGGCACTGGGGTTGCCGTGGCGCCCAGGGCGTTCACCCCCAGGCTGAAGGTTGACCGCAGGGCCACGACCCGTTCGGCATTGCGGTCGAGCCAGTCCTGGTAGAACCGCAGCGCGGTGACGTTGGTCTTGCCGTTGTCGGCGCCGGCGGCAAAGGAGAACGGCTGTCCCAGTATGAACGTCTGGCTGCGCCGCCACTCCGCCGACAGGCCGAGCACGAGGGCCTGCTCGGGGGTACGGTAGAAGGGCCGGCTCAGCCCAAGGCCGATGCTGTCGTAGCGGCTGGTGATGTTCAGCGGGGTGAGGCTCTGGGAGGTGACCAGGGTGCTGTTGGCGTCGTAGCGCAGGCTGATCCGGGTGTCGTCGCTGGCGATGGGCAGCGAGTAGCTGGCGGTTCCGTCGTTGATGCCGTCGCTCCGCCCGTACTGCAGCGCCAGGAGGTCGCCGACGCCAATGAGGTTGACGATGGCGCCCCCCAACTGGCCGCGGATCTCGCCGACGGTCGGAGACTGGTTGTTGGCGACCTGGGTGGTCAGGGTGTAGCGGCTGGCCTCCGTGACGTCCCCAACCAGGCGCGCCTCGCCCGGCGCGAGGCCGGGCTGGATGCTGAGGTTCAGGCGGGTGAGCGAGGAGTCCTGCAGCAGTATCTGCTGCTGCCGTCCCAGGTCGTTCACGTTGAAGGGAACGGAGAGGCCGCGCCGGAGGCGGTCGGTCACGTAGGAGGAGCTGAGGTGCCGGTTGCCTGTCACCTCGATCCCGGTCAGCCGGCCCTCGACGGCCTGCAGGGTGAGGACGCCGTTGGCGACGGTCTGGTCAGGGATGACGGCGCCTGAGTTGATGTAGCCGCGGTCCACGTAGAGCAGCGTGACCTGACGCCGGATTTCCTCGACGTCCGCAAGCCCGGTCGGGCGCCCGAGGAACGGCGCCGCCACGCGGGCTATGTCGGCCATGCTGAGCACCGTGCTGCCAGCGACCTGCACGCCCCTGAGTACGAAGCGGGCGTCGTTGGGCAAGTTGACCCGGACCGCTGGCGGCGTCCGGGCAGGCGCGTACGGGGCAGCCGTCCAGGGCGCCGGGCTAACCTCCGGCAGGTTGGGTGCGCTGGAGCCACGCCGTTCCGGCAGCGGACCGCCAGACAGCGGGTCGCCAGCCGGTGCCGGCTGCGCCGCGGCCCGCCCGGTTAGGTGCAGCAGGCAAGCCAAGATGCCGGTGAGATGCAGCGTCCGGCGCAGGATGCCTTGCCCCACCGCGCCGCCCTGTCTTGCCAGTCCAAGGGGCCGGGCGATGCCGCCCGGTATCAAGGCCAAGCTATCCGCATCGGCTCGACAGGGTGAGGCTGACATGCGCCGGGGCGGCAGGCGCTGCCGCCGCCGTGCCTGCGTCACCGCGGACGGGTCGCCCGGCGAAGTAGAGGGCGGGCAGCGCGGCCTCTAGGCCTTGACGCTGCCCGCCGTGCCCGGCCATCACCAGGCTGGACTGCGGGCTGGCGCCCCGCGTGGCGCAGCCCTCCCGCAACAGGGCGGCGGCGGAGCGCAGGTCGCTGGCCAGGACGACCAGGCTGCCGTTCAGGTTCAAGGGCTGTGCGGCGATGAAGATGTTGCCGGACACGCCGCGCTGGGAGCTGGCGGTGATGGCGCTGCCGGCGGATGGCACGAGCTGGTCGGCCCGGACCAGCACGTTGCCGCCGTTGCCGCCCACCGCGTCCGCCTGGATCACGCTGCGGTCCAGGACGACGAAGCGCGGGGCAATGGTGATGTTGCCGCCGTTGCCGAGCGCGCCGTTGACGGAAGTGGTGATGGAGCTGTGCTGCAAGTAGAGCAGGTCGCCCGGTCCGATCGTGATGTTGCCGCCGTTGGCCGCCTGCGCGCTGGTTGAGATGCCCGCCCCGTCCCGCAGGGTGACCTGCGGCGCAGTGACCGTGATCGAGCCGGCGTTGCCCGTGCCGGTGGAGGTGGCGCTGATCTGAGGCCCGGCGCCATTAAGCTGGATGCCGGTGCTGGCCGCCACGCTGACGTTGCCGCCCCGGCCCGGGCCGTTGGTGCCGCTGTTGATGACCGCCCCGCCCTGGACGGTGACGGTGCCTGCGGTGACCGTGACCGTGCCGGCGTCGCCGGCATTCAGACCTTCCGACGCCGCCGCGATCGAGTTGTTCCGAACGCCCCGGCCATCGAGCAGCAACGCGCCCGCTGTCGTCACCGTAACGGAGCCGCCGGCGCCCGTGCCGCCCGTGCTGCTCGTGATCGTGCCGCGGTCGAGGACCGAGACACTGCCGGCGGTCACCTGCACCGATCCTGCCGGGCCGGTGCTGCCGGGCTGGGCTGCGCTGCTCACGCCGGTGAGGGAGCTGGCCCTGCCGGCGCCGCCGATGGTGAGCGGGCCTCCGATGGTCAACGTGACCTCGCCCGCGTTGCCGGACCCGGACGTGACGCTGTTAACCGATCCTCCGCCCGCCAGGGTCAGCGCGTCGGCCTTGACGGTCACGCCGCCGCCCCGGCCGGAGCCGGATGTGGAGCTGGCGATCTGCGCCACGTTCTGGACCGTGGCAGTGCCGGCGTTGACCATGACCGTGCCAGCGTCACCGGACCTTTTGCCGAGCGATGACGCCAAGATCGCGCTGGTGCCCCCCCCTTTGCCGTCGAGCAGCAGCGCGCCACGCGCCGTCACCACCACCGAGCCGCCCGTGCCCGGGCCGCTCGTGCTGCTAGTGATGGCGCTGCCGTTGAGGACCGAGACGCTGCCGGCGTTCACCTGCACGGACCCAGCCGAGCCGGAGCTGCCGGGCTGGGCTGCGCTGCTCACGGTGGCGGAAGCGCCCCTGACCTTGGTCCCATCGATGGTGAGGGGGCCTGTGATGTTCAGCACGACTCCGCCCGCGTCGCCAGATGCCAGCGTTACGCTGTTGACCGAACCTCCGAGCGCTAGGGCCAGCGCGTCGGCTTTGACCGTCACGTCGCCGCCCTGGCCTGGGCTGCGGGTGAAGCTGGTGATCTGCGCCCCGTTCTGGACCGTGGCAGTTCCGGCGTTGACCGTGACCCTGCCGGCGCTGCCGCCCTGCTCATATCGCGACGCGGCCGTGATCAAGCTGGGGCCGGATTTGCCATTGCCATCGAGAAGCAGCGCGCCGGGCGTCGTCACCAGCACCGAACCGCCCGCGCCTGTGCCGCTCGTGCTGCTGGTGATGGCACCGCCATTCAGGACCGACACGCTGCCAGCACTTACCTGGACCGTGCCGGCCGAGCCGGTGCTTCCAGTAGCAGCCTCGCTACTCAAATTGGCAGAGAAGCCCCTGGTCTCAGTGCCGTCTATGGTAAGAGGGCCTATGATCTTCAGCGTGACCTCGCCCGCGTTGCCGGACCCATCGGTTGCGCTGCTGACCGAGCCGCCGCGCGACAGGGTCATCGTGCCGGCGTTGACAGTCACGCCGCCGCCCCGGCCCAGGCCGGAATTGGAGCTGGCGATCTGGGCCGTGTTCTGGATTGCGATGCTGCCGGCATTGACCGTGACCGTGCCGGCATCGCCGGATTTCACATACAGCGCTGATGCCCCGATCACACTGGCCTCGGCCACGTTCCTACCGTCGAGCAGCAGCGCGCCCGGCGTCGTCACCACCACCGAGCCACCCGCGCCTGCGCCTTGCGTGCTGCTGCTGATGATGCCGCCGTTGAGCACCGAAACGCTGCCTGCGGTCACCTGCACCAATCCGGCCGAGCCGGTGCTGCGATAGGCGGCCTCGCTGCTGACGCCGTTGACGGGACCTGAGTTGACGGCGCCGTCAACCGTGAGGGCGCCTTGGATGTTTAACGTGACGTCTCCGGCACTGCCGGACGCATAGGTCACGCTGTTGACCGAGCCGGCGCGCGCCAGGATCAACGCGCCGGAGTTGACCGTCACGCCGCCGCCCTGGCCGGGGCTGTGGGTGGAGCTGTCAATCTGCGCCCCGCCCTGGACCGAGACGCTGCTGCCTTTGACCATGACCGTGCCGGCGTCGCCGGATTGTGGCCCCAGCGCCGACGCCCCGATTTCGGTGTTGACGCCGTTGAGCACTAGTGCGCCCGTCGTTTCGACCAACACCGAGCCGCCCACCCCGGTGCCCCGGCTATTGCTGTTGATGAAGCCGCCGTTGAACACCGAAATGCTGCCGGCGCTCACCCTGACCGAGCCGGCGTTGCCGGAACTGTTGAAGTAGGCCTCGCTGCTCACGCCGTTGGCGGAGCCTGCGTTGTTGGCGGCATCAATGATGAGGGCGCCCTGCACGTCCAACGCAACTTCGCCCGCGCTGCCGGACGCGAACGCGATATTACGGACCGAGCCGCCGCGTAACAGGGTCAGCGTGCCAGCGTTGACCGACACGCTGCCGCCCTGGCCTGAGCCGTTGTTGAAGCTGGCGATCTGCGCCCCGCCTTGGACCACGGCGCTGCCGGCGGTGACCTTGACCGTGCCGGAGTCGCCGGACCCCGTCCCCAGCGCCGACGCCGTGATCCCGGTATCCGTCATGCCTCCGCCGTCAACAACCAGCGCGCCCGGCGTCATGACCGCTACCGAGCCGCCCGCACCCGTGCCCTGGGTGTTGCTGCTGATGGTGCCGCCATTCAGGACCGAAGTGCTGCCGGCGCTGACCGACACGTCGCCGCCCCGGCCTGGCCCCTGGTTGACGCTGGCGATCTGCGCCCCGTTCTGCACCGTGGCGCTGCCGGCGTTGACCGTGACCGTGCCGGCATTGCCGGACTGCGCATCCAGCGCTGACGCCCCAACCTCTGAGTTGCGGCCGTCAACCAGTAGCGCGCCCGGGGTCGTCACCGCTACCGAGCCGCTCGCGCCCGTGCCCCGCGTGTTAGCGTTGATGAAGCCGCCGTTGAGCACCGACACACTGCCGGCGTTCACCCGCACTGCGCTTGCAGAGCCGGAGCTGCCAGTGGCGGCCTCGCTGCTCACGCCGTTGACGGAGCCTGCGTTGTTTGCGCCGTCGACCGTAAGGGCGCCCTGCACGTTCAATGCGACCTCGCCCGCGTTGCCCGACGCATTCGCCACGCTTCTGACCGCGCCGCCGCGCGCCAAGGTCAATGCACCGGCGCTTAGCGTGACCGCACCGGCGTCGCCGGCCTTGGCTGCCGCAGCCGGGCTGGTTGCGCTGGTTGCGTTCGAGCTGGTCAAGACCTGTGAGCCAGCCGCGACCGCGACGTTCCCAGTCATGGCGACGCTGACCGGCCCGCCCGCGCCGGTGCCGAAGGTGTTGGCCTTGACCGCCGCATTGTTCTGGACGGTCAGCGTTCCGCCAGACAAGCTGATCTGGCCTCCAGCGCCTGCCAGCCCCGTTCCGCTGGTCTGGCTTATCAAGCCCGTCCCCGATCCATCCAACAGTATGCCGTTTGCGGCTACGTTGATCTGCCCGCCTATGCCGCTCCCAAAGGTGTTGGCTTCGATCGTTGCGCCGTTTTGGACGGTCAGCCTTCCGCCGGCTAGGCTGATCTTACCCCCAGCGCCGGCCTGCGCTGGAAGGCCGTCCGCACCCGTCAGCCCGCTTCCGGTGGTCTGGCTCGTCAAGCTCGTCCCTGGTCCATCCAGCAGGGTGCTGTCAGCCGCTATGCTGATCGGCCCGCCGTTGCCGAAGTCCCCCGCCTGGCTCAGCAGAAGCGCGCCGTTCTGCAGCGTCAACGTGCCCGTGTTGATGCTCACTGTCCCGCCGTCGGCTGCTGCCGAGGCGTATGTGCCGACAACGGCCGAGTCCAGCGTCACCGCTCCGCCTGCCGCGGTGCTGATGTCAATGTTAGGTCCGCGCCCGGCCCCGCTTGAGAACGCCGCCATTCTCGCCCCACCGCTGACCGTCACCGTTCTGTCGCCACGCAGCGAGATTACCCCGCCTGGCCCGGGACCACCCCTATTCTCCGCCTGGACGATGCTGGCCGATACCGAAAGGTCGCCGGCGCGGATGAAGACGCTGCCCGTGCTGCCGCCGTTTGCGAGGATGCTCGAATTGCCCGCCACCTGCACGCTCCCGGAACGCGCCACGGTGGGCGCCGGCCCGGCGCGCGGGTCCACCGGCACCTCACCCGGCCCGGCGGCGCTGGCGACGTGCACCGTCCCGCCCGGCGCAGACAACGTGCCGCCGGTGATCGTCACCGTGCCGCCCACCACCCCTAGCGTGCCGCCCGGCGCCGCCCGGAGCGTGGACCTCTCAACCGTTACTGGACGCGGAGCGGACAGGAACCCGAACGCCTCCGGCGGCGCGGCGCTGAGGGTGCTGGCGTCGGGGTTGGTGGCCTGGAAGCGCGAACCGTCCTTCAGCCGCAGGTAGTCGGCCGAGCTGGCGTGGAAGCTGCCGCTCACGTTCACGCTCGCGTTCGGCCCGAACACCACCCCGGCCGGGTTGACCAAATAGAGGTTGGCCCCCGGTATGGTGGAGCTGACCCGGCCGTTGATGGAGGACGCCGCCCCGCCGGTCACCCGTCCGATCACGTTGCCGACGCTGGACGGGCCGCTGAAGGTCGCCGTCTCATTCCCGTTCAGGCCGAAGGCGCCGAAGCTGTGGAACAGGTTGCCGCCGACCTGCCGGCCCAGCCCGGCCTCGATGGCGTAGCTCGGCCCGGCCAGCGTCTGCGCCGGCGACAACCGCCCGTCCACCGTGATCCCCTGCGCCCAGGCGCCATCCCGCGCCATGGCAACTGGACCCAGCCATGCGAGGAGCGCGAGGCGACCGAAGCAAACGCGCATTGTCAGCCATCCCTGGTGCCACGGCAGAGTTTGGTATAGTCGGAGTTAACATTTGTCAAAATTCAGGCATGGACCCGATTTGGAATGGCTCCGACACGCACGAGCATCCGGCGGCTGGCCCGGCCCCTTGGCACCTGCGCCTGCCTCGCCGCCCTCGCGGCAGGCGCGGCGCCCCGCCCCGCACCAGTGGCAGCCCAGGAAGCGCCTCTGGATGCGCCCGCTGGGCTGGGTCCAGGCGCCGGCGCGCTGCTTGCCACCGTGGCGGCGCGGGTTGAAGGCTTCCGCCACGCCCGCTTCGGCATGAGCGAGCCGGAGGTGCGCCAGGCAGCCAGGCGGGACTTCCCGGATGCAGCGGGGCGGCTTTCCCGCACGACGCATGCAAGCGAGAAGACCACGGTGCTGGCGGTCACGGCAAATGGGCTGCTGCCCGATGCCGGGCCGGCGCGGGTTTCATACGTCCTTGGCTACGCCTCCAAGCGGCTGGTGCAGGTCAACGTCGTCTGGTCCAGCGATGGCCGCAGCGCTGCGCGGGACGAGGCGGTCGTGGCTGCGGCCAACATCCTGCGCGATCACTTCCAAGGCCAGCACATCGCGCCTCCGGACGAGGTCGTGGCCAACCGCCAGGTGGGCGAGGGCGCGTTCCTGGTGTTCCGCGCCGCGCAGGCAGACGGACGCATGGTGGTGGTGGTGCTCAGCGGCGCCGGGGCGGCTGAGCGGGCGCGGACCCCGACGCTGGCGCCGCTGACATTGCAGCTTTCTTATATCGGCGACTACCAGCATACTGACGTCTTCCGCATCGAGGGTGGGCGGTTTTGACGGCCTCCGCCGGCGGGCTGCACAAGCCGGGCGGTAGCGTTGGCCGTGGGCGGCGCCAACCAACGGGATGCGCGCGCCTGGCACCACGCCGCCTGCGGTAAGGCATGGTCCAACCTGCCGAGACATTGGCGCGCATCCCGCTGTTCCGCTCGCTTGAGGAGTCCGCGGTCCAACGCCTGGATGCCGGTTGCATCTGGCGACGGGTGAGCGCGAAGGAGTGGGTGCTCGACTACGGGTCAGGCGGCACGGACCTGTTCTTCGTGCTACGGGGCCATGTGCGCGTGGTCATCCCCGGCGCGGTGCGCGAGGTCATCCTGCGCGACATCCGCGACGGCGAGTTCTTTGGCGAGCTGGCGGCCATAGACCAGCAGCCGCGGTCGTCCGGCATCGTCGCCGTCACTGACACCGTGGTGGCGCGGATGCCGGCCAGCCTGTTCCGGCGCCTGGTATACGAGCACCCGGATGTTTGCGGCCAGGTGCTGCAAACCCTGGTCAGCCAAATCAGGATGCTGGCGAACCGCGCGAACGAGCAGTCCAGCCTCGGCGTCCGCCAGCGCCTGTATGCCGAGCTACTGCGGCTTGCCCGGTCTCCGGCCAGCGGCAGCGGCGGCCCCGTCATATCGCCGCCGCCCACCCACGCCGAACTCGCCGCTAGGGTGAGCAGCCACCGCGAGGCGATCACCCGTGAGCTGAATGCGTTGGCGCGCGGCAAGCTGATCGAGCGCCGGCGCGGCGCCATCGTGCTGCTGGACGCGGAACGCCTGAGCGGGATGGTCGAGGATCCTGGCGAAACCAGCGGCTGAACAACCCGGGACCTGCGCCGCTCCGGTGTGGTGTTTGCCACAGACGCGGCAGCCCGGCTCAAGCACCCCTGTGTCAACGAAGGGGCGGACCACCGATGACCATCCCAATGCTCAACCCAGTGGCCGGCACCGCATCCACAGGCGCGGACCGGATGACGCCAACGCGCCCGGCCCAGGGCGTTGAGCCTTCCTGGTTTGGCAGGCTCCGGCCCAGCTTCGTTTAATGCAGAACATAGCAAGCAGGAGAGCAAGCGAATGGCCCGCGAGCAAGCTTTACGCGCCTACCAGCACCAAAGGGCATTCCTGCCAGACTACGGCCTACAGGCGGAGAAGGCCAGGCCGGTGGACGCATCCCTCTGCCGGGCGCGCATCCTGATCGTGAATGACGACCCAGACATGCGGCGCATGTTGTCGGACTACCTTCGGCAGCACAACATGAGCGTCACCACCGCGTCCGGGAAGCAGGACATGGCGCTGCTGCTGTCGGCAGAGCGGTTCAGCATTATCATCCTTGATCGCCAGATCGGGCAGGAGGACGGCCTCGACTTGCTGCGGGACCTGCGTGCGCGGACAAGCCTGCCGATCATCCTCCTTACCGGGGGGCAGAACGACTTGATTGACCGCGTCGTCGGCTTGGAACTCGGCGCGGACGACTCCATCACGAAGCCGTTCTCCATGCGCGAGCTGCTGGCCCGGGTCGGGGCGGTGCTGCGCCGGACCGAGGCGCCAGCCGAAGACAGCCGGGAACCCACCCGCGACAAGACGCAGCAGCGGCTGCGCTTCGGCAAGTGGACCCTCGACAAGCGGATGCGGCAGCTCGCCGATGCGGAGGACGATCCCGTCGCGCTGACCAAAAGCGAGTATACGCTGCTTCTGGCGTTCCTGGATGCACCAGGGCGCCCGTTGAGCCGGGAGCACCTGCTGCAGGCGACGCGGGTGCATGAGGATGTCTTTGACCGCAGCATCGATGTGCAGATCCTACGGCTCCGGCGCAAGCTCGACACCGATCCAGGTGTGCCAAGCGTGATCCGGACCGAGCGTGGCGTGGGCTATGTGTTCACCTTGCCGGTTGACGCCGCTTGATTGGGGATCTCCCCGCCTTGGATGCTTCTGGCGGAGCCGGGGCGGGTTTGGCAGGAGGGTGGGCTTTCCCTGTCTGGTGCGGGGGTGTCTGGTGCGTGGGCGCCGCGGTTCCGGAAGCTCCTGATTCCGCTCCGTCCTTCCCTTGCAGGGGCGCTATCAGGTTGATGCCTGAGGTGGCGTCGAGGGTTTGCGGCTGATCAGGTCCTCACGCTGCGGACACGACGCCGACCACCTTGCGCCGGGTGCGGAAGGCAGCGTCGCGTGCGGCACGATGTTCGTGGGCGGTCAGGCGATGGCGACGGAGCTGGAGATGGTTGTGGATGCGGCTATGGACGGAGCGGAGGCGCTGGGCGTGACGTGCTGACTCGAACCGCTGCCTCTGCCGTCCTCGTCGCCGTGCCGGCTGGTGCGGCACCTCGACGCACATGGGATGCCAGCGGACCTGCACGCGCTGGAGCAGGATCACGTCAGGGTTGGATACCTGAAGCAGCGCCTGGCCGAGCTGCATCCGTTCAGCTTTGCGCGCGCAGGCGGGACGTTGGAGGTGGCAGGGCGCCACTTGGCGGCGGTGAACAGGTCGCAGACGTATGTGACCGTCGGACTGGCTGGGCACGGCATCCTCTCCAGTCAGCGGTGCTGGCGCACCAGCGCGAAGCACTTGGCGTCATCCAGCAGCGCCGAAAGGTTGACCAAGTCTGATGCCGCCATGACAAAAGCTCCTCGCAAGAGCAGACCACCTACGCCACCCCTTGCTCATGCACCAGAGATCCTCAGCCTCGTTTCCCACTCCCAGCCTCACCACCCCGGAACCCAATAATACCAACTGTCCTATGCACTGACCGTTTTGGTCCAAGGTGTGGTTGCGATGGAGCGGATGCGATCTGGTTGGTCCATAAACCAGTTCCACGCGGTGCAGCAGCAGTCCACAATGGTGTCGTAGGTGTCGAACACGCTGTTGCTGAGCTTGTTGGCGCGCATGTATTCCCAGACGTTCTCGACTGGATTTCCATGATGCCTCTCTATGCTGGGTTCCTCGTGCGGGCTGGGTGTGACCCCGCCTTGACCTGATCCAACTCCTCGCCGCTCATCTGCACGAGCCAGATGCGTTGCTCGCTGCGCTCTGTCATCCGGCCGCGCAGGCGTCCGTTGCGCAGCCAACGGTAGGCCGTGTGCCGGTGAACGCCTAGCCGCTGGGCTGCTTCGTGCAGGGTCCACTCGGCACCGGGCGTGCGGGCGACGTTGCTGCTCCAGATCGGCCGTCCGCTGCCCAGGCCGTGGCGGAACACCAGGCGCTGGACCATGGATGCGTCGAACCGTTCCCGCTTGGGTGGACGCCACCCGGCGGCGTTCAGCTGCTCGGCGACTGCGGCTGCCGAGCAGCCCTGCCCGCGCAGGTCGCGGATGGTGGCCAGCACTTGGTCAAAGCCGCGCAGCTGCTCAAAGCGCCGGACAGGGCGGGTCGTCGCATGCCGGGTTTGCACGCCGCCGGCCCCGTGGCAGGCGACCTCGACGCGCTCGCCATCGACCTGCACGGCGACATGGTCCAGCACCAGCCGGGCCATCGCCTGACGGTCCCTGGCCGTGGTCGTGGGCGCGTGCCACAGCGCAGGCACGTCCTCCGCCAAGCGTCGGATTGCGTCCAGTTCCACCGTCTGCAGCCGGACCGGTTGGCGCGCCAGATCGCGGGCGTGCTCCGCCTCCAGCGCCTGTTCGGCGGCAAGAACCGCCTCCCAGTCCCGCTCCAGCGTGCGTGCGACCAGGCGCATGTCGGGGTCCACGGCCTCGTAGCGCCGACGCGCGAGGACCGTTTCGTAGCGCACCCGCTCCAGGCGCTGCGCCCAGTGCCGGTGCTGGGCTGCGCGTTCAAGCTCGACGTCCTCGGCCACTTGCAGGCTGACCTCGATGGCCGATGGCGCCAGGGCCGCAAGGATCAGCTGAGCCACCAGCGCGTCTACCGGCTGGGTGCTGAGCGACTGGCAGCGCGGCCCGCCAAACGTCACCGCTTCCCGGCAGCACAGGTAGCGGGCCTCGCGCCCGTTGTCGCGGTAGGCCAGCGCCATGCGCCGGCCGCACCGGCCGCAGCGGACCAGGCCGCCCAGCAGGGCCGGGCCGCCACGGGGGACGCCGTCGTGCTTGGCGCGGTTCGCCGCCATCTGCTCCTGGTTGCCTTCGTAGGTCGCCCAGTCAATGTAAGCCGGCCAGCAGCCCCGGCGCAGCACCGCCCACCCCTCTGGCGCGCGGATGAACCGCCGCCCGCTGTGCGGCTTGCCGGGCGCCATGGCCCGGCGCTCCATCCGGCTGCGGCCATAGACATAGGCGCCGGCATAGGCGGGGTGGCGCAGCATGTTGCCTAGCGTCGCCCGGTTCGGCCGCCCCCACCGCACCTCGCCCTTGCCGGCGCCAGAGCGCACGCGGTCGGGCAGCTGGATGTCGTGGTCAACCAGGTAGGACAGCACGCCACTCACCGAGCGGCGGCGCTCGAACACGTTGAACACCAGCCGGATCGCCGAGCGGACCTGCTCGTCCGGGTCAAGCGCCACCTCGCCCGAGGGGCGCTGCACATAGCCCCGCGGCAGCCCGATCACCAGCTCGCCGCGGGCGGCCTTGGCCTGGCGTCCCTCGTGCATGCGCGCTTTCAGGATGTGCAGCTCCGCCTCGCTCATCATGCCCTTGAGCCCAAGCAGCAGGCGGTCGTTATAGGTGCCGGGATCATAGAGCCCATCCGCGTCCGCAATCAGCGTGTCGAACAGGGCGCACATCTCCAGCAGCTGGTGCCTGTCCCGGCACGAGCGCGCCAGGCGGGACACCTCGATGCCCAGCACAAGCCCCACGTGGCCCAGCCCGACCTCGGCGACCAGACGCTGGAACCCAGGGCGGTCCAGGGCCGAGGCGGCCGAGCGGCCCAAGTCGTCGTCGATCACGACAACCTGCTCGCGCGCCCACCCGAGCTGGCGCGCGCGGTCGGTCAGCGCGTATTGCAGGCGCGTGGACTCCTGGTTGTGCTGCACCTGGCGCATCGTCGATTGCCGGACGTAGACGACCGCATGGCGGTCACGGTGGCGGGCCTGGACCTTGTCGGTCGGCAGCAGAACCATTCGTGGCAGGGTCGCACTCATCGGACGCCTCCATCAGGCTCGGCGCCGCAAGACGCTGGCGGATCAGCAGGCCGATCAGCACAAGCAGCCGCCGCCGCCGCTCGCGCGGCAGATCCTGCCAGCTGATCCCCTCCTGCCTCGGACCGCTCATCCCGAACAGCCATCCACCGGGCCAGCGCGCGTAGGGCCTCATGGCCCAGCCGCGGCGCTGTAAGAACGTCACATTCAGCGGTCCCGTGTCCACACGTTCTCGACCGGGTTCAACTCGGGGCTGTATGGTGGCAGGTGCAGCAAGGTGATGTTCTCCTGCACGCGCAGGCGGCCGCCCAGTTGGTGCCAGCCGGCGCCGTCGCAGACCAGCAAGGCATGCGCGCCGGCTGCGACATGGCGGCTGATCTCGGCCAAGTGCAGGGTCATGGCGTGGGTGTTGGCATGCGGCAGCATGAGGGCTGCGCCGATACCGCGCTCGGCGCACACCGCCCCGAACAGGTAGGCCCACTCGTAGCGCAGGTCCTTGGGCGCGCGCGGCCGGCTGCCCCGCTCGGCCCAGACGTAAGTCAGCGTCCCTTGCTGGCCCACGCGGGCTT
>JAABUT010002174.1_pt1 | contig 19660 bp, 21 predicted proteins | sample 5559281 | NCBI WGS metagenome assembly JAABUT01 (sample SAMN10711880, study PRJNA513359) | rock metagenome | isolation source: Antarctica rocks | place: Antarctica: Victoria Land, Ricker Hills nord | collected 2016-01-04
TCACACCGTCAGACCTCGCCCACAATCCCTTTCAAAACGGGCTTTAAGATGCTCCCCCACCCAGTCCTCCGCCGCCTGATACCCGGCGTCGTGCAGCGCGGCCAGCAGCGCCGCCGACGTGCTGCTTTTCGACACGAAGCCGAGCAACGCCTCGAACGCGTCGTTGCGGATGGCGTGGAAGCGTATGGGTTTGTAACGGCCGTTATACGGCGTGCCAGCCGCCTCCATCTCCGCCAGCAGCCGGTTGACTGCCTCGATGGCGTTCACCTCCAGCACGACGGAGGCATTGAACGTCACCTCGTTCAGCCGGTTCAGGATGGCGCGGGCGCTCCGCGGCGGAGCGTCCGTGCGCCGGACCGGGTTGACCAGCACCAGCAGCAGGTCCTGGGCATGGTCTATCAGCGGCGACAGGGCGGGGTTGCCGAGGTAGCCGCCGTCCCAGTAGGCCGTGCCGTCAATCATCACCGCCTTGAACTCGCTCGGCAGGCAGGCGGAGGCGCGCAGGGCGGCAGTGGACAGACCGGGCTGGGTGAAGATGGCGCGGGTGTTGCCGGCCACGTCCGTCGCCGTCACGAACAGGCGCGGCCCGGCGGCGTCGTTCAGCGCCGCCACGTCCGCGGCAGGGAACGACTGCTCGACCAGCGGCGCCAGAGCGTCGGTGTAGAACGGGTTGGTGTAGGGCGAGATCACTAGCCCCGCGGCCTCCAGCGCGATGGCGGCCGGCGACCAGTCGAGGTTGAAGCCGCCGAAGGGGCTGGGCTCGCCGAAGAACAGGGCGTTGCCGGCCAGCAGTCCCCGCCGGGCCAGGTCGGTCCAGAACGCCGCCAGCTTGCGCCGGGCCAGGTCCGGGCCGCCCAGCACCAGGCCGCTCACGGTCAGCGCCGCGTTGAACCCCCCGGCGCTGGTGCCGCTGATGGCGGAAAACTGCAGGCGCCCGGCGGCGACCTCCTGCAGCAGCCGGTCCAGCACGCCCCAGGTGAAAGCGCCGTGGGTGCCGCCGCCTTGCAGGGCGAGGGCGACGGCGGGCGGGGTTAGTTCAGCCACTTCGCCGTGATCCGCGACTGCTCCCCCGTTTCGGCTGAGATATGCAGCCACTGGTCCACCCAGGTCTTCAGCGCGGGGTCGCGCGGCAGCAGGTAGGCGAGTTCAGAGAAGTCGAAGGGCTGGTCTGGATGGACCGCGCACAGCTCGGGGTGCAGGCGGGCCTGCAGCCGGGTCTCGACGGCGTCGGTCAGCATCACGTCGGCGCGCCCGGCCACCAATTCGTCGAAGATGGCGGCGTTGCTGGGGAACACCACGATCTCGGCCTGGTGCAGGTTGGCGCGGTCGAAGCGCTCGTTGGTGCCGCCGGGGTTGGTGATGACGCGGGTGCCGGGCTTGTCTATGTCGGCGAGCGTCCCGAAGCGGGCCTGGTTGGCGCACAGCGCGATGGGCGTCTTGCCGGTCCGCATGACCGAGGCGGAGAAGAAGGCGGTCTTGGCGCGGTCCAGGGTGACGGTGACGCCGCCCATGCCGATGTCGAACTTGCTGGATTGCAGGTCGGCCATCAGGGTGGGCCAGGCGGTCGGCACGATCTCCAGCTTGACGCCGAGGCCGCGGGCCAGGCTTTCCGCCATGTCCACGTCCAGGCCGGTGAAGGTGCCGGCAGCGTCCTTGATCGAGAACGGGCGGTAGTCGCCGGTCAGGCCGACGCGGACTGTGCCGCGGGCGAGGATGGCGTCGAGCAGGCTCTGCGGCGCCGTTTGCGCCTGGGCGGGCATGGCGAATGCCAGCATCAGCAGCAGGGCGCACATGAGCAGCCCGCGCCCGCCATATCGCCGCCAAGACGCTGCATCCTTCTCCCTCTCCCTCCGGGAAAGGGCCGGGGTGAGGGAGTGGACAAGCACTGGCCTCGGCTTGGAATCGCCCCGTCCCCATGGCTCGCGTGGCGCCCCGCTTCGCAGCCGAGACCCCCTCACCCTAACCCTCTTCCGGAGGGAGGGGGAACTCGCGTAGTCCTTCCACCAAATGCGACGACCCTGCCGGCCAGCCATCTCCACCATGCTGCGTCACTCCTTCAGCGCCGCCTCGACCGCGGCGGCGATGCCGAACAGGCGGGCGTCGCCGCCGGTCTCGCCCATCAGCATGAAGCCGACCGGCGCCTCGCCGGGCCGGTTGGCGGGGATGCTGATGCTGCACCGGTCCAGGAAGTTGGCCAAGGACGTGTTCCGCAGCGCCAGGGTGTTGGCATGGGTGAAGGCGTCGTCGTCGTCCAGGTCGGCAATCAGCGGCGGCAGGATGGGCGAGGTCGGCATTGCCACCGCGTCAAACGGCGCCGTTGCCTCGTTCATCGCGGCGATGATCCTGATGCGGGCGGCCTGCAGAGCGATCAGCTCCGCGCCGGTCATATTTGCCCCGCGCTCGATCCGGGTGCGGACGCGCTGGTCGTAACGCGGGGCGCCGCGGGCCAGCAGGGCGCGGTGCCAGGCATAGGCCTCCGTCGCCGCGAAGCCGCCGGCGGCGTTGGCGTCCACCATCTGCTTGAACACGGGCATCGGCATGTGCGTCACCCGCACGCCCTGGCTGGACAGCCGGCTCAGCACGCGGCCGAAGGCTTCGGCCACCACCGGGTCCACCCCGTCCATCACCAGGTTGCCCGGCACCGCCAGCCGCATCGCCCGCAAATCCATCGGCATCACCGGGCGCGGCGCCTCGCCGGCCAGGATGGCGTCCACCGCGGCGCAGCACGCAACGCTGTTGCCGAGCGGCCCGATGCTGTCCAGCGTAGGCGACAGCGGCAGCGCCCCCTCCAGCGGCACGCGCCGGGCAGTGGGCTTGTAGCCGGTGATGCCGCAGAACGCCGCCGGGATGCGGCAGGACCCGCCGGTGTCGGTGCCCAGCGCCACGACCGACATCCCGTCCGCGACGGACACGGCGGCGCCGCTGCTGCTGCCGCCGGGGACGTGGCCCGCCGCACGCTCCCACGGTGCCTTCGGCGTGCCATGGTGCGGGTTGATGCCGATGCCGGAGAAGGCGAACTCCGTCATGTTGGTCCGGCCCACCGGCACGAAGCCTGCGGCCAACATCCGCTGCACGACCGGGGCATGGGCCTCGGCCGGCGCCGCATCGGACAGGACGACGCTGCCGGCGGCCGTCCCCTCGCCGCGCACGTCCAGCAGGTCCTTGAGGCTGACCGGCACGCCGGCATAGGGGCCAGGGGTGCGTCCGACCCGGCGCAGCAGGTCCATCGCATCCGCGCTGCCGCGGGCCTGGTCGCCATAGACCTTGATGAAGGTGCGCCTGCCCTCGCCGCCAGGGTCCTGGATCCGTTCCAGGCACGCCTCCACCAGGGCGCGGGCGGTATAGCGCCCGTTGGCAAGGTCGGCGGCGGCGCGCGCCAGGGTCAGGCCGGTCGTGTTGATCTGCATGGCCCGCACCGTGCCGCCCCGTTGACCCCGCTGCAAGCCTGGGAAATGGTGCCCGCGCACTTAAAAGGAGCATTCCATGACCCGTCCCGTCCTGCTGACCGGCGCCAGCGGCGCGCTGGGCCGCGTGCTGGCGGGGGGCCTGGCCGCGCAGGGGTTTGAGCTGCGCCTGACCGACATCGCACCGTTTCCCGGCGATCTCCCGCCCGGCGCCAGCTTCACCGCGCTCGACCTGAACGACGGCGTGCCGCTGCTCCGCCTGGCCGAGGGCTGCGGCACCATCCTGCACTTCGGCGGCATCTCGGTGGACCGTCCGTTCGAGGAGGTGCTGGGTCCGAACATACGCGGCGTCCACCATATCTACGAGGCTGCCCGGCGCGAGCACGCCCGCGTCGTCTTCGCCAGCAGCAATCACAGCATCGGCTTCCACGAGCGGACCACTGTGCTGGACGCCGGCTGCGCCTTCCGCCCGGACAGCTTCTATGGGCTGTCCAAGGCCTATGGCGAGCTGATGGGGCGCCTGTATTGGGACAAGCACGGGGTGGAGAACGTCAACGTCCGCATCGGCTCCTCTTTCCCCGCGCCGGTGGACGCGCGGATGCTGGCGACCTGGCTGTCCTATGCCGACCTGACGAGCATGATGGCCGCCTGCATCCGGGCGGCGCATGTGGGCCATGCCGTGATCTGGGGCGCCTCCGCCAACCCGCGCATGACCTGGTGGCGCGACGACCAGCGCGGCCGCATCGCCTGGGCGCCGGCGGACAGCGCGGAGGGCTATGCGGAAACGGTCGGCGGGAAGCTGAGCGGCAATCCGGTGTCCGAGCGCTACCAGGGCGGCGGCTACTGCGCTACAGGCTACTCGCGGGCGTCGCCGTCGCCGGCCGATCCTTTCGCGGAGTAGCGCCATGCTGGACCAGGCTCCCGCACGCCGTGCGCGGCAACATCCAAGTGGTCGTGCACCTGGACGAGGAGCAGGACTGCGAGCGCAGCATGAGCGGCCGCCTCGGCGCCTCTACCGGGACCGTCACCTTCGTGGTGCTGCATCTCCTGTGATCGGCCGCTTGGGCGGTGGTGGCGGGCGTGGTGGGTCCACCGCGCTGCGCCGCTGCACGCCCCGCACTGACGCGCCTCGCCGAAGCGGCGCCCTGCTGGCATGACGCCCTCCGTCGCGGTCGTCGGCGGCGGTCCCGCCGGGCTGATGGCGGCGGAGCGGCTGGCGGAGGCCGGGGTGGCCGTCACGGTCTATGACCGGATGCCGTCTGTGGGGCGCAAGCTGCAAATAGCCGGGCGCGGCGGGCTGAACCTGACGCATTCCGAGCCTCTGCCACGGTTCCTGCGGCGCTATGACGGGGCGGCTGGCGTGATCGGGCCGGCGGTGGAGGCTTGGGGGCCGGAGGTGCTGCGGGATTGGTGCGCCGGGCTGGGGCAGGAGACGTTCGTCGGCTCCAGCGGGCGGGTGTTCCCGGTGGCGTTCAAGGCGACGCCGTTGCTACGGGCCTGGCTGGGGCGGCTGGCGGGTCTGGGCGTGGTGGTGCGGACGGGATGGCGCTGGACGGGGTGGGACGGGGACGCCCTGCGCTTCGACACGCCGGATGGGCCGGCCTTGGTGCGGGCGGACGCGACGGTGCTGGCGATGGGCGGGGCGTCCTGGCCTCGGCTGGGTTCTGATGGTGGGTGGGTTGGGGCGTTGCAGGAGGCGGGCATCGCCGTCCGTCCGCTGCGCCCGGCCAATTGCGGTTTCCTGCACCCCTGGTCCCCCGTGTTCCGGGAGCGGTTTGCCGGGGCGCCCCTGAAACGGGTGACGCTGGCGTTCCGCGGAGAGGTTGCTGCCGGGGAGGCGGTCCTCACCGAGGACGGGATCGAGGGCGGGGTGGTCTATGCCTTGTCCCGGGTGCTGCGGGAGGCGGTCGAGGCGGAGGGGGAGGCGGTGGCACTGCTGGACCTGCGGCCGGACTTGGACGTCGCGGCGCTGGCGGCTCGCCTGGGCGGGCGGGGGGTGTCGCAATCCAACGCCCTGCGCCGGGCTGGGCTGTTGCCGGCGGCGGCGGGGCTGGTGCGGGAGGTTGGCGGGAAAGGGGCGTTGGTGGATCGGGTGAAGGCGCTGCCGCTGCGGCTGGTTGGGATGCGGGGGCTGGACCGGGCGATCTCGACGGCGGGCGGGGTGGCGCTGGGGGAGGTGGATGCCGGGTTCATGCTGCGACGGCGGGCCGGGGTGTTCGTGTGCGGGGAGATGCTGGACTGGGAGGCGCCGACTGGGGGGTATCTGCTGCAGGCGGCGTTTAGTACGGGGCGGGCGGTGGGGGAGGGGGTTTTGGGATGGCTGCCCTCACGGTTGGAAGGCAGGTGCGGACAATGTTGCACGCCATAACGGTGGCGCGCTGCGCTCGGCTGGTCAGCCCCGGCTGTGGATGTAGGCGTGCAGGCTGTCGTTCTCCTCGACATGCCGCTCGATGCGGGCGCGCACGACATCGCGCACGCTGATGATCCCGACGAGCACGCCGTTATCCAGCACGGGAAGATGGCGGAAGTAGCCGCGATCCATCAGCTCCATCGCCTCGTTGATGGTGGTGCGTGGTGTCACCGTGGTCACGGTGCGGGTCATGATGTTGTCGGCATGCAGCGTGTGGACGCCGATCCCCTTGCTGGCGAGGGCCTTTATCACGTCGCGCTCGCTGACGATGCCGGCGAGGGTCCCAGCCTCATCAAGCACAAGAACGGCGCCGATGCGCCGGGAGGCGATGGTGGAGACAAGCTCCATCAGCGGCGTGCTGGGGAGCACGGAGACGATGGTATTACCCTTTTGACGCAAGACGGATGCGATGGTCACTGGCTCTGGCCCTCCCGGACGGCGTGCGGCGTGGGCCTGCTGCCCTGACCTTGTCCGCTGCCGATGGTTGGGACGTGGCTATGATCGGGGAATCATCAATTGCCGGTCGTGCGCCTGTTCGGCCCTGGCAGGGGCATAAGGGGCGGACAACTCGCGGGCGCCAGGCACCAAGCCGGGCCGCCCGCGCTCGGGCAGATGCTCCAGTCGGTCGCAGGCGGCAATGACGGGGGCTTCGTGGGTATCGGCATCAACATACAGCCATGATCCCGGCGCATGTCTTCATCACGCACCGCTGTATCTCATCCCTCGCCGTCCAGCTTGGCAACCAACACCGCAACTCCAAAACCCTCGTTCAGCAGTTCATCCAAGCCAAATGGGCACTCCTCCGGCAGTGGCCGTGGCGCAACCCCGTTTTCCTCTATCGCTGTCCGTGCCCGGCCCGCCGTCTTCCTATAAAGATTGTCCAAGCCGATCCGCTGCCGCATGGACGGCGTGAACCGGCGCTGCACATCATGCCGGAATGCCTGGACCTTATCGCGCCAATGCTTGGCCGACGCGCTGTCCGGCATGGCGTGCAGCTTGAGCAGGTGCGTCAGCGCCTGTTCCAGCAGGCTTTGGCAGGCCCGCAGTTCCGACAGTCCGACGTCCTGCACTTCCTCGATCACGTGCGGCCAATCAACTGCCTCGTTCACGCCCTCGCCCGCCGCCAGCCGGCGCAGCAGCGCCGCCTGGTGGTCGGCCCAGGCCAACGCGTCGTGCTCGTACAACCCATCCGGCATGGAAACCTCCTGCCTCAAGCCGCCTCTGCCCGGATCGCCTCTCCCAGCGTCTCCACGATCCGGTCCACATGCCCCCGCTCCACAATCAACGGTGGGCTGAGCGCCACGATATCCCCCGTCGTCCGGACCAGCAGCCCGTCGTCAAAGCATCGCTGGAACACCCGCACCGCCCGGTCCGTCGGATGCCCCGCCCGCGGCTGCAGCTCGATCCCAGCGATCAGCCCGGCGTTGCGGATGTCCACCACGTTCGGCAGCCCGCGCAGGCTGTGGACGGCCTCCTCCCAATACGGCTCCATCGCCCGCGCCCGGCCCGGCAGGTCCTCCGCCCGCTGCAAATCCATGCTCGCGATCGCCGCCGCCGACGCCAGGGGATGCCCGGAATAGGTGTAACCGTGGAACAGCTCAATGCCAGCCGGCGCTCCGTCCACGATCGTCGAGTAAATCGCGTCCGAAGCCGCCACCGCTCCCATCGGCACCGCGGCATTGGTCAGGCCCTTGGCCATCGTCATCAGGTCCGGCACCACCCCCAGCCGCTCCGCCCCGAAGTTGGCGCCCATGCGCCCGAACCCGGTGATGACCTCGTCGAAGATCAGCAGGATGCCGTGCTTGGTGCAGATCTCGCGCAGCCGCTGCAAGTAGCCCGCCGGCGGCACCAGCACGCCGGTCGAGCCGGCCACCGGCTCCACCATCACGGCCGCGATGGTGTCCGCGCCGTGCAGGGCGACGATCCCCTCCAGCGCGTCCGCCAGGTGCCCGCCCCAGGAGGGCGTTCCGCGGGTGAAGGCGTTGTGCTCCGGCGCGTGGGTGTGCGGCAGGTGGTCCACATAGGGCAGCAGGGCGCCGAACTGCTTGCGGTTCGGGCTGATGCCGCCGACCGAGATGCCGCCGAAACCCACGCCGTGATACCCGCGCTCCCGCCCTACCAGCCGCACCCGCTGCCCCTCGCCGCGGGCGCGGTGGTAGGCCAGGGCGATCTTCAGCGCGGTGTCCGCGCTCTCGCTGCCGGAGTTGGTGAAGAACACCCGGTCCAGCCCGGCAGGCAGGATTTCCGCCAAGCGCGCCGCGGCCTGGAAGGCGATGGGATGCCCCATTTGGAACGTCGGCGCGAAATCCATCGTGGCGGCCTGGCGCTGGATGGCCTCGACGATCTCCCGCCGTCCGTGCCCGGCGTTCACGCACCACAGCCCGGCGGTCCCGTCGAGGATCTCGCGGTTATCCTGGGTGTAGTAGAACATGCCCTCTGCCCGGGCCAGCATCCGCGGCGCCGCCTTGAAGGCGCGGTTGGCGGTGTAGGGCATCCAGAAGGCATCCAGGCTATTTGGCAGGTTGTTGGGCCGGCTGATCTCGTTCATGGCGGTGGCGCCTCTTGCATCGGTGGCGCCAGGTTCGCGCTTTGGCGGCTCCGGGGCAAGCATGGCATGATGCCGGGCATGTTACGGAGACCCCTGCGATGCCTGATGGGCGGCTGTATCTCGGCACGCGCCGGTATTCCTCCTGGTCCCTGCGCGGCTGGCTGGCGGTGCGGCTGGCCGGGCTGGACGTGGAGGAGGTCGTGATCCCCCTGGCCGCCGGCGACGCGGGCGGCACCCCGGCGGTCAAGGCGGTGTCGCCGAGCGGGCTGGTGCCCTACCTGGAGCACCGCGGAGTCGCTGTGTGGGAAACCCTGGCCATCATCGAATACTGCGCGGAGATGTCGCCCCATCTGTGGCCGGCGGACCCCGCTGCACGTGCCCGCGCCCGGGCGATTAGCGCGGAGATGCACGCCGGCTTTCGCGCCCTGCGCTCCGCCATGCCGATGGTGCTAGGGCCGCAGGCGCCCGGCAAGTGCCAGACGCCCGGCGGCCTGGCCGACATCGCCCGCATCGAGGCGATCTGGCGGGACACGAGGGTGGCCTTCGGCGCAGGGGGGCCATTCCTGTTCGGGCAGGACTTCAACGCGGCAGACGCCATGTTCGCGCCCGTCGTCACCCGGCTGCTGACCTACTTGCCCCCAATCGCCGCTGACACCCGGACCTACTGCGACGCTGTACGCGCCCATCCCCTTGTCGCCGCCTGGTATGACGCCGCTGCTGCCGAGCCGCTGGAATGGCGGCGCGAAAGCGATGAGCGCGCCTTTGCCGGCTAGGCGGCTGCGAGCCTGCGAAGGACCTTCCCGCCCGGACGGGCCGCAGCCCCAACCTGGCGCACCAGGGCCAGGGCTTGACGCTCCCAGGGCGAAACTTCCAGGGCGAAACCCGCGGGACCGGCTCACGGACGGCCGGGGCAGGCATCAAGGCCGGGGTTGGGGTTCCGCAGGACGTGCGCCTATATCCCGCTAAACGCCCACTGCTGTGAAAGTCATGTCATGTCCGACAGCCTGATCCCCGTCACCGTCCTGACCGGCTACCTCGGCGCCGGCAAGACCACGCTCCTGAACCGCATCCTGTCGGAGAACCACGGCAAGAGGTATGCTGTCATCATCAATGAGTTCGGCGAGCTGGGCGTGGACAACGATCTCGTGGTGGACGCCGACGAGGAAGTGTTCGAGATGAACAACGGCTGCATCTGCTGCACCGTGCGCGGCGACCTGATCCGCATCGTCGGCGGCCTGATGAAGCGCCGGGGCAAGTTCGATGGCATCATCATCGAGACCACCGGCCTCGCCAACCCGGCACCTGTCGCCCAGACCTTCTTCGTGGATGACGGCGTGCGCGCCAAGACCCGGCTGGACGCCATCGTCACCGTCGTGGACGCCAAGAACCTGCCGGCCCGCCTCGCCGACAGCGCCGAGGCGCAGGAACAGGTGGCCTTCGCCGACGTGATCGTGCTGAACAAGGCCGACCTGGTGACGCCGGAGGAGCTGGACGCCGTTGAGGCCCGCATCCGCGGCATCAACCGCTATGCCCGCATCCACCGCGCCACCCGCTCGGCCGTGGCCATCGAGGACGTGCTGGGCCAGGGTGCATTCGACCTCAACCGCGTGCTGGAGCGGGAGCCGGACTTCCTGGAAGATAGCGAGCATAGCCACGACACCGACGTGAACAGCATGAGCTTCGAGGTGTCCCGCGCGATTGACCCCGAGAAGTTTAACGCCTGGATGGGGGTGCTGCTGCAGGAGAAGGGGCAGGACTTGCTGCGGACCAAGGGCATCCTGGCCTACCCGAACGAGGACCGGCGTTTCGCCTTTCAGGCGGTTCACATGATCGCCGACGGGGACTTCGTCGGCCGCTGGCCCGTGGGCGTGCAGCGGCGGTCGAAGCTGGTGTTCATCGGCCGCAACCTGAACCGCCCGCAACTGCGCCGCGGCTTCGAGGCGTGCCAGGTCGCCGAGGCCCGGGTGGGCGCCGAGGCGGACGCATGAGCGAGACGCTGCAGCGCTTCGTCCTTGAGGAGCGCGGGCAGACCCAGGACCTCGGCGCGTACGTGGTGGACGCGGTGTTCGACCGTGGCGGGGCCGCTGCGTTTGGGCTAGGTGACGGAACCGTGCGCATCGCTCATGGGCCGGACTGGCCGGTTGTGGAGGCGCATGATGGCGCGGTGCTGGCGATGGCCGCCGACTCCCGCGCGGGCTGGGTGACGGGCGGGGACGACGGCGGGCTGCGCCGGGTTTCCCGGGACGGTGAGGTGTCGGACGTGGCGCGCTATGGCTCGAAGTGGGTGGAGCAGGTTGCCACCTTCGCGGACGGCAAGGGCGGCGGCGTGCTGGCCTGTGCGGTCGGAAAGGCCGTGCATGTGCTGGACGTTGCCGGGGCGGTGCTGAAGTCGTTGCAGCATTCCTCGACCGTCACCGGCATCGCGTTTGATGGCCGGGGCAAGCGTATCGCGGCGTCGCACTACAACGGCTGCAGTCTTTGGTTTGTGGGCGCCAAGGACGGCAGCCCGCGCATCATGGAGTGGAAGGGCAGCCATACCGGCGTCATCCTGCACCCGGCGGCCGAGGCCGTCGTCACCTCCATGCAGGAGAACTCCCTGCACGGCTGGCGCCTGTCCGACGGCCAGCACATGCGTATGAGCGGCTATCCCTCCAAGACCGCCAGCATGTCGTTTAGCCGCAACGGCAAGTGGCTGGCCTCGTCGGGCGCCGAGAGCGTGGTGCTGTGGCCGTTCTCCGGCGGCGGACCGATGGGCAAGGCGCCGCTGGAGCTGGCGGGCGCGGACGGCGTGCTTTGCACCCAGGTTGCCTGCCATCCCAGCCACGACATGGTGGCCGCCGGGTTCAACGACGGGATGGTGGTGCTGGCGGACATCGCCAGCCAGCGCATCATCCCCGTGGCACCTCCTGGCCACGGCCCGGTGTCCGCGCTGGGCTGGAGTGCGACCGGCAGCCACCTGGCGTTCGGAACCGAGGAGGGCTTTGCCGCGCTTGTGGACTTCACGCCGCGATAGGAACCGCCTGCATGGAACTGATCACCGCCCAGGGCATGCACATGCCCAAGCTCGGCCTTGGCACCTGGCGCATGAAGGGTGAGGAGTGCACGGATGCCGTGCAGCGCGCCATCGGGCTGGGCTACCGCCACATTGACACCGCCGAGATGTATGGCAACGAGGAGGCGGTCGGCGAGGCCATCGCCAACGCCGGGGTGGCCAGGTCCGACCTGCACGTCACGACGAAGGTTTGGTACGAGAACCTGGGCGCCGACGCCATGCGGCGGAGCATCGAGGGGTCGCTGCAAAAGCTGCGGCTCGACTATGTGGACCTGTATCTGATCCATTGGCCGTCCCCTGGCATGGACCTGCCGGATGCGCTGGCCAACCTGACGCGGGTCAAGGAGCAGGGGCTGGCCCGAGCCATCGGCGTGTCGAACTTTCCGGTGGCGCTGCTGCGCCGGGCCATCGAGGAGATCGGGGTGCCGATCGCCTGCAACCAGGTCGAGTATCATGTGCTGCTGGGGCAGAACCCGGTGGTGGACTATGCGGTTGGCCATGGCGCCAGCATCGCCGCCTATGCACCCCTGGCGCAGGGCCGGCTGGCGGAGCACGAGGAACTGCAGGCCATCGCCCACAAGCACGGCGCCACCCCGGCGCAGATCGCGCTGAAGTGGCTGCTGGACCAGCCCGGCGTTGCTGCTATCCCGAAGGCCAACCGCGTCGAGGGGCAGAAGGCCAACCTGGACGCATTGAAGATCACGCTGGACGACACCGACCGCGCGGTGATCGCTATGCTACCGAAGACGCAGCGCTTCGTGAACCCCGGCTGGGCGCCGGTCTGGGACCAGGCAGCCTAATGTCCCCTTCTTCTTCTCCCTCCGGGAGAGGGCCGGGGTGAGGGAAGCCGCCAGCGCGGACCTCTCTCCTGCTGGGGCCAGCCCAGCATAGTGGAGGTCGGGTTCGTGCGGCCTCCCTCACCCCAACCCTCTCCCGGAGGGAGAGGGAGCAGGAAGCACTTCTATGGTCACAATTGTCCTTCGGCCTTCCCGCGCCCGGCTGGCGACCAGCTTGGTCTTCCTTGCGAACGGCATTGGCATTGGGGCATGGGCTGCAAGCATTCCTGGGATCAAGGCTCGCTTGGATTTGTCCGGCACCGCCCTTGGTTTTGGACTGCTGATGCTGGCGGCTGGAGCGATGGCGGCGATGCCCCTGGCGGGTTGGCTTGGCGCCAAGCGAAGCGGGCTGATCGCAGGGGCTGGAGGGTTGTTCGCGGCGTCGCTGCTGCTTCCTGCGGTCGCGCCGGGCTATCTGGCCCTGCTGCCGGCGCTGTTTGTGCTTGGTGCGGCCAACGGGGCGCTGGACGTGTTGATGAACGCCGGGGCCACCCGGGTCGAGGCCGCCTGGGGCCGGGCCATCATGTCGTCCTTTCATGCCTGCTGGAGCCTGGGCGGGCTGCTCGGCGCTGGCGGTACGGCGCTGGCGGTGCATTTCGGCGCTGGGATGCTGCCGTTCGCGGCGATGGCGGTTGCGGCGCTGGTCGGGAGCGCGGCCCGGCTGGGGTTGCAGGACGGTGCGGGGGCGGATGCCGGCGGCTTTGCCTGGCCCAGCCGGGCCGCGGCAGGTATCGGCGCGCTCTGCTTCCTGGCCTTCATGACGGAGGGCGCGGTGGCGGATTGGTCCGGCGTGTTCCTGATTGGGGCGGGCGCCACCGCAGCAGGTGCTGCGGCGGGTTTTGCAGGGTTTTCAGCGGCGATGGTGCTGGGGCGGCTATTCGGAGACCGGCTGGTCCGGCGGCTTGGCCCGGCGCTCGTGCTGCGTGGCGGGGCGGTGCTGGCCGCCGCCGGGTTCGGGTTGGCCGTAATGTGGCCGGAAGCGGGGGCGGCGGGCTTCGCGCTGGTGGGGTTGGGAGTGGCGAACATGGCGCCGCTGCTGTTCTCCGCCGCGGGACGGACGGGGACAGCGGCCAGCACGGGCGTGGCCGCGGTGGCGACGCTGGGCTATGCCGGGCTGCTGCTGGGGCCGCCGGTGATCGGGGCGGCGTCGGACGTCGTGGGGCTGCGCGGGGCCTTGGTGCTACTGATCGCGGCGGCTGGGGTGCTGGCCGCCGCGAGGCTGCGTGGGGAGTAGGGCGGAACAGCGGCAGCGCGTTCCGTCAAGGGGTTGGCGCTGGCTGATGGCGGAAGGCGCTGACCGCTTTTCCGCCCTACGAGCTACGAACTGGTTGTTGGTACCGTTACGCCGATTATGTCGCCTTCCCGTATGAGCGCGGCGAGTTGCGTCTCGTCCCAACCCTCCGTGCCAGCGGGCCGGCGTGGCAACACCATCCAGCGGTAATCCGCCGTGCTGTCCACGACGCTGATCCGCATCCCGTCGGGCAAGGACGTGCCCCACTCCGCCAGCACTCCGCGCGGGTCGCGTACGGCGCGGGCGCGGTAGGCTGGTGACTTGAACCAGAAGGGCGGGTAGCCCAGCACGCCGCGCGGGTAGCAACTGCACAGCGTGCAGACGATCAGGTGATGCACGTCGGCCGTATTCTCCAGCACACCTAGCGGCGGCAGGCCGCGCATGTGGATGCCGGCGGCCTCCGCGGCCTGGGCGCCGTCGCGCAGCAGCAGCTCGCGATAGGCCGGGTCGGTCCAGGCGCGGGCGACCATGCGGGCGCCACCGGCCGGGCTGGCGCGGTCGGTCTGCTCGATCCGGGCTGCGATCTCGTCAGGGGTGGCGATACCCTTCTGCTCCAGCAGCGTGCGCAACGCTGCGAGAAGGCGGTCGCCTGGGGTTTCGAGGATGGGATCGAGGAGGGTGCTCATGCCGGCTCCAGCCAGGGTTCGTAGAGTTCGACCAGCAGCTCGGCCCCACCCGCGTCTGGCCAAACCGACTGCGGCGCGAAGGCGACGTGATATAGCGGCAGCCGCGCCGCCGGGCGGGCGAAGGCGAGGTCCTCCGGGTTCGGGAAATCGCCGAGGTGCCGCACCACCCGACCGGTGCGTCCGCGCAGGTAGTGCGGCGTGCGGATGTGGCAGGGGCCGCGCGCTTCCGGCCAGTCGTCCCGCACCCTGACGGCGCTGCCCGGCCTGTAGGGGGCGGGGGCTGGCATCAGGCCGCGTCCAGGGCGGCACGCAGCTCGGCCTCCGTCACCACGCCGCGGGCCAGCAGGTTGTCGGCGATGGAGCGTATCCAGCGCTCGTAGTAGGTCAGGCGGAGGTAGTCGGCCTCTGGGATCGCCTCGATACCCCGGCGCAGCTCGTCCACGCTCATCACGCCCTTGGCGCCCAGTATGCCGCGCACGGCGTCCACGGTGCGGTCGAACTCGGTCAAGGCGTGGGGTTCGGTGTCTATGCCTTCGCACAGGAACTTGGGCACGCCGCCCATGTCGTGGTGGGCGCGAAGCGGGCCTTCGGGGGGTGGCGCGGCTTGCTGGTGGGTCATTGGATCGCCTCGTCCGGGGATACGCCCCACAGGTCTGCACGCTTCATCCAGCCACGATAATCCCCGATCTGGGCCTGGCACCAGGGGGAGGTTGCGTCGCAGGCGCGCAGGCGGACGATGACGCCGGGCTTGAGGCGTGCGACCGGGCTGGCGTCGTCCCTGGCGTCGCGGCGCAATGCCTGCTCGGGACCGTTGCGGGCGCCGATGACGATGGCGGTGCGGCGGGGGGCGAGGGTGGCCTGGTGGACCCAGCCCTTCACGCCCTCCTGGTCGCGGACCAGGCGCCACACCTCGAACTCGCGCTCGATCTGCACTGGCAGGTCGCGGCGTTTATAGACCCATTCGATGGGGTAGCGGGTGCCGGGGCCGCTGCGGAAGTTGACCTCGTCCGAGCGCAGGGTGGAGAAGCGCGGGAGGGGTAGGCCGGTGTTGCTGCCCTTTTGCGGCTCGACCGGCTTTTCCGGCTCGGGGGCTGGGATGGCGGCGGGAGCGGGCGGCTTGGCGGGCTGGGCCGGGCGGCGCGGCGGCGTGGCGGGGCGGGGCTTGATGAGGGGGGCGTCGCGACGGGCGGTGGTCCGCGGCGGGTGGGCTGCGGGCGGGGTTGGGGGTTGGGCATGGGGCGGGGCGGGCTGGGGCGGTAGCGCGGCAGGTTTGGCCGGCTCCGTACGTGCCGCTGCGGGCGCCAGCAGTAGGGCGGCCAGGAGGATGCGTGCTGCGGATGGGGGCATGGGGCTTCCGTGCCAATGAACGGGCTGGCGGGTCAAGGGTGGATGCCGGCGTTGCGCTCGTTCGGCCTTGATGCGGGTGGAGGCGGGAGGGGGAGCGGCGGGTTATATCGGCGTATCGGCCTGTTCCCGTGGGCTGGGTGGATGTGGTAGGGAGGCTTCGGCGCCGGGTTAGCACAGTGGTAGTGCAGCGGTTTTGTAAACCGAAGGTCGCGGGTTCAAATCCTGCACCCGGCATCCTTTTTTCCTTGGAAGATCCTAGGAACGCACGGGTTCAGCAGGGGTAGCGCGGACGTCCGGCCTTGCTGGGAACTTAGGACTTGGCGGTCGTCCGGGACATCATCGTGAGCAGCGTGGGGCTGCTGGGATGAAGGGCAAGCGCCAGGGCCGGGCTAGTCGTGAGAGCCGGGCTGCCCAAAGCATTCTGCCGCCCGCCTCTAGACACTCCCGCGGCTGCGCTATGTGTAACCAGGTAAACGGCCTACAAGGAAGCATGTCCCATCTCCAGAACGCCATCGTTCGCAGGACCCGCGTGTTCGTTGCGCTCCGCAAGGCCGGGCGGACCCAATTTGGACAGGCGCCGGTCTTTCACGCCGTAACGCCGAACTGCCGTCCCGCGCTCTGTGCGGCCGAGCCTGGGGCTGGATCGAGTTGGGCTGAGCCGCCGAGTGCCACGGTCACGTGCCCGTTGTGCCTGACCCGTCTGGCGCGGCTGCCGAGTTGATGCCCGGAGCGGGGGTGCGGCCGGCATCAGCATGATTGGCGGGCGCCCGGCCTGCGGACCTGTGGCGGATGAAGCTGCTGGATTGCTCACGCTATTTGGGGCTGGTTTCTGAAACCTTTGTTCAGCATTCCTGTGTCTCGTGGACGGTCAACGGTGCCCATTCCGGCAGAAACCCGGAATTGCGAGGATTGGCTGGCCCGCTGGATTCAGGCCGGTCCGATGGGGCGGGGCTAGACCGGTTTGCGTCCAAACTGGGTGATAACCGGTCTGGCTCTTTTGTTTGCGAGCAGGGACTTGCAGTTTCAGGTCTGGTCGTTGCGTGTTCGGACCTGACTGCAATCTGCTCTATGCCGTCCGAGGCGGCGTCAGTTTCTGCCGGTGTAGGCTTCGACCCACTCAGTCCTGAATTCGGCTGAGGCCATGCCTTTGACCATCCTCTCGGCTTCGAAGATGATACGCTGCCTGTGGTGCTCGAAGCGGTGGGCCAGCCATTTTCCCATACAAAGGGTGAGGAAGGCATATCCTGCATACCACCAGCTCCATCCAGCCCACAGCGCTAGGGTGGCGAGCACGGGCGTGGCGGCGTTGCCCAAGAGTCCCAGCCACGCCAGCCGGCCGGCGAGTCGCTGCCACCTTTCTGCGCGTCGTGCGGCGGCGCGACGTTGGTCATCGGTCACGGAGCAACTCCTTGTTTGGCGAGTGCCGCATAATGCCATGCGGTCCTCCCAGTTGGGCAAGATGGCTTTCGTTTGGAAAGTTTTGGTTAATTCGGGACGGCATTGCCGGACTCTGCGGCATTGCATGGTGCGGAAGCGTGGCTGGGGGGAAAGGCGGCGGGTTCCTGGTCCTTGGGCAACTTGGCCTTGGTCAGCCGGCGCCCGTCGGCTTCCAGCCTGCGACCCGGCCATAGACGGCCAGCAGCCGGGCGGCATGAGCCGCCGGGGTGAACGCCTCTGCCCGGCGCAGTCCCCGGGACGCCAGGGACGCGCGTAGGGCCGCGTCGGCGTCCAGCGCCTGGATGGCTGCGGTCAAGGCGGCGGTGTTGCCCGCGTCTGCCAGCAGCGCGGCGCCGCCTGCCACCTCTGCCAGGGCTTGATCCTCGGAGGCGAGGGCCGGGACGCCTAGGGCCATTGCCTCTGCAATTGGCAGCCCGAAGCCCTCGGCCAGCGATGGCATCAGCACCGCGCGTGCCCCGGCCAGCAGTCCCAGCAGCGCCGGGCGCGGGAGCCAGGGTAGCCGGCGCACCTTCGGGCCGGCGCCTTGCAGCTCTCCCGCGGCTTGCCAGCCGTCCGGGCCTGCCAGGACCAGCGGCGCCGAGATGCCGCTTGCGGCGTGGGCGGCCACCAGGCGGGCGATGTTCTTGCGCGGCTCGATGGTGCCGGCGCAGAGGAAGTAGGCGCTGGGCTGCAGGCCTAGGGCCGCGGGCGCGGAGAGGTCGGCGCCGGTCACGGACACGGATTGGCCGGTGCTGGTGACGCGGGCGGGGGGCCAGTTGGTTTCGGCCAGTAGCGCTGTGCGCGATGCCTCGCTGACGGTGACGATGTGCGCGGCCCAGCGGCCGATGCCGCGGAGCAGGCGGCGCAGGCGTTCGGGGGGGACTGGGGACAGGTCTGGACGCTGGAGCGGGATCACGTCGTGGACGGTGTAGATGTTTGGCACGCCGAGGAAGCGGAGCGGTACGGGGTAGGTCCAGTGCATCAGGCCTGGCGGCGAGGTGTCGTGCAGCGGCATGAATTGGCGGTGCAGGTCGAAGAACACCTGCGCGGTGCGGAACGGGTCTGCTCCTGTGCGCAGGCCGGGTGCGGCCAGGGGTGCGGGCCTTGCGCCGGGGGGCAGGGCGGCGAGCCAACGGCGGAGCCGGGGTGGGGCTGGGGCGGTTTCGGCTAGGCGTTCGACTGGGATGCTGGCGTGGGCCAGGGCCTCTGCTAGGCCGGCGGCGTAGGTGGCGACGCCGGTGCCGTGCCGGGCCAGCAGGCCGCGGGCGTCCACGCAGACGGTGGGGAAGGTGGGGGAGGGGGACACGGGGAGCGAGTCTAGCAGTGGTGAGGGGGTTGCACACGGGCACACTGACGGTTCCCGGCCTGTTGGGTGGGGTGGCTGGTTGATTGCGGGGGCGGGTCAGGATGGCGCCAGGTTTCGGACCGGTTCGGGCCTCGTTGTGCTTGGGGGCGTTGCTGGCCTGACTTCCTTGGCTGGCCGTCCTGGCCAGGTTTGGGCGCACGGCGTCATCCCCGTCCGCATTGTCCGCGATGTGGGGTGCTTGACCTGAGTTTTTGCAGTGGGCTGCAGGGCGGCGACGTCGTCGGGGCTATGCTCCGGCGCCTCGTCACCTTCGTGGCTGGTGGTGGGGGTTGCTCAGCCTTTGCGTGGGGGGCGCCATCGGGCGTCGGCGCGGGCGGCGTGGTGCAGGACGAAGGCGACGGCTTCGGCCGGGTCTTTGGGCAGGCCGGGGCGGGGGTGGGTGGGGCGGGGCTGCGGGCGCGAGGTGGCGGCCGGGTCGGCTGGCTCGCCGGGTTCGCGCTGGGCTGGCTGGGGATCGGGGGAGTGCCGGGCGGCGCCTGGGCTGGGCGGCTGTGGGCCGGGTTCGTGGGGGGTGCTGCCTGCGGGGCGGCTTGGGGCGGCGGCGCGGGCGTTGAGCAGGGCGATGTCGGCGGGGGTGCGGCGCTTCCACGGGCGGGTGCCGGGCAGGGCTGCAAGGCCGAGGTCGCGCAGGATGTCCTTGATGATGTCGTCTATGGGGCGGCTCTCGATGTCCCGGTCGAGGTCTGGGGCGTCCATGCGGTCGAGCAGTTCGGCGTGGAGGGCCTCGGTGGGGTCGCAGACGCGGTAGCTGTCGTCGTAGTCCTGGCGCCCAAGGGTGTCCTCGACGGCGCGCAGGATGCGCTTGCGGGCGGCGGTGCGGTCCGGGGCCGGGGTGTGATTTGGGGCCGGGTGCTTGGGGGGCTGTGCCGGGTCGTTGAGGCTGCGGGCGAGCATAATGCAGCGGCGGACGGCGCGGCTGATGCGATCGTAGGCAATGGCGACGGAGGCGACGGTGTCTGACGACGGGGCCGGGGTGGGCTGCGGCGCCGAGTGCTGCTGCGGGGCTTGGGCCTGGGCGGCGGCTTGCTGGGGCAGGTGGCGGACTAGCTCGGCGCCGACTTCGATCAGGCCGTGCAGGACTTTGCGATAGAATTGGTCGTCCTCGGCTTGGGGGCCGGGGTTGGTTTGTGGCTCGGGCTGGGTGGCGTGTGCGGACATGAACGGAGAAGGAACATTGTTGAGGGTCGGAGGTCAAGGGTTGTGTGAGTGTCAATGTGTTTTGGGGAGGGGTGACTTTCAGGGTCTTGGGCGGTGGTTCGGGTGCTTGATCGCAGGTTCGGCAAGGCGATGGAGTATTGTTAGCTAAGCGGTTCGATGTTCGTTGGTCTTGCAAGGGCCATTAG
>JAABUT010002176.1_pt1 | contig 19621 bp, 12 predicted proteins | sample 5559281 | NCBI WGS metagenome assembly JAABUT01 (sample SAMN10711880, study PRJNA513359) | rock metagenome | isolation source: Antarctica rocks | place: Antarctica: Victoria Land, Ricker Hills nord | collected 2016-01-04
GACGTATACTTGCTCACCTGAATGGTGCTCCTGATCCTGGTCGTAATTCTTCTCTCGCAAGTGGAATTATCCCAGGTCAGAGCACCATTCTTCGTTTACGACACGGCTAAGAAACCCGACCGCGGTGAAAGCGCGAGGCTAGTACAGCGGCGACTGGACCTCATCGCGTCGGACCCGTCGATCCGGTTGCTGGAGAAGCCAGAGCACAAGCGCCGCTGGGCGGCTGAGTCGTGGGAGAAGCGGCAAGAGAAGGCGCTGCGCGGGTGGCTGCTCGACCGCCTGGAGGACCGCCGCTTCTGGTTCGACGCTCAGGGCCGGTCTGCCCCGTGCAGTGTCGCCCAGCTCGCCGACGACGTAGCCCGCAACCCCGACCTCGTTAGCGTCCTCGCCCTATGGGAAGGCCGACCCGATGTACCTGTCACGCAATCGTTGATACGGCTGCTCGCCGATGAGGCGGTGCCCTACCTCGCGGCCTACCGCTACAAGGACCCCGGGCTTCGCAAGCGCGAGGCATGGGAGCAGACGTGGGCGTTGCAGCGTCGCGAGGATTCCGGTGAGACGCTCACCGGGCACATCCCGGTGCCGCCGAAGTACGTCGGCGCCGACTTCCGCAAGACCTGCTACTGGCAGGCACGCGGCAAGCTCGACGTCCCCAAGGAACGGTTCATCCTTTACCCTGACGCCGGACGCGAGACCGACCCGACCCCGGTGCTCGGCTGGGCTGGCTGGGACCACGCCCAGCAAGCGCTCGCCCTTAATCTGGTCATCGCCGCCCGCGACGAGGACAGCTGGACCGAGGACCGCCTTGTCCCCCTCGTCGCGGGTCTTGCCGAGCTGCAGCCCTGGGTACGGCAGTGGCACAGCGAACTGGACCCCACTTACGGCGTCAGCCTCGCCGATTTCTGTGCAGAGCAACTCACCCTCCGCTCGGCACAGGTCGGCAAAAGCCCCGAGGAGCTCGCGTCATGGCGCCCTGCGCCCTCCACCCGCGGCCGCAAGAAGAAGACGGCCTGATCTTTAAGAATTCACCACCGAGGAGTACGACTGTGCCGCAGAACCAAGACGTCACCCTCACTACTGTTCTCAACGACCGGCTGCTGGTGATCCCTGACTACCAGCGCTCGTACGCCTGGGAGAAGAAGCAACTCCGCGACCTGTGGGAGGATATCGACCTACTGGGGCCGACCGGCACGCACTATGCCGGCACCCTTGTGCTCCGCGATGTCCTCGACGGCAACGACGTTCGGACCTCAATGGACCAGGAAGGCACCACACTGCGGCACAGCGAGGTCGTGGACGGTCAGCAGCGGCTCACGACCTGCCTAATTCTGCTCGATCGCCTCCGCCGCGCTATCGGGAAGCTCCCGCCGGCCGTGGAAGGCGCCCAAGGCACTGCCGAGCGTCTGCGCCGGGTGTTCGGCATGGTGACCGTGGACCGGGCGCCGGTGCCGAAGCTTCAGCTCGGTCAGGAGTTGCGGACGTACTGGGTGGAGAACGTTCTCGGTGACCACGAACACGCCGAACGAGAGCTGCTTCGCGGTCAGGAGCTACTCGGCGCCGCCGCGAAGTTCTTTGACAGCAAACTTGTCGCAACGCTCGCCGACGCCGACGCGGATGAACAGTTCGATCGATTGCGCGACCTGCAAAAGCGAGTCACCAACGGGCTGCGCTTCCTCGTCTACGAGGTGAGTTCAGCCGCCGAGGTCGGCACGATCTTCGAGACGCTGAACGAGCGTGGTCGGCCGCTGAGCGAACTCGAGAAAACGAAGAACTACCTGCTGTACCTAGCTCGGCACATCGATGATGGGCGCGCCGAGCAGCTCGCTGATTTCATCAACGAGAAGTGGTCCGGCATCTTCCGCAATCTCGCAAGCCTGGGCGATGCGGCCGAGGACCAGTTGATGCGCGCACACTGGCTCGCCACCCAAGACCCGGTCCTCAAGAACTGGCGCGGCACTGCATCCGTCAAGACTGCCTTCGATCGGACTCGTTTCGTCTCAGGCGCCAGTCGGCTGGTTCCAAGACACGACTTCGCCGCAGGTGACGATAGCGCGTGGAACAGGCTCGACACCGAGGTCCGAGGTTATGTTCACTCGCTTCACGACTGCTCTCTCTTTCTCGCCGACACGATCCGCCCCCGTGAGGGCTTCCAGAGTTTCGACCACGACGTTGATCGCGCTCGGCGGGCGAGCGAGGCGCTGTTGAACGCGGGTAGCCCCGCAGTTTTCAGGCCACTCCTCCTCGCGTGCCGGCTGCGCTCACCGTCCGACGGAACCTTGTACAGCGATCTGGTGGAGCTCACTGAGAAGTACTCTGCCCGAGTTTTTGTGATCGCCCAGCGCCGAGCAAACGCCGGGACCTCCCGGATCAACCGGTTAGCTTACGAACTCGTCCACGGCGCCGATCCACAAGACGTGCTCGACAGGCTGCGTGCGACGCTTTTGCTTTATGCCCCGGATGAGCGGGTGGAAGCAGTGCTCGATGACACGACAGAAAACTGGTACTCGCGGCGCGGACATAAGTACTTCCTCTACGAGTACGAAACCTCTCTGCTGCGCGGCGGCGAAGAACTTCAGGAATTCGGACTCTTCACGCGCAAGAGCGCTGGCGGTCAACGAACCACGGAGCACGTGCTCCCGCAGTACCCAGATCCCGGGGAACGTGGCGCGTGTTGGCGCGAAGTGTTCACGCAGGAAGAGCGGGAGGACTTGACTCACTCGCTGGGAAACCTCGTGCTGACCCTGGACAACTCGGCCTACTCCAACCACTGCTTCCATAAAAAGCGCGGCACGGCGCTTGGTCCTGGGGTCGATGGGGCCACGTGCTATGCGCAGGGCAAGCTCCATCAGGAACGTGAGCTGGCCAGGTACGAGGCGTGGACGCCCGAGACAATCACGCAACGCCAATCGGAGCTCAAGAAGTGGGCGCTGCGACGCTGGAACGTCGAGCCGTCTTCCCTCCTCTCTGTTGTTGAGCTGGAGGAGGACGACGACTTTGAGGCCGACCTCGAGGTCAGCCCGGTCACAGGCTAGTGGGCGAGGCCGTCCAGCATGATGTGGATTTCGCCATCGTCGACGTCGACACTTGGGAGCTGGCGGACACCGAGAGCAGCGGGGGCGACGAGAAGCAGTGGCTGACCGACCCTGATGGTGCACGGTGGTTGTTCAAGCCGCGCACCGAACAGGATGGGTGGTCCCAGGGTGAGGACTGGGCGGAAAAGATTGCCACGCACCTCGCCGGCCTCTTTGGTGTGCCCGCAGCGCGGGTCGAACTCGCCCGACGGGGGGACCGCTACGGAAGCATCTCGTGCTCACTGCTCCCGAAAGGGTGGGAGCTTCAACACGGTGCACTGCTTCTCGGCGCCGCGATTCCAGGATTCGAGACCCACAACCGGGCGCGCACGGGGCACACGCTGGACAACATCGAGCGGGTGCTCGAGCCGGTGGCGTCGCCAGCAACCCACACACTCTTCACAGCGTTCGACGTCTTCGCGGGCTACCTACTGCTGGATGCGCTCGTCGCGAATCAAGATCGGCACGAGGAGAACTGGGCCGTGCTGCGTCCGCTGACCCAGGCAGGGGGCGATACTCTTGCCGGCTCCTACGACCACGGCTCGTCGTTAGGCTTCAACCTGCAAGACCAGCGTCGATCGCTACTCCTGGAACGCGGGGGCGTGGACAGCTTCGCGCGGAAGGGTCGTGCGCAGCGCTTTGAGCAGTCCACGGATGGCAAACTCACGCTTGTAGAACTCGCGGATCGCGCACTCGGACGTAGTTCCGCCGCGGCCAGGGCTCACTGGCACGCAGGCCTCGACCGGCTTTCCGAGGAGGTGCTGCAGGACACCGTGGACCGTGTGCCGGAATTGTCAGCCCCATCTCGTAGGTTCACACTCGAGTTGTTGAAGACGAATCGAAGGAGGCTGCACCATGAGTACTGAGTTGCTCAGCGTCCCCCTGGGATCGGATCTCGACGTCACCCACAAGCTGGGCGTCACCTGGCAGCACCCGGACACCCGCAGCATCCAACCCGTCGGGCTGCTGACCTGCAGCACCAGCAGGTGGGAGTTCGCCTATCTTCGGGTCGCATCCGAGGTCACCGATTTCCAGCCGTTTCTGGGTTTTCCCGATCTTGAACGCCGGTACAGCTCGCGCACCCTGTTTCCGCTCTTTGCGCAGCGCGTCATGCGGCCTTCCCGTCCCGACTATGCGCGCTACCTACGCTCCTTGGCGTTGGACGACACCGCTACAGCGTGGTCAATCCTGGCCCGGTCCCAGGGCGCCCGGATGGGTGACACCATCCGGGTGTTTCCTGAGCCTGTGGTGGATGATTCCGGTCGCACGCGCAGCACCTTCTTCGCCAACGGCATTCGGCACCGACTCCGCAACGATTCAACAGTAGGCCCAACGCTGGAGGCGCTGACCCCGGGTACGGAGCTGACCTTGGTCGACGAGCCGGACAACCCCGTCAACCCGCTAGCGATTCAGCTCACCGAGCGCGGAGGCGTCGCCCTCGGCTGGGTACCGGACGTCCTGCTCGATTATGTGCACACCGTCCGAGCAGTCGCCGAGCCCACGGTCACGGTGGTCGTCGTCAACGGGCCCGATGTGCCGCCAGGGTTCCGGCTTCTCGTGACCTTGGCAGGCACCGCGCCAGCCGGATACCGGCCCTTCAGCGGGCCACGCTGGGAGATCGCCACTCCCGGACCGTACTGAGCTCTGTCTGAGTCCCTCGGTGAGCCAGTGCAATCACAAGTTGGCGGAGCATCCGACCGCTCTGTTGAGCGACAACCAAGGATAGGGAAGGATGCGCTCATGACCAGCGGGCAGAAGTCGCAGGCGGCGCTGACCCGTTTCGATGCCTTGCTCTGGGATTTGGCAACCACCGCGGATGCCGTCCTCCCGCTCGCCGATCTGGTCCGCAAGTCAGACGCTGTGCCGCACGAGCCGGTCACCGTCGAGACGCTCATCGCGGACGGGGCGAACCCACTCGACGTGCTCCGCCCGGATAACGCGCCGTCCGAGGCACGCACCCTCGGGTTGGTCTCGCTGCTCCACGTCCACGACGACGGTGGGCCGTTTGTGCTCAGCGCATGGCCCACCAACTTTCCTGGCGTGTTCCAACTGGTCAGCAGTATCCCCTCGACCGATGGACGGTGGCGCAAGGTCGAACGGTGGATCAGTAACGCCTCACCGCGACTTGTTCCATGCTTTCTCGACCATGACGACTTCGCCGACATCGGCACAGCATTGTCGGAGTTCGGCGAGGTGGAGGTCGGCCGCTTGACAGCCCGCCGTCGCTCGGACATGTCGTCGCTGACGCGGGGCTGGAAGGCACGCGCCGGTACGCTTCGCCCCACCCACGACGAGGCCATTTCAGACGCCGAGGACGAACGTGCATCGGTGCGGACCCTGACATTGCAGGTGGGGGGCGACAAGCCGCGGCTAAGTCTGCATCTGCGAAGACTGGCCGGTGCCACTTTCTATAACGGCGATTTCGCCATATTCGAAAAGATCGTCCTCGGCCGGCTAGCAACCGCCGCGTCCCGCCGCGCCAAGTTGCTGTCTGGACGTGCCCGACAGATTGACGTGGAGTTGCCCAAGCCGATCTCGATCCGGCTGCCTGGCGATATCCTGATTGACGCCGAGGCGACCGGCGAGGTGGTCAGTGAGTTGGAACGCGCTCGGGGGCTCAGTGTGGCAGTGCTGCACCGTAACCCATATCTGCACGTGGTGGTGACTGACTACGCCGACGGATCGAACTTCGATGTGCTCGTCACTGCCGCTGACGCGATCGATGTTTATCCGGGATTCCGAGCCAGCATGGGCTCATACACGCGTTTGACTCAAGGCCTCGGTGAACGGTTCGAAGCGCTGGAGATCACCGAGCGGCTCACGCAGGAGCCAGTGTCCCTGGACGATCTTTTGGCGAACGCCTAACGCGGTGGTCGATCCAAAATCGCGCGCGCAGGAGAAGCGGCTGCTCGCCGACTTCGCCACCTATGACCAGCACGTTGACGTCGTGTCCGCGTTCGAATGGGTTTTCACCGATCCTGGTGTGCAGAAGATGCCCGATACGGTGCGGCACTTCGAGCGGTTCCCGCACGTGGTCAGCGCTGACGGAGTTGAGTTGACGCCTGACTTCACTGTGCTGTTCCACGACGGCATCGGCATCATCGGCGAGATCGCGAAGGTCGCGTTGCGCGAAGAGAGTTTAGATGCGCTGACCACCCAGATCGGCAAGTACGCCGAGGTCACACAGCTGCCGGATGAGACCGGACATCTGGTCGACGTCGCCCACGTCGACGTCATGCAGATCGTGGAAATGAAGAACGGGTTAGCCGCGTTCCGCCGGATCATCGACGAGCGCTACCTCAACCCTGACCACCCGTACAGCCCTCCCGCGCCCCCATGCGTGGTGCAATTCTCGCGCACCGACACGGTCTACGCGTTCCAGCGGTTTCCTGACCCGCGCAACGGAACGCTAGAAAGCGGCGACCGGGACCCGCACATCCAGCACTACCTCGATGGGGACTTCAACCCCCCGATCGACCGGTTCGCGAGAGTCAAGGTGCAGCGCGCGTTCATCAACGACCAGATCGACCCGCTTTACCTCGCCACTCATCTATGGGCTCGGACGTGGCCGACGCAGTACGGCGCGGGCACCGACGATATTTCCGTAGACGTCAACGCGACCGCCGAAATATTGCGGAAACAATACGGTGTCGTGCGCGCCGGAGACGTGAAACGGGCGCTCGAGTTGCTCGGTCAGGTCGGTCTCGCCGCGAAGGAACCTGGAGGCACCTGGGTGGTGTCTCGCAAACAGCTCGGGCGGTCCGGCAACCGCGACGTGCACACACTGATCGCGGCGCGCGTTGGCGGCAAAGCGCGCAAGCTCGTCACCCGCCGCGCTCGCCCGCCTGCTGGACCAACCATGGACACCCTGTTTGACGTCTGATCAGGGCACAGCCGCGCGTCCACCTGTGTCCGTTTCGTCGAGTGCGTGCTGCCCGGCGGTTAGTGTGTCGGGTGGGCGAGCACCTACGACCACGGGGATGACACGGCAATAATGACAACTTTCCTGCGCGACGTTCTGGTCATTCCCGAGCGGGCCGGCGTTGAGGACTACGTCCTCCGCCTCACCGACAGTGTCAGCGCCAGCGGCACCGCCCAGGCGCTGGATGACTACGTCGTCACCGACGCGCTCGCCGAGTCCTTTGAGCTAGCGCTGTCGCTCGTGGCCGAGTCGGTGACCTCCGGCGTCAGCCGTGGAGCGTTCCTCTCCGGGTCCTTCGGCTCCGGCAAGAGTCACTTTATGGCGGTGCTGCACGCGCTGCTACGCCACGAGCCTGCTGCCCGTTCCATCGCCGAGCTGCAGCCAGTGATGAGCCGACACGACGGCGTGCTCCGCGACAAGAAGATTCTCCCGCTCGCCTTCCACCTGCTGGGTGCCGAGTCGATGGAGGCGGCGCTTTTCAGCGGCTACCTGCGCCAGATCCAGCTGCTCCACCCGGACGCGCCCCTGCCGGCGGTGCACGAGTCCGACGCGGTACTTGGCGACGCCGACCGGCTGCGCGCCGACATGGGCGACGAGCGGTTCTTCGCCGGGCTCAACGGTGTGGAGGTCGCGGGGGAGACCGCTGCTGACCCGTGGGCCAAGCTCATCGGGGCCGGCACCTGGGACGCCGCGACCTACGAGTCAGCGCGCGCCTCCGCCCCGGCGTCCGAGGGACGCCAGCGCCTGGTCACCGGCCTCGTCTCGAAGTACTTCCAGGCCTACACCCGTCAGGCCCGTTACGTGGACCTCGATACCGGCCTCGCCGCCATCTCTCGGCACGCCAAGGACCTGGGCTACGACGCCGTGGTGCTCTTCCTCGACGAGTTGGTGCTGTGGCTCGCGTTCTCCGTACAGGACCGGGAGTTCTTCCGTCGCGAGTCGCAGAAGCTGACCAAGCTGGTGGAGTCGGGCGCCGGCAAGCGAGCGATTCCCCTGATTTCCTTCGTCGCCCGGCAGATGGACCTGCGGCGCTGGTTTGCCGATGCCGGTGCTAGTGGGGCCGAGCAGGAGGCGCTCGACGCCGCGTTCCGTCACCAGGAGGGCCGCTTCGCCACCATTCCTTTGGGCGATGAGAACCTGCCGTACGTCGCCCGCCGTCGTGTGCTGCGCCGCCAGGACGAAACCTCAGATCAAGTCATCGACGACGCCTTCGCCCGGCTCGACCGGCGCAGCGCCGTATGGGACGTGCTGCTGGACGGCATCAACACCGACGAGCGCCACCGCGGGGCCGATGAAGCCGCGTTCCGGCTCACCTACCCCTTCTCGCCCGCACTGGTCAGCACGCTGCGCGCCCTCGCAAGCGTGATGCAGCGGGAACGCACCGCGCTGAAAGTTATGCAGCAGATGCTGGTCGACCGACGCGACACGCTGACCGTGGATGACGTCATCCCCGTCGGCGACGCCTTCACCCACATCGTCAATGGCCAGACCCCGCTCGACCCAACATCGGCCGCCCTGTTCCGCTCGGCCATCGCGCTGTACGAGGGCAAGCTGCGGCCGGTCCTCCTGGCGAAACACAACCTCGATCTCGCGGCCGTCTCCGGCGAGGCCGGCGACGTACCCGCCGGTTACCGGGCCGACGACCGGCTGGCCAAAACGTTGCTGCTGGCGGCCGTGGCGCCCGGGGTACCGGCGCTCAAGGAGCTCACCGCCGCCCGACTCGCCTCCCTCAACCACGGGTCGATCATCTCCCCGCTGCCCGGTGGCGAAGTGGGCACCGTGCTGGCCAAGGTCAAGGACTGGGCCCGCACGGTGCCCGAGGTCCACGTCGACGGCAACGAGCGCAACCCCGTCATTCATCTCCAACTGTCTAATGTGGACTATGAGTCCATCGTCGAGAAGGCCAAGGGCGAGGACACCGAAGGCAAGCGCCGCGAGCTGATCAAAGACCTGGTGCGCGAGGCCCTCGGGGTTCATGAGCAGCGCGCCGACGTGTACGGAGCCTACGAACACAAGGTGGTGTGGCGGGGCTCGCCCCGACTCGTCGACGTGGTCTTCGGCAACGTGCGGGACGCCGCTTGGCTCACCGAGGACCATTTCCGGGCCCGGCCCGGAACCTGGCGCGTAGTGGTCGACCACCCCTTCGACGAGGCCGGGCACTCCGCTGCCGACGACCTGCTGCGCCTGGACCGGCTCCGCGAGGGCGGCCTGTCCAGCACCACCGTGGCGTGGCTCCCGCGTTTCCTGTCCGAGGAGCGGATGCGCGACGTCCGCCGGCTCGTGGTGCTGGAATGGTTGCTCACCGGCGCCGGCGAGCGGTGGACCAGCCACTCCGACCACCTCTCCGAGGTCGACCGGGTCCAGGCCCGCGCCATCCTGGAGACCAACCGGGTCGCCCTGCGCGAGTCCGTGCGCCGCTCCCTGCAAGAGGCCTACGGTGCCGCCGCACCCTCCGCGGGCACCCTGGTACACGACGACGCGCACGACCGGGTGTTAGTCAGCCTCGACCGCTCGTTTAACCCGGCGCGCCCCGTGGGGGCAGACCTGTCGGCCGCGTTCGCCAACCTCGTCGACCAGGCCTTCAGCACCAGCTACCCCGGCCACCCCCGGTTCGAGCCGACCGAAAAAGAGGTCAGTGTCCGTGAGTTGAAGGCCGTGTACACCCACGTCGAGCGGGCCGTCGGTGACCCCGACGGGCGGGTTCGGCTGGACGGTGACGCAGTCGCTGTCCGCCGGGTGGCCAACCCGCTCGGAGTCGGACAGGCCGGGGAAACGCACTTCACCTTCGGCGACGATAAGTTCGCCTGGGGTGCTGAACTGGAGCGCGCCTCCGCCCGCGACGGCGTGGCCCTGCACGACCCGGTCACCGTGACCCAGCTGCGGAACTGGATCGACGCACTGCAACCCACGCGGGGCCTGCGCGACGAGGTCACCGATCTCATCGCCCTCAGCTGGGCCGCGCTGCGCCAGCGGGCGTGGTACCACCACGGCTCACCGATCCCTGCTCCCGACCCGGGTAAGGCCACCGGCGAAATGGAGCTGCGCCCCGAGTCCTTGCCCAGCCCCGATTCCTACCGCGACGCGGTCACCCGCGCCGCTGGGCTCTTCGGCATCCAAGGCAGCAACTACCTGACCGCGCCCGGCGTATCGACGTTGGTGGACAAGCTCCGCCTCGCCGCTGAATCACACGCGGATGCGGCGGGGTCCCTCGTCCTAGCGTTAGAGGATGCCTACCGTCGGCTGGACCTGCCCACGGACAGCGCGACCGGTCGACTCGCTACCGCCCGGGCCGCCGCCACCCTGATGCAAGCACTGCGCCACGCTGCGGGGCCCGTGCAACTGGTGGACGCTCTGGCGCACGCGCCATTGCCCGCCACCCCGGCGGCGCTAGCCAAGTCACTGACGACCGCCGCCAACACCGCGGCCGCGCTCACCGGGTACGCGTGGAATCGGGTCAACCCTGTGCTGCAGGGCGCCTCTCCGGACACCACCCGCGGGCAACAGGCGCACGCCGTGGTGCGGGCGCTGCGCGACGGTGTGCAGGCCGACGAGCTCGCGGCACGCCTCGCTGACGCGTTGCGCCGGGCCGAAGACGACTCGTTCGCATGGCTGCAATCCGCCCAAACCAAAGAGGACCAGTCCAAAGAGGACTGGGTGCCGCCGAACGACACCGTCGTCACCCCCGCGGCCGGGCGTCGCCTGTTGCAGCCGGGGACCGATCCGGCGGCCGTGCTGGGGGACCTTGCGAACTTCCGTGACGAGCACCCCGACCGCGCCGTGTTGGTGCGGTGGGAGGTGCAGGGGTGACCCAGGCGCCGGCGGCCTTAGTTTCGGTGGCGGTCCTGCGGGCGCTGCTGGAGCATGCCGTGCGCAAGGACTACCACCGCGGCGTGCTCGGAGTACGCGCCCGCCCCGAGTGGGCCGGACCCGCGACGTTCACCCACGACTCGACCACCGTGCAGGTGGTGCCGTGCGTGTCCGCCCTCGCCGTCCGCGAAGCATTGCTGGAACGGGACCCGGACGGGTGGCTCGTCGTGCTCACCGACCGGGACGACCTGGGGGATGGCATCCTCAGCCACCTGGTGTGGCACCGCTTGCGCACGCCGGACCCATGGGATGCCGTTCGGGAGCAGTTCGCCGCCACCAGCCTCGATCCCGCGCTTACCAACACCAAGGCGAGCCGCGAGCTGGCGGTCGGACTGCTCACCGTTCGGCCCACACAAGGCTGGCCGCCGGCGCAAGGTGGCGTGCTGACCCGAGATCATGCCTGGGCCGCCGTTGCCCGGACGAGCCTCGGCCTTACCGAGCCCGAGGTGGACGCAGGCGCCGTGCTGCGCTGGAGCATCGACAGCTCCTCCGTCGCTCGCGTTGGTGATCTGCGCCGCCTCGCCGGCGACGCGCTGACCGATGAGTTACTCCGTTGGGTCGCCCAACGCGCCCGTGCCTTCCGGGTGCCGTTGCTGGCGTTGTTGCAAGCCGGCGACCATCCCGACGCTGTACCACTGGGCATCGTGGTGGGAGTCCTCGTCCAGGCCCGCACTGGATCGACTGCCGCCGACGCCCAGCTCGCGCGGGAGGCATTCGTGCGGCTCGAGAGCCGCCTCGGTGGCTCGGTGCCCGAGGAACCCGCGTTGCGTGCGTGGGCGGCACGCGCAGGCGAGGTGCTCGCGACCGCTCCGGACCGGGCACGGCTGCTCGCGCGTGCGGACGCTCTGCTCGACGGCGTGCACGCCGCGACGCTGTCCGCCGGTTCGGACGTGCTGCCCGCCGGACTCAACGCCCGCCTGGAGGCATTGGCACAGGTTTTGCGTGCCGGCGTAGTTGAGACCTGGACGTCCGACGCCCGGGTTAGCGTGTCGCACCTGGCGACGATCGAGGCGGCTTGGGCAAGAGTGCAGGCACATACCGCCGCCCCGACGGACGCCGGTACGGCCGCCTTCCGCGCCGCCGTCCGGCTCACGCGGTGGCTCGCCATTCCCGCGCCGGCCGTACCCCGCACGATGGCCGACCTGGTCCACCGGCAAAGCGCCGAGGACGCCTGGGTCGACTCCGCAGTCAACGACGCCGCACCCGGGGTGGGTGATGTTGACCTGGGCCGCGCGTTAGAAGTCGTGCTGTCCGCCGCCCGTGGTCGTCGGGCCGCGCACGACCGCGAGTTCGCCCAGGCGTTAGCCACGCACACCGCTGACGATTCTCCGCTGGTTGGGAGTTCACACCAGGGCGTGCGACACCTGGAGGACCTGCTCGCCACCGTCGTCATTCCGCTGGCGCAACAGACCCCCACCCTGCTGCTCGTCCTGGACGGGATGAGCACCGCGGTCGGCACCGAGGTCGTCACGGACGTCGTCGCGGGCAGCCACGACGGCTGGGCCGAGGCGCTCCTTCCCGGGTCTGCGACCCGCGCCAGCGCCCTTGCCGTGCTGCCCACGCTCACCACGGTGAGCCGGACGTCGTTGCTCTGCGGATCGCTGCGCACCGGTGGCCAAGACGCCGAGCAACAGGGCTACCAGGCCCTCACCAACGCCCGCGGACTCGGCTCCGCCCCGTTGTTTCACAAGAAGCTGCTCGACTCCTCGCGGCTCGGGTTCGCCGTGGCCGACCAGGTGGAGGCCGCGATCGACGACACTGAGGGCCGCCGCCTGGTGACCGCGGTGCTGAACACCATCGACGACGCCCTCGACCGGTCCGACCCCGCCGGCATTGAGTGGGGCTCCGACGCGGTGAAGCACCTGACCCCGTTGCTCGAACGGGCCCGGCAGGCCGGTCGCACCGTGGTGCTCACCGCTGATCACGGACACGTCATCGAGCGTCGGCACGGCCACCAACAGTCAGCCGCCACCATCTCCAGTGCGCGCTCCCGTAGCGCCGACACCCCGCCGACCGCGGAGGAGGTGCTCGTCGCCGGGCGTCGAGTCCTACAGCACGAGGGGCGGGCGGTGCTCGCGGTCGAAGAGTCGCTGCGCTACGGCCCGCTCAAGGCCGGCTACCACGGGGGAGGATCACCCGCCGAGGCCGTCGTACCGGTCACCATCCTCGTCCCCGGCGAGCTGCCCACCGGAGCAGGCCTGACCTGGGCCCCGCCGCAGGAGCCAGCCTGGTGGGCGGCGGCGGTGGCCACCGCAGCGGCCACGCCCCCAGCCCCCGCCGCATCACCCACCCTGTTCGATAGCCCGCTCGCGCCCACACCCCCTGTGCCCACCCTCGCCAGCGCCGTCCTGCTCTCCAAGCCCTACGCGGCGCAGAAGAAGCTCGCGGGCCGGGCCGCGCTCACCGACAGCGCCATCGCGGCGCTGCTCACGGGTTTGCTCGGTGCGGCCGGCCACCGGCTGCCGCCTCCGCGGGCGGCGGCGGCCCTGGGGGTACCGGTGAGCCGCCTGCGCGGGGCCGTCCCGCAGGCGCAGCGGCTGCTCAACATCGAGGGGTACGCGGTGCTCCGTCTCGACGCCGACGGGCGCACCCTCGTGCTCGACGAGACGCTGCTCCGAGAACAATTCGGCGTCTCGCCATGACCGACGTTTCTCCCCGCCGCCGGCGCGAGGTCATCGACGCCTTACGCCGTGGCACGGTACCGGCCAACGGGCTGGACCTCCTCGCCGTCGGGCTCGACCGCTTTCTCCCCGCACTCGACATTGACCTGGACACGGTGGAGAACGGCGGCTCGGCGTTCAAGGCCGTCCGCGGGGAGTACGGCGCGGGCAAGACCTTCGTGACGCGGTACATCGCCGAGCGGGCACTGCGTCGCGGGTTCGCGTCCGCGGAGGTGCAGATCTCCGAGACGGAGACGCCGTTGCACAAGCTGGAGACGGTGTACCGGCGCATCGGAGAAGCGCTGCGCACGGCGGCCTTTCCACCCAGCGCGTTCCGAGCGGTGCTGGACGCGTGGTTGTTCACCATCGAGTCCGACGTCACCAACACCGACCCAACGCTTCTCCAGCGTGGGCCCGAAGCCCTGGATGAGGCGGTGACGACGCTACTGGAGCAGCGGTTGGCCGCCGTGTCTTCCCGCACTCCGGCCTTTGCTCAAGCCTTACGTGCCTACCGGTCTGCCGTCACCGTGGGTGACGGTGCGCGCGCGGACGCACTGGGGGCCTGGCTGGGCGGGCAGCGCAACGTCGCCGCCTCCGCTCGACGGGCGGCCGGTATCAAGGGCGAGCTCGACCACTTCGGTGCGATGGGCTTCCTCCAAGGTCTGCTCATCGTGCTCCGCGACTCGGGACATCCGGGCCTCGTGCTTGTGCTGGATGAGGTGGAGACCCTGCAACGGGTGCGCGGAGACGTGCGAGACAAAGCCCTCAACGCGTTGCGCCAACTGGTGGACGAGGTCGACTCAGGCCGCTACCCGGGGTTGTTTCTCATTCTTACCGGCACTCCCGCCTTTTACGACGGACCCAGCGGGGTGCCGCGGCTACCACCGTTGGCCCAACGTCTGGCCACCGACTTCTCCACCGACGCCCGCTTCGACAACCCCCGCGCGGTACAACTACGGCTTCCCGGCTTCAACCACAGCACGTTGCTGGAGCTGGGCATGACGGTTCGCGACCTGTACACCGGGGCCGCGACCGAACCAGCTCGGATCACCCGCCTGGTGGACGACGCCTACCTCAGTCAGCTCGCCACCGCCGTCACCGGATCGTTGGGCGGACGCGTCGGCATCGCCCCGCGGGTGTTCCTCAAAAAGCTTGTCGGCGACGTCCTGGACCGCGTCGACCAGTTCGCCGACTTCGACCCCCGGGTGCACTACAAGCTCACATTGGCGGCCACCGAACTGTCCGAAGTGGAACGTAATGCCGCCGCGCTACCGGCTGCGTCGGTCGACGACGTCGAGCTCGACCTGTGACGGACCCGCTGGCTGAGGCGGCCGGCGCCCTACACCCGGTGATCCAGCACCACATCGCCAACACCCTCGCTTGGTCCGAGCTGCGCCCGCTGCAGCAGGCCGCTATCGGTCCCGTGCTCGACGGTGAGGACCTCCTACTGCTCGCACCCACCGCGGGCGGCAAGACGGAGGCGGCGATCTTCCCACTGCTGTCGCGGATGGCAAAGGAAGAATGGCGGGGCCTGTCGATCCTCTACATCTGCCCGCTGCGGGCACTGCTGAACAACCTCGAACCCCGCCTTGCCTCCTACGCCGGCTGGACCGGACGCCGGGTGGGGCTATGGCATGGCGACACACCTTCCGGGGTGCGCAAGCGGCTCGCGACCGAGCCACCCGACGTCCTGCTCACCACACCGGAATCGCTCGAGTCGATGCTGGTCTCCACCCTGCTTACCCCCGAGCAACTCTTCGCCGACCTCCGTGTCGTCGTCGTCGATGAAGTGCACGCCTTCGCCGGAGATGATCGCGGCTGGCACCTGCTGGCCGTGCTTGAACGGCTCGCGCGGGTAGCCGGCCGACCGCTTCAGCGGGTCGGTCTCTCCGCCACCGTGGGCAACCCGGATGCGTTGCTGGGGTGGTTGCAGGGTTCTGGGGCAGGGACGCGCCCGGCCCAAGTGGTGGCACCGCCCGCCGAAAGTGCACTGCCTCCGGAGTTGCAACTCGACTACGTCGCATCAGTCCCCAACGCTGCCACCGTGATCGCCGCCCTGCACCAAGGAGAGAAGCGACTGGTGTTCGCCGACTCTCGCCGCACCGTCGAGTCCCTGGCCGTGGCTCTGCAGGGTCGCGGCACGGACACCTACGTTTCGCACTCTTCGCTCTCGGTCGGTGAGCGCCGTAGGTCGGAAACGGCGTTCGCCGAATCCCGCGACTGCGTCATCGTCGCTACGTCCACTTTGGAACTCGGTGTCGACGTGGGCGACCTGGACCGGGTGCTTCAGGTCGGAGCGCCCCGCACCGTTGCCTCGTTCCTGCAGCGCCTGGGACGCACTGGACGCCGGCCGGTTGCGAACCGCAGCATGGTGTTCCTGGCCACCAGCGATGATGAGCTGCTGCGCGCCACGGCGCTACTGCAGTTGTGGAGTGAGGGCTACGTCGAACCCGTCGTGCCGCCGCCCACTCCTCGCCACGTCCTGGCCCAGCAGCTGCTGGCGCTGTGCCTGCAGCACGGACGCGTTGGCTCGAGCACGTGGGACGAGGCGCTACGTGGGCTCGGCCTGGCCACAGCATCCGAACGCGCAGAAATCAGCGCCTGGTTGACCGCGAACGGACATCTGGACTCCGACAGCGGGATGCTGTTTATCGGTCCTGCTGCGGAGCGCCGCTACGGGCGTAAGAACTTCCTCGAGCTCCTGTCGGTGTTCACCTCCGACCCGGAATTCGTCGTGCTGCACGGGCGGGCCGATATCGGCTCGGTCGATCCGATGGTGCTCACCCGCAAAGTGGTCGGCCCCCGGCTGATCTCCCTGGCCGGGCGAGCTTGGAGGGTGACCTCTATCGACTGGAAGCGGCGTCGTGCCTACGTCGAGCCCTCTGATGAGGCCGGGGTATCGCGGTGGTCCAGTGCGCCGCAGCCGCTCTCGTACGAGTTGACGGATGCAATGCGGCGGGTGCTACTCGGCGCCGAGCCGGCAGGCGTTGCTCTCTCCAAGCGGGCGGTCACCCAGCTGGCCAGCGTGCGCACTGAGCGAGCCTCGACCGTAGATGAGTCGTGCTCCGTCATCGCGACGTCCGACAACGGGCAGCTGCGCTGGTGGACCTACGCGGGCGCACGCGCGAACTCCGTGCTGGCCACTGCGCTGACCGCGGTCGATCCCACGCTGGTCGACGAAGCAGATCGCTTCGACAACCGCTACCTGCGTTTGCGCGGCGACGCGTCCGCCGCGGCGGTGCAATCGGCCCTGCGCTCGGCGCGTTCACAATTTGGCCCTGATCTCGGCGGCGTTGTGCCGTCCGTCAGCGAGCAAGCGGTGAAGCAGCTCAAGTTTGCGGAACTCTTGCCGCCCGCGATGGCCATGCAGACCCTGGCCGCCCGTGGCGCTGACAATCGCGGTGCTGCCCGCGTGGCAGCGCGACCAGTTGTTGACGGTCACCCGTGATCCGGCGCCGCCGGGCCGCGCCTGCCGGTCCGTGATGCTGCGAGCGCTCGGTCAGCCGGCGGCGCGAAACCGTTCGTAACTCACCTCAAGCAACAATGGATCGGGTTGCTCGTTGCGGGCACGGGGCAGTGCCATGAGCGGCTGGCCGTGTCGCTCCTTCAAGCCGTGCTGCAGCATCGGCCCGTCGATCTCGCTCATCAGGTCGGTGCGGATCTCAACGACCTTGTCCGGTCGGATACCGAGGATGCCCGAGTCGTAGGCGGCGTGGTGGATCTTGCACAGTGCGAGGCCGTTCCGCACAACCGGGATACCTGCTTCCTCCGGATCCGCCACGATATGCGCGGCGTCGAGCAACTCGCCGTGCCGCAGGGCGCACACTGCACACCGCGTCTCGTAGGCGCGCATCACGGTCGCGCGAAAGACGGGCTGATGCAATCGCCGCTTGGTTTCAGCGATGATGTAGCGGCGAAGTTGCGCTTCGACCGGAGTGTCCGGCCGGGCCAGATCGCGCCCGACCTCGGTGGCAACGGCGAACTGGTGCTGCTCAGATTCCTCGGAAAAGATAAAGACGGGGAACACTGGTTGGTACTGGGCGACGCCCACCCCGAAGAACCAAATCATCGGGACTCCTTGCTCCATCGCGGAGCGCAGTGCGCGATTTTCCGCGTGATCGGGGTCGTCGCCACGCCACTTGTAGCGGAGGAAGCCGTCTGCGCCCATGACGTCCTCGTAGGGACGCGCCGCACCCTCCGGACGGTAGACGGTGCGGATCGACAACGCCGCTGAGAGTTGTCGCGGCTTACGTATTCCCCGCTGTGCGTCCATAAGTCGGAAGGCTTCGCCGTCAAAAATGAAGTCGTGTAGCTCGTCAGTGGACAGCGAGCGCAGACCGTCATGAGTCCTGACCGTCAGCCACGTCATTGCCTCGCGGCGCAGGCGAGCATCAAGGTCGGCTGACATGCTGCCTATCCAATCAGCTTGGGGTGTCACGCACGAGCCGTCGAGTGCGGCAAGATGGAAGTTAGAGTCGGCCGAAAGGAGCGCACGATGACGATGCTCGACGAAGAGGCCGGCGTTCTCGACCGATTCCGCACCCGCTCTACACAGTGAGGGAAGCCGCCCGGTACCTCGACGTGCCGGTGAGTACGTTCGCGACCTGGGCGCACGCCTATCGCCATCAGTCCACCCGGCACCGCATGGTTGTCGGGTCCCCTGTGTTGACGGCGCTCCCGAAGAGCGGTCAGCGCGGCCCGGCCATCCCCTTCATCGGCCTCGCCGAGGGACTTGTGCTCACCGCCATGCGGCACAGCGGCGTCCCCCTGCAACGAATCCGTCCCGCCCTCGCCGCGCTGGACGAACGGTTCGGACTGGAGCACGCGCTCGCGAGCGAGCGACTGTATACCGACGGGGCCGAAATCCTGTTCGATTATGCCGAGACCGGTGCCGACCCCGGCGCGACCCGGGCCGCACGCGAACTTGTCGTCATACGCAACGGCCAGCGGGTATTCAACGCGACCATCGAGTCGTACTTGCGTCGAGTCGTCTTGGGTGACGACGGTTACGCCCGGCTGATGGAGCTACCGGCGTACGAGGTGGCCGAGGTGGTCGTCGATCCCAACCGCGGATTTGGCCAGCCGATCTTCGTTCACGGTGGGGCTCGAGTCGAGGACGCTATCGGGATGTTCCGCGCTGGCGAACCGCTCGACGCGGTTGCCGAGGAGTACGGGGTGCCACGCGAGCAGCTGGAGGACGCCGTGCGCATCGCCGTGCCTCCTGCCGCCTGAGGTGACGACAGGGCACCCTGCGGGGCTGCCTGTTCTGTTTCTTGACCGCAGTCTCGGGCGGCGCCAGGTTCCTGAACTGCGCAGAGCGTCCGGAATTCGGCTGCACACTTTCGCGGAGGTCTACGGAATTCCCGCTGACGAGCAAGTATCGGACGTCGACTGGCTGGGCCACGCTGGTGAGCGGGGTTGGCCTGTGCTCATGAAGGACGACCGCATCCGCTACCGGCCTGCCGAACGCGCAGCCGTCATCGCTCACGGCCTCCAGGCGTTCTGCCTCAGCATCGGAAATCTGCGTGCTTCAGCGATGGCGGACCAGTTCCTGGCTGTCCGTAACGACCTCGCCGCTGCTTGCCAACAACCGGGCCCGTTCCTGTACACAGTTTCTCGAACCGGCCTACGACGGACTGATCTCACCGCTTGATTCACCCCGCGCGGCGGGAAAATGCCGGTTCGTCGCTGCGTTTGGCCAGTAACGGCCCGTTGGACAGGCGTTTCGCGTGACGCGTCACGAGGGCAGAACCGTGGAGACCCCGCTGGCCGTGCGCTTCTTGGGATGAACGCTCAGGTGGAGGGCGGGACGAGCGGCCCACCGAACCGCACCGGCACCCCGTCGGTGACCAGCACGCTCTCCGGCGGTCCCGACGGCTGGGGCAGGCCCGTGGCGGCGACGAGCTCGTCGTTCAGCTCAAGCACCCGCGCCTCGCGCAGCGTCCACGCGCGGTGCGCGTTGGGCAGGTAACGTGTCTGCCCGGTCAGCGTCCGAGTGTGCAAGCCCCAACGGGCGGTGAGAAAGATATCCCGGTCGCTCGGTTGCCCAAGCTCTTCGCCGACCTGCACGGTGAACCGGCTGCGCGCGCCCCGCGGGGCAG
>JAABUT010002177.1_pt1 | contig 19620 bp, 19 predicted proteins | sample 5559281 | NCBI WGS metagenome assembly JAABUT01 (sample SAMN10711880, study PRJNA513359) | rock metagenome | isolation source: Antarctica rocks | place: Antarctica: Victoria Land, Ricker Hills nord | collected 2016-01-04
AAAGGAGTAAGCTGAAAATTTACACAGTAAAAATAAATGCAGATGCATCAATCACTAAACAACTAAATTTGTTCGAAAAGGAAATTTAAATATTAATAAATGTGTCAACCTATTTTAGGCATACACAATTGAATATTAAAAGTTTGTTGGATTGCTTCACTTAATGCCATTAATCTAAAATGCTTTCTTTATATCGTCTAAAGAAGTACCGAAGAGCTTGCTTGCAATCGCATCTAAAGCCTGTTCGCTTCCTGTAAAATGAAAAACGGACTGCTTGTGAGAAAGGGTTTGATTGGGTTTTAAGAATGCTGCGGGAGACACACTTTCTATTTCATAAAAAGGTCCCATTTGTGAACCATCGGCTAATGGTCCGTCATTGTAAGCATTCACTGCATCGCCTGAAAATGAAGGCTTTGTTGTATTCCATTCCTGGTTCAGATATCTTGCTGCAGGTTCTACATCAAACATGATGGCTGTTAGTACTTTGTTTTGCGAATCGTAACTGCCTGCAAATCGTTTTGCCTTAGCAGGCACAACTCCAAGTTTTCCCCTGCTTTTTCCGTCGGCTTTGAAGTAAAGAACATCGTCAGTATGTTTTAATCTTTCTGCAGGTATTTCACCAAAATAATTTGTTGTCGCTACTTTATTAAAAGGCTGACCTGCCGCATTTTTAAATGGAACCACAATTACAGTCGCCGGTGTCGGTTTAAACATATCCAATATCCACATACAGGGCATACCTGTCGCTTCTGTCCATGCGGCAGCACCTTTATTTGTAAGCACATTTACTGTCTGATACCCCACCACTTTTACTGCAGTATCTAATGTAATTCCAATGTTATTGTTTATTTGTTGCCTGTCTAAAATATCAATTGTTCTGTCAACATGCAACTGCATTTCCGTGCCTTTGTAGTTTGTCAGTTTCATTTCTTTCTGCATTGCAACTGACGTATTGCTTTTGTCGGTCACATTCCAGTTTTCAGTATCAAATGGTGCAGGGGTTTTCCAGTTTTCAAAAACCATTTTTGAACCAGGTTTAAAAAACAATGAAAACTTTCCACCTTCGGGCCCAAGCCAAAAACGGTTTTCACCACCATAAGCATTCATGTGTGCATCAGATGGGCCGGTAAATGCTTTGTAATTTACCCATCCAAAACTTAATCCAGCATCACCATTAGCAGTTGAAGTAAACACTTTTGCCTGGTATTTGGGAGAAACAATTATTTGGGAAGTTTCACCATCTTTTAAAACAACAACACTGTCATGTTTTTTCAGAAAGTTAAGATCATAACCGAAACTTCCCTCCTTATATGAAACGGAATCTTTGTTTTCACCTTGTTGCCCGGGAGCAGAATTGTTACAGGAAGAATTTATCATGGCAGAAAGTAAAAGTGTATAACATAAAGTTTTTTTCATATAGCCAATTGTAAAGTAAGTAAATCCATTTTGTTACCAATAATTATCATCTGAGGACAAATTAGCCTCCTGACAATATCTATTTTTTTTTCTGTTATTAAAGCTTAATAAAATTTCTGCCGTTTCTTCTCCATTAATGTTCGAGATATTGCTGCAAATAGCGATTTTATCACAGCCCTTGTCGCAAGCCCGAATGTTTTGGTAGTTTTATTTCAATCTGCTTTCAATGTCCATTTTTTGATGTAATACCCTCACAATTTCAGTCGCATCATCTTCGCCTTTTGGATAAAAGATTAAATGTGATTTTACTTTAGAGGCTCTATAACCTTGTTTAATATGTTCCATTGATTTCCCACTTTCAAAATCTTTAGCGACATATTCGATCTCTCCAACCAGTAAGTTGTAATATCTATCTGCCTGGTCTTTAGACCACGTTTCAAATGTATATGACCAAATATCTTCAAGGTCTTGTACAGCTTTTGCGCTTATCCGATAAATCCCCTTTTTCATAAGTGCGTGCTGTGTATTTCCTGTAAGTGCATTTTAGGGTTAAAATTCTCCAGCATCTCGCTTTTTTCGCCGCGCTCTAATTCTATTCTTAATTGTCTTGCTTTTTGTTCTTCATTTTCCAGTAACCGCAAAGCCGTTCTTATAACTTCACTTGCTGAATTATAGCGTCCGGACGAAATTTCCTCTTTAATGAAATTTTCAAAATAATCACCAGGCAATACTGAAGTATCTTTTCCATTTCAAAAATATTTATTCAAAAATACCAAAATTGGTATTTAGGGAAGACGTTATTTATTGTACCAAAAATTATTTATAAAAATAAGTTGTTCTTTAAAAATACCCATAACACATGAAATTTAGGTTAAGTAAGTTTACACAAAAGAACAGTTTGGTAAAACGAAGAACCACAAGCTGAAAAGTTTAATAGAGAATGTTAATTCACTTCCAGGTGGTCCTTGTCTAACATAGGAGGAAAGCTATTATGAGGCTCTGTCTGGTACCAGTAAACAGTAGAAGCAATGTCATCCTGCAAAGGCAAGTACCGTCCTTCACTTCGCCATCCTAATGCCTGTATAGTTACTTTTAAATTCTTTTCAAACCGGATAGGATCCATTATGTGCCAGCGGTACATGCCAAAACGTTGCGCTATTTCATAATGGCCATCTCCTTTTATTACCTGGTGCAGCCCTACATACGGTGTTGAATATTCAGTGTAATTTACTTCTTCAACTCCGGCTGCATTTTTCTTGCGGGTATCAAAATCATACGCTCCATTAAAATAATCTTCTGTACCTGTACCATTAATAGTTGGATAATTTGTATCTCCATCCATAAAAAATTTAATTTCTCCTTCTCCCCACCATCCGTTGTTGTGTGCACCATAGGCAAGGTACGTTCCTACATACTGACCTTTGCCTCTAATGCTGTCTACAAGCACATAATCCTGCTTATAAGGCAATGGATTAACTCTTCTGAATTGCGCATGGAAATATGCGGCATCTTTAGGAACATCAGTGAGTGTATAATCAACCTGGTAATACAATACCATATCCTCGGTATTGATGTTTTCCATGGTTATTCTGCATTTTTTTCGAAAAGGCATTGGCCAGTAGCAATTGAAGCCGCTTCCCGGATTCACATTTACTGCTAATGAATTAAGGTGTGAAAATTTTCCCCAACCCATTCCAAAAAAATCACCTACAGGCACTTCTACAGATGGTTTGGTTTCATCATCCCAATAAAAACGGAGTATAGAAAAACGCCAGTTACCTGTAGGAGTCATCCAGATATGTTGTATGGCACCTGACCCTGTAATCTCAGCAACATTATAAGTTGTATGTGCTTTGATAACAACACTTGGACTTACCTTCCATCCTTTACCTAAATCTCTTGATGCATTTTTTCCTGTGCCCGTTGTAGCCATACCGCCTTTACCTTTTTCACCGGTAAAGTTTTCAGGACTGATGGAGCGGGTTTTAGCATCAGACATCATGTAAATATTGCCCATATTCATATTAAGGCCGTTGAAGCCGGATTGAGCAGAAATAGTAAGCGTTAAAAAACTTAACGTAACAATAAAAAATGTTTTTTTCATAGTAGCAGTTGTTCGGATTAATGAATGTCTTTTAAAAATTGATTGAAATTATTCGTTTTTTATATAAATACCATTTCAGTTGTAATAAAAAATGTAATTGCGTGAACATTTATAAATACAGAACTTTGTAAGATATTAAATTTTATTCTCAAACTGTCTTAAAATCAATTCGTGAAGTTGCTATTACAATGTCTGCTTCAATTAAAGATTTCAAAGAAAGGATCTTAATTCTATTAAATCTATTAATCATTCAGGCAGTTTTGAGCTCCATATTTTAAAGTTTACAAAGTGAAATTAAAATGATGCCGGCAAAAGTATCAGGAAGATAGAACTAATAACCTGGATTTTGTTTATAAACAGCATAAGAATAATTCATTTGGGGCTGTGGAATTGGCATATACTCATCACGCCCGGAATAACTCTACTAATCGTTTAAGCAAGGAGATGTAAATGTATTTTACATAGTTTATGTTACCAGGTTTTTTTTACTTTTTTTAAAATATTTTTAGTTAAGGTAAAATGAGAAAGCATGAATACCTCTTGAAAAAATTAAGTGATAACGTGAATTTATTTTACTACTACCCCAAACATTGTTTCTTACTAATTCCAATAATTTCATAAATCGCTGTTCAAACAATGCTTTTGTTTAGTTAAAATAAAAAGAGCGCTTACACTTACATTATTGTATTTGTAACTTTAAAAAACGGTTATTATAAAACTTTTACAATGAGATTTCCTTTTTCGTCTTTTCGTACTGTGCTCATACTATCCCTCAGCGGTATACTGTTTTCTTTCAATGAAAGTTCAAAAAATAAAACTCGTTTTAGTTTTCCTTACCTGCAGGCCGGGTTCACGCCTCGCCAGGCAGCAGCTCACCTTCTCAGCCGGTTTACTTTCGGGGCAAAACCGGGAGATGTGGACAAGGTGGTGAATATGGGTCTTGAGAACTGGTTTCAGCAACAGTTGAATGCAGGTCTTGCAGATGATGATCTTAATAAAAAATTAAGTAATTATGATGCTTTACAACTTAGCAATGCTGAGGTGCTTAATACTTATCCCAAGGGAGGGAAGGTGCTGCGGATGGCTATAAAAGACGGGGCAATCAATAAAGATTCGGTTAATAAAGCAGATAAGGCTGCCTATAAAAGTCAGTTAGCAGATTATATGCAACAAAAAGGTTTGAAACCTCAAAAGGAATTGTTTCGGCAATTGGCAAACCAGAAAATACTGCGGGCAGTGTATTCAAACAACCAGTTGCAGGAAGTAATGACAGATTTTTGGTTTAATCATTTCAATGTTTCTGTTACCAAAAAAGATTGTGCAGAGTTTATACCTGCTTATGAACGAGATGTTATACGTCCGCATGTGTTTGATAAATTTGAAGACTTGCTCATTGCAACTGCTAAATCGCCTGCTATGCTTATGTATCTTGATAACTTCAGCAGCACAGGCGCAGATACCGGTATGAACATGGAGGGAAATAATATGCTTCGCAGGAGGGTGGCTGCAGGTATGCAAAAGCAACCGGGAAATTCGGCTTATGAAAAAATGACAAACAGGATAAAAAGGAAAAAAGCTGCCGGGCTTAATGAAAACTATGCACGTGAAGTAATGGAACTGCATACGCTGGGAGTAGATGGAGGTTATACACAAAATGACGTTACCCAGGCTGCCCGCGTGCTGACCGGCTGGACCGTTTACCCAATGTCTGACTATGGGGCCTCTAATGCTATAAGAAAGGTGATAGACCGTATAGGAGAAGATGGTTTAAAAGACCGGGGATTTGTGCACGACGGCGACTTCTTGTTTGCTGCAAACCGTCATGATAACGGGGAAAAGGTGGTGCTTGGTAAAACTTTTGCTGCCGGCGGAGGCTACGACCAGGGTATACAGCTATTGAAAATGCTCGCACATCGTCCTTCTGCTGCAAAATTTATTTCTAAAGAAATTGCCGTTCGCTTTGTAAGCGATAACCCTCCTCAAAGCCTTTCTGATAAGATGGCAAAAACATTTGCAGATAAAGACGGCGATATTAAGCAGGTATTAATTACAATGGTTTCATCGCCGGAATTCTGGAGAAAAGATGTTGTTCGCGCTAAAACAAAATCACCCTTTGAGTTAGCGATAAGTGCTGTAAGGTCTTTGAATGCAGACATAGTTATGCCTTATCAACTGTACAACTGGATAGATAAAATGGGGCAGAAGTTATATTTTTACCAGGCGCCTACCGGTTTTCCTGATAAGGGTCAATACTGGATTAACACCGGCGCACTGCTTAATAGAATGAACTTTGGTTTGGCGCTTGCATCGCAACGTATTCCTGGTATTAAAATCGATTTACTCGCCTTAAACAATCGTCATGAACCTGAAAGCTCAGAAGCTGCACTGCTGACTTACAGTAAAATAATAATGCCGGAACGTGACCTTACTGAAACAGTAAAGCGTCTTAGGCCATTGCTTCATGATCCGGAGTTGGAAAAAAAAGTGGACCAGGCAGCAGATAAAGCGCCGGTACAGCAACAAACTGCAACGTCAAATGAAGATGCAACGACAGATGAAGATAAAGCAGGAAAAATTTTTAGAAACAAGCAAGAGAAAAACGACATGAGCGGGAATGGCGCGGCGGATGAAACCGCAAAAGATACTAACAATATGATGTCGCAGGTAGTTGGCATCATTATCGGCTCACCGGAGTTTCAAAGAAGGTAGGAAATGTAGGATAGCTGACGATGAATGATGAAAGTTGACGGATTGTTTAATTATTTATTAGAGGGCTGGTTGATCATAAAGCAGTGAAATAATTTTGATTGGAAGGGAAACGATGAACCTTACTTTCCCCTCAGTTCCATTAATCTCATACATCCAGGTTCAGACAAAATACTTATATGTTATCAAGAAGAGGATTTGTAAAGTCGGGCGGACTGGCACTTTTTGGAATAGGCTTAGGCGGAGTTCCTTCGTTTATTGCCCGCGCTGCGGGAAGCGATAAAGTGTTTAGTCCATATAAAAAGAAAAAGACTCTCGTCTGTATTTTTCAGAGGGGAGCCATGGATGGACTGATGGCAGTTACGCCTTTTACAGATGAATATCTTAAAACGGCAAGGCCCAACTTATTTATATCTGCAGCAAAAGATCAAAAAAGCACACCTTTAATTGACCTCAATGGTCACTTTGGGCTGCATCCTGCTATGAAAGCTTTTGAGCCTTTTTTTCGTGAAAAACGGCTTGCTATAGTGCATGGTATTGGTTCGCCCAACAATTCCCGCTCGCACTTTGATGCGCAGGATTTTATGGAGTCGGGCACCCCTTTCAACAAAGGAACATCAAGCGGATGGCTCAACCGTGCGGCAGGTTTGCTCGGTCATGACGCTACACCTTTCCGCGCGGTAAGCCTTACCTCTTCTATGCCCCGTTCTTTTTATGGCGATAGCCCGTCTGTGGCTATCAGCAATCTGCAGGATTTTGCCCTCTCTATGAAAGGAAATCCTATGGCTGCTAATTTTGCTGCAAAAAGCTTCGAAGAGTTATACGACCAGACAACTTCTGCTTTACTTAAGGAAACGGGAAAAGAAAGTTTTGATGCAGTGAAAATGCTGCAAAAGACTGATATAAAAAACTACAAACCCTCAAACAATGCTTCGTATCCAAACAGTGCTGTAGGAAATTCACTAAAGCAAATTGCCCAGCTGATTAAAATGGATGTCGGTCTTGAAGTGGCATTTGCAGAGTCAAACGGCTGGGATACTCATTTCAACCAGGGAGCAGAAAATGGAGTTTTTGCGCGCAATGTGGCCGATCTCAGCAACAGCATTACTGCTTTCTGGACAGATATAGGAACTTCCCAGGATGATGTAACGGTAATGACTATGACAGAATTTGGCCGCACGGTAAAACAAAACGGAACCGGGGGAACAGATCACGGCCGAGGCAGTTGCAATTTTATTTTGGGAAATAACGTAAAAGGAGGAATAGTGCATGGAAACATGTTGCCCCTGGCAATAGAAAACCTGGAAGACGGACGGGACTTGCCTGTAACCACTGACTTTCGTAGTGTCTTTAGCGAAGTAGCGGATACACATTTGAAAATCAATAACGACAGGGTTCTTTTTCCTGAATGGAATGGAAAGAAGATTGGGGTAATGTCTTAGATTTTGTATTGCAAACATTCCGGGAAATCCTCCCTCTCAAGATCAGGAAACTCTGGCAGATCTTCAATGCTGTCGCCACCTGCCAGGTATTCCGGCAACCTCTCTATTGTATAACGTTTATTGCGGATAGCAGGCTTGCCATGTCTGTTCAGGGTTTATAGTTACCCTTTCTATTAATGAAACTGACATACAAATATTTAAAAATAAAAATTACTGGTTCTTCATCAACTATTTCCCTGCATTTCTGATTGAAAAATGCGCCATCTAATCAAAAGGAAGCTGTCGTAAATCTCAACGATTTAAGACAACTAATTAATATTCTTTGGATCTGATTTCTTTTGCTTTCGTCTGAAGCGTATTGTAGCGTTTTTAATAAACGTGCTTGTCATTCCCAATTCGTATCTTTTGTCTCCGGCATAAATTACTGCCAATGCTGTATTTGGAGGAAGCTTTCCCAGGTTTTCAGCATACATCGCTATTTCATTTACAGTAGTATCTACCGGCAACATAAAGGTCAGTGGCTTATCGCTCAGCATTTTTTTTGCTGCTACTAATTTACGGTTATAAAACAGTGAAATTGTATCATTATCCACTTCTCCGTTGTCGTAAAGAGAAACTTTTAAACTGTCGGCATCTACATCTATTACGGGGCTTACATCAAAAGCTCTGTTATTAAGTGAAGCTATTAATTTTTCGTTGGGGTCAATCCGTTTTTGAGGTTGTGCAGGAGCAACGGTTGCTATTTCTTTTCCCCGTTGTACAGCAACCGGCGCTGTCTCCTGCGTCGCAGTATCTGAAGGCACAGGATCGAAATTCGTTCCCTTTACAAATTTTATAGTAATATCAGGACAGGTAAATTTGTAAGCAGCAGTTGAAGCAAATGCTCCGGACAATGTTGTTTCGAGTTTAGAAGCTGTCAATCTGAACACACCTTTCATCGGGCAATCTGCACCATTTTGATCTTTTGCCTGGAAATTCAAAATCGGGTTCGTATTCAAAAAAAGGGTTCTTGTTTCTGAATCATAGGTGCCCGATATTTTAGTCTTTATCTCAGAACGGCGGAAAAAGTAATTAAACTCACCGGTTACTTTTTTGCCCGTTTGTTTTAATTTAAGTTCAGAAAGGTAACTGTTGTTGTCGCCAAATTTGCTTACCTGTCCTGCGCCATACCATACACCGTTTACTGATTGTGCTGAAATTAGAGAAACAAAAAAGAAGTCAAACAAAAGCAGAAAGAATAAAACACGCTTCAATTGGTTGAATTTCATAAGTTGATTAATACTTCATTTAAAGCTAAAGAGGCAGCGATTTTAATGCCATTTTTACTTTACTTTATTTATTTATAATAATGTGTGGATAATGTTATTTTAAATAACGTTTTATCTCCCTTTCCGTATCTTTTTTCTTTAGGGTTTCGCGCTTGTCGTGCATCTTTTTGCCTCGTCCTATTCCAATTTCTACTTTAGCTAAATGTTTATCATTAAAGTATAGCCGCAGAGGAACAATAGTGTATCCCTTGTCTTTCAGATGATTTTCAATCTTTCTTAGTTCTCTTTTGGTAAGCAATAATTTGCGGTCGTGAACTGCTATATGATTGTTGCTGGTACCTAAAGAATACTCGGCAATATACAATCCCCTCACCCATAATTCATGCCTGTGCAAAAGACAAAAGCTGTCATTAAAACTTACTTTTCCTTCGCGAAGGCTTTTTACTTCGGTGCCCAGCAACACTATACCGGCCGTCCACTTATCTTCGATATAATAATCGTGATAGGCGTTCCTGTTATTCATTTCTTTTGCACCCATATTTTTTTCCCTGACCGCAAAAGTAAAAGAAATTACATGAAATTTTATTAAACAAAAAAGCTGCTCCGGCGAAGAGCAGCTTTTAATGATATGATCTGATTTTAATGTTTAAAAGTTAACCTTGTATTTACGTTTTTATTTTCGGTTTCAATGGCGGTGTTAGCGCTTTTTTTATTAGGATGTATTCCTTGTTTTCAAAAATCAAACGGTAGCATTCTTATAAAATATCAAATACTTTTTCTCCTTTAAACAAATAAATTCTGGCATATTGTAAAAGCAATGCTGTTTTCGCATCTCTAATTTCGCCTGATTGAATTTTGTAATAGGCTTCTTCAAAAGGCAGTTCAATAACTTGGATATCTTCATTTTCCTCATCTAATCCTCCGCCCTCATTTACCTTTTGTCCGGGCTTATATTCTGCAATAAAAAAATAGACCATTTCTGCAACGGCTCCCGGCGACATATACATCTCAAATATCCTTTTTACATCAGTCACTCTGTAACCGGTCTCTTCTTCAATTTCGCGGATTATGGCATGTTTCGGGTCTTCATTTTCTTCCACAAGTCCTGCACAGGCTTCTATTAAAATCCCGGTATTATTTTCATTCAAATAAGTCGGCAACCTGAATTGTTTTGTCAATACAACATTCTCATTTTCTATGTTATATAATAAAACCGCAACGCCATTTGAGGATAAATAAACTTCGCGGCTTAGCTCTTCTGACGTACCATTTTTCTTTTTAAACTCGTACTGTATTTTCTTAAGAGGAAAAAAATTATCGGAAAGTACTTCTGTAGATAAAATTTTTATGTTTTCTGCCATATCTTTTTATGTTTTTAATGCAAATCTTGTGCTACCTGATAGCTGCAGGCCTTTAGCTTAAAATCTCAGGCTATACAATTTCTAAAATTTTTAAAATAAGTCTTTTTGCGATTTGTATGCTTTTTTTATGGGTTGGGGTTTTTTCGTTTTCTTTTCTCTTAACGCTGATATAAACAAAGGTTCTTTCAGAGATAATCCGCAGGTAATATTAAGCTTATTAATTAAATAAGAAGAGAGTTCGGGAGAGTAAGCTTCATCGTGCATGTGCATGAAGAAGTACAGTTCTTCCAGGCCATTGTCTAACCATAGCTTTATCTGGTTTACCCACTCATCTATTCTTGTATAGTCTGAAGGGTCAAGACTATTGCCTACAAAACGGATAAAAGCTTTGGGAATGGTTAAATACATGTGCACACAATCCCGTCTTCCTGCCGTATCGGTAATTATATATCCCACATTCAATTTGCTTAGCGTGTCCGCGAGCTTTTCACTCTCTTCTTTTGAAAACCATTCGGGATTTCTTACTTCCAGAAAAAACTGTATGTCGCGGGGAAGGTGCTCAAGGTAATGAAAAAGAGCATCTTTTCTTTTCGGGGAAAACTTATCGCTTACCTGCAAAAAAACAGGGCCCAAACTTTTGCCGAAGGCTAAAATACCTTCAAGAAAATCATTGGTTTTATCTTCAATATTTACAAAAGAACTATAGTGGCTGATAGTTTGAGGTACTTTGGGGCAAAAAAGAAAATCACGTTCTTTGGCTTTATCTGCCCACTTCTGTATGGAAGACGGGGGATAAATTTTATAATGAGTAGCATTGAGCTCTATACTATTGTAATGCTCTACGTAATAATCAAGAAAATCAGCTTCTTTGGTTCCCGGGGGATAAATTTTCCCTATCCATTCTGTGCGGCCCCATTTTGCACAGCCCACATATATTTTAGGAGAAGTTGCTCTCCTGCCCTTCAATACGCTCATATTTTTAGCGGGATCAGCAGGTAAACATAGATGGACAGTTTTTAATTCTTCAGAAGCGATCTTTCCAAAATCCATAAAAAAATTTATTGCAAGTTACACAAGCTGAAGTATTGAAAAGAAAACAATAAATTTGATAAAAAGTAATTTATATGACTTTATATATAGAGGAAAAATACAGAATGCCTTTGTATTTGCCTGATAAGGAAGAAATGACAAAGGAAGAATTTTTTGAGTTTTGTGCAGCAAATAAGCACCTTCGTATTGAACGTGATGAAGAAAATCAGATATTAATTATGGCACCTGCAGGAGGCGAATCAGGAAGAAAGCATATAAAAATTGCAACAACATTAGAAATTTGGAGTACCAAAACTAGTTTAGGTATAGCTTTTGACAGCTCTGCCGGTTTTGAATTGCAAGATGGTTCTATGAGGAGTCCTGATGCTGCCTGGATAAAGAAAGAAAAGTGGGATAACCTTTCTCCCAAAGAAAAAAGTGTTTTTTTACCATTTGCCCCTGATTTTTTGGTCGAAGTAATGTCTCCTTCAGATAAACTTTCAGCAGCACAGGCAAAAATGAATAAATGGATACAGAACGGAACACAACTTGCATGGCTTATAGATTCTATAAGACAAATCACTTTTATTTACCGTAATGATGGAACTGTAGACAAAGTAGCGGGATTCGATACAAAGCTTTCGGGCGAAGATGTATTACCGGGATTCGAATTTGACCTGTCCGTTTTAGCAGACTAACCAAAAGCAATATAAATAAAAAATTATCCATCCTTTGCAGGTATAGATAATTTTTTAATAAAAAATTTTTTATCAGGCTTTTAAAGGTGCTTTTTCAGAAACCACTCTGCCTTTATAGTACAGCTTGCCTTCACTTACATGCGCACGATGGCGTACATGCAATTCACCTGTGGTGGTGTCTCTGCTTAAAGTAACCGGTTCAGCTTTATAGTGTGTTCTTCTTTTAGCGCTGCGCTGTTGTGAATGTCTTCTTTTAGGATTAGGCATATCTTACTTTTTTAAATATCAAAAAAATTATTGTAAATCTTTAAATTGATCAAGTCCTTTCCAGATAGAATTGGTTTCTGCTGCTTTTGCATCCTCTTCCATCCTTTTAAGTTTGTCAAGCACCTCCGTATTGCATTGCGGCCCGCCCATTTCATCTTCTTTGCACATTCTCTGCATAGGTATGCTCAGGTTTATAAATTCATAGACCCAGTCGGCTGTATCTAAATGACTTTCTCCTTTGCTTATATAATAAATGTCGGGATCTTCTTCCCTTTCATTCATCGTATCAGGATCATCTACCATTTTTACAACAATATTGAACTCGTCCCACAATTGCATCTGCAGTTTATTTCCGCACCTGTCACAAATCAATTCCACCTTTCCGTCAACATCAAATTTAAGCAGCATAAAACCTGTTTTCTTATCTAACTTCAGCTTTATAGTTGCCTGGCAATTTTTAAAATCCTGCTCCTGGAAAGGCTCAAAAAACTTATCGCTTATTTCATACGTAAAATGATGCTCCCCCGGCTTCAATCCTACAAAAGCAATCTCGTATTCTCTCCGATGGCTCATAGTCGTTTTTTTGGGCTGGCAAAGGTAAGTATTTCACCTTAATTGTGCATATAATATTATTAATAAGTCCGCAGGCGCCTGCCCACCTTTCTTAAACGGACTGTTTTTAGTCTGTCTTCAGCTAATAAGCCTGGTATACTAAATTTACAAATTTAAATTTAACTGCTGCCCTTATCTTCGTTTACACAAGTATGAAAAAAGGTAATAATTTAAGAATATCTAAGCTCATAGCCGTGCCTTGTATTTTGATTATCATCGTATTAATAAAGATTGCCACTTTGCATCCCGGCTGGATAGAAAAAAATTACAGCAGGGGCATTTATCCAAATATTTCCTGGTTTTTTCGTACTGCTTTCGGATGGATACCTTTTAGTGTTGGTGATATATTATATGCAACAGCAGGATTGTTTTTGGTTATAAATTTTGTTAAGCTATTTAGAAAGTTAAGAAACGGAGGCTTCCAAAAGGAAAGTGTAAGAAAAAACATTCAAAAAGCTTTTTTTATTTTTTCTATAATTTATATTTATTTCAATCTTTCCTGGGGGCTCAACTATAACCGTCCCGGAATAGCTTACCAGTTGCAGCTAAATAGCAGTAAGCACAGTACGAGGGATTTGAAACTGCTGACCGATACGTTGATCAGAAAAGTAAATGAATGCCGGTTTATGTTAGGCCCAGAAAAGATTAAGTACAAACCTTATTCTGTAGTTTTTTCAGAGGCACAGGCAGCTTATCGCAGCTCTGCTATTGCCGGATTTTCTTTTCTTGCCTATAATACAAGGTCGGTAAAGCGATCTTTGTACGGAAGAATGGGAAACTTCCTGGGATTCCTCGGATATTATAACCCGTTTACAGGTGAAGCACAACTTAATTTAACCATGCCACGCTTTCTTATGCCGTATGTGACCTGCCACGAGATTGCACACCAGTTAGGTTATGCGAGCGAAAGTGAAGCAAATTTTGTAGGCTATCTCGCTGCAATACAATCGCCCGATACCCTATTTCATTATTCCACCTATTTCGATTTGTTTAATTATGCTAACAGCGAACTTTTTTCAAAGGATTCGCTGGCCGCAAAAAATAATTATAAAAAGCTTGATCCATTAGTGCAAAACGATGTTGAAGAGCTGAGAGAATACTGGCGCAAAAGCGATAATGTAATAGAGCCTTTTATAAAAGTTTTTTATGACAATTATTTAAAGGCAAACCAGCAGAGTGATGGTGTAAAAAGTTATAATGATGTAACAGGATGGCTGATTGCCTATTTAAAAAAATATGGGAAGTTGTAAAAATTTTTCGGCTGCTAATGACTAAAACTTGTTTTTCCACATCATGCTTTCAACGGGTTTACTTGGCTGGCCACTATATTTGGCATTTGCCTTATTATTATATTTTACCTGCACTTCACCATCTACCGGAAAGTAAATCAACTGGCCTATAGGCATTCCCTTATACACGCGAACGGGCAATTTACATGATATTTCAAGTGTCCAGTTTCCGCAAAAACCAACATCGCCCTTACCAGCGGTTGCATGAATATCGATACCTAAACGACCTGTAGACGATTTGCCTTCCAAAAAAGGGACATGAGCATGGGTTTCCGTATATTCATAAGTAGCGCCAAGGTAAAAATGATTGGGCAGCAATACAAATCCCTCTTCAGGTATTTCAAAGTATTTTATTGTATTGTGCTTTTTTGCATCTAAAATATCATCAGCATACGTTGCCAGCCATTTGCCAAGATGCACATCATAACTATTGCTGCCAAGACCTTCCCTGTCATAAGGCTCAATTTTAATGGTGCCTTTCTTCATTTCTTCCAGTATGCGTTCGTCAGATAAGATCATTATTATTTCATTTTCAAATTGCAAATATATTCAAAGTTATTTGTTGCCGGGTTTAATTACTTATTGTTGTGGTATAAGTGCCATGTGCATCTTCACTTTTGTTTGCTCTATATCAGTACATGTTATAGAAGGTTTTTATACATGTTCTTCCAGCTCCCTCTGTTCTAAAGCTCAACAACCTTTTTTTCTACAAGCCGGATGCTCCTATGGAGCAGTTCAGGCATTATTATAAAAAAACTTAATAATATAATTTGTGTACCACTTTGTATTTTGAAGAGTGCTATGAAACAAAAAATTTACTTATTCAACCTGCTGTTAAATATTCTTCATGTCCTTTATTGAATACGAATTTCGTAAATCTTTGCTTTAAACTTTCATTACAGATGCATACTGTCCTTTTAAAGGATTTGCGGGGATGATTGCAAAAACATTATCAGAAGATTTTGGTTCGATGGAGGCGCCGCCGGTAAACTTTGAAAAAGCAGGAAGAACGGCAAACTTATCACCAAAATAATAACAGGGCAGAGAAAGAGTTTGTTTTGCAAGGCCCCTGAGCAAAATGCATGGATGTATATGACCGCTGAAGTAATAATTGATATTAGCCGATGGCTCACACGCATGGCTGATATCGTGAACAAAACAAAAGCTGGCAATGTTTAAATGGTGGCTGGTAACAGAAATGTCTGCGTCGGAATACCATTCATTTTTCAAAATGTCGTGATTACCTTTTACTAACTGAATGTGGAGATGACTAAAGTCGTAGCGCCATTTTTTAAAAAAGTCAAGCTCTTTATTAGCAACGCTGTGAAACATATCACCCACAATAACGAGTTGCTGCGGCTTATAAAACTGCAACTGGCTTACCAGCCGCTGCAGGTCTTCTTTGTAAATGTTTTGAGGAACGGCAATGCCTGACTTACGGAAGTGCCCGGTTTTGCCAAAATGAAGGTCTGAAATAATAAGCGATTGCTGCTCTTCCCAATAAATACATCTGTCTGCAGAAAGCCACAATGTTTGTTGATGTAAAGTAAATTTCTGGGCTGCCTGCAATTTATAATTAATTTTAAAAGCGGCAAAGATAAGGCACAAAAAGGGTTTTGTTTTTTTAACCACCAGGCACAGTAGAAACATAGTAAGCCATATAAAAAGCTATTTGTATTCTAATATCTATGTCTCTATGTGTTTCAGTTTTTTAACCGAAAAAGCTATGTATACTCTAATATCTATGTCTCTATGTGTTTCAGTTTTTTAACCGAAAAAGCTATGTATACTCTAATATCTATGTCTCTATGTGTTTCAGTTTTTAACCGAAAAAGCTATGTGTATTCTAACATCTATGTCTCTATGTGTTTCAGTTACCAGCCGACAGCTTAATTTTGAATATGAACTGGGAAACAATTTTTACAACACAAAGGGTAGGGCGTGAGAAAGAAACAGCAGGACCAAGATCAGGTTTTCAACGCGATTTTGACAGGTTGATATTTTCATCTTCCTTTAGACGACTTCAGAATAAAACCCAGGTATTTCCGCTTCCGGGCAGCACTTTTGTGCACAACAGGTTAACGCATTCACTGGAGGTTGCCAGCGTTGGCCGCTCCCTGGGCAGCATTGCAGGCGAGAAGATTAGTCTGGAGATTGGCGATAAAAACAATGACAGCCACGAGTTTTACAAGTATGAATTGTCTAATGTTATTGCAGCCGGTTGCCTTGCGCATGATATTGGTAATCCTGCATTCGGTCATTCAGGTGAGAAAGCCATTTCAGCATATTTCATCAATAATGCCTGCACTGAGATTGAGGGTCGGAAACTGCAATCATTTTTTAGTGAAAAAGAATGGGCTGATATATCAAATTTTGAGGGAAATGCCAATGCAATAAGGATTCTTACCCATACTTTCGCAGGCAGACTGGTGGCCGGGCTGGGACTAACATATACCACCATTGCGTCAATTTTAAAATACCCCTGCGAAGCAACAGCGATTGACAAACAATTTAAGCACAGAAAAAAATATGGTTTTTTTCAGTCTGAGATAAATGTTGTTCATGCTATAGCTGACAAACTGGGCATGCATCGTGAAAATGGTGAAACTGTAATTTATAAAAGACATCCATTTGTCTACCTGGTAGAGGCAGCAGATGATATTTGCTACAGTATCATTGATATGGAAGATGCCAACAGGCTGGGTATTCTTTCTCACGATATTGTGAAAGACTCATTCCTTTATGTAATAGAATGCCTGGATGCCGGCAAAAAAGAACAAAACAGGACGATTGTAACATATAATAAAATCAGCGATCTTAATGAGAAAATAAGCTATTTACGGGCTAAGGCTATTAATTTGCTTACTATGCGCGCAGCAGAAGTTTTTTGTGATAACAGACAACAAATATTAGCAGGAACTTTTAATGATACTTTGCTTGATAATATTGAAAACGATTGCGGCGCATTAACAGCGTTAATGAAAATATCAAATGAAAAAATTTATAATCACGATACTGTGCTGGAGATTGAGATAGCAGGTTATAACGTTATGGAAGAATTACTTGATCTTTTTGTTCCTGCATTACTGAAGAAAAAGCCCCATCCGAAAGATGAGAAAATTTTGAAATTATTTCCGCAGCAGTTCAGGGAGTTTGAGGAAACAGAATCGGCTTACCTGAAAGTACTGAACGCTTTTGACCTCATATCCGGTATGACTGACTTGTATGCAACTGAAATGTACAGGAAACTGAAAGGTGTTGAAATACCTCAGCACCGTTAACAGATTTCCTTTAAAATAGTAATAAAATTAACCTGATATTTTATTATTATCCGTATCATTGTCTTCCCACTCAGGGGTGTCGTCGGGACTTGGCAAACTTCCATCCTGGCTATCTTCTTCCTGCGCGCGACGATGCACAAGATCATCGGGGTCTTGTTCTTCATTAGTATTATATGAAGTATGATGGCTCACCGCTGATGAAATATCTTCTGCAGGCGTTTTCAGCGTTCCCTCGGCTGCTGTGGTTTTGGTTACGCTTTCCCGGTTCCCGGTAGCGTTATCCCCTCCATTATTTTCTTGCATGGCTTTCTCAAGATCGGCATTGCTCATTTCTGCAGGATTATCGTTGTTCATAGTTATAATTTTTTAATATTTCATACATCGTGCTTACAATTTCAAAATTGTTAAGTCCGGGTTTATTGGCGTCTTTTACTTAGTGTTCTTAATAATAAAAGTGAACCGAAAGAAATACGTAAGTTTCGGGCCAAAAGACCACAAAAAACAAAAATTGTAGATGCCTGGCAGATAAAAAGCCAAAATAATTATGCCGCAGACAATTTACTCAGGAATGTTTAGAATTATCCTGGCAAGTTGTATCATTTTTTCTTCTCCGGTGTATTTTCCTTTTTCATCAGATAATTTTACAACAGGTATCCATTCATCATCTTCGGGATAAGCGGCTGCCATTTTTATTACTATATTCAGAGGTTGTAAACCAACATCGTTTGTAAGATTGGTGCCTATGCCAAAAGACATTCCTATTTTGTTGCGGCAAAAATCAGCAATACGCGCCACTTTATCGTAATTGAGAGCATCAGAAAAGATAATTGTTTTTGACAGCGGGTCAATTCCCAGCTTTTTATAATGGCTGATGGTTCGTTCGGCAAATTCAACAGCATCACCACTGTCGTGGCGGACACCATCAAACAACTTGGCAAACTTTTTATCAAACTGCTTATAAAATGCTTCTGTGGTATATGTGTCAGATAATGCAATGCCAAGATCGCCGCGGTAAACATCTACCCAATGTTCCAGCCCCAGGGAATTGGCTACCTTGAAACCGTATTTGGCTGCGTGAAACATAAACCATTCATGGGCATGTGTGCCGATCGGTTTTACCCCATTCATCATAGCAAGATGTACATTGCTGGAACCTGCAAACGAGTCTTCTCCATATTTTTTCAAGGCCTTCACAACAAGCTGATGCACCTGGTAAGAATGCCTTCTTCGTGTTCCAAACTCGGCTACGGTTACACCGAGTTCAGCGTATTTTCTGATCTTTTCTTTTGTGATGTTTATGACTTCTTCGTCGCTTTGTCGGGAGAAATTATTAAGCTTGTAGTACAGCTCCGATACTATTGATAAAATAGGAACTTCCCATAAAATTGTCCTGTACCAAAAGCCTTCTATACCTATGGATAATTCTCCTCCATCCTGTTCAATTGCCACTTCTTCAGGGTTATAACAATAACCTTGCAGAAAATCAAGATAAGTCGGGTCAAGATAAGGGCAGGTAACTTGCAAATATTCTTTTTCTTTACTGCTTAACTTCAACGCACGCATTGCTTGCACAGATTGCCTGAGCGCCTCTGCAAAGCCCGGTGGAAAAGCATGTTTTCCCCGGTTAATAAACTTGTAGCGTGCTTTTGCTTTAGGAAATAAATTTATTACCGCATGCTGCATAGTAAACTTATAAAAATCATTATCAAGCAGCGAAGAAAGTCCTACAAATCCTTTATCCATGTTGTTATTTCAATGTTGCTGTGCAATTTAGATGCTATGGCTTTAATTATGAGCTAAATAATTTTTTCTATAGAGTAATTATAATTATCAAACAATGTATTTTAATATGCATTGAAACAGGTCGGCAACAAACGCCATCTGCAATAATGCAGGAATTGAAGCTTCAGGAATTTTTTTTGAATAAAAAAAGTATTACAAAGAATGTTTTGTTATCGAAATTATCAGTAGCAGAAATTGCATGCAAAGCATACTTAGGTATTGTTTTTAATACTAATTACTTAAGGGAACTTCTAAAAACTCTTTAAATTTCGATTAGAAATTTTCATGGATAATTTTGTATTTACCTACAATAACCTAATTTTTCATAATATATTGATTTTCAATTATTTATAATTTATATTGTT